>Ga0268360_1001390_pt1 | contig 25981 bp, 21 predicted proteins | sample BioMet11_FD_192465 | JGI IMG/M metagenome (GOLD analysis project Ga0268360, IMG submission 192465) | Sewage microbial communities from Oakland, California, United States - Biofuel 11 (Illumina Assembly) | ecosystem: Engineered > Wastewater > Sewage > Unclassified | place: USA: California... | reverse complement strand
TCTGGCGGCACATACGGCCGTCATCGTGCTGTTCACTGGTTTTTAGAAAAAGATGCGTAATTACTGTCTTAATAAGCAAAAAACCCAGCCTGTCGCTGGGTTTTTTTCGTGTTGCGGCGAAGAAGACTTGAACTTCCATGCCTCTCGGCACTAGCACCTCAAGCTAGCGTGTCTACCAATTCCACCATCGCCGCGCGGAACTTTCACTTTATACCCGCAGGGAACCGTGAATGTCAAGCGGAACCAGGTGGACGCGACCGGTCAGCCGCCCTCGGCGGGGGGAAGTCGACTTGGCCCGAACTCCTCGGCCAGCATATCCATGAGTAAGACGTCGTGGAACTCGCCCCGGTAGTAGTGGTTCTTCCGGAGCCTGCCCGCGTCCTTGAATCCGACCTTGCGGTAGCAGGCGGCGGCGCGCTCGTTGAAGGCGTAGGTCCTGAGATGGATGCTCCGCAGGCCGAGGACGTTGAACCCGTAGTCGCACAGGAGCGAGAGGGCTTCGGAGCCGTAGCCCGAGCCCCGCCTATCCGCGGAACCGATGAAGATCCCGGCCTCGGCGGCGCGGTGCACGCCCTCGATCGCGAAGAGGCCGCAGTTGCCCAGGAGCTCGTCGGAACCCTTCTCCACGATGGCGTAGGCCTGCTGCTTCGAGAGCTCGACGAGGGCTTCCTTCTCGCCGTGGAGGGTGATCTGGGCGGAGGCGACGGTGAGGTACTTGGTCACCTCGAGGTCGTTGAGCCAGCGGGCGTAGGCCTCGGCGTCGTCGAGGCAGATCGGGGAGAGGTAGACGCGTCCGCCTGAGATCTTGGGGAAGTACTTCATCCTGAGGATCCCTCCCGGCCCGGCGGCCGGCTTCCCTCGCCCTCGAGCCTCCCCAGGAGCCTAAGGAGGCCGTCGAGGATCGTCAAGGGATGGGGCGGGCAGCCGGGGATAAAGAGGTCCACCGGGAGGCGACGCCCCGGCTCCAAGGCGAGGTTCGGCGCGCCGCCCAGGACTTCCTCGCGGCCTGAGTAGGGCCCGCCGGATATGGCGCAGCTTCCGACGACGACGACGAGCTTGGGCTCGCAGAGGGCGGCGTAGGTCTTGCGGAGGGCGAGCTCCATGTTCCTCGTCACCGGGCCGGTGACGAGGAGGCCGTCGGCGTGCCGGGGGGAGGCCACGAACTGGATGCCGAACCTCCCCATGTCCCAGCCGACGGTGGTGAGGACGTTCGCAGGCGCCGCAGCCCCCGGCGCTCACTTGTCTGAGCTTGAGGGAGCGGCCGAAGAGCTTCTTCATCCTCCCCTCGAGCTCCCGGGCGAGCTCGAGCTCGGTTTCCCCGCTCTCGACCACGAGGTCGGCGCGCTCCCGAACCGCGAGGCGGTAGTCCCGGGTGAAGGCGATGGCCCCCTCCGGGCAGGCGGCGGCGCAGGCGCCGCAGAAGAGGCACTTGCCCAGGTCGATGCGGGCTCCCGAGGCGTCGCCGCCACTGTCCAGGGCCACGGCCCCGACGGGGCAGGCGGTCTCGCACTCGAGGCAGCCCCGGCCGCACTTCCCCGCGGCGATCTCGGGCCTGCCGCGGAAGCGGTCGGGCATGGGGGGCGGGTCCCCGGAGGGGAACTTCATGGTGCGGTGCTTCTGCTGAATCCGGGCTAGGATGATGTCGATCATGGTCTCTCGGCCCTCACAAGTCGTGCCCGCAGTAGGACAAGTTGAAGCTCTTGTTGCAGATAGGAAAGTCGGAGATCTCCTCGTCCCGCAGAGCGTAGGCCAAGGCGGGCCAGTTGTGGAACGAGGGATCGACGATCTTGTAGCGCGCGAACTCCCCCTCCGCCCCGGTGATGGCGACGTGGCAGACCTCGCCCCGCCAGCCCTCGACGAGGGCCACGGCGAGGGTGTCGGAGGCGAGGCGCAGCTCCGGGCGCGAAGCCGGGCGCCGCTCTCCGCGCGCCCCCCCGCGGCTCGCCCCGGCCGAGCGAGCCGCGGATCCCCGGGCAAGGATTCCGGAAGGTCTAGTCCCGGCGGCTCCGCGGGCCTGAGCCCCGTCGTCGAGGAGGTCCCCCGAGGGGAGGCACGCGATCAGTTCCTTCACGAAGGCGATGGAGCGCTCTATCTCGAGCTTGCGCACGAAGGCGCGGCCGAGGACGTCCCCGGAATCGCAGGTCGAGACCGGCACCTGGGCGAGGCGGTACATCCCCGAGCTCTGGTCGTAGCGCACGTCCCTCGCGAGGCCCGAAGCCCTGGCGGCGGGCCCCACCGCGCCGAGGTCGAGGGCCGCCTCCCTGTCGAGCCGCCCGGTGTCCTCGAACCTGGCCAGGACCGACTGGGTGCGGAACAGGAGGTCGAGGGCGACTTCGGCGTCCCTCTCCCCGGCGGAGAGCCTCCTGCCGAGCTCCTCGGCCCGCTCGGCCTCGAGGTCCCAGGCGACCCCGCCGGGAACGACGAGGCCGCGGCCGAAGCGGTTCCCGCAGACCAGGGCGGTCATGTTGAGGAAGTCGCCCCGGATCCGGCCGCAGTAGCTCGAGGTCGGGAGGAAGCCCACGTCCCCGGCGAGGGCCCCCAGGTCGCCGATATGGCAGGCCAGGCGCTCGAGCTCGAGGGCGATGGCCCGGATGGCCTGGGCCCTCGCGGGGACCTTGAGCCCAGCGAGGGCTTCCATGGCCTGGCAGTAGGCGGTCGCGTGAGCGACCGAAGCGTCCCCCGAGGCCGTCTCGACGATGCGCATCGAGCGCGGGCCGGGGCCGCCGGCCAGGGCTTCCTCGACGCCCCGGTGCTGGTAGCCTAAGGCTATCTCGAGGTGGAGGACCCGCTCGCCGAAGCACTGGAAGCGGAAGTGGCCGGGCTCGATGACCCCGGCGTGGACCGGGCCGACCGCGACCTCGTGGACCGCCTCGCCCTCGACCCGGTAGAACTCCCCCGACCCGGGTTCGGCCCCGGGGGCGGAGTAGCGGACGCTCTTGGGCCAAGGGTGCCCCTCGGGGACGAGGCCGAACTGCTCGGCCATCTCCCGCTCGAAGAGCTGGACCTGGGGGCGATCGGCGGCGGCGGATGGGAAGGAGCCGCCTTCGGCGCAGGCCCGGCCGGCGTAGAGGCTGTTTCGCTCATCGTCCGCGAGGAGGGCGTAGATTTCCGGGCCGGCGCAGCCGTCCCGGGGGGGAGCGGCGAAGTAGGCCGAGACCCTGAGGCCGAGGCCGATGGCCTCGTCGACCAAGCCCGCCAGGGCCCCGGCGGAGAACGAGGGGACCGAGTCGATGGCCGCCGAGGCGCCGTTGCCCAGGGGGAGGAGCGGCAGGCTGTCCCGGGTCACAGGCCAGCCCCCAGGCTCCCAGCGGCGTCGCGGAGGAGGGCGGCGAGGGGGGCGGGGAGCCAGACTCCGAGGAGGAGGACCAGGGCGCCGAGGCAGAAGAGGGGCAAGACGGTCAGGGCATCGTCGCGGTAGGGCCGGCCGGCCTCGGCCTCGGGGGGCGCCGCCCCCAGGACCACCTGGAGCACCGTCTTGCCCATGCCCGCGAAGACCACGAGGAGGAAGGCGAGGCAGAGGGCGGCCTGGAGTATCCGGCCCTCGCCGAAAGCTCCGCCCAGGATCGCGAGCTCGCTGGCGAAGGGGCCGAAGGGCGGAGAGCCGGTGATGGCGAGGAAGCCCCCGAGGAAGAAGGCCGCGGATATGGGGAGCCGCCGGAGGGCGCCCCTGACTTCGTCGGTGGATTTGCTCTCGTAGGCCCGGTGGATGTTCCCCGCCGAGAGGAAGAGGACGCCCTTGGTCATGGCGTTGGTGGCCACGTGGAGCATGGCGCCGAAGAGCGCCGGGCCGCCGAGCCCCAGGCCCAGGGCGAGGATGCCCATGTGCTCGACCGAGGAGTAGGCGAGGCTGCGCTTGAAGTCCCGCTGGCCGACGACGAAGACGGCGGCCACGGCCATGGAGAAGAGCCCCGCGGCCATGAGGATGTTCGAGGCGTAGCTGAGCTCCCCCGCGGCCGCGCAGACTCGGTAGACCCTCGCGAGGGCCAGGAAGGCGCAGCTCGTGACTCCCCCGGCCAGAAGGGCGCCGACGACCCCAGGGGCCTCGCCGTAGGCCTCGGGCTTCCAGGTGTGCATGGGCGCCAGCCCCATCTTGGTGCCGTAGCCCACGAGGAGGAGGACGAAGGCGGCCCGGAGCCAGGGTTTGGATAGGCCCGCCGCCGAGGCGACGAGGGTCGATGAGTCCATGCTCGGCCGGAGGCCAGCCGGCACCGCCGAGTAGGCGAGGAAGAAGGTTCCGAGGAGGGCCAGGGCGATGCCCACGGAGCTCACGAGGAGGTACTTCCACGTGGCCTCGATGGCTTTTTTCGACCGCTTGAAGTAGATGAGGGGCGCCGTGGAGAGGGTCGTCGCCTCGATGGCCACCCACAGGAGCCCCAGGTTCTGGGACCAGGCGACGAGGCTCGACACCCCGAGGAAGCCTAGGAGGCAGGGGACGAAGACCCGGTTCGAGCGCTCCCCCCTGCGGCGGAGGTAGCCGAGGGCGTAGATGGAGCAGAAGAAGAAAAGGACGCTGACCGTGAGGAGGACGATCTTGCCCGGCGCGTCGAGGGCCAGCCATTCCCCGGGCCCCGCCGGGGGGAGATCGAGGCCGAGGAGGCCGGGCCAGATCGCCGCGAAGGCCATGCCGAGGTGGAGGGTCGCCGCCGCTGGGAGGAAGAGGGGCCTGTACCGATTCGAGCCCGTCGCCGCGGCGGCCGCGGCCAGGAGGAGGGGCAGGATCACCATCGCTAGGGCCACGGCTACTCCTTCAACGAGACCAGGCGCCGGGTGTCCATGGAGGAGAAGGCCCGGTTTATGTGGTTGGTGATGATCGAGATGACGAACACCCCGACGAAGAGGTCCAGGAGCATGCCCATCTCCACGACGAGGGGGATGGCCTCCACGAGGAGGGTCCCGAAAATGAATATCCCGTTCTCCAGCACGAGGTAGCCCAGGACCTGGGTGATCGCCTTGTACCGGGTCACGAGGATGAGAAAGCCCACGACGATGGTCGCTATTGCCGCGGGGACGATGAGGCTCGGTTCCCGGGAGGCGCGGGAGGCGCCCGCGAGGGCGGCCGAAGCCCCGCCACCCTTCGATAGGCCCTGGGCCGCCAGGAGGACGATGGCCGTGGCCGCGGCTCCGAGGAGGATGGACGGGAGGAAGCCTATGAAGGGCTCGACCTCCCGCTTGATCTCCGCTGCCCTGAGGCTCCGGCTCATCACGGCGGGGATGACGATCCCTTTTAGGAGGACCGCCGCGAGGGCCGAGAGGACGATGGGGAAGCTCAGGCTGCCGTGCATGAGGAGGGTCACGAGCCCCAGGACGGCGCCCTGGGCCGCGACGATGCGGATCACCGACTGGATGCGGCTCGTGCCCAGGGCGAAGATGTTGAGCATCAGCACCGCCACGAGGAGGGCGTCGATCAGGTTGGCCATTCTCTCACCTCGCCAGGAGGACGAAGCCGGCGCCCCCCAGGAGGAGCGCGCCGGTCAGCAGGTAGGGCACCCGCCTCATGCGGAGGCGGGCGGTCGTGGACTCGACGACGCCGATGCCCGCGGCCAGGGCTAGGACCTCCGCGGCGAAGGCGCAGCGGTCGAGCCAGGGCGCGCCGGTCCGGATCGGTGCGGCGAGGGACACGAGGAGGGACTCGAGGACCAGGAGCTTCATCGCCGAGGCGTACTCGACGATCCCGAGGAGGGGTCCCGAGTGGTCGAGGACCATGGCCTCGTGGATCATCGTCAGCTCGAGGTGGGTAGCCGGGTCGTCCACCGGAATGCGGCAGGTCTCGGCGAGGACGACGATGAAGATGCCGAGGCAGACCAGGACGAGGGGCGCGAGGCTCGCGGCCCCCAGCCCCAGGGAGCCCGCCCCGAGCATGGCGGACAGGGAGAGGGAGCTCGTCATCCGGGAGAGGGCGAGGAAGGCGAAGAAGAGGGCCGGCTCGGAGAGGCAGGCGAATGTCGCTTCCCGGGCCGATCCCATGCCCTCGAAGGCGGAGCCGGTGTCCAGGGCGGCGGCGGTCGTGAAGAACCTCGCGAGGGCGAGGAGGTAGGCGAAGAGGATCATGTCCCCGGCGAAGGCGATCGGGGCGGAGTCGGCGCCGAAGGGCACGAGGAGGGCCCCGGTGGCCACGGCCACGAGGGAGACGACCGGCCCGGCGACGAAGACCCAGCTCGTCGTCTCGGATAGGACGAAGCCCTTGCGCAGGAGCTTCGCGATGTCCCGGTATGCCTGGGCGAGGGGCGGCCCACGGCGCCCGGCGAACAGGGACTTCGTCTTGCCGATGACGCCCAGGAGGAGCGGCGAGAGGCCGAAGAGGATGAGGAGCTGGATCGCGGCGTCGGCGAGGTGCGTCATCGCCCGCCCCCTCGGCCCCAAGGGAGGGCCGAGGCCCAGTCGCCCCAGGGCAAGAGGGTGCACAGGAGGGCGAGGAGGGCCAGGAAGACGTAGAGCACGTACTGTTGGGTGAGGCCCTGCTGGAAGCGGTGGGCCCAGGCCGAGAGGCCCTCGAGGCGCCGGAAGGCCGGCTTGAGGACTCGGTCCAGGACCGCCTCCTCGGTCTCGAGCTCGAGCTCCGCGGGGGCGGGGAAGTAGCCTCGGAGGCGCTCGGGCTCCCGCGGAGGCCCGATGAGCCAGCCGAACATCCTGACGATGGTCCGGGCGAAGGATGAGGATGTGTACTGCATCCGGCTCGTGGGCGCGGCGTAGCCGCAGTCCCAGGTCGGCCTGCCGATCCCCTCGGCCCGAGCCCGCCTCGAGCGGGCGAAGAGGAGGGCGGCGAGGGAGAGCATGAAGAGGAGGCCGGCGGATAGGAGGCCGACGAGCCCGAGGGGGGCCGCCGAGAGGAGGCTCGGCAGATGCCCCGAGCCCGCCGCCGAGAGCGTCGCCCCCGCGGCCGCCCCCGCAGCGCCGCCCCAGACCGAGGCGGTGGCGGCGTCGAGGACCGGAGAGAGGCAGCGCGGCGCGATGCCGATGAAGACGCACAGGAGCGCGAGGACGGCCATGGGCGCGAGCATCGAGGCGGGGGCCTCCCTCGCCTCCCCGGCTTCCCGGCTCCGGGGTTCGCCCAGGAACGCGACGCCGGAGACCTTCACGAAGCAGGCTATCGCCAGGGCCCCGACCATGGCGAGGACCGGGGCCGCTCCCGCCGCCAGGGCCAGGCCTTTCCCGCCCCCGCCGGCCACGCCGGCGAAGAGCCCGAGGTAGACCAGGAACTCGCTCACGAAGCCGTTGAGGGGCGGCAGGCCGCAGATCGCCACCGCGCCGAGGATAAAGAAGAAGGCCGTCCAGGGCATGTTCCGGCCCAGGCCGCCGAGCCGGTCTATGGCCCGGGTCCCCGAGGCCCGGACCGCCGAGCCCGCGCCCAGGAACAGGAGGGACTTGAAGAGGCTGTGGTTCCAGACGTGGAGGAGACAGCCCGCCGTGCCGAGCACCACCAGGGCCGGCAGACCCTCGGCGCGGCCGAGCATGGCGACGCCCAGGCCCATCAGGATGATCCCGACGTTCTCGACGCTGTGGTAGGCGAGGAGCTTCTTGATATCGTGCTGGGCCAGGGCGAAGACCACGCCGAAGAGCGCCGAGGCGGCCCCGAGGACGAGGACCGCGGCGCCCCAGGCGGCGGGGAGCCCGGGCAGGAGGGAGAGGACCCGCAGGATGCCGTAGATCCCCATCTTCAGGACCACCCCCGAGAGGATGGCCGAGACCTGGCTCGGCGCCGCGGCGTGGGCCCCGGGGAGCCAGAAATGGAGGGGGACGACGCCGGCCTTTACCCCGAAGCCCGCGAGGGCCAGGAAGAATATCCAGGCGGCGATCCCCGGCCCGAGCCCCGGCGCGGGGTTCAGGTCGAAGGATCCCGCGGCGGCGTCCCAGAGGAGGAAGAGGCCGAAGAGGACGAGGGTGGAGAGGTGCGTCGCGACGAGGTAGACCATCCCAGCCTTCCGGTTCTCCCGCTCCTCGTCCTCGAGGCAGATGAGGAAGAAGCCCGACAGGGCCATGGTCTCCCAGCCCAGGAGGAAGGCGAAGGCCTGGCGGGCCAGGATGAGGAGCCCCATGCCCGCCACGAGGAGCCCGTAGAAGAAGTGGAGGCGCCGCCCCGAGCGGGGATTCTCGGCGGCCGGGAAGTAGCCCAGGCCGTAGATCGCCCCCAGGGCGCCCACGAGGAAGACCGGCATCAGGAAGAAGGCCGACAGGGCGTCGAGGCCCAGGTAGCAGTCCCCGGCGGAGGGCCAGGGCAGGACGCGGAGGTCGGCGCAGCCGTCGGGGAAAGCGAGGAAGGCCCCGGCGAGGCCCGCCGCAGCCGCGGCCGAAAGCAGGATAGCCGAAGCCCGGCCCCCCCAGGGACTCCGCCTGGGGAGGAAGAGGGCCGGCGCCCCGCTGAGAGCCGCGACGACGATGGCCAGGACGACGAGTTCGAGGGTCACGGCCTTAGCCCCTCCCCGCCGGCGAGCCGGGACCGGGCGCCGAGGCCGGCCCCCCTGCCGCGACGGGCCGCGACGGGCAGAGGGCCGCCTCGGCCCCGGAGAAGGCGCGCATGAGCTCCTCCTCGGAGGCCCGCTCGCCGAGGGCCGACTTCACCGCCTCGTCCCGCAGGACGATGCCCAGCCGCGAGAGGAGATGGAGGTGGACCCGCACCGAGGGGCTTATGAGGGTGAAGAGGGTGTGCACCGGCTTCCCGTCCACCGCGGCGAAGTCTATGGCGTTCTCGAGGAAGAGGAGGGCGACCGCGGGCCTCGTCACGTGGAGCACCACGGGATTGCGCACGTGGGGTATCGCGATGCCGTCGCCGATCCCCGTCGAGCCCATGTCCTCCCGGGCGAGGAGGACCTCGAAGAGGAACTGCCGATCCACGTCCACCGGCAGGTCCAGGAGGGCCACCGCGGCCTTGAGCACCGAGCTCCGGTCCGAGCCCGCCACCCGGTAGTGGACCCCGCCGGCCCCCAGGGCCTCGGCGAGGCTGGGCAGGGAAGAGCCGACCTCCCCGGAGAAGATCTCCGGCGAGACCCGGATGCCCTGGGAGGTGGCCCACTCGAGGAGCTCGGCGCGGTTGAAGCGGTACTCATCGCTGATCTTGCAGCAGGGGATCGTCCCCTGCTTGATCCATCGATAGATAGTCTTCTCGGAGACGCTGAGGACGCCCGCCGCGTCTTTCACCGACAACTGCATCGAAAAAGTCCTCTGAATGCGGATCTCTCGCCGAATGCCCGACCGCCACCTATTATTGGGAAATGCCCGGGAATGTCAATGCGAGAGGGAGACCTTTCCTAAGGTCTCCCTCTCGCGCTCGCCCGTCCAAAGGCCGCCGGGGGAGGCCTCGCCCCGGCGAGGTATTAATTCGACACAGGCAAATATATTGACATCATCGAACTAATTTCCGTATCTTAGCGCCATGGACGCCGAAGGCAAGAAGCGGCAGGAACTCGTGCAGGAGATTGGGGGCCTCGCCCAGACGCTGGGCCGGACCTACCACCGGACGAACATGCCCCACTGGATCCACCTTCAGCTGACCTTCCCCCAGCTCAAGATGGCCATGCTGATAAACCAGATGGAGCCGGCTTCGGTGAGCGCCCTGGCGGAGGCCCTGAGCATCGGGGATCCCACGGCGAGCCACCTCATCGACAAGCTGTGCAAGCGCGGCCTCGTGAAGCGGGAGGAGGATCCCAGCGACCGCAGGCGGGCGCTCGTAGCCCTTTCCGACAAGGGCAAGAAGCTCGTCGACAAGCTCATCGCGCCCCGCAACTGGATCGCCGAGAACATGACCCGCATGGAGGTCGAGGACCTCGAGGCCCTCAAGAGGGGCCTCGCCGCTATGGTGGCGATGATCCAGGGGGGCCCGAGCGGAAGTGATCCCTGCGCGCGGCGCCGGACAGGGCCGGGCGCATAGAGGATAAAGATCGGAGGGAAAAGATGTCCGAGTCAATCGAACGGAGCGGGGCCGCGGCAGCCGGGCCCCAGAGCGGATCGCGGCCGAAGGCGAAGAAGAGCCCGGCGGGGGCGATCATAATCGGCGCGGCGCTGCTCGCCGCCGGGGCCGGAGGCTACATGATCTTAGCGGCGAGGCGGACCCAGTCGACCGACGACGCGACCGTCAAGGGAGACCAGGTGATCGTGAGCGCCCAGCTCATGGGCCAGATCACGAGCCTCGCCGCCGAGGAGAGGGCCGAGGTGTCCAAGGACCAGGTCCTCGCCACCCTCGACGACCAGGCCTTGAGGACCCAGGAGAGCCAGGCCGGGGCGAACCGGGAGCTCGCGGCCCAGAACGTGGCCCTGGCCCAGGTCAAGCTCGCCCAGGCGAAGGCGGACCTGGACCGGGCCGCCGTCCAGCTCAAGAGCAAGATAATCCCCCAGGAGCAGTACGATCACCTGAGCGCCGCCGAGGCGACCGCCGAGGCCCAGCTCGGGATAGCCCAGGCCCAGAAGAAACTGGCCGACGCCCAGCTCGCCTCCGTGGAGACCAGCCTGGGCCACGCCGTCATCCGGTCTCCCATCCGGGGAGTCGTCGCCAAGAAGTGGACCATGGTCGGCAACGTGGCGCAGCCCGCCCAGGCGATCTACACCCTCTACGACCTAAAGCGCCTCTGGATCGAGGCCTACTTCAAGGAGACCCAGATACGGAGCCTCGGGATCGGGGACCCCGCGGAGATATCCGTGGACGCGTTCCCGGGCCGGAGCTTCCGGGGCAAGGTGGAGAGCATCGGCGCGGCGACGGCCTCGGAGTTCTCCCTCATCCCTCCGGACAACGCCTCGGGGAACTTCACCAAGGTGACCCAGCGCGTCCCCGTGCGGATCGCCCTCGAGGACCCCGATTCCTGGAGCGTGGGCCCCGGGCGCAGCCTAGTGCCGGGCCTGTCCGTCGAGGTGCGCGTAAGGGCGAGCGGAGGCTGAAGCGATGTTCGCCAAGATATCCGAGCTCAGGCGGCGGATCGTCGAGGCGACTCCCGCCCTGAGCCCCGGCCACAAGTCCTACCCCTGGCTCGTCCTCCTCGCCACGAGCATCGCGACCTTCATGGCGGTCCTGGACAGCACCATCGTCAACGTGGCGCTCAGCAAGCTGACCGTCGCCTTCGGGGTCTCCACCGACTCGATGGAGTGGGTGCTCACGGGCTACATGCTCGCCTTCGGCGTCATGCTCCCCGCCTCCGGGTGGCTCGCGGACCGCTTCGGCTACAAGGCCACCTTCGTGTCGGGGATCTTCCTCTTCACCCTCGGGTCCTTCGCCGCGAGCATGTCCTGGGACCTGGGCAGCCTCGTCCTCTTCCGGGTCGTTCAGGCCTTGGGCGGGGGCATGGTCATGCCCGTCGGCATGGCGATAATCACCCGGGAGTTCCCGCCGGAGAAGCGCGGCCTCGCCCTCGGCTTCTGGTCGATCTCCTCGGCGGCGTCGGCCTCCCTCGGCCCGACGATCGGCGGGTACCTCATCGACAACTACAGCTGGCACACCATCTTCGACGTGAACGTGCCCATCGGCGCGATCGGGATCGCGGCCGGCGCCCTCATCCTGCGGGAGCACAAGAGCGACGACTCCAAGGGCTTCGACTTCGTCGGCTTCATCAGCATGGCGGTCTTCCTCTGCGGCCTCAACCTCGCCCTGGCCGACGGGAACGCGGCCTGGAACACCGACGGCTGGAGGTCCGACTTCATCCTGTGCTGCTTCGGCCTCTCGGCCCTGGGGCTCATCGTCTTCCTCGTCAACGAGCTGGGCGCCGAGCATCCCCTCATCGACCTCCGTCTCTTCCGGGACCGGGACTTCGGGCTGTCGTCGGTCGTCCTCTTCATCTTCGGCCTGGGGATGTTCGGGTCGACCTTCCTCCTGCCGCTCTACCTGCAGAGCGCCCTCGGCTACACGCCCCTCCAATCGGGCCTCGTGTTCCTGCCCATGGGTGTCCTCACGGCCATCGCCTCGCCCATCGCCGGGGCCCTGAGCGACAGGATCGGGGGGAAGATACCCCTGGCCTTCGGCCTCATGCTCATGGCGGCCAGCCTCTTCGTGAACCGCTACCTGAGCCTCTCCTCCGAGACCGCCCAGATCATGGTGCCGGTGATCATGCGGGGCTTCGGCATGGGCTTCATCTTCACGCCCCTGTCGTCCATCTCCATCTCCCAGATACCCCCAGTGAAGATGGCCCAGGCCTCGGGCCTCGCCAACGTGCTCAGGCAGATCGGCGGCTCGGTGGGAGTGGCGGTCTTCGGATCCATCCTCACCCACCAGCAGAAGATCCACATGGCGGGGCTCGGCCAGCTCCTCGACTCCTTCTCGCCCAGCTTCAAGGCGGCGGTGGTCCGGCTCTCCGACTTCGCCATGCAGGCCTCGGGGGGCGGGGCGGCCCAGGCGGCGGGCAAGGCCCAGAGCCTCCTCATGACGAGGGTCGGCAAGCTCGCCTTCGTCTCCGCCATGGGCGACGCGTACACCGTCGCGGCCATAGTCACCCTGGCGTCGGTGGTGCCCATCCTCCTCATGAAGGAATCCAGACGCCGCGCCGCCGCCCCGCGGGTAGCCCCTTCGGAGTGAAGCCGATCCCCAAACCCAACACCAATCGAGGTCCCAAATGAACATTCGCTGCAATAGACTATTCCTCGTCGTCGCGGCCTTCCTGGCCGCCGGCCCCCTGGCGACCGCGGCGACGGCCGTCGGCCTAAAGGAGGCCGTAGCGCGGTCGGTGAACAACCAGCCCCTCATCCTCCAGGCCGAGGCGGCCGTGGAGGCGGCCCGGGCCGTGGAGGGCCAGGCGAAGAGCGCCTACCTCCCCACGGTCGCCGGCGTGGCCTCGGCGGTCCACGTCGAGCCCCAGATCGGGATAGACCAGAGCTTCGATATACCGAACCTGGGGTCCATGGAGATGAAGGAGGAGGAGAGCCCCCTCAACGCCCTGGATTTCCACCTCGGGGCGAGCGAGCTCGTATTCGATTTCGGGAGGCGGGAGATCCAGGTCAGGCTCGCGTCCTCAGGCGCGGGCTCGGCGGCGATCAGCCTCGAGCAAATACAGTCGAACATCGCCTACCAGGCTGCCTCGCTCTTCTATTCGGTCCTCTTCCTCGAGCGGGAGGTCGGAGTCCTAGACGAGCAGCTAGCCACCCTCGGGCAGCACCTCGACGACGCCCAGAAGCGCGAGGACACGGGATCCTCCACCCACTACGACGTGCTGACGACCCAGGTGCGGGTGGCGACCGTGAGGAGCCAGCGCATCGACGCGGCCGGCCAGCTGGCCAAGCAGAAGATCGCCCTCGGCCAGATCATGGGGCTCCGGGAGGGCGAGGACTTCGAGGCGGAGGGGGACTTCGCGCCGATGGCCGCCCCCGGGACACCCTCGGCCCTGCTCTCAGCCGCCTACGGGCAGCGGCAGGACATCGCCCTCTCGAGGTCGGCGGAAAAGCAGGCGGAGATGGGCGTCTCCCTCGCCGAGCTCGGCCACGCCCCGACTCTCCTCGCCCAGGCCCAGGCGGGCTTCAAGAACGGCGAGCTGACCTTCGACAACGCGGACATCGACAAGCTCGTCTTCGCCTGGAACGTGGGCCTGGTGTTGAACGTGCCCATCTTCGACGGGATGCTCACCGAGGGCAGGATCGCCGAGGCCAGGAGCCGCCTCGAGGCGGCTCGTTCGGGGACCGAGGCAGCCTCCCGGAGCGCGAGGACCCAGGTCCTCCAGGCCCTGCGGGACCTCGAGACGAGCAGGGAGCAGACCGCCAACTCCCGCGCCCAGCTGGACCAGGCCCAGGAGGCCCTCGGGATGGCCAAGGTCCAGTACGACATCGGGGCGGGGACCAACCTGCAGTACCTGGATTCCCAGACCTCCCTCGAGCTAGCCAAGCTGACGAGCCTCGGCGCCTCGTACAAGGAGGAGATGAGCGCCCTGGCCCTCCGGCAAGCCCTCGGGGACAAGCTCTGGGAGGAGGGCCGGTAGTCCGGGGAAGCCCGGCTCGGCGGGCCTGGGCGCCGCAGGTGCGCCGCGGCGCCCGGGCCGCGGCAGCCGCTCTAGCCGCCGGCGCGGAGCTTCAGAAGTCCTCCAGGACCTTGGACCCGGGCTCGTCGAGGAGGCTGAAGAGGGCGTCCACCGCCTGGGCGTCGAGGCCGGTGCCCCGGTGGGCCGCTATCTCAGCCCGGGCGACCCCGATCCCGAGGGCCGGCCTGTACGGGCGGTAGGCCATGACCGCCTCGAAGACGTCGGCCACGGCGATTATCCTCGCCTCCCGCCGGATCTCGTCGCCCGCGAGGCCCCGGGGGTAGCCCGAGCCGTCGAGGCGCTCGTGGTGCTCCAGCACGATCTCGGCGATCGGCCACTCGAAGTCGATGCCTTTCAGGATCTCGTAGCCCGACTGGGGGTGCTGCTTGATGAGCTCGAACTCGGGCCCCGTGAGCTTGCCCGGCTTCGCCAGGAGCTCGATGGGCACCTCGATCTTCCCGACGTCGTGCATGATGGCGGCCAGCCGCAGCCCCTCCAGCTCCTCGCTCCCCAGCCCGAGGACCCGCCCCACGGCGACGGATATGCGGGAGACCCGCCGCTGGTGGTCTACGGTGTAGGGATCGCGCTGGCCCATCGCCGAGGTCAGGGCGCTCACCGCCTCGTCGAGCATGAGCTCCAGGTGGGAGACGTAGTACCCCAGGAGCTTCCGCAGGGAGACGAGCCCCGCGATCCGACCGCCCTCGACTATGGGCAGGTGGCGGAAGCCCTCCATGTTCATCAGCGCCAGCGCCGCGCCGCAGCTGACGTCCGGCCCGGCGGAGAGCAGCTTCCCGCTCATCACGTCCTTGAGCTTGAGGTCGCCGATCCCCTCGGGCCGGGAGAAGTCCACTTTCATGAGCAGGTCCCGCTCGGTGAACATCCCCGAGGGGACCCCCGCCTCGGAGACGAGGATGGCCCCGGAGCGGGCCGCCCTCATCAGCGCTATGGCCTCGACCATCGGGGTGCCGGCGTCGAGGCAGATGGTCGAGGCGTCGATGAACTTCGCTATGCTATCCATGGCTCAAGTCTCCCGGGGCCATGGTAGCACGGGGCGGGCGCCCCTAGAATCCCTCGTTCGCCGTCCTGCTGATGATCTCCTCCTGGTGGTACTTGTCGAGGTCCACGAAGTAGTCGGAGTAGCCGGCCACCCGCACGAGGAGACTCCGGTAGTCCTCGGGCTTCTTCTGGGCCGCCCGGAGGGTGTCGGTGTCCACCACGTTGAACTGGATGTGGTGGCCGCCGAGCTTGAAGTAGGTCCTCACGAGGCTCGCGAGCTTGTCGATGCCGTCATCCCCCGCCAGGGCCTGGGGGAGGAAGCGCTGGTTCAGGAGGGAGCCCCCGGTCCGCGCCACGTCGATCTTGCCCAGGGACTTGACCACCGCCGTGGGGCCCTTGCGGTCCGCGCCCTGGGCCGGCGAGGTGCCGTCGGATATGGGCAGGGAGGCGAAGCGGCCGTCGGGGGTAGCGCCGGTGCGCTTCCCGAAGTAGATGTGGCAGGTCGTGGAGAGCATGTCCACGTAGTACTTCCCGCCCCGCGCCGAAGGGCGCCCCTCGATGGCGGAGCACCAGCCCGCGAAGACGCGTCGGGCGATCGAGTCGGCCTCCTCCTCGTCGTTGCCGAATTTGGGCGTCTTGTTGGAGAGGAGGAGCCGCAGGTCCTCCCGTCCCGCCCAGTTGGCCGCCAGGGCGCCCCGGAGCTCGCCCCACGAGACGTCCGCGCGCCCGTAGACGTGGGTCCTCACGGACGAGAGGGAGTCGGTGGTAGTCCCGAGGCCGCAGCACTGGATGTAGTCGGTGTTGTAGCGGGCCCCGCCGCCGTAGTAGTCCTTCCCGCGCTCGATGCAGTCGGCCACCACCGAGGAGAGGAAAGGGGCCGGAGCGTACTGGGCGAACATCCCGTCGATGTAGTTGGACACCCGGACCTTCACGGACACGACGTACTCGAGCTGGCGCTGGTAGGCGGCGAAGAGCTCGTCGAAGCTCGCGAAGCTCTCGGGCGCCCCGGTCCTGAGGCCCACGAGCTTGCCGCTGGCGGGGTCGACCCCGTCGTTCAGGGCGAGCTCGAGGATCTTGGGGGTGTTGAGGTAGCCGTGGAGGAGGTAGGCCTCCTTCCCGAAGCACCCCGTCTCGACGCAGCCCGAGATCCCGCCCTCCCGGGCGTCCGCCAGGCTCTTCCCCATGCCGATCTGGGCCACCGTCACCTCGTCGGAGTTGAAGAACGCGGGGTAGCCCGAGCCCTCGCGGGCGACCCGGGCGGCGGACTTGAGGAGGCGGTCGGGGGTCTTGGCGCTCACCTGGAGGTTGACCTGGGGCTGGAGGAGCTGGAGCTCGTCCAGGACCTCGAGGACGAGGTAGGAGACCTCGCTCGAGCCGTCGGAGCCGTCGGCCTTGAGCCCCCCGACGTTGATGTTCGTGAAGTCGTTGTAGGTCCCGCTCTCAGCGGCGGTCACCCCGACCTTGGGGGGCGCCGGATGGTTGTTCACCTTGATCCAGAACGCGGCGAGGAGCTCCTTGGCCCCCTCCCTGTCCAGGGCGCCGGCGGCGAGGTCCGCCTCGTAGAAGGGGGCGAGGTGCTGGTCCAGGTGGCCGGGGTTCATGGCGTCCCAGCCGTTGAGCTCGGTGATCGTCCCGAGGTGGACGAACCAGTAGGTCTGGAGGGCCTCCCAGAAGTTCCGCGGCGCCTCGGCGGGCACCCGCTCGCAGACCTCGGCGATGCGCTCGAGCTCGGCCGCCCGGGCCGCGCCGGCCTCAGAAGCCGCCATCCGCCTCGCGAGCTCCGCGTGCCGGCGGGCGAAGATTACCGAGGCCTCGCAGGCAATGTCCATGGCCTTGAGCTCCTCGTCCTTGGCGAGGGCCTCGGGGTCCCGGGCCCAGTCCAAGGCCGCCCGGGCCGCGGAGATCCGCGAGCGCCGGGCGTTCATCCCCAGGCGGTAGATCGAGCCGTCCAGGGAGGTGTGGCCCGGGGCTCGCTGCTCCATGAACTCGGTGAAGAGCCCCGCCTCGTACATGGCTTTCCAGTCCTCGGGGATCTCGGCGAAAGTCCGGTCCCTCATGGATCTCCCCCGCCAGTAGGGGATCACCTTGTCCCGGTAGACCTCCAGATCGTCCTCGGCCACGGAGAAGCTCGTCATGGGGCGAGAGTCCAGGACCCGGAGGTCCTCCTCGGAGTGGCAGTTGAGCTCCGGGAAGGAGGAGACGGCCTTGGGCCTAGGTCCCCTCTCCCCGACTATGAGTTCCCCTTCCCCGATGTAGATGGTCTTCTTCTCGCAGAGGTTGCGGAAGTTCATCGCCCGGAGCACGGGGGTCGAGACCCGCCCCAGCCACTCCTTGTAAAAATCGGTGGTGAGCGCCGCGCGCTCCGCCGAGAAGCTCGGCCGGGCGTTGAAGCTCTCCTCCCGCAGCCGCCTGATTCGCTCGTTCATCTCATCCTCCGATCGCTGTAGAGAGGCCCGCCCTCTCGAATATCGCCTTGGCTTCCTGGACCGCCCCGGCCGTTGGCGGAGCGGCGTCGCCCATCGCGTACTCCATGCCCCGCATGGCGTACTTCCCCTTAGCCGCCGAGTGGTAGGGCAGCAGGTGGACCCTCGGCCCGCCCCCCAGGGAGGCGGCCACCCTCGCCGCGGCCTCCAGGTCCCCGGGGGAGTCGTTCACGCCGGGGATGAGGGGCACCCTCAGGGCGATCCGCCCCCCCGCCTCGGCCAGGGCCGCCAGGTTCCCGAGGATGGGTTCGCTGGGGACCCCCGTGGCCGCCAGGTGCCGACGGTCGTCGACCAGCTTCAGGTCGAAGAGCACGAGGTCCGCCAGCAGGCCCGCCTCGAGGAGGAGCTCCCTCGGGGCCATGCCCGAAGTGTCCAGGGCGCTCCGTATCCCCTCGGCCTTGCAGGCCCGGAGGAGATCGAGGAGGAAGGCTCCCTGGGCGAGGGGCTCGCCGCCCGTGAATGTGGCGCCTCCCCCCGACTCGTCGTAGAAGGGGATGTCCTCCCGGATCGCGGCCATGACCTCCTCCGAGTCCATCCTCAGGCCCACGAGCTGGAGGGCCTCGGCGGGGCAGGCCGCGACGCAGGGCGGCTCCCCGGCCCGCCCGGCTAGGCAGCCGGCGCAGGCGGCGCTCCCCGCCTCGCGCCTCGGGTCCAGCCCGGCGGGACAGGCCGCGCGGCACTTCAGGCACCCCACGCAGCGGTCCGGGCGCCTGAGGATCTCCGCTTCGGCCGAGAGCCCCTCGGGGTTGTGGCACCACTTGCAGCGCAGGGGGCAGCCCTTGAAGAAGACCGCCGTCCGGATCCCCGGGCCGTCGTGGATCGAGTACTTGCGGATATCGAAGACGATGCCGGAGCTCACCGCGGCTGCCCGCCGGCGGCGAAGTAGTAGGTGCGGATGTAGCGCTCCTGGACCTCGAAATTCCAGTGCACGTCCTTGACGTAGGCCGCGGCGCCCTTGAAGTCCCCGGCGCGGAGCCGGGCCACGATCTCGTCGTGCTCGGCGGTGGAGTCTATCTCCCACTCCTTCACGTATTGGTTGCGCCTGGGGAAGTCGTAGAGCCGCTCCTTGAGGGTGCGCACCGTGCGCACCAAGTCGGCGTTGTCCGAGAGGTCCAGGTAGACATCGTGGAAGGCCAGGTTGGCCGCGTAGTAGTCGTTGAAGTCGTCGGCGGCGAGGTTGTCCTCCATCTGCTTTCGGAAGCCGTCCATCTTGTCCGCGTCGGAGGAGCGGAAGCGAAGGGTCAGGCGCTCCACCACCGAAGCCTCGAGGGCACCGATGATCTGGTAGATGTCCCGGATGTCCGTGAGGCTGAGGTCGCAGACCATGACGCCGCGCCTTGGGAAGACTGTCACGAAGCCCTCGAGCTCCAGGCGGATCATGGCGTCCCGCAGGGGGGTGCGGCTCATCCCGAGCTCCCGCCCCAAGGCCGACAGGTCTATGAACTGCCCCGGCCTGAGCTCTCCGGAGTTGAGGCGCCGCTTCAGGTCCTCATAGACCACCTCGGAGAGGGACGTGATGTCCAGCTCGCCCGGCTTTTCGCTATTCATGGACCGAGTATACAGCTGATATATCAGTTGTTCAAGCGGCTCGCATCGACTCGCAGCGTTTAGAGAGGGTAAAAATCGACGGCGCAGCCAGGGAGCTAGGCACCCTCGCCTTTGAGGAAGCTCCGGATGCAGCCCACGACCAGGGCGTGGTCCTCCTCCTGGCGCAGCCCCGAGACCGTCACGGCCCCCACGATCCCGGTGCCCTCCACGTGGACAGGGAAGGACCCTCCGTGGGCCGAGTACTCCAGGGAAGAGACGCAGTACTTCTCCTCGATCGTGGAGCCCACCAGCTTCAGCTTGAGGCCCACGAGGAAGGACGAGTGGCCGAAGCGCATGACTACCCTGGTCTTGCGGCGGATCCACTCGTCGTTGTCGGCGCTCGTCCCCGCCAGCGCCAGGTGAAAGAGCTGCTGCCCCGAGCGGTGCACATCGACGGTCACCGCCAGGCTCCGGGAGCGGGCTTCGGAGGCGATGGCCGCGCCGAGGGCCACCGCCTCGTCGTTGGAGAAGGAAGGGAAGCGGAGCTCGGCCTCCTGGGCCTCGACTTCGGCGATCAAAGACTCGAGCTCCGCTCTCTCCATCATTTTCCTCCCATCATCGCGGCCGCGTCGGCGCCAGGTTCCACGATTCCCTTTATACCGAATTTGCCCACGAGGACGGAAGCCACCCCCGGGGAGAGGAAGCCCGGGAGGGTCGGCCCGAGCCTGATGTTCTTGAAGCCCAGGGCGAGGAGGGCCAGGAGCACCAGGACGGCCTTCTGCTCGTACCAGGCGATGTCGAAGGACAGGGGCAAATCGTTCACGTCCTCGAGGCCGAGCGCCTCCTTCAGCTTCAGGGCTATGATGGCCAGGGAGTACGAGTCGTTGCACTGCCCCGCGTCCAGGACCCTGGGTATCCCGCCGATATCCCCCAGCGGCAGCTTGTTGTAGCGGTACTTGGCGCAGCCCGCGGTGAGGATGATCGCGTCTCGGGGCAGCGCCTCGGCCACTGCGGTGTAGTAGGCCCGGGAAGGGAAGCGGCCGTCGCAGCCGGCCATCACGACGAAGCGCTTGATCTCCCCGGATTTCACCGCCGCCACGACCTTGTCGACCAGGGCGAAGACCTGCTCGTGGGCGAAGCCGCCCACGATCTTGCCCGGGTAGCCCGGGGGCTCCTCCAGGGCATCGGGGGCCTGGCAGCTCTTGGCGAGGGCGATGATGGCCGAGAAGTCCTTCATGCCCCCGGGCCTGCGGTCCGCGACGTGCGGGCAGCCGTCGAAGCCCACGACGCCGGTGGTGAAGATCCTCGGCTTCTGGTCGTCCCGGGGCGGGACGAGGCAGTTCGAGGTGAAGAGGGCTGGACCGTGGAAGGAGTCGAGCTCCTTACCCTGGGACCACCAGGCCCCGCCGTAGTTCCCGTAGAGGTTGTCGTACTTGGCGAAGTAAGGGTAGTAGTGGGCCGGGAGCATCTCCCCGTGGGTGTACACGTCCACGCCCGTGCCGGCGGTCTCCTCGAGGAGGTCGTGGAGGTCCCGGAGGTCGTGGCCCGAGACGAGGATGCCCGGCCGGTCCCGGACCCCGGTGCGCACCTCGGCGATCCGCGGATGGCCGTAGCGCGAGGTGTTGGCCTCGTCTAGGAGGGCCATGGCCTCGACCCCCATCTGGCCGGTCTCGAGGACCAGGGCGGTCATGCCCTCGGCGTCGAGCTTGGCCTCGGCGAGCTTCCCGAGGGCCCGCAGCATGAAGGCGAATACCTTCCGCGAGGAGGAGCCGAGCACGTACGCGTGCTCGACGTACGCGGCGATGCCCTTGAGGCCGTAGAGGACCAGGGCCCGCAGGCTCCGGAGATCCTCGTCCTCGGTCTCGAGCCACCCTCCCCTGCCGGCTGCGGCGAGGGCCCGGACCCCGGCCAGGTCGGCCGCGGAGACCGTCGCGGCGGGAGGGAGATCCCTGCCGGCCCCGCCGCCGGTGGAGCCCCCGGCCTCCGCCAAGGCGGCGCGGAGACGGTCCCGCCGGGCGAGGGCCTCGAGGGTCCTCGCCGCGAAGTAGCTCGGCGAGAAGTTGGCGTTGGTGATGGTGGCGAAGAGGCACTTGTCGACGAAGACGGCGGCCTCCTCGTCGTAGATGCCCCGCTCCTCCGCCCTGGCGGCCCAAAAACCGATGCCCTGGCAGGCGAAGAGCAGGACGTCCTGAAGGTCGGCCGTCTCGCTCGTCTTGCCGCACACGCCCCTCGCGAGGGAGCAGCCCGAGTTCTTCATGGTCTCCTGGCATTGATGGCAGAACATCACACTCCTCCTACTGCTCGCCGAGGCCCCGTCGGAGCATCGGCTACTTGAATCCCGCCGCCATGGCGGCGATGGTCGTCGACTCCAAGGCGGCGCGCAGGGTCTTCTCGACCTTGGCGCAGGCCGACTTCATGGGACAGCCGCCCTTCCCGCACACCGGCCTGGGGAAGAGGCATTCCCTCCTCGGCAGGGCGCCGTCCACGGCCTCGACTACCTCGAGGCAGCTGATCTCGCCGGCGGATCTAGCCAGCTCGAAGCCCCCGGCGGCGCCCCTGGACGAGGCGAGGAGGCCAGCGTGCACCAGGGACTGGAGCACCTTCGCGAAATAGCTCGGCGAAACCCCGAGGGCCCGCGCAGAGGCCGCGGCGGTCATCCGGCCTCCCCCCGCGGCGGCCAGGGCCAGCGCGTGGATTGCTGCGTTGCCCCTGTCCGAAATGCTGACGATCCTGTCCATCGACCCTCCGATCGTTGAGTATAGGATTCAGGAGTCCTAATTACCATTATCCTCCTTTCGGCCCGCGGTCGACGAGGCCCTGCGGGCGCGGCGGTCAGGCCGGCAGGGCCCTATCTTCGGTCTCCCCGGCCTCCACCGCGGCTTCGGCGCCGTCCCCGATGAGGATCGGGGATTCCTCCTCCGAGATCCCCGGAACCTCAGCCCGGGGCGGGGGGACCACCTTCTGGCTATAGCCCGGGCTGCGGGCCGAGCCGCGGACCGAGCCGTCCTCGCCGGTCTTGAAGAAGGCGATGGCGTCCGAGAGGAGTTCGGCCTGCCCGGCGAGCTCCTCGGCGGTGGACGCGAGTTCCTCGGCGGTGGACGAGTTCCTCTGCACCACCTCGTCGAACTGGAGGATAGCCGAGGCGATCTGGTCGGTCCCGACGGACTGCTCCTTGGCCGCGGCGGCGATCTCCTCGGCGAGCTCCCCAGTCCTGCGGATATCCGGCAGGAGCCGGCCTCCTCGGCGCGGTCCACGCTGAGGGCCGCCAGATCGGTGATCTCCCGAGCGGCTATGGCGCTCCTCTCGGCGAGCTTCCGCACCTCGCTGGCCACCACGGCGAAGCCCTTCCCCGCCTCCCCGGCCCGGGCGGCCTCGATCGCCGCGTTCAGCGCCAGCATGTTAGTCTGCCGGGCTATATCCTCGACGACCACGATGCGCTCAGCGATGTCCCGCATGTGCTTCGCCGTCTCCTTCACTACCGCCCCCGAGCCTTCGGCCTCCCGGCCCACCTTCTTGGCGAGCGAGTCTGCGCCCCCAGACGAATCGGCGTTCTGCCGCGCCGACGAGGAGAGCTCCTCGGTCGACGAGGAGAGCTCCTCCACGCCAGCCGCCTGCTCGCTCGCCCCGCTGGACACGCTCTCGGCGGTCGCCGAGAGCTGCTGGGCCCCGATGGAAACCTGGCCCGCCGCCTGGGCGATCCGGGCGACGATGTCCCCGAGGGCCTTCCGCGTGGCCTCGGCGGCACTCACCGCCGAGCCGACTTCGTCGCTGCGGCTCGAGACCCTGGCCATCCTCTGGGACAGCTCGCGGTCTTCCCGGAGCTCGCCCCGGGCCAGGCGCTCGACGCTGGAGGTGACCATGGTGATCGGAGCGGCGATGTAGCGCCCGAGGAAGACCGCGGCCAAGGCCGCGAGGAGGATCGCCGCGACGAACACCGCCGCGAGGTCCCGGACCAGCCTCGCGGCGGCCTCGTTCAGCTCGGCGGTGGGGATCGTGATGCCCATCAGCCATTCGGGGACCCCCGGGACCGCCCGGGAGAACATGGTGATGGCGGTTCCATCGGGCTTGCTGTAGCTAGTCGTCGTCGCGTCGGAGGCGAGGGCGGTCCTGGCGGCGGCCTCGAGGCCGACCCAGCCGTCCTTGGCCGAGTCCAACATGTTGAGCTTGAGCACCAGGTCCTTGTCGCGGTGGGCGATGACGTAGCCCCGGCGGTCCATGATGAAGGCGTAGCCCTTCTCTCCCATGGTGATGGCCGCCACGTAATCGCTGAAGTACTCGATGGAGATGGCCGCGGCGACCAAGCCCGCGCGTCCCCCCTTGGCGCCGGAGAAGGGCTTGGCGAGGACCAGGACGACCCGTCCGTCGGTCTTGGACACCAGCGCGTCGGACACGACCCTGTCCTTGCCTTCGAGCATCACGGCCCTGAAGTAATCCCGATCTGCCACGTTGCCGCGGGACCCCAGGGACGTGAGGAAGTCCCCCTTGGCGTCGGACATGAACACGTAGCGGATCTCCGGGGGGAGGTTCCCGTTCTGCTCGAGGATCTCCTTCTCGGCGTCGCGGCCGCCTCTGACGATCTCGGGGTCCCGCGCCAGGTAGTCCAGCTCGAGGAGGACCTTCTCGGCGAGCCTGCCGAGCTCCGAGGCGCGGGCGCTCACGAGGGACGAGGCGTCCCTGGTCGTGAGCTCGACAGTGGTCCTCCTGGAGACGACGGCTACCGTGACCGCAGTGCAGGCGAGGACGAGGGCCATGAGGACTACGACGAAGATCGTCACCTTCGTTGCCAGATGGGTCTTCCGCTTAGGCATGGATAGCAACCTCTGATCATCCTATCGGCCGGTAAGAGCCGCGAGATGCGCCCCGATGTCGAAACCAGATTCGTCGCGGCCGTCGCGGCGATCCATAGGCTCGTCCGAGTCCCTGCAAAATATTAGATAATAAAATCCTAATCGAAGGCGAAGTCCTGTCAACAGCCCCGGGCAAAAGAAAGGCCCGCGTCACCGCGGGCCGTCGTCAGCGCGAAGGACGAATGCCTAGAATTCCTCGAAGTCCGAGTCCTTGGGGTCGGCCTTCGATCCGGAGGGCACCGGCGCTATCCCCGTCGGCTTCCCCACGGCCTTTCCTCCCGCCTTGGCGACCCCAGACCCCTTGGCGCCGCGAGGCTCGATCCGCCCAGGCGAAGCCGCAGCAGCCTCCTTCACCGCCACCCCTACCCCGGCCGGAACCCCTCCTGACCGCTCTGCGCCGCGCTTCCCCGCCGCGCCTCCTCCTCCAACCTCCACGCCTTCCTTGATCTTGAAGAAGCCCACCGCCTCGGTCAGGCTCGTCGCCTGCCCCGCCAACTCCTCCGCCGTCGCCGCCAGCTCCTCCGAGCTCGAAGCGTTCTGCTGCACCACCATGTCCATCTGCGTGACGCCCTTCGCTATCTGGTCAGCCCCGCTCGACTGCTCCCCCGACGCCGCCGCTATCTCCTGGATCAGCTCCGCCGCCTTCTTGATGTCCGGCACCAGCTCCTCCAGCTTCTTCCCAGCCTCCCCGGCCACGCTCACGCTCTTCTTCGACAGCTCGTTGATCTCCCCAGCCGCCTTCGCAGACCGCTCCGCCAGCTTCTTCACCTCCGACGCCACCACCGCAAAGCCCTTCCCCGCTTCCCCGGCCCGCGCCGCCTCTATCGCCGCGTTCAGCGCCAGCATGTTCGTCTGCCTCGCTATCTCCTCGATTATCCCTATCCTCGACGCTATCTCCTTCATGCTCGCCACGGTCTCTCCAACCGACTTCCCAGACTCCTCCGCGTTCTGCGCCACGCGCCTCGCCAGGCTGTCCGCCTGCTTCGTGTTGTCCGCGTTCTGCCTCACCGTCGACGCCAGCTCCTCCACCGACGCCGACAGCTCCTCTATGCTCGCCGCCTGCTCGTTCGCCCCCTGCGACAGACCCTGCGCCGTCCCCGACAGCTGCTCCGAGCCGACCGACACCTCCCGCGACGCTGTCTTGATGTTCGACGCGATCTCCGTGAGGCTCTGGAAGAGCTTGTCCATGTTCCGACCGAGGATCCCCAGCTCGTCGCTCCTCGCCACCACCTTCCGGGTGTACTCGACGTCCAGACCCTCCTGGCTCAGCTCCCCCCGGGCTATGTTGTCGATCGCGGCCACCACGGCCCGGATCGGCTTCACCATGGACCGCGCGAACAGGATGGTGACCGTGACTCCTATCGCCAAGGAAACTAGGAGCGCTGCGATCATGATGCCCAAGATCCGCAACGAGACCGCCCGCAGCTCGATCTCGGGCACTGAGAGGACGAGGGTCCAGTTGGGGGTATTCGGGATAGTCTTGTAGATCGCGAAGACCCTGACTCCCGCGGCGTTCGAGTACGATCCAGTGCCCGAGTCGTCGTTGATGATCCGAGAACCGATCTCCTTCAAGCCTTTGTAGCCTTGCTTGTCCGACTCGTAGACGTTGAATTTCATGGTTTTGGCCGAATCCGGGTGGGCTATGGCCAGGCCGTTGTTGTCCACGACCCAGGCGAAGCCCGTCTTGCCGAGCTTGATCGTGGATATGATGTCCGAGAACTTCCCGAGGTCCAGCTGGTAGGCGATGACGCCCCGCGACTCGCCCTTGGACCCCCTGACCAGTCCGGCGATGTTCGAGACGGGAAGGCCAGTGTCCTTGGAGACGACAGCCTCGCCCACGACGTAGTCCTGCCCCTTCATGGCCGCCTGGAAATAGTCCCGGTCGGCGACATTGCCGGTGGCACCCTTCGAAGTGAAGAATCGCCCGTCGGGCCAGGCGAAGAAGGCTATGTTGACGTAGGGCGGGAGCATGCCCCCGATTTCCTTCACCGCAGCCTGGACCGTCGCCTCGTCCCCCTCCCTGAACTGTTTCTTGATGGCGTGGAAGGCCAGCTGAGTCTTGATGCTGCCCAGCATCTCCCCGAGCTGCTCCGCCCGGGCGGTCACGGAGATGGCGCTCTGACGCTCGATCTCCGCGAGCACCGAGCTGTCCACCGTCAGGGAGACGATCGCCGTCAAGGATATGAGGATGGCCGTGATCAGTATGGAGATG
>Ga0268360_1001385_pt1 | contig 26092 bp, 24 predicted proteins | sample BioMet11_FD_192465 | JGI IMG/M metagenome (GOLD analysis project Ga0268360, IMG submission 192465) | Sewage microbial communities from Oakland, California, United States - Biofuel 11 (Illumina Assembly) | ecosystem: Engineered > Wastewater > Sewage > Unclassified | place: USA: California... | reverse complement strand
AGGCAGAGATTATTAATTCCTTTATTGAGATAAATGGTACCAGGATTAACAACAGCTACATAGAATCTAAAAACAGGCAGCTGGAGAAACTCCTGTACAACGCTAACGGCTTTACCAATTTTAAGAGGACAAGAAACCGCATACTTTACTGTCTGGACAGGAATGATACTTTCATTATTTAAAAGAAAAGTGGTTAAGGCACAAGGATGACCCGAAAGGGTCATCCTTTATTGCACTTAACCACAGTATTTGTTACAGGTGTCACCACACCACCGCATTTATTAAAGCCTAACCACAAAAGATGGAAGATGTCGACCACAGCATTATTTACAAGCCCGGTTTTTATTCTATTTGCGCAACTTTTTCTTTACGTAGCATCCAAGCAATATGAGCACTTTCTTCCAATTCTTCTAAAATATAAAAAGTGTCTAATAAACTCTTTCCGCCTACAATAGGGCCATGATTACAAAGGATAAAACCATCACTTTTATCTATAACAGCTGCAAAATTGGAAAAAAGTTCTTGAGAACCTGGTTTGGCATAAGGAACAAGTCCAACTCTACCAAGTTTCATTTTCAAATATGGTGTATACGATGGCATTACATCCTGTGGAGTATTAGAGGAACGACAAGACCACAGAGTTGCATAGAAACTATGAACATGAAGCACTGCTTGAATAACATCACTTTTATTATAAAACATTTGATGCAACGGCAATTCTTTACTAGGTTTTACATTGTTTAAGACTTGCCCATCTTCATTTATAATAGAAAATTGTTCCTGTGTTAGCCTACCAAAACAAGTTCCACTGCCAGTAATATAAATATTTTTTTTATGCAAGAAGCTTAAATTAGCGGATGATCCAGATACTTTATTACGTTCAAACAAACTTTTTCCTATCCATATAGCATTTTCTAATTTTTCTTTTAGCTCAGCATCCATAAATTTGCTCCTTCCAATTTAGTTAAGTGTTTCTTTTAAAGCCAGGAGAAAAAAATCTTCTTGCCCAAAATTACCCGACTTGAGAACAATACGCATATCAGGATGATCTGTAGGAATCATTAGTGGTATCCCTGGCGCAATACTATTACCAATATAAAAAGCTTTATAACCCAAACGTTGTGTGACAGCACCTGAAGTTTCTCCTCCAGCAACCACAATACGAGTAAATCCATCTCTTACTGCCACTTCAGCCAAGTACGCCGTTGCTTGTTCCAACAATTTCGCATTAGTTTGCCACAAAGCGGCATTTTTTCGCTCCTCTTGAGTTTCTTCCGGAGTAGCTGAACTATAAATCAACAGTGGTTTACCTTTATAAGCTTTTATAAACTCCGCAGCTTCGGTTAAACCATTCTTGCGGAGATAGTCTGGAACCAATTTATAGCATGCTGCCCCACTCTTCTGAAAATATGCAATTTGAGACAAGGTCGTTTTAGAACAGCTTCCTGCCAAAACAATAGCAGCTCCACTAGATTCTTGGTTCATTCTCACCTTTTTATAATTAATAGGTAGAGAAATATTTTTTTTATATTGCTTAGCTAAATCAGTCATCAATCCTGAGCCACCAGTCAAAAGCGGTAAGTCCCCAAATACTTCTACAATACGTTTTGAATCCTGATCATCCTCATGATCAGGAACAACATAAAAATGTTTCTGACCTTTTAGCTTATTTTTAAGTTCTTGCCTTATTTCTTCTTTTGAAAGCCTATATAATTTCTCATGGCTTAATGTAAAACACGGATATTTGGATTGTGGTTGCATTAATTTAGAAATAGAACTATCCCACATAGGATTTAAAGGATGGCTTTTCATGTAGCTTTCCGCCAATAGCACACCGTTCACATATAAAATATCGTCTTTAACCTGTCGACCGTTTACAGGAAGTGCTGGACATAAAACCGTATACCCTATTTCATACGTTTCCATTATAGCGTCAGCAATAGGACCAATATTTCCCTTGGGAGTGGAATCAAAAGTAGAACAATATTTTGAGAATAAATGTTTGGCTCCCTTTGTTTTCAACCAACGACAAGCGTTAATAGTATCCTCGACGGCCATTACTGTTTCCTGGCTACGAGTTTTAAGAGCAATAACCACAGCGTCACAGTCTTGTACTACAATTTCCTGTGAAGGTATAGATGAAATTAAAATAGTTCTCATTCCACCCTTTACTAAGAAAGATGCCGCATCTCCAGCCCCAGTAAAGTCATCTGCTACGCAACCTAATTGTAATTGTTTCATGTTATTTCTCCATATAACTTTATGCATTTGTTACTTTTTAATTCTTTTAAGCATCTCTTTAGCTCCTTCTTCCGGACTAGAGAGAACGATAGCATCTAAATCTTGCATTTCTTTTAAGGCACAAGCCATTGTAATCTGGGTTAGCAAAATGACATCGCAGCCTTTCTTTACAAGTCTTTCTCCTGCTGCCTTCACAATAGCATTGTGCTTTTCAATATCGCCTGATTTTAAAGCTATCATTCCATCAGTAACAATTTCACAATCCATTGTAATTTCTTTACCTTGAATCTTCGCTTCCGCCTGCAATTTTTTTGCCGTAGCCGGACCAGTAGAAGCCGTTGTAGCGATAATTCCAATTTTTTTACCATTAGCAATTGCGTATTGAATCATCGGACTATCAACAGCAATAATAGGTATGTCCAAAAATTGCTGCATTAAAGAAACATATGGTGTGTATACCGTACAACCAATAATAATTCCGTCTACTCCTGCATCAGCAGCTTGAAAAACGTTCTGAGTAAAATTTCTTAGTCCCACTTTATCCGCACCATTCATCCTATTTGCTCTATTTAGCAAGTCATCGTTAACAAAATTTAGCACCTTAACTTCAGGTGCTATATCCCTAAAAGCATCCACTAAAGGCTGTGCAGCTCCTATAGTAGCATGAATAACGCCTACTGTTAGCATATCTCCCACCTCGTATATTTTTTACACAGTTTTTTCTTTCTGAAACCTTTCCTTCACAGCTGGAATTTCTCTCACAAATCCCCAAACAGTTAAGGCAATACCCATTATAACCAAGACACTGCCAATGGAAGGGGTTGTAATGGCATTAACAAATGTACCATAATAGCTAATAGTTCTTCTACAATACTGCTCAAACATAGGTCCTAATACAAATCCCAGCACCATTGGCATTAAGGGGTATTGATGATTTTCTAAAACATATCCCAAAATAGCAAAAAGACAAACTGAAAAAACATCAAACATTCTATTATTAATACTGAAGGCTCCAATGCAACAAAACACCACTATTATAGGTAAGAGAAATTGCTTTGGTACTTGAATAATTCTTGCCGAAAATCTAATAGTACTAGATTGAATTAAAAACATAAAAATATTGGCAAGAAAAACGATAATAATAACACTCTTGAACAAATCCGGTTGATTAAGAACCAATAAAGGTCCGCACTGAATACCTTGTATCGTCAAAGCACCTAAAATAACAGCTGTTGATGCGTCACCAGGAACAGATAGCGCCAACATAGGTATAATAGCTCCACCAGTAACGGCATTGTTGGAACATTCAGATGCTACAACTCCTTCAGCACAACCAGTACCAAATTTTTCTGGATTGTCAGATTCTTTTTTTGCACGTCCATAGGAAACCATTCCTGCTACACTTGGTCCCATGCCTGGTAAAATACCTACAACAATTCCTATAACGCATGATCTAATAAAAGTTTTTAGTGTTCCTTGCAAGTCGGCTTTACTAGGCATATAAAACCATTTTTTCTTAAATTGAGTAGCAACCATTTTTTCCTTTAAACATCCTGCAATTGAAAAAAGTTCAGGAAATGCATATGCACCAACAATAAGAGCAATCATCTGAAACCCATTCTGTAACGCCGTAGTACCGAAAGTAAAGCGCATCGCAACACCATCAATAGGGCTAGTACCAATTGATGCAATCAGTAAACCTAGTAATATACTAACAATTCCTTTTACTATTTCTCCGTTCATCAAAGTGCAAACCAAACTAAGAGCTAAAAAAGTAATACCTAAATACTCCCAAGGTCCAAAAGCCAGAGCAAATCTTGACAACATAGGAGTAAAAAGCATTAAGGCCACTGCACTTACAATACCACCAATAAAAGAAGCATAAGTACCGATTGCTAGTGCTTCAGCTGCCTTACCTTTTTGAGCCATAGGATATCCATCCAATGTGGTAGCAATGGAAGAAACTGTTCCCGGTATTCTCAAAAGAATCGCAGAAATCAAACCACCTGATATCCCCGCCATGTAAACAGCCATAATTAGGGCAATAGATGGAAGCGGTTCAAGCGCATAGGTAAATGGTAAAACCAAAGCAATGGCAATAGGTGTATTTAACCCAGGAATAGCACCAAAAATCATTCCCATAAATGTTCCTATTAAAATCAAGAACAAAATGTCTGGAGTAAGAATCTGTTGAAATATAGTTAGCAAATCCATAGCTCATTATCCTTTCTCAAAATTCTAAACTGCTTAGCAACCCCTTGGGAACCGCTACATTCATAACTAAAGTAAAAAATAAATAAATGCCCAACGTTAGGAGGACAAAAGACACGTTATGTTTAAGAATTGAAGTCTTACTACCCAATTTACCATCTCGAGCATAGATCATGTAATGACAAATAAAAATAAGATAACAAACTGTATCAATAATCATCCCCAATGGTTCCATTAATAAAACATAAGCAATATACGCCCAAAGAAATACACCACGAGAACCAGTAACCAAACCTTTCAATACAGACGGCTCATATTCATGTCGTTTTAAAATTTGTATTACTCTTATAGCAATAGAAATAAGCAATAGAACTAAAATTACACGGGGATAAATAGCCGGGCCACCAGTTTTATCAAATAAAGCTTTTTTGTAGGAAAAAGTTTCAAAATAATATAGCAAATCCATCCCTGTTAAAACTACTAGCAGCAATAATTCTTCCATACATATACTCCTTTGTATACTCCTATACAAAACAATTATTCCTTAAACAAATAAATGTCGCTTAATTGAATTTCTTGTTAAAGAGTCATATTAAGCGACATTTATTTAAACTTATCTCAAGTTGTTACTTTACATATTGTTTTACGAAATCCGCAAATTTGGAGTAGATATCCTTGAGCCATGTCGCATACTCATCTCTTGTGGTATAGACAGGGACAAAACACATTTTATTTAATTCTTTAGAGAATTCTGGATCATCATAGGTTTCTTTGATAGTTTTATTCAAGTAGTCTAAAATAGGTACCGGTGTTCCCTTGGGAGCCCACATTCCATACTTTTGTTGAGTAATGATGTAATCAACACCCATCTCTTTCATTGTAGGAATATCAGGATATTCCTTCAATCTATTAGGTGCAAAAATTCCCAAACAACGAAAATCTTTGGAATCAATATACGGTTTCATTTGAGCAAAAGCATCGCAATAAGCGTCTACACGGCCCGCCAACATTTCTGTTGATTTTGTTTTAGGCAAATCTATAATGTTAAATTGCTTGTCAGTATAATTTTGTAGAGCAATTAGCGTAGACATCATCGGAGACCCTGAATAAACCCCATATTTAATACTTTGAGGATCATTCTTTATAGCTGCCGTAAACTCTTGAAAAGTCTTATACGGAGAATTCTTTGGAACACAAAGTGCCATATAAGATTCAAAGAAAAGGGAAACAGGTTCAAACTCTTCCCAAGTAAAATTTGCTCTTCCTAAAGCTGCATTCATAGCAAACGGACCAGATTGAACTACCAAGTAATAACCATCATTCGCTTGTTTTTTAGCTTCTGCCATTCCTACATTTCCACCTGCACCATCAATATTAATTACATTGATATTCTGAGAAACATGCTTCTGCCAGTATTTTACAAACAATCTTGTTGCTACATCTGTAGTACCACCAGCTTCAAAGGTAATCAAAAGTGTAATTGGTTTACTCGGATAATTACCATCTGCTTTGGCTGTGGCAACAGGAGCAGCTGTTTTTGCCTTATTTTTAGCCGCTGGAGAATTCTTCTGAGAACTTCCACAACCGCCAAGAATCAACAAACACATTGCTAAAAATAATGATAACAATCTCTTCATAAACATAACACCACCTTATTTGAATTATTGAAAATAATTACTTATAGAAACGACTTAAATGGAATATTTGGTTCATAATCCATGGCATCTGAAAAACCTCTAGGATACATAAACTCACGTCTGTCTTTATCATCTGGATAAGTAAACTTGCCACCTACAGCCCAGATAAACGGTTTAAATTTATATTGCAATCTGTCTTTTCTCAAGTCATAAAGCATGCTAATTTCTTTAGGATCAGCATAAAAAGTAGGCCAAATATCATAATGAATCGGAATAATTACCTTACATCTTAAATTTTCGGCCATACGTAAAACATCCGAAGATGTTACTTTATCGGTTATACCAATAGGGTTTTCACCAAAGGAAGCCAATGCTACATCAATATTAAAAGTCTTACCATGCTTTAAAGTATAATCAGAAAAATGTGAATCTCCACTATGATATAAGGTTCCACCAGGTGTCTTTATTACATAATTTACTGCGCGTTCGTCCATATCACCAGGGAATCTACCAATAATCTCTCCTTTAGGAGGCGCAGTAATTAATGCGGTACGGTCAAAGGAATCAACAGCATAAATTTCAATATCACCAATTTTCACCTTATCTCCAGGTTTCACAGTAATAATTCTGTCTTCTGGTACTCCCCAACCAAGCCATTTGTCATGGGAAAATTTGGGACCAATAAACGGAATATCCTTGTGTTTTAAAAATGCTGCAGTGCTGTAAGGATCCATATGATCGCTGTGATCATGTGTAGCCAAAACGGCATCAATTTTATTTACTTGGAATGGATCCATGACATGCGGAATATTTCTTGGATTCATATTAGGCTGTACACTTCCAGCAATACGTGCCAATTGGTAGTCACGACCTTTTTGATTAGGAGGACAGGTATGATGAGATGTCTTAGAAATTCCAGAATATAAATCTATGCAAAGATTTGTACCGCCTTCACTTTTAACCCAAATACCCGTGCAACCCATCCACCACATGGAAAAGGTCCCCGGCTTAACTTCAGTTTCTTCAATATCCTCAACTAACCATTTACCCCATTCAGGAAAACAATCACGAATCCAATCCTCTCTGGTTATTTCATTTACATTAGGCATAGCTAAATATAACCTCCCTTTTTTTATTATAGTGCTCAAAAAATAAGCTTTGACCATTTTTCTGAATTATCTTGCTTTTCTATTATTTATATTGTAATCTTGAAGTATATAAATATCAAATTCCTTTTTATACTCGTATATATAACCTTTTAGTTATATTAAATGAGGTGATTTTATGAATTTTAGGCAATTATATTACATAATAACTATTTATGAAGAAGGAAGTATTTCCAAGGCAGCTGATAAATTATATATTTCCCAACCAGCATTAAGCCATCACCTTTTAAAACTGGAAAGCGAACTTGGAATAAAAATTTTTGATCGTTCAAGAACGCCTCTTACTACAACATATGCAGGCAGCAAATTTATAGATTTCGTTCAAAAAGTACTATTTGAAGAAAACCAAATGAATAACGAGTTATCTGATATCTCTCATCTAAAAAAAGGTAATCTTTCCATTGGAATTCCTTCTAATAGAAGTCTGCAAATTCTTCCTTTAGTTTTGCCTAATTTTGTAAAAGAATATCCAGGAATTGAATTGCAAATTAAAGAGTTTAGGTCTACTACTCTTGAGAATATGGTATTAAATAATGAGATAGATTTTGCTTTAATGGTTCCTAAATCTTCATCTCCTCTGATTACGTTTAAACAATTAGCTATAGAAGATGTAATACTAGCTGTTCATCGTAATAATGCTATTAACGTCATTCTCAATGGTAAAACATCCGCAAATATAACTCTTTTTAAAAACTTTCCTTTCATTCTTATGAAGGAAGGACACCAGCTTCGTTTTATAGCGGATAAAGTATTTCAAGCATCTCATGTACAACCAAACTATATACTCGAAACCTCCAATTTGGATTTAGCAGTTAGACTAGTTTCAGCGGGGTTAGGTATCTCATTTATTACCAGTTTAGCAGCAGCAACATTTTTAAATCATGAAAAACTTGTTTATTATCAATTAGCACCTCATCCCATACAATATTCAATTGGCGTACAATATCATGTAAATAAACATATTAGTGAAGCTATGCAACTTTTTATCAATCACGTAAAAATGGCAGTAAACAAGCTATCATCAGACAGACCACCCTTTGGTTGCAAATAGAACTCAAGAAAAGGCATAAGTGTTTTTAAGTAACAAAAAGAATAATCACTTTTTGATTTGTAAACAAAATGGTAGACAGATTATTAAACAACTAAAAAAACGACGTATGAAAAATAGCAGATAAGTACTTGTATAAAAGTTAAACATCAGTAGAGTAAAAAAAACAACAGGCAACTCGATATATCTTTATCGAATTGCCTGTTCTGTTTTCATTTACCAGTTAGTACCGTCCCCAGTGGTAAATCTAACTAGCCAGCCCACCAATATACCACCCCAGCAACCGGCCCAATCCAGAAATACGTCTGCCACCTGGCTGCCACGGCCGGGGACGATGATTTGGATGGTTTCGTCTATCATACCGGTAACCAGACCTATAAGTGCTGCCCACCTCCAATTAAACTTAGTCCTTGTCAGGCCCAAATACACAAAGAAGCCCTGAGCTGCGAACTCAGAGAAATGAGCTAATTTACGAATAATGTGGTCCAGCTCGGCCATGGTCAAGGTAATGCCCAGTGACTTAACAAAACCGGCCACACGATACACTACGCCCATGCTAAGTTCCTGGGACTCTTGTACCGGCAGCATGGAGTTTCCCCAGATAAAACAGGTTATGAAAATGGCAATTGCGAAGAAAAATGATTTTTTCATAATAACTCCCGTATACCAAACAGGACTTTTGCCACAGCAAAAGTCCTGTTGTCTTTTATTCTTATTTCAATCTCTTGCCATACATTTTCTCATAATAATCCTGGTAGTTGCCACTAATGATATGCTCCCACCAAGGTCTATTAGCCAAATACCAGGCAATGGTTTTCTTAATACCATCTTCAAATCTGGTTGTTGGCTCCCACCCTAAATCTTTTTTAATCTTCGTAGGATCAATAGCATAGCGTCTATCATGACCGGGTCTGTCTGTCACGTAATGAATCAAGTCTTCACTCTTGCCCAGCTCTTTAATAATGGTCTTCACCACATCTATGTTTCTGCGCTCGTTATGTCCACCAATGTTGTAGACTTCTCCCACCTTGCCATTGCGCACAATCATATCAATGGCAGTGCAGTGATCCTCCACATAGAGCCAATCGCGCACGTTCTCACCCTTGCCATATACCGGCAGCGGCTTGTCGTGCAATGCGTTAATAATCATCAGTGGAATCAACTTCTCAGGAAAATGATAGGGTCCATAATTATTGGAGCAGCGCGAAATGGTCACAGGCAAACCAAAAGTTCTGTGATAAGCCAGCACCAACAAATCAGCAGAAGCCTTGGAAGAAGAATATGGACTGCTGGTATGTAACGGTGTCTCTTCCGTAAAGAACAAATCTGTTCTGTCCAACGGCAAATCACCGTAAACCTCGTCCGTAGAAACCTGATGGTAACGTTTAATGCCGTATTTACGGCAAGCATCCATCAGGACACTAGTGCCGATAATATTTGTTTGTAAAAACAGCTCCGGGTTAACCAGGGAACGATCTACATGGCTTTCTGCCGCAAAATTAATAATAATATCCGGTTGCTCTTTTTCAAATAGAGCATATACGCCTTCCCTATCCCTAATATCCAGCTTTACAAACTTAAAATTAGGCGCAGCCATTACCGGTGCCAAAGTTTCCATATTACCGGCATAGGTCAATGCATCCAGACAAATAATGGTATCCTCCGGATGTTTCTTTAGCATTAAATGTATATAATTACCACCGATAAAACCAGCACCACCGGTTACGATTATTTTCATAACACAGCCTCCCAAAGGTCTTCATTGTATTTCCTTCAAATACCTATGCAAAGCATCCTGCCAAACAGGCATCCTGTGAAAGCCAGCCTTCACCAGCTTTTCCTTGCTCAAGCGGCTGTTCAACGGTCTTGTGGCTTTAGTAGGATAAGCACAACTAGGTATGGGTTTAATTACGCAGTGCAAACCAGCCTGGGCCATTATCTCCACGGCAAATTCCGCCCAAGAACAAATACCCTCGTTGGTAACATGATAAACACCATACTTATCCGTAAGCACTAAATCACAAAGCAAAGGTGCCAAATCTGCTGTATAGGTAGGCGAACCAATTTGGTCCGCAACCACAGTCAGCTCCTGCTTTTCTTTCCCCAGTCTCAACATGGTTTTGACAAAATTCTTGCCATTTTTACCAAATACCCACGAAATGCGCACTATAAAATATTTATGCAAAATACTTTGTACTGCCTTTTCGCCTAATAATTTAGTTTTGCCATAGACATTAGTGGGACCTGTAGCATCGTCTACTTCGTAGAACTTACCTCCTGTGCCAGGAAACACATAATCAGTGCTAATATAGACCATTTTAGCATCTATTTCCCGACAAGCTTTAGCAATATTCTCTGTACCATTCACATTAACAGCATGGCATAAAGCAGGCTCGTCCTCTGCCTTATCCACCGCGGTATAAGCACTGCAGTGGATTACCACATCCGGCCTGTAGCCTACGATAAAGGTTCTGGTAGCAGTCGCATCGGTAATATCAAATTCCTTGCGCCCTACTCCCACACATTCAACATGTCTCTTATTTAGTTCTTTGACTACATCATAGCCCAGTTGTCCCGTTACTCCGGTAACTAATATTTTCATCTTAAAACTCCAATTTATCTGCTATTTCCGCAAAGGTAGGATTCTTTTTGTCTTTCTCGCTCAGGATAGGATGCTCTACGCCCCACTCCACACCGATAGTAGGATCATTCCAAATAATGCCGCCATCAGCCTGTGGCGCATAGTAGTTATCAGCCTTGTACATAAACTCCACCTGGTCAGTCAAAGTCACAAACCCATGACCAAAACCACGGGGAATCAAGAATTGCTTCTTGTTTTCTTCTGATAATTCAACTCCTACCCATTGCTTATAGGTAGGACTTTTTTTACGTAAATCCACGGCTACATCCAATACAGCCCCACGAGTGCAGCGTACCAGCTTAGCCTGACACCATTCACCCTTTTGGAAATGTATACCTCGTAGAGTTCCTTTTACCGTGGAAGAAGAATGATTGTCCTGGACAAAATCATAAAACAAGCCAGCAGCTTCCATTTTGCGCTTGCTCCAGCTTTCAAAGAAAAAACCTCTATTGTCGCCAAAGACATCTGGTTCTATAATCACTACTCCATCAAGTTTTGTTTTAGTTATTTTCATATCTTCAGTCCTCTTTTAATACTTTACCTTCCACAACCTTTTTCAAATACTGACCGTAGGGCGCCTTGCCATACTTTTTGGCACTCTTCGTAAGCTCTGCCTCGTCAATCCAGCCATTGTTGAAAGCTATTTCTTCTAAGGCGGCAATTTGTATCCCTGCTCTGTTCTCGACAGCTTGCACAAACTCAGCTGCGTTGTGGAGACTATCCACTGTGCCGGTATCCAGCCAAGCATAGCCACGTCCCAAGGTAACTACTCTTAGCGAAGCCTGCTCGAGGTTAATTCTGTTTAAATCGGTTATCTCCAGCTCACCTCGACCAGACGGCTTAAGCAATTTAGCATACTCACAAACCTTGTTGTCGTAAAAATACAGACCTGTTACCGCATAATTGGACTTGGGTTTATCCGGTTTTTCTTCTAAGGAAACAGCCTTACCATTTTCAGCAAACTCCACTACGCCAAAACGCTCCGGATCATCCACGTAGTAACCAAATATGGTTGCGCCAGTTTTATTGCCGGCTGCCTTTCTGAGATGCTTGGTGAGCCCCGCACCATAAAATATATTGTCACCCAATATCATGGCACAGCTATCTTTACCAATAAACTCTTCACCCAAAATAAAGGCTTGAGCAAGTCCGTCCGGAGACGGCTGCACCTTGTAGCTCAGATGAATACCATAGCAGGAACCATCACCTAAAAGTCTTTCAAAATTTGGTAAATCCTGAGGCGTGGAAATAAGCAGGATATCCCTAATGCCAGCCAACATCAACGTGGATAAAGGATAATACACCATAGGTTTATCATAAATTGGCAATAACTGCTTTGATGTAACCATGGTCAATGGATATAATCTTGTACCGCTACCCCCTGCTAAAACTATTCCCTTCATGGTATCTCCCCTTTGGAATATATCTTTGGTTTAATTATACAATTGCACTTACACCCAATAAAGCAAAAAGGCCGTTACAATCCACATAAAATTCACTACAAACCAAATCTTTTTGTGGACAACGACCATTAATACAAATTCTATTCATCCAGTTGATTATCTGCGACATAATATCTTTCAAAATAACCTGTAACACACTTAATTTTATACATATTCTCACCTTTTTTACATTATATCATCAAGAAACTGCATTTGTAAATTGTGACTTGCTGAAGCAGGTTATGAAACTAGCTGCGGCTAAAAAGGAATATGTTTTCATATGAACATCTACAGAAAAGCAATAATTTCTCCATACCTCTAATTATAAATACAGCCCTAAAATCTGGTTATAACATAGATAACGACAACGTTTTATGATAAACTAGTATCATAATGATGATTTAAGGGAAATAATGCGTTTATGTATAAACACAAAGAAAACGGGGATTATAAATGAAGCAGAAGAGATTGCCAGAGCAGCGGGTGCCATTGTTCGCTATGAATACCGACAAGGCAAAGGCAATTACAATTTTCCATCTACACAGAAATCATAAAGAGGTTAGAGACATGGCTTATACCAAAGTTGTACAAAAATTAGTCAAAACATTTTTTGTGTGTTTATTATTTTATATAGTCTTACTGACAGCCGTATTTTGTATTCCCAATAGTTTAGTAGAAAAAAATGTGGCAGATGGAGTCGCCATTATTAAACAAGAAGGACTGCATCCGCACTTTTTCTTTTCCAGCGCCAGGTCCGGAGGCGATCTGGATAATTTTACTGACAAAATAATGCTAGAAGAAGCTCTCTCCCAAGAAAAGGATTTTTCCCCTTTAAAATCTGCCATGTCCATGTCCGGCTATGCACGTTATTGGCACGGCTATCAAGTAATTTTAAGACCGCTTTTAGTCTTGTTCAGCTACGCAGGGATACGTTATCTGAATACATTTTTCCTATTTGGACTCTTTTCCCTATGCTTGCTTCTCTTTTATAAAAGACTGGGAGCCAACGCAGCCCTTGCTTTTTTCTTAGCCATGATGAGTGTCAAGCTTTTTATTGTACCCATGAGTATGCAGCTGACAAATATGTTAGCACTCTCCCTGGTAGCTATACTTTTCACAAGCTACTATCTTCCACCAAAGCAAAATTTGACCAGTCAAGAAATTATAAAGGAATATCAATTATTTTTCGTCATCGGTTCATTGACAGCTTTTCTTGACCTATTAACAGTACCATTATTACCTGTTGGCATGGTATTGGTGTTCATAATCATTTGGCACTATCAAACACAAAAACGTGTCATGAAAATTATAGAAGAATTTCAATATTTGCTAACATGGTCAATGGGTTATCTTTTAACATGGTTAAGCAAATGGTTGGTAGCAGACTTATTTTATAATTTTCAAGTTATTGAAAACGGTCTTAAGCAAGTATCTTATAGAATGGGTACTACCTATATACCTGCAGAAAGTTTAAAACCCGCCAGTCGCTTCTTATCATTTAGGAATAATTTTGAGCTGCTCTTCTCCCCTTTTAATAATACTATAGCAATGATCCTGACAGCTTTTCTTGTCATTGTTTGGTTGATTCTTAAGCATTATTATAAAAGACAATTTACCAACACTGCATTTATAAAGAGCCTGCTCCTAGTGAACATACTACCGTGGTTATGGTATATTGTTATACCAAACCATTCCCAGTTACATTCTTGGTTTACCTACCGTTCCCAGGCATTCTCTGTAATGGGATTTATATATGTTATGCTTTATTGTTTAGATATGGAAAAGATAAAATATAGGCTACACAAGCTAATAAGTACCAAGCAAACAAACAGTAGTTGCAAGTAGCAACATAAAGTACACAGATGACTTATTATTAAGCAACACTTTTACCACGGCAAAAGTGTTGCTTAACAATTATTTATAGCCTTTCGTTTCATTACATAATTCCATACCGTAACAATCGCGGTGGCAAATATTTTTGCCATCATGTAATACATTCCTAACAATTCAACAAAACTCCACATGCATATCTGATTAAGCGCAAGGCCGATTATGCTTGACCCTATAAAAATCGTCGCTTGTTTCTTATTTTGCTCGCCAGCCCCTTTGAACACAAATTGTAGACACATCCAATAGTTAATAATCAACGAAACCGTAAAAGAAATGGCGGCTGAATACAAATATGGAATCCTCATGTATTCAGTGCAAAAATAAAGCAAACCGTAGTCTATAAAAAATGATATGCCACCCACAATACAAAAGCGAACTATTTCTTGCCAACGTTCTTTTGTAATCTTCATTTTTTTAACATCATCCTAATGATATTCATCTGTACTTCAAAATTTTTGCGACTATTCTTTGCATTGGTATCTAGAATTAACCCACAAACTAAAGACAATAGTGCTGCTAACATCATAACAACGCTAACAACCAAAGTAGGAATACGTGGAACTAATCCAGTCTCTAAAAATCCTATAAAAATTGGCAAAAAGAGTACAAAAGAAATAATAGCCAGAATGGCAGCTATGATGCCGAAAAATCTTAAAGGCTTATAATCACGATATAAGTTAAAAATAGTTAATAGTACCTTAACTCCGTCTGTATAAGTGTTAAGCTTACTCTCACTACCAACCGGACGATCACGATATTGCACAGGAATACTCGTAATTAATAAGTTCTTGTCTAATGCATGAATGGTCATTTCCGTTTCAATTTCAAAACCTTGTGACAAAATCGGAAAAGTCTTAACAAACATTGGACTAAAAGCACGATAACCTGTCATAACATCCAATATTTCTTTCTTTGGATGCCAAAACAAATTAATAAATTTCCTTACCAAGCTATTCCCCACATTATTAAAGGGTCGTTTATTTTCCTCAAAATATGTAGAAGACAGACGATCACCTATTACCATATCCGCCTTGCCTTGCAAAACTAAATCGCACATTTCTCTAGCGTTCTCAGCCGGATAAGTATCATCTCCATCTATCATGAGATAACAATCCGCTTCTATATCTCTAAACATAGACCGAATAACATTTCCCTTACCCTGACGATATTCATATCTAACTATTGCACCGGCATCTCTTGCAATTCTATCAGTTTCATCTTTAGAGTTATTATCATATACATATATTTTTGCTTCTGGCAAGGCTTCCTTATAATCAGATACTACCTTTGCTATTGTTTGAGCTTCATTATAACAAGGAATAAGGACTGCTATTTTAACCATTATTGACCCTCCAACGCTTTTATATAATTTTTATAAATCTAATATCTTATGTATTTAGAGATATCATAATCGAAAGAATAAATTATATAATTACCAATCTGTTTAGTTTTTATTGGTTTTCCAAGAATCTTTACCATAGTGTCTTTATCAATAAAGGTATTATCCTTTAGAATAATGAAATACTTATTCTTTTCATTCCACCATGAATTCTTTACTAAAAATGGAAATGGTTCTATTTGTTTGGCACCTTTGGGAATTAGTACTTGATATATAGGCACAGAATAACCCGTATAATACCATATTAAAGATGATTCCCAATAAGAACCATACCCTCCGCTGAAATGTTCAGATTGTAAATATGATGCCACAGCTTTTGCTTCTGCATCATATCTTCCTGCAGGTATAATATTAATCCTTAGAATTAATATTATACCTGCTAAAACTATACAACTTACTTTAAAAATATTCCCAAGCTTATCACTAATACCATTTTTATCTAACACGATACTGCAAAACTTAATAAACAGTGGCATTGTGAATATATAAAACGGTACAATATAACGATTAAAAACATCAACATTAGTTATGATGCATGCACAGGCATTAATAATAGCGACAAGCAACAAAATATTAATCGAAGTACTATTAACTTTTATATTTAAAACAAAGTATATTATTGCTAATACTACTATACACAGAAATATACTTAACAATACATTATTCAAAGCTGATGGAAAATTACTTCCTGTATACGTAATGTAACCATATAATTTTAATAATTCAAGCACATAACCAACAAATCTCTCTCCCCAAAGATGATAAGACGCGACTTGAACTGGTAGCCCTATAGTATGCATGAAGAAATTGCTTTTATTTATAGCCCGTAAAATTAGGTTACTAATACCATAAGCAAATATATTTATAAAAATAACAGTTGTCGGGTATTTAATAGTCTTTTTGATTAAAATAGAAATAATCATTGCCAAGCAGATAGGCACAAATAAAACCATTTTTAAAATGGCGTCTGAAAAAGTACCTAATATTGCCACTATGAGATAAATAATGACGTATCTATGTAATCCTGTATTTAAATATTTTAGAGCTAATATCCAACAAATAACAGTTACAACATAAGCGCTAATGTGAGAATGAAGATTTAATAAGGTGTAACCCCCGACCATAACTGGAAAAATAATTATAGCAAGTGGTATTAAATATAAGAACTTATGAGTACTTTCATTATTTTGCAAATGTTTATCTTCAAAATAAGTTAGTAGTGTGATAAGCAATGCAAAATCAAAGCTTCCCAAACCATATATAATATTTTCATAAGATAAACCGATTTTTAATAACAAGGTCTCAAATAATATATCTGTAAAATAAAAATTATTAGTTCCTAATATCCAGCCTCGTAAAGTACAATTACCATTTAAAATATCCATTGCCATAGGTAGCATTGTAGTTGTGTCTGAACTGATACCAACAAAATTTAAGTGATATATATATAATATTATAGTTAATATTATTAGCATAAATAAGTATTTATATTTGTCAAATTTCATCAGCATGAGAATCATCTCCTAATAAGCCTTTACAGATGTAAACGCTAATATAAAAGTGAGCCACTAAGTAGTAAAAGGGTGTGCTGAGGAAAAAACTGGACTCAATTTTAAATTAATCCAGCTTTTTGTCAGCACACCATTTACACATTGTGAATATATCAGTACTACTCAATTTTTCTAATGATTATTTTTCCTATACCGATGCCAAGTTTTCTTGTATCCTTAGACCCGTTAACCTCTTTTGGTGATAAGCGCTTATTATTATCAACAAATGTAATCTTCAAATTAGAACTTTTCTCATAGATGTCAGTTGGTAACATTACTACATAGTTTTTGTCTTTTGGTGTAACATCAATTTCCGTAATTTTTTGATTATTAACGATTATAGCAACGTTCTTGTTTGTATTAAAAGCTCGAGCCAAAAAAGCCATCTCCAGTTTTGCTTCTGGTGCATCATTAGCAACGATAACAGTAGCAATATTTTCAGAAGTCCATCTTCCCCAATTTTCTTGGCCATACCATCCATCTAAATAAAGTACTGTGTTTTTTTGAGGCTTATGTTCACTCCATCTATTTTCAGCTATGTCATATTTTTGTACAACCTGAATATTATTACGTAACATCCATTCATCTACATGATTTTGATATTGTTTATCAGTCACATTAAATAAATCCCAACCAGGTGGAAATTTTCCTGAATATCCATTTACTGTTTTAAGATTATGTTTATTGGCTATAAGCCAACTTTGTAATTGATATTCATAATTCGGCTCTCCAAATTTTTCTTGGTGTTCATTAGCAATATAAAACGGTAAATTATTGTTTGGTGACGCAACTTTATTAATAAACGCTTGTTGTTTAGAAATAGTCCATCTATTATCAGGATTGTTAACATGAGCCGTGTTATGCATATTTTCCAACAACAAAAAGCAAGCAGTTATCATACTTATTCCAATATATAATAGTTTATGCTGATTAACTTCATGTCTTTCTATCATATAATCATAAAAACTTGCAACAATAATTGAAACAGCAAAAGATAAAAAGAACATGTACCTTGAAGCAGCACGTAGTGCAGAAGCACCAGGAATAAGCTTAAAAACAAAATACCACAAAGAAACACCAAACACTTTAACTAAAAGCACAAAAGAAATAAGTGTCCCAATAGAAATAACAACAAGAAAATTCTTCTGCTTGTTATTATAATTTTTTATATAATGGCAACAAGCTACAATGAAAAGCAACAATGTAAAGAATGGATATCCTAAGCATAGCTCCCAAGACAATGGTCTAGACACAAAAAAATTCTTTATAAAAATATTACCATAGAACAAATTGGCTCCAGAAACATTTACAAAATCATAAATTGCCGGTAGCATCATCTTAACACTGTTCCAATCCCATTGACCTGTTAGTTTTGCAGTAGATAAATAAGCCACCATAAAAGGAATTAAGGCTACAACAAATATACCAACATAAAATGTTCCTTCCTTTGCATTTTTTCTCCACGTCTTTAGGCAATATCCTATGCCATTAGATTTAATATATATATAAGTTAAGTTTAATGCAATGATTAGAGAAAAAAAACAAACAAAAAAGCCCACATACCAACTAGTATAAAGGATAAAAGCAAGCATTAATACACTAAGAATTCCATAAACATATCTTTGTTTACTAGCAAGTTGATAGTTTTCATAATAATAACTCATAAGTAAAAATAGCAATGGTACATACCCCATAGTAAACAACTGTGTATGTCCAACTTTTGCATAAAAATTGCTAGCAGAGAACATCAATATGCATCCAATTATACTAGCAGCGATAGACAAACGAACTCGTCTGTTGAGCAAATAAAAAAATGTTAGCGCACCAAACATATGCATTACAATCAGCATAAGTTTGTTAGCTAAAAACATATTTACTCCAAGCATTCTTAAAAAACCGTATGGTAAAGCAAGACCCAAAAGCATATCTGTATAAGAAATGGTATTAGTAATTGGATAAAATATATTTAAATTTCTAAAATTTTCCATTCCTCTAAACGTTTGATACCAATGTTCGACAATTAAATTGTTTAAAAGTCCATCTCCTTCATCACCAAACAAGACATCAGTGCATAGATACGATCTAAAGAATATAACTTCAATAAGTAGAACAATCAGTATTCCTAAAAAAAAGCTCTTCTTATTTTTCATTATATCTCCATTTGTTAAACATACTGCTTGAAATATTCAATAGTCTTTTCCAAACCTTCGTCCAGTTTAATTTTAGGTTCCCAGCCTAATTTCTCTTTCGCTAAATCAATCACCGGTCTACGCTGTGTCGGATCATCTTTGGGAAGCTCTTCGTAAACAATTTTAGACTTACTTCCCGTCATCTTGATTACCTTCTCCGCCAATTCTTTTACCGTAAATTCACCTGGGTTCCCAAGATTTACCGGTCCCAAGAATGCATCATCAGAATTCATCATGCGAATCATACCTTCGATGAGGTCATCTACATAGCAGAAGCTTCTTGTTTGGCTGCCATCACCGTATATGGTAATATCAGCACCGCGCAATGCTTGCAGGATAAAGTTGGAAACCACCCGTCCATCATCTGGATCCATATTAGGGCCATAAGTATTAAAAATACGGATAACTTTAATCCTAGTACCAAATTGCCTATTATAGTCAAAGCACAGTGTTTCAGACACTCTCTTACCCTCATCATAGCAAGCTCTTATTCCTATAGGGTTAACATGACCTCTATAGGATTCTTTTTGTGGATGCTCCAAGGGATCTCCATAGACTTCACTTGTACTAGCTTGTAAAACTTTGCCTTGAAACTTCGTTGCCAAATCCAGCATATTAATAATTCCTAATACACTAGTTTTAGTCGTTTCAGTAGGAAATCTCTGATAATGAGGAGGACTTGCCGGACATGCTAGATTATAGATTTCATCCATATTCTCATTATATTTATCCATAACATTTTGCCTAAGCAAGACAAATTTAGGATTAGAAAGCATGCTTTGAATATTCTCTATCCTTCCTGTATAGAAATTATCCAAACAAAAAACCCTATTACCTTCATTCAATAATCTTGCGCATAAATTAGACCCCAAAAAACCAGCACCACCAGTTACTAATATTTTTTTCATTTTTTATCTCCTACACCAATTTGATAGTATTCAAAACCATTTTCTTGCATAGATTCAAGCTCAAATTGATTCCTACCATCAAAAATGATTGAGGTCTTAAGCTGTTTTTTTATTTCAGTAAAATCAGGACTCCTAAATTCTTTCCACTCTGTTATTAAAATTAAAGCATCTGCACCTTTGAGCACATCATATTTACCATCAAAATATTGTACATTTTTATTACCCTTAAGATAGCATTTCTTCGCCTCTGGAATAGCTTTTGGATCATAGGCTTTAACAATTGCTCCACGTTTTGTCAGTTCATTAATAACAACAATACTTGTTGCTGCACGCATATCATCAGTATCAGGCTTAAAGGCCAAACCCCAGACAGCAAAGGTTTTACCCTTTAATTTCTCGCCAAACCTCTTAACAATCTTCTCCACTAAAACCAGCTTTTGTCTTTCATTGACATCTTCAACTGCCTGTAACAATTGGCAATTATAATTAAATTTATTACTTGTTTTAATTAAAGCTTCCACATCCTTAGGGAAACAAGAACCACCATAACCGCAACCAGCATAAATAAAAGAATATCCTATGCGAGAATCACTACCAATTCCCAATCTTACTTTATTGACATCAGCACCAACCCGCTCACAAATATTGGCCATCTCATTCATAAAGGAAATCTTTGTTGCCAACATGGAGTTGGCAGCATATTTAGTCATTTCAGCAGAGGCAATATCCATACAAATAAAATTTTCTGTATTTTTTACATATGGCATGTACAATTCCCGCATTACCTTCAAAGCTTCAGCATTATCTACACCAATAACAATTCTATCCGGTCGCATAAAATCAGTTACTGCTGCGCCCTCTTTTAAGAACTCTGGGTTAGATATAACATCAAATGTTAATCTTTTTTTGCGTTTTTTTAATTCTTCTTGCACAGTTTTACGTACTAATGTAGCTGTCCCAACCGGTACAGTAGATTTATCAACTATATACATATGCTGAGTCATATACTTACCAATTTCTGAAGCCACATTTTTTACATAATGTAAATCTGCACTACCATCTTCGCCCATAGGGGTCCCTACTGCTATAAAACAAAGATTGCAGACTTTTAAAGCTTCTTTAATATCAGTTGTAAATTTTAAAGACTCTTGCTTATAGTTATTTTTAACCATCTGTTCCAACCCAGGTTCATAGATTGGAATATGTCCCTTTTTTAAAGCATTAATCTTAGCAACATCAACATCTACACAATAAACTGTATTACCCATTTCAGCAAAACATGTTCCTGTAACTAGCCCCACATAGCCCGTCCCCACCACTGCAATATTCATAAGTCACCTGTACTTTAAAATACAATATATAGCTCTTAAGCCGTCAGAATAGCCGATTTTCTTGCCTTCTTCTTTCGTGCGCGGATTATAAGAAATGGGTACTTCCTTAACCCGAACCTTTTGTCTGGCAATCTTAGCCGTGATTTCCGGCTCAAAACCAAATCTGTTCTCTTCTATGCTGATTGATTGAATTATTTCTCTTTTAAAAGCTTTATAGCATGTTTCCATATCAGTAATCTTAAGACCTGTAAACAAATTAGACAAATCAGTCAGCAAAGCATTGGCCGTTCTATTGGCCTTACAGCCTTCATTGCCATTATTTCCCAGAAACCTGGAGCCATATACTACATCAACTTCATCATCAAAAATAGGTAAAACTATCTTAGCATAATCTTGCGGGTCATATTCAAAATCGGCATCTTGAATAATGACCACATCTCCTGTAGCCGCTTTGAACCCGGTTCTGAGCGCAGCTCCTTTACCTTGGTTAACAGTATGGTCTATTATTCTGGAGACAAGTGGTTTTACATCCTCGTCCAGCACTTTTTTTGTTCCATCAGTTGAACAGTCATTAACAACAATAATTTCTTTATCTTCTATGGGCGCTGCTTTTACTCTCTTAACAAGTTCTAAAATATGATTTTCTTCGTTATAACAGGGAATAATAACACTTAGCTTTTGCATTTTTCAACACTACCTATCACCGACATTTAAAACTTCCTTATAAACCTCATACGTAGCTGCAACAGTCTTTTCCCAACTATATAACTTCTGTCTTTCAAATCCCCTATTAATCATGTCTTGCTGTATTTCTCTACTGCCTAACACTTCTTTCAATACATCTCTTAGTTCATTACTATCTAAAGGGGCAAAATACTGAGCCGCATCTCCAGATACCTCCGGCAAGCAACTAGCATTAGCGGCAATGACAGGAGTGCCACACCGCATCGCTTCCAACAATGGTAACCCAAAGCCCTCATAAAAAGAAGCAAAAACAAATATCTTAGCACCATTATACAGAGCTATCAAATCCTCATCAGATATACCCTGTACAAACTTCAGAGATTTGTAACCAGCATAATCCCTATGCAAATCTAATTTTCGCCAAGCTCCACCCACAACTACTAAATCATAGTCCTTCTCTATTTCACCCAAGTAGGCTTCTATAACAGTTTTTACGTTCTTACGATACTCGCTACCGCCAATAGTCATTATGTATGGTCTGGTAATACTATACTTTTGTAACACTGCTTGAACTGCTTTAGGCTCTATCACTCTCATAGCATCACTACAAGCAAGAGGAATAACTCTTATTTTATTATCTTGCACATTATAAAACTTCATAATTTCTCTTTTGGAAAACTCGGAAATAGTTAAAATCATATTGCTACGGTAAATAGAGTTGTTAATCATCAGTTCATAATAAAGGTGTTCAACCTCATTGCTTAAGTAGTATTTAGGGAAAGCATGTGGAATAACATCATGGATGGTAGTAACAACCTTAAAATGATGAGAAAAAGGAATTCCCATATTACGAGGATTATGAAAAATATCAATGTTGTTCTTAATAGCCCATTTAGGTATGTAAAACTGATCTTCAAGCATACGTTTAAATAAATTAACGTATTTGTTGTAAAAACTCTCCCTGTTAACTTTTAGGCCGTCTTCGTATGCAATAGCTTCAACATTTTGAGAAATTTTAGGTAACAGCGCCAGTAATTTATCGCTATAATTTCTCATTCCAGTTTTTTCTAAAGCACGATTATCAATAGCAACCTTCATCTTAACCTCGTAATAATTTATTCTCTTCCGTAAATATCGTCAAACCTCTCGATATCGTCTTCCCCTAAATACTTACCTACCTGTACTTCAATTAATACAACAGGTTCTGTACCATTGTTTTCCAGCCTATGTTTAACTCCAATAGGAATATAGGTACTTTCATTAGGCTTATAAGTAATAGACTTGTCGTCTATTATAACATCAGCTTGTCCAGAAACAATAGTCCAATGTTCACTACGCTTGTGATGTAATTGTAGGCTTAATTTACCACCAGGATTAACAACTATTCTCTTAACCTTAAACTCGTCTCCTTCAGTCAGAAGCGTGTAACTACCCCAAGGCCTAAACATAGTAGTATTTTCCATCGTTTCCTTACGTTCGGCAAGTTGTAGTTTCTCAAACACTTTCTTAACTTTTTGAGAATCACCTTTTTTAGCTACTAAAACAACATCAGGTGTCTCAACAATAGTCAAAGCATCTAGCCCAATACCAACAATCATCCTGCTATTACTTAAAGCCATCGTATTATTGCAATCCAATAGCTCTACATCACCATCTTCAATGTTATCCGAAATATCACTTTCCATGGTTTCTGCTAATGCATCCCAGGACCCAATATCGTTCCAATAAATATCAAAAGGAAGAATAGCCATCTTGTCAGAATTCTCGGCAACAGCATAATCTATGGAAATATTAGGCATATTAGCAAACTCAGTAAGCGCTGAATCATAGCCTTTAGATACTATCTTTACTATATCACCTGCATATTTAGTAAGTTCTGCTAGCATAGTGCCAATACCAAAGACAAACATACCTGCGTTCCAGTAGTAGTTACCGGCTTTTAAATATGCCTCCGCAACTTCTTTTCTTGGTTTTTCTTTAAAAGCATGGACTTTATAACCACCTTCTGGCAATGCTTCTCCAGCTCTAATATAACCATACCCTGTTTCCGGTTTATCTGGAATTACTCCCAGCGTAACAATATAGCCTTTTTTAGCAATATCTTCAGCCTGCGTAGCCAACTTGATAAACTGATTATCCGGTCTCACGATATGATCAGAAGGCGCAACAAAAATAACTTCTTCATCAGAAGTATTTAATTTTTCCTTGCAATATTGGCAAGCCAAAGCAATAGCAGGAGCAGTATTACGACCAATCGGCTCTAGAATAATACTTGCTTCAGTTGCTTTTTCCTCGCGAAGTATTTCTTCTACGATGAATTTATAGTCTGCATTGGTCACAATAACAATATCGGCAGGCCTAACCTTGGTTAGAAAGCGATCAATAGTTTGAGCCAGCAAAGACTTCTTCCCTGCAATTTTTAAGAATTGTTTAGGAAAACATTTGCGAGAAAGTGGGAATAGCCTTGTACCACTACCACCTGCTAAAATGATTACTTTCATGATTTTACCTCCTGAATTTTACTATCTACAAACTCTTTAAATTCTTTTCTGAAACGTTCCACACTAAAACGTTCTGCATTAGCACGACAAGCTTTAGGTGTATATTTACAAATATTATCTTCGAATTGCTGTACAGCGCCTTGCAAACTCTGTATTGTCTGCTCCGTAAAGAACTCTCCTGTCTGAGCAACAATTACTGTTTCCAGTGCTCCGCCCTTACCGAAGGCTATCACCGGCGTACCACAAGCCTGGGCTTCTACCGGTGTAATTCCGAAGTCTTCTTCAGCAGCAAAAACAAAAGCTTTGGCCTTTTGCATCTTATCTTTAAGTACTTCAAATGGCTGATAGCCCATCAAAGTAACGTTCTTACCTGCTTTAGCCTTTATTTTAGCAAAATCAGGCCCCTCACCTATTACTACAAGTTTTTTATTTGGCATAGCAGTAAAAGCTTCAACAATTAAGTCCATTTTCTTATATGGCACCATACGCGATGCTGTTAGATAAAAGTCCTCCTTACCTTCACACAAAGTAAATTTATCTACATCTACTGGCGGATAAATCACTACACTATCTCTATTATAATGCCTTTTTACTCTTTCTTGTATATATTTGGATATGGAAATGTATTCATCTACATTTTTAGCTGTATGTCTATCCCAATTACGGATATAGCTTAGAATTCCTCGTGCAGCAAACCCTTTTAAGCCTTTATCTAGGCCAGACTCTTGCAAATATTGCTCTTCCAGGTCCCATGCATAGCGAACCGGAGTATAGATCATACATATATGCTTCTGATTAGGGCTAGTAATGACGCCCTTGGCTACACAATGATTACTAGAAATAACCAGATCATAACCTCTCATATCTAAGCTTTCGATAGCTTTGGGCATCAATGGCAAATAACTACGATATTTAGTCCTAGCAAACGGTAATTTTTGAATAAAGCTAGTATGTACATTTTTATGCATAATAAAGCCACGTTGATTTTCTGGGAGAAAATCAACGAGGCTGAATAAATCGGCATCAGGAAAAACATTAAGCATCTGCTCTACTACTCTTTCTGAGCCAGCATAGTTTACAAGCCATTCATGTACTATAGCTACCTTCATTTATACCTCACTAAACCATGATAACGTATAATATATTTCGCAAATTAAAATAGACATGGTTAAAAGCCATTTGATAGAATTAAGTTACCACACAAAACCTATCAAGGGAGGCTTTAAACCATGTCCAACGATAATATTATACAAT
>Ga0268360_1001379_pt1 | contig 26251 bp, 43 predicted proteins | sample BioMet11_FD_192465 | JGI IMG/M metagenome (GOLD analysis project Ga0268360, IMG submission 192465) | Sewage microbial communities from Oakland, California, United States - Biofuel 11 (Illumina Assembly) | ecosystem: Engineered > Wastewater > Sewage > Unclassified | place: USA: California... | reverse complement strand
CGACAGGTCTGCAACGCTGTCAGCCATTGTCGGCCTCCTTGTTGTAGTTGCTGGTGCTGATGCCCAGCAGCGCGCCCAGGAACGTGTCCACAGCCGCTACGGTTCCAAGCACCTGCTCTGCGTAGGGGAATGCCCAAATGCTTGCCAGCGCAAAATACAGGGTTCCTGCGGCAGGCAGCGCAATCATTGCCACCCATTTCAGCACGTCATAGGTCTTATTGTTCAGTTTCATTTTTTACCCTCCATTTCGTCGATGCGCTCATGCGCACGATTGACTTTGTTGTCCAGCACTTCCAGCTTGGTGTCGTGCTGTCGCACATGGTCTTCAAGGTCTTCGACCTTTGTCTTGATTCCCACAATGACGTCCAGCTTGGCGTTTACCGTGCCTTTCCACTCGCTGTCATTGCTGATTTTTGCATCTCTGCCCCGCAGCCAGCCAGCCAGCCCGATGAAGCAGGCGACGATTGTGCAGAGAACCCCCACTTCGATATCCATGCGTTACACCGCCTTCCACCCATAAACGCCCGGCTCCCACACATTTGCGGCAGCCGTGGATTCCCAGTGTCCGCCCTTGTGGCTCACATGAGCGCCCACCGCATAAGCATCAGTCGCCCCCACCGGCTGCGACCACTCCGGCCATGCCTCCGCAGGGTCTGCGGCTTTGGCCCACAGGCTCACAGCCGTGTCGGGCGTCCAGTCCGACTGCGAGGTGTGCGACTGGATGCATCGGTACAATTTTCCGTCGGTGTATTTCCGCAGGTTCCCCACCGCGTAGGCTACGTTTTCAGCCCACGGGGAAAACTCATCTGCGTGTTCGCCGGCAGTCACTGCGTCAATGGTTCCCGCCTCTGACAATGCAACAAACGCGATGGATGAAGTGTCCCGCAGTTTCGTGAACTCGGCTTGAACTGGGGTAAACTTATCAACATATCTGTAATGCTGGTCGATGACATACCACTCGTAGCAGTTCCCCGCATCGTCGTTCTGCGACCGATATTTTTCTACAATGTGAAAGTGGTCGGTGACGATGCTGTCATCGTAGGTTCGCTCCGTCTGCACAAATCCCGTCAGAGTGGAGTGCTGTGTGTCAACGGTTTTGAGGTTCTCCACCGTTTTGCCGTTCTTCTCAACGGTGCCAAAAATGTATTCCATAGTTTTCGCTCCTTAGGGTAATTTTTGTAGACGGCAGCCGATGCCCACGAGTTTGTACGAAACGGAGCTGCCACCGTTCAAATTGAACAAGCCGCGGCTCTGGTCCTGGAAGAAGCGACCGCCACAGTAAAACACGACACCAGTGGAGCTGGAGCCGCAGCCGTCGCAAATGTAAGTCGAACTACTTCCTCCGATAGCAGATGGATAGAGAGCATATTCGAAGCCGGATGCAGACGGAATGCTCCATGCGCTGATGTAACCGCCGGATGTCGGTCGAGTTCCGATGTTCGTGCCGTTCGCTGTATCAGAGAAGGAGGACGGGTTCTTGATGCAGTAAATATTTGCGCCGCTGAAGTAGATACCGTCACACCAGTCGAAGACATTATCCCACAGACCTTCGATATAACGGTATTGGCAACCGACACCGTATGTGGTACGACTTGCCTGCATCGTGCCTGTGTGGTATGGCATGCTGTCGGACGCTCCGACATTCTGCGCTGCGCTGCCGTCGCCACAACCGTAACCAATCGTTTCCTGAGAGTTCCAATTCGCAAACTCGACAATGTACAACATGGTAATTGTCCAGTACATGGCAAAGTCGTATTGCCAAATATTTGTACCCAAACTATGAATTGATGTTCTTAAAGAATCTCTGGTAACATTTGTCACAGGAGGACTTCCGCTTACGCTTTTATATGTTGAATCACTGTGGTAACGGCCAACATACACAAGGTCTCGTTCTCCCGCGCCGTCCCCACGGTCAGCGTGGGCGGGTGAAACATAGAACCCTTCCACAGGCGCATCCGCAATTTGCAGGGTCATGGCAGCGCCGGTTTTCGTCCATTTATACCAATATTTGGGGATTGCGACCAGTTGTCCTGCTGTTGCGTCGGTGACCCGCACCATGCCGGACCAAGGCATCAAAGTGTCAAAGGGAGAAGAGTACGCCGTTGCGCCGGAAACATAAGGGACGGGGTCGACAAATCCAGACGCATCGTCTGTCCGGCTCATGGCGGGGCTGGACGACCCGTCCCAGCTTACTCCGTAGATGTGGGCAGATGTTTTTCCCTGCGCCATCGCCATGCGCCGGAATGCGTATCTATTGGTCATGCGCTCACCACCTCCGCAAAGGCCCACACGCCGTTGTTCACGTCGAACTCATACTGCGAACTGGCGTTGAAGCTGGGTGCCTCTCCAAGGTATGTGCCGCTGGCAAAGGTGATGGTGACGGTGGTGCCGGTGTAAAACGTGCCGTGCGCCCAGCCGCTGGCAGGAGGGGAGAACTGATAAGTGCCAACCAGCGCCGTGTTGGGGACGGTGTAGACCGTGTTGGCCGTCAAAGCGGTGCCGGAGGTGGGCAGGGCGGTAGCCTCGTCAGGGGTCGCTACCGCTCCTACTTCTGCCGCCGTTGGCGTCCAGGTGTCTGGCCTCGCTCCTACCTGTGCGGCTGTCACGCTGTGCGGGTTGGACGTGTTCCCTGTGTGGGTGGTCAACGCGCTTGCGTCCGCCTTCGCCGCAAACAAATCACTGTGCGCGTCCGCTGCGGAGTTGTGGGTGCTTACCGCCCCGCTGGGTTCAGCCCCAACCTGTGCTGGGGTGTAGTCACCTGACGCTGCAACAACAGCGCCTGCCCGCCCGAACACCGACGTCACCGCACCGGCCTGCGCCGCGATGTTGTCGGCGTATTTTTTTGTCGCTGGCTGGTAGTCTGCGGTCGGGGTATACTCGGTCGTGTTTGTTTTGGTCAGCACGTTGGCGTCCGTTATATACCCGCTGTCGTTGTTCAGGTCGCTCGTCTTGGTCGGTACGGTGATGTCCACACCCTTGTTGGTGATGGTCAGCGCCACGCCGTTCCGCTTCAGGATTTCAATGACGTTCGCCTGCGCCCCCGCAGCAATCCCGTTGAGTTTTGCCAGCAGCTCGGCTGTAAAATCATTGGCCGAAAGCCCCTTGCCAGACACCTTGTCAACCTTAAGGTTAATGGCGGTCTGCTGCGCCGTACTCACAGGTTTGTTGGCGTCGGCGGTATTGTCGGCGTTTCCAAGCCCCACCTGTGCCTTGGTCACCGCGTGAGGATTGTCCACCCTCGCCGCATGGGTCGAGAGCGTGGTTCCGTCTGTGTCGATCAGCGCTTTCAGCTCGGTCAGCAGCGCCTGCACCGTCGCTCCGGTCATCCCGTCGGGGGCTGTCGCTCCAACTTCCCCCGCTCCCCCTGCCGCAGCAATCGCGTCTATCACGGCGTTCAGCTTTTCTTTCACGATCTCCCGCACCAGCCGGTCAAACACCGCCTTGTTTTCGGCCGGCGTCCCGGTCATGGTGTCAGGCGCCGCCACCACTCCCTCGGTGCTGATGTTCGCGTCTGTCATCTTGTAATCGCTCAGTGCCATTTTTTACGCCTCACTTTCGTGCCAGCCCCAGCACCATGTAGCTTTTTGTGATCTGGTACACGCCAAAGCCCTCGTTCAGCGCGTCGCTTCTCACAATGATCTGCATTCTCTTGTACTTTTTTTCCTTTTTCCGCAGCATCACGTCGCGCGCGGCCGAGTTCGCGTTAAAGGTAAACCGGCTGAAGTCTATGTCGCTCCAGTCGAAGATGTCCATGGTGCTCTCCCTCACCGTTCGCTCCACCGCGTCCTTTTCTGTCCTCAGGCAGATGCGCAGTGTGCTGCGGGTAAACGGCTTCACCGTCACGGCGCAGCCTTTTTTCACCATGGTCTTCAGCCGCTGCGGGTATCCGTCGTCGTCCATGCAGCTGCTCCACACCGCCGGTATGGCCGCCCCGTCGTCGTTGTACCGGCTCATGCCGTCCAGGTCGGTGTTGAACCGGCAGATGCGCCCGTCGTCCGTTCCAAACCACAGGTCTCCCCCATAGCTCAAAAAGCACCGCGCCGGTACGTTTTCCCAGTAGTATCCCTCGTACACAAAGCTGCTGACGTTTCGGCTCTTGGCCGTGCGCTGCTTGCTGTCCAGCACGTAGCACCGGCTGTTCACCGCCACCAGCCAGTAACCGTTCCACTCGCAGCTCACGGCGTTTTTAAGCCCGTCCTCTGCCGTCAGCTTGAAGTCCAGGTACTCACTGCGGTTCTGCACCGTCCTCTCATAGGTCACGGCGTTGCTGGTCAGCGCAAAGATCCCGCGCGTCGAAAGAAACAGCGGCTCGTCCAGCAGCATCCCAATGGCCCAGCGGCTCACGGCGCCCACTCCGACCACTCCCTGCTTTTTTCGGTATACGGTGGTGGTCACCCCGTCGCTGTCGGTGGTCTGGTCGGTCCATCTCAGGTATATGGTGCTGTCCTGCTGGTTCGATTCCTTGATGATTCCCAGGTATTCCCCGATCTTGCAGTATCCCATGATGTCCGTGTCGTCTGTCCCGATCCTGTCATACCCGGTATCCGGCCAGTATCCCGGCTGCCCGTACCCGCTTCGGTAGTCCTTTCCCTTTTCACTTCCGCAGGCAAAAATCACCTGGTCGTTATAGACCACCGCGGTCCTGCACCCGGTTATTTTTGCGGCGTACCCGCTCCGCGTCTTGCTTGGCGTGATCTTTACATTCGGCGTGGTCGCTGTCGCCGGCGCCGCGGTAAAGGTCACCTTCCCCAGCGTCCGGTCCACCGTGAAGTCGGTTCCCTCGGTCTTGGTCACCCAGGACGCGCTGCTGGTGTCGTACACCTTGCACTCCACCGCCGCAGCATCCAGCCCGGTGTAGGTCAGCTGGTAAATTTTTGTGCTTCCGTCCCCTATAAATTCCTCGGTCCACTGGGTGCCTATCAGGTTCAGCGCCTCGGTAAAGTCTCCGCCTCCCGCCGGCTTCCGGTTCACAACCACCGTCGGCACGTAGGGCGTCACCGGCGTGATGGCCGTCCCGTCGTACTGCAAAAACTCTGTCCCCGTGATGATGTACAGCTTGCTCAAAAGGAAAAACGCGGCGCTTCTCGCGTCGTTCACCCCTGTTTTCAGTTCCACAGGCGTCCCGGTGTCGCTCCACTCCAGAATTTTTGTCCCGACGTGTGCCAGCCGGTGCTCTGTCCCGTCTATTTCGCATCTCCACAGCCCGTTCACCGCTCCGGTCAGCGTGTGCAGCACTCTCCATCCGGTCCGTCTCTCCGGCATCCCGCCGCTGTCGCTGATCAGGTTCAGGGCGTACGGGCTGCGGCTCTTGTCCACCAGCATCGGGTCGGTGGAAAAATCCACGCCCCGGAATGCGCTGTAGGTCGTCTGGTATACGGTCGGGCTGCTCCCGCTGATCTCAACAGCTTTCAAAATTCCACCACCGCCTTGTCGCAGCGGTTCACCCTGTCGGCATATTCCTGGTTGAACATGGTCAGCCGCGGGTTGTCCTCCTCGTCAAAGTAGAGCTTGGCCGCCAGCCCGTAGGGCAGGGCCAGCTTCACCAGCTTGTCCTCGTATGGCAGGGTGTCGGCCAGCGACGCCAGCTCCGGCATCTCGGTCAGCACTGCCTTTCCGGCCGCTGTCCTGATGCGGTTGTTTGTGTCAAAGGTCTCGGCCAGCACCATGTCGATGTATGGCAGCGCCAGCGCCTCGTAGTCCGTGGTCTCGGTTTCGGCAAACAGCGCCAGCGCCCTCACCAGCAGTTCCTTCCCGGTCATTTTTCTCACCTCTCACAAAAAGCGGGGCGGGATTCCCGCCCCGCTCGTCCCGTCAGGGCAGCAGGCTGCCTCTCTTTAGTGTGCCTTGATGACGTACAGCTCATTGGGCCGCACGATCTTTCCGCCAAAGGTGTTCAGGCCCTTCACGGCATCGCTGAACAGGTCCTCCGGCCGGTAGGCCTCCACGCTGTCAATGCAGCTGCAGAAGGCAATCGCCTTGCTGGTTTTTACCATCAGGTAGTTGTCGGTCCCGTCGTTGTAGACGTTGTTGGTCATTTTCACGGCGGCGCCCATGTAATTCCCAATCACGCCGCTGGCAATGGCCTTGTCGTTTTGGGTCTTGGCCTCCAGGATGTAGTCGGCGAAAAGCATAAAAACGGCGGGCGACAGGTACATGGTCACGCTGTCCCGGCTCATGCTCACGCCGTTCCCCATCAGCGCGGTGATGGCCGCGTCAATGGCCGCCTTTGCGGTGGTCTTGCTGGTGATGGCAGTGCTGGCGCTCACGTTGGTGGCAGCCGCAGCAAGCCCCGCGATGTAGGTGTCCCGGCTCTCGGCCATGGCGCGGGTGCTTTCCTCCATCAGGGCGCTCATCAGGCCGTCAATGCTCTGGGCCTTGTCCACGTCGTCCACCGCAAAGTTGAAGAATTTCGCCTGGTCGATGGCCAGGGTGGTGTCGTTGGTGCTCACGGCCTCCGGGCTTCCGATGGCGGCGCCGGTATAGCTCCCGATGGTCGGCCGGCCCACGCCCAGAATCTTCACGGTCTTGCCCTGCTTGACCTCGCCCTCGAACTTGTAATCGCAGTCGTTTTCAAACACCGTGAACTTGGGCAGCTCGTGCTGGATATACTTCGACCAGATGGTCGGCTTGAAATTTGCATAGCTCATGCTTTCACTCTCCTCACGTTATTTCCATTTTGTCATGCTCTTCATGACCCGCTCCATGATCTTCGGGTCGTCCAGCATTTCCGGGTGATTCCTGGTCAGCTCGTCCACCTCGGCGCTGGTGTAGAACGTTTTCTCTCCCGCGGCGGCTCCCACGGCTCCCATCACAGGCGGCTTGGGCTTCGCCGTCGCTTTCATCGCGGCATATGCCGTCACAGCGTCCACTCCGTTGGCACGCAGCGCGGCAAACTGGTCTCCCAGCTCGTCAATGGATCTGATCTTCGCATCAGGAAATGCCCTGTTGATCGCCTCGGCGTCAGCCTTGTAGATCCCGTCGAATACGATCTGTTCGGCGCTTTCGGCGCGCTCCCTTAGGTTCTGTACCTCCGGGTCGCTCTCCATCAGCTGCCTCGCTCTCTCCTGCTCCTGCTGTCTCTGTGCCTCCAGCTGCTCCGGCGTCACGCCGGCCGCCCTGGCCTCCAGTGCCAGCGCCACTTCCTCAGGGCTTCCTTCCATCCCGTAGCTTTTCAGCGCCTCCAGCACTCGGCCGCTGCGGGCGCGTTCCTGCTCCAGCTGCTGCTGCAGTTGGCGCTGCTGCGCCTCGTACTGCTGCCGGAACTGCTTGTACCGCTGGTTTTCCTCAGGCGGCTGCTCTCTGCGCTGCGCCTGCGGTTGTACCTGCGGCTGTGCCTGTGCCTTCTGGTTTTCTGCTGCGGTCTGTTGGGTCCCCTGTGCGGCTTCCGGTTCCGCCCCGGTCAAAGCCTCCACGGCAGGCTCCTGCACGCCGTTCTGCGTGTTTTCGGTCATGTCCATGTCATTCCCTTTCCGGCGGCCACGGCCCGCCTGTGCGCCCCGTTTCGGGCGTTTGTTGTGTGTTTGGGCGTCCACGGCCCGCCCCGTCGCTCGTCACTGCGCTTGTGGGTATTCTTTTTCAATCTCTCGCCCGCAAATCGGGCATTTGTAGGTCAGTATATCGACAACGGCCCCGTCCCGCTCCTCGGTACGGCTGGCCGTCACCTGCATCTCCACGTCACAGCATTCCATTCTGCACCTCCGCGCCCTGCTCCTCTCCCGCGGTCTGCTCCCCGTCTCCGGGTCCTTCCTGTCCTGCTGCCTCGGTCTGCTGTGCCTTCCTCTGCTTCAGGATCTCCGCAAATTTTTGTTTTGGCGCCGCGCTGTCCTCATCCAGCGACTGAACGAACTCTTCAAAGGTGATATATCCGGCCGTCAGCGCAGCCTGCAGCGCCTGGTCCCGGGCGTACCGGCTGTACGGGTTTCCGTCGCTCACGTCCACCCTTACCTCCGGCTCTGTGGCTTCCAGCTCTTCCGGCGTCACCAGTCCGTCGTCCGTCTTCAGTCCCTCGGTGCTGTACACCCGCGTCATGTCATACCAGATCAGCGCAATGTCCTCGGCAAACTGCCGCGCCGCGTCCTTCTGCTGGTTCAGCGGCACCGCCTGCGCGTCCTTTACCGCCACAATGGCCGTCCCGCTGGCCTGCTCCGGGTTGATGTTTCCCATGACGCTGTCTCCGGCGTTTGCCAGGTTCCGCGTGTTTTCCAGCAGCTCGTCCTGCATGGCCTTGGCGTCCCCGCTGATCCCGGCCGGCTGCAGGTAGGTAAACACGTCCTGCACCCTCTGCACGGTCCCTCCGTCCTTGACCTTTACCGGTGTCCCCACAGTACTCAGGTTTTCCGGGTTCGCCACCAGCCCGTCCACGTACACCGGCTTTGGGAACGCCGTGCATTTGATGCTCTCCAGCCTGCGCAGCAGGTTCTTGTTCAGCTCGATCTGGTTCGGTATCATCCACCAGATCTCCCCGTTCCCGCGCGCCATCCCGCTCTGCCGCTTCCAGGTATACTGTGCGACGGGGTACCGGTTCAATCCGTCCACCCTCTGCTCCGGCTGGTACACAACGGTTCTGGTGCTCCGGCAGAACTCCAGCGCCCCTCCGCGCAGGGTCATATACAGCAGGCAGCTGCATTTTTCGCTGTCCCGCCCTTTGACCTCGTCCTTATACCTGGCGGTCTGCTGCTGCTCGCTGTCGGACACGATGTCCATGACCTCCAGCTCGTCCAGGCCGTTCTTTCTCGCGTCTTCCCGCACGTCGTCCACCAGCCTGCGCTCGTACACAATGATATAGGGCTGCTTCTGCACGTCCGCCTGTTGCTCGTCTCCCAAAAACACCTTGTCTGTCCCCAGCAGCTGGCAGCGCAGGCGGTCGTCGTAAAAGTATAAAAATGCGTCACCCGCAATGCAGGCCTCTTTCACAGCCTCCCACAGCACGGTGTCCATTTTCTGCTTTTCCCAGGTCTTTCGTGCAAATGCGTTCATGCCCCTGCAGGCCGCCAGCTCTTCCTGGCTTCCGGCTGCGCTGGGGCTGTAGTTGATCGTCATGCTGTTCTGGGCGATCATCGCGGTTTTGTAGTCCACGGTCGGGGCCAAAAAGTTGTAGGTCGGCAGGTCTGTCCCTATGCTTCCCTCGCTGTCGCTCCACTGGTCTCCCTCGTAAAATCTGTGACACCGGTCCGCCCGGGTAAAGATGCTCTTTTTCTGGTGCCACTCAACGCCGCGCTGGTATTTCTGCCATATCTCGGCGCTGGTCAGCGGCTCCCGCTCTTGCATTTCCATCGTTTACCCCCTGAATCCGTCAATTTTTTTCATACGCTCTGCCGCTTCCAGCTCCGCTTCGCTGGTTTCTGTGCTCCGCGCCGCTCTCCTCGGCTGCGGCACCGGGCGTCCGGCAGCGCCGTCCCTCCATCCCGTCCTGTACGCCGCAATGGCCGCCGCCGGCATCCCTGCCGCCAGCAGCGCCAGCGTGATAAACACGATCGTCATACGATGACCACCTTTCCGCCGTTCCCGGCCGGGTCCTCCCTCGGCCTCTCCGCCTCAAAATTCCAGTGCCTCGGTTTTTCCTGCGGCACGTTTGGCCTCGGCCTCCCGGCGCAGAAATATCTCAGCGCATCCGGCGCATGGGTCACCTCGTGTGGTTCCGTCGCGCAGTCGTTCGGGTCTCTGGTATCGTGCTGCAGCTGCGGAATTGTGCGGATCAGGTTTGTGCAGCACTCAAAAATTTTTAGGTCGGGTTCTGTCCGTCCGTCCGCCCTCTTTTTCGGGTGCATCCACTCTCTCAGGTCGTACCATCCCATCACCCGGTCGTTGGACGCTTTGGTCAGTCTCACGCCCTCCGCGGCAAAGATGTCCGCCACGCTGCGCCCGCTCTCCTGTCTTCGGTTCCACAGATCCGGCGGTGCCAGGTGTTGGTAGATCTTTTCACCGGGCGCCTGCGCCTCCCGTATCATCCTCGCCGCGTCGCTCACCACCAGGTCTGGCCGGTACACCTCCCGGTATACCCAGGCCTTACCCTCCGTGTCCACCGCAACCCACAGGCAGGCCAGCATATCCAGCCCGTAGTCGATGGCGGCATACCGCCTCCAGCTCTCCGGCAGCTCAAACGGCTTCGTCACGTGGCTCTCTCTCCGGAACTCGGTAAAATACTGCCCCTCAAACAGGTCCCAGTCTCCGTCCCTCCAGGCTCTCCGCAGGTCCTCCGGCAGGTTGTCCAGCATCCTCAGGTAATCCGGGTCCCGCTCCATCAGCACAAAATTGTCAAATATTTTTGCCTGTATGAATCTGTAATCCTCCGGCCGCTCGTCTCCCCGGTATTCCCGGTCTATGAACAGCCGCTTGACCCACTGGTGGCCCACGCCTCCCGGGTTGCAGGTCAGGTACATCCGCTTGGGAAATCCGTTTGTACCGCGCAGGCAGGCCGTCAGGCATGAAAACTGATACTCGGTGAACTGGGTCGCCTCGTCTATGAAAATCACGTCGTATTCCTGCCCCTGGTATCTCAGCACGTCGCTCTCGCTGTCGCAGTACCCGAAGCGCAGCCGGCTCCCTCCCGGAAAGGTCATGCATTTTTGCTCGTCGTTGTACCTGCACAGGCCGTTCAGCTGCTCCATCAGCGGAAGGATGTGGTTTTCCCGCAGCTCCGGGTAGCTCCGTCGCAGCAGCAGCATCCTGATTCCAGGGTAGTGCAGTCCCATCAGCGCGGCCTTCATTCGCACCACCCAGCTTTTTCCGCCCCCGCGGGCGCCTCCGTAGGCCAAAAACCGGTTGTCAGCCGTCAAAAACTGCTGCTGCTTTTCGTTGGGCGCGTCAAAATGCAGTTTCATTTTGCGTATTTCTCCGCATCCCCCAGCGTGATCTCCACCCCTGCGTCCATGTCAATCTCCTGCCGGCTCTTGTATCCCAGGCAGTTTTCTCCAAAAAATTTTGCAAAGGTCGGGTTGTACAGCCCGCTCATGGCATTCTGCAGCCATATGTTTTCCTGCAGCTGCTTGGCCATGTCATAGCTTTTGCGGAACTCGGGGTATTTGTCCCTCCACTCCAGCAGCGTGTCCACGCTCACGTGGATCGACGAGGCAAACCCCTGAAAGGTCGGCAGCGTCGTCGCCCACTGCAGCGGCTCCTCGCTCTGTACGCTCCCGTCCTTGTAGTAGCTCGTTTTGCTCCGTTCCTGCATCGCGGGCCTGTCCATCCAGTCCACCAGCAGCTTACCGTACTTCACGAGGTATCTGCTGGGCCTTCCTGCCCGCTTGGCAGGCTTTCGTTTTCCTGCCATCCTGATCTCTCCTTTTTTGTGTCGGCGTCCGGCTCCGAGGGCGGAATCCAACCGCCCTTACGCGGGGAAAGGAGGTAAGCCCGTTTCTGCCTTCTCCGGTTCTGGTCCGGCGCTGCATCCGTCCGGACGCCGCTTGGGGACTTTTATCCCACTGTTATTTTTGCACAATTTTGCTCTGCTTTCTTGCCAGCTTTTTTTCCGTTCCAATGTACCCGCGCCTGCGCGCGCGGGCGCGTATGCTCCGAAAAATTCATGTGCTTTCTTAAAATAATTTTTATGTTTTGAATTTTTTTTTGAAATCGTATTGACTTTCTGAATTTTTTATGCTATTATATAGACAGAAAGAAAGAGATAACACAGCAGCCCCACCGGGGCAAGGCCTTCGGGCCAGAAAGGATCGCCATGAAATTTTACATTACGGATACTGGATCTTACAAGGAAATCAGAGTCAAGTCCTGGGACGACTTATCCCAGAGCTGGGGCCCAGACCAGTTTTACGATCTGGAGCCCAATTTCCCGGCCGCCCATCGGTGCGAGGACGGAGTGGTCTACTGCACCGAAGAGGAGTACAACGACCTCGTCACCTGGTGGGTCGATGAGATCGATGCCATGAACAACTGCGGCGCAGGCCACGACGACGATGACTTTGCGGGATGCGACCCCGCAAACCTGACCCTGCTGGCAGTGTAATAGTTCTACGCTCCTGAGGCGTCGAGCGTATCGGCGCCATCCCAGACCGAAAAAACACATCAGCCCCACGAGAACATAGTTGAACAGGAGAAAACGCTCCTCATGGAGCAAGGCCTGCGGGCCGGAAAGGAACATCATGGAATTTAAAATCACTGATAATGGACTTGAGTCATACCGTCGCTGGTTCGAGAACCCAGAGAACTCGCACCGCTGCGAGTCCTGCCCGAACCGCGGGGACGACCCTCAGTACCTGACCCGCGCTGACCGCGTTGAGGGCCCGTGCGGCCAGCAGCACTGCTGGGTGGACGTCACCTGCGGTCTCTGAATCCTACCGGTCCTGAGGTGCCCCGGGAAAAGGCGCCATCCCACCGCAAAACACTCAGCCCCACCGGGGCAAGGCCTTCGGGCCGGAAAGGGTCACAAATGAAAAAATATCTTAGCGGTCACCGCTACGATACCGAAACTGCGAAGAAACTCGCATCCGACAGCTTTTCAAACCGCCGAGACTTCCACTGGTGGTCTGAGGAACTTTACCGCAATAAATCCGGTATGTATTTCTTGCACGGCACGGGGGGTCCCGCCTCCAGATATGCCGTCAGCACCGGGGACAATGGTTGGGACGGCGGGGAAAAAATCATTGAGCTATCCCCCGAGGCTGCCCGCAGCTGGGCAGAAGAGCACCTTGACGCCGATAAAGTCGATGAGATCTTTGGAGAGGGCAGCACTTCCGCCGTCACAGTCCAGATTCCGGAGACTTTAATTGAAAAACTGGATTCCACACGCAAAGGCTCATCGCGAAGCGATATTCTGGTGCAGGCGTTGCGCGAATACCTAAAATAGAAACCATCCCCCGGAGATATCCGGGGGATGTTTCTTTTCAAAAAAAAATATTATTTAAACCTGTTGACAACACGAAATGTATTGCGTATAATAAGCACAGAGGACACGAAATACATTTCGTAAAACGAAAGGAGCAAGCACATGAATTATACCATACACATCGGAGATGCCGAGCTGCAGGTCCAGGGTGACAAGCTGGAGGACGCCCTGGAGGTAAAGTTCCCTGAAATCGCGAGGATGGCAAACATCGGAAATGCTGCCGGATACCAGCTTGACGATGTTCGCCTGGTTCCGGGACCCGGATCAGACGAAATGATCCTGCAGATAACCTATCGAGGATCTGACCTGCTCGTCAATTATGACCCCAGAGAGGATAAGCCCCGCACGGTCAGCATTTCGGTTACCGGCGTCCCGGAGGCCGAGCGCGTCGAAACAGTGGTAGAACTTGTGCCCGTCGCTGACAAGTTCAACCCTTTCGCCGACTTGTCTGACAAGCCGGACGATTACCGCCTGGGCGTGGCAGTGGGGCTGTTTGACGAGGTGTCGGTCAACCACTGCCGCAGCTCAGAAAATGGGCTGCCTATCAGCACCGACCTGATTGCGAGTTATCCCACCCTGCTGTCTGCCGGAAACACTGACGCCGCGCTCCGGCTCATTGACCGCCGCCTCCGCCAGCGCCATCCCTATGACGATGAGGTCACCGCGAAGATGATCTCAAAAGCGCAGGAACTTTTCAAGACCTGCAAGCTGTCGCCAAAGTGCGGCGGCTGGGTGATCTATCGGGCTAAGACTTACGTCTGGTTCGACCAGCAGGGCAAGCAAACTGCCCTGCAAAAGTTTAGAAATTCAAAGGGCATCACGCAGCAGCAGCTCGCGGATATGGTTGGCATAAGCTGCCGGCAAATCCAAAACTACGAGCAGCCAAATAGCAATCTGGGCGACGCCAAATATTCCGTAGTAGTGGCGATCTCCTCCGCAATCGGCTGCAAGCCCACAGACCTGGTACAGGGAGGATCTACCGTCCTTGTACCTAAGACAGAGTGAGGCGCTTTAATCAAAACATCCCCCGGATCTTTCCGGGGGCTGTTTTTTTGTAGATCCGTTATGGAGGCTTTTTCCCAGGTTTAGCTTCTCACTCCCAGCACCTCCCCCAGCTCCCAGCAGTAGCGGTTTCTTTTTCTGATGAAATCCCGCTCGCTGATCGGAAGCTCATATTTGGCGATCATTCTGTAAATCGGCGCCCTGTTTCCGTCCACCAGGTTCTCCCGCATGGCCTTTTCCATCCTCTCCACAAGCTCCGGCTCCATCCCGCGGCAGGCCTCTCCCGCCGCCCGCATCCTCTGCCTGCGCTCCATCCCAAGCTCCAGCCATCCCCGCACCACGTTCACCGCTCCGCGCTCCATCCAGTATTCCACTGTCACGCCTCCTTCCGTATCTGCTTCAGCCGCTTCTCAAGCCCAGCCATCAGCACCACAGGGTCCGCTCCCTTTACCTCTGTGTCATACAGCCGCTGCATTTCGTCTTCCAGCCTCTCAATCCTGTCTCGTCCGAATCCGTACACGTTGTTCAGCGCCACGGCCACCAGCATCAGCGCAAAATCGTATCCTTCCTTGATCCCGTCGGCCTCACCGCTGCGCTTTGCCCGCATCAGTTCGCTTGCCAGCTGATTCTTCATGCCCCCAGCTCCCGGTTGATCCTGCACAGGATCCCCATGCAGTCTCTTATTTTTCTGCCCTGAAAGGTCACGTCTTCCTTCAGGCATTGCGGTTCTTTGTCCAGCTCCGGCTTTTCGCAGTCTCCCTGCAGATCCACCCATCCTTCCAGCTTTCTAAGCTCGGTGTACAGTGCTTTCATTCCATCACGGTTTTTATTCAGCATTTCCCCGATCGAATTTTCCTGATCTTCGCATTTCATGTTTTCGCTCATTCTGTTTTCTCCTTTTCTTCCATGCACTCCGGCAGTTGTCTGTAGACCCCGTCGGGACACTCCAGCATTTTTCCATACTGTCCGCACAGGTCACTCACCCTGTACGGACATCCCAGGCACCCAAGGTCCCGCTCAAAAATGTGCATCATTATCTATCATCTCCATGATCTCATTTATTTTCTGCGCCCACGCCTCTGGGTCTTCCGGCTGGTACCACTCCGCGATCTCTTCCGGCGTACCGTGCGGTCTGCGTCCCACCACTCCGGCCACGTAGTCGGCGCAGGCTGCGAAGCTCGTAAACTCCATGTACCTGCCATTGTCTCCCATCCACCCGAACAGGTTGTTTCGGTTTACTGCCAGGGCGCTGCGGCCCCATCCGCTTTCCAGCGCGGCCACCGCAGCCAGCAGGTCAGGATCTATGCTGTGTTCCTGCGCCGCCGTGACGATGTACTCCTCATGTCCTGTGATACCGTCAGCGTGTGCGTCTATTCTCCACAGCACCAGCATCCACAGGGACGCGAGTAAAAAGGCTAAAATTCGTCGAATTTTAATCACCTCCAAACCTCATCTTTGTCACAGCAATTGGAAATTCTTCAATCTCGCTGGCCCAGACGCACTGTACCTTGTCTATGTTCTCCTGTTCGCCGCCGAACGGGTGAGCGATGTAAATCATCCGCATGGCTTGTCCTCCTCCTTCACATACTTGCATTTATCGCAATTTTTAGTGATGTTGTTGCAACAGCCGTAATAGTGATTGCAAATGCGTCTTATAAATCCAAAGATGCCAGACTTAATTTTCCAAGATAGCGGCGTTTTCATGGCTCGTCCTCCATTTTGCGCCGCAGTTGGGGCAAATCTTATACCCCATCACGGAAACTGTATTACCGCAACGAGAGCATCTCCACGGGTCATCGTCGCAAATATCAGTTTTTTCCCACCGTCCATGTACCACCGGCGCGACATCGGCGGCAGGAAGTGCATCAATGATATCTTCCGCCATATCCCTATCGCCGTTATCTTCCCAATACGCATCTTCTAACCGCTTCCACACAATGTCAGCGTCAATGTACTTCGGCATCGTCCTTGCCTCCTCCCGCGCCTTCCAACTTCATAAAGCATCCCCAAAATGTGTTCATTTTTTTGTCGCTGTGATGCCCGAAAAGCGGTTTCTGCCCGATGGCGTCCCAAACACTCCGCGCTGGTATGTCGTGCTCCGACCACTTGAAAACCAAAACACCGTCAGGCTTAAGCACTCTCATGCACTCCTTGAACCCTTCGTGCAGCATTTGTGGCCACGTATCATCCAGTTTCCCGTATTTCTTTACGAGCCATGCTGTTTCTTTCGCTTTCAGGAGATGCGGGGGGTCGAAAACAACAAGGGCAAACCGGTTATCTTCAAACGGCAAATCTGTAAAATCACAAACCACGTCTGGCTTAACCGAAATCTGCTGCGGAGATGTATGTGCCTTCCCAAAATACAAAGTTTCCGATTCAAACGTTCGCTGGTCGCAGTAAATAGCGGCCGGGTGATTCTTGTTGAACCATATTGTGCGAGAACCGCACGTTACATCAAGTATTTTCTTTTCCATCGTTTTCTCCTCCCGCGTCTTTTCTCCGTTTCATCCAATCGCACCACTCCACAAACGCGGATATCACTGGCTCCGTATTTCCGTCATCACTGTCACCGCAAAATCCGATAAACCCGTCTTTGTTGAACGAAATGACTTCCCGCGCACTGAAATAAGTGCCCTTGCCTGTAAGATAGGCTTCAATGAGCGAGCCGTCCTCGGCATAATGCCCCTTAAAATACTTGGCGTCGTTTACCCGAATCCAATACGGCCATCTTACCCCGTTTGCCACGTCTTTTCGGAAAAGAACAAATTGTTCATCTAGAAAGATTTGAAGGCATTTCAGGTCTCTCAGCGTAACGTCCTGATAATTGAGTCCGCAGATTTTGAACCAATTGCGGGCCTCATACCTTGTCGTCAACATTCTTTTCTCCTCCCGCGCCGTTCTATTCCCAGCGAGAACATCCAGCAAATTTTTCTTCTGCTTTTAAATTAAGCATTTCCATCATCCTTTCCACCGTAAGGCCCAGGGTACTCCTCCAGCAGCGTCTTCAGGTGCTCCAGCTTTTTCAGGTCCTGCTCGCTGTTGTCCCCGAAAAGCACGTCCATCTGCCGCAGCATGATGTCAACGTCTGCCCGCTCTTCGTTTACCGCGTTTAAGACCTCCGCGGCGCTTGCTCCCTGTCCGAACTTGATCTTCCGCTTATATTTGTTCAGAGCCACCGTCAGCTCTGCCATTTCCTCAATGCACTGGTCAATCTGCGCCACCGCGCCAAATTTTTTCACCGCGTCCTCGTACAGCTTTGCTTCCTCTTTCCAATCCATTTGTCTGCTCCTCTCGTTATCTGATGTAGCTTTTTCCAAAGCGTTCCCGCCAGTCGTCTTCGCTCCATCCGTAGTAGGCCATGGCCTCTTCCTGCACCTTCTCCTGCAGCGCCTCCCTGGCCTCCCGGCACTGCTCCACCGAAAGCGTCCCGTTCCTGTGGCATTCGCTCCCGTGCAGCATCACCTTCAGGCCGTATTTTTCTGATTGCCTTCTGTTTGACCCTCCAAAGACGTGGTGGCATTCCAGCGGATCACGGTGCCAGGTCCCGCGCTCGTCCAGCCATTCCTCGTCCCGTCCGCACAGGTAACAGGTCCCCGGCTCCTGCCTGATGATGCTTTTCATTCCTTGTGGCTCTCCTTCCATGCAATGTACTTCCCGTAGCTCATCCCGTGCTCGCTGGCCTCCAGCGCCAGCTTCTCCAGCGGCGTCCGTTTTGCCCGCTCGGCTCTTTTCCTCCTTTTCAGTTCCATTTCGCAGTCGTAGCAGCAGGTCTTCAGCGCAATCCGGTTTTTGGGTATCCTATTCCCGCAAATTTCGCAGTCCCTTGCATTTTCCATGTTCCTGACTCCTTTTCTTTACGCAGATGTAGTATTGGTATTCGGCGCCTGTCACCTCGTGGATCCCCTCCACCGGCTCCCCGTCCAGCTCATATCCTGCCGGAGGCCGCGGCTTTCTCGTCCAGTTTCGGTGGATCACCTCTTTTTTGATCTCCGGCCGCGTCAGGTTCCGGCTTTCGTTCCACCGTTTTCCCCCGCAGCTCTTTGTTTCCTTTACCAGGTAGCTGGCCAGCTTTCCCCACTGCCCGCTCTCGTCCAGCGGGTTCACGTGGATGCGTCCCCACTCCCAGCATTCCGTCAGCAGCTTCAGGTCGGTCTTCGGCACGATCAGGTGGTGGTGTATCCGCGCCTTCCTGTATTCCGTCACGCTGATGTACTTCAGCGGATTTCCTTCGTCCCGGTAGGCTCCCCTCATTTTTCTGATCGCCGCCGCCAGCCTCTCCTTTGCCTCCTCCGGCGTGGGCGCTTCTCCTTTTCGGTAGGTCAGCACCAGGTGGTAGTCTCCCGTCTCAAAATTTGCGTTCAGCAGCCTCCGCAGCTTGGTCTCGGCCTGTGCCTCGTTCACCCTCTGCTGTGCCTCCGGCGTCGGGGCGCTCCACGGCTCCCTGCTTCCCCTCACTCCCCAGCGCCAGCTGCGGTATTTCCGCACCTCAATTGTTCGGCCTGCCCTGCAGGTCTCCTGTATGTACGGCATACTCCGCTCCCTGTCCTTAGGTTAATATTTTTATCGAGCCGCAAAGGCGCTTTCCAGCGCCCTTTTTTGTGGTTTTATCCGGCTCGTTTGTCAGCGGTCACCGCTCATTTTTTTATCGTCCGTTTCAGGCTTCTCACCGCGTCTTCCCGGTCCAGTCTTCGGGCCTCGTCTTCCTCCCGCTCCAGTCCCTCAAGGCGTCTGCTCCAGGCTCTCAGCCGCGGGCATTCCCGCTTCCGTCCGCACGGCTCCAGCCTGCACGACCGGCATGGGTTTGTCCTCTCCTCCGCAAAAGTCCTCGGCACCATTCAGCCACCCCTCTCGCTCCTACCATCAGGCACCACAGCGCCAGCGCGGCCTCGCAGGCCATGGCCGCGGCCGCCTGCCCCGCCGTGCAGCTTCCCGACGCCAGCGCGTCCAGGCTCCCCGGTATGGCCGCCAGGCACAGCAGCGTCACGGTGTCGTCAGCCCACTTCATCAGCTTCATGGCCGTCCCTCCCTTTGTTTTTTTCGTACCAGGCGTGATTTTTGCCTGCAATCTCGGCTTTGTGCTCCTCGTAATAGATCCTGCGCTTCTTGCACTCCCGGTCCCGGTTGGCCATGTACAGCTCGTGCCGGCGCTTTTTTATCTTCTCCCGGTTCCGCTCCCGGTAGGCGGCCTCACGCAGCTTTTTCTTCCGGCGCTGCTCCTCGGTCATCTGCGCCCGCTTTTTTCCGCTGTCCTCCAGCATCCAGCTGTCTATCCGCTCCAGGTCTTCCCGCGCCTTCCGGGTCATCTCGTCCAGGATGCAGTCCGGGTATTTGCAGCCGAAGCAGTTTTCGTCACAAACCTTCATGTCCTCCCACCTTCCGGCATATGTACTCTCGCTCAAACCGGTATCGCTCCCCTGCGCTCGGCGCGTCCTGCTCCGGAATCCCGTTTTTCCGGCAGAACTCCCGGTAATCCTCCATGACCTCAGGCCGGCGCAGGTCCAGCAGGTAATGCTCGCACCTGCCGCTGCTGCGCGGCAGCGGCCCTGTAAATCCGCACAGCCTCGGCAGCTCCTCCGCCTCGTACCGCTCCTTGGTTTCATCCCTGTCCTGCTCCGCCTCTGGCACTCCGTGCCGGATGCACCAGTCCAGGTATTCGTTCCAGATCCGCGGGTTCTGGTACCTCAGGTTCACCCCGCAGGCGTTTCTCCCTCTCGTTTCAGCTTTTTGATTCGCGCCCGCGTCTTGCTGTTGACCCGCTGCCAGTAGGTGTCCCACGCTGCCATCGGGTCAGCCGTCTCCAGCAGCACCGCCGTATCCTCCAGCACAATGTACTTTCCGTTCTCATCCAATAACAGGCCCATGTCCCTGCAGTGGTACAGCGTTTTCATCAGCTCATCCTCCTGGCCAGGGTCGGCAGCGTGATCCCTTCCCGTCCTATCTTGTATATCCGTCTCACATATCTCGCATCCCGTCCGCAGTAACTCGCCACGTCCCTGGCCGTCAGCAGCCTCTTCCCGTCAAAAAATTCTGTCAGCTGCTCCAGGTTGTCCAGGTATGCCTCCTTTTCTCTCGGCATTCCCGCTCCTCCTTTTCTTCTATATGCTTTTTCCTTGTGTCGTTTAAGACACTTTTTTGTTAAAAAAAATCGGCATTGGGTCGCTGATGTCCAGCAGCTCAATCAGCTTCTGGATCTCGCTCAATGTGAACTCGCTTTTCCCATTGAGCTTTCTGTAAAATGAACTTCTCTTGATGCCAATTGCCTCACAGGCTTCTGCTTTGGTGATCCGGCGCCGTTTCATCTCATACTCCAGCAATGCACTGTCCATTAAATCACGTCCTTTCGTGTCTTTTAAGACACTTATAATCTACCACGTCAATTTCTTTCTGTCAATGCCTTTTGTGTCATTTGGGAAATTATTTCATATTTCTATATAATATGGTTGCAAAAAAGACACTTTAGTGCTATGTTATGTGTAAAGGAAGGTGTCAATGATGGAAATCGGAAGCAGAATTTATTCCCTCCGCAAAGGGCTTGGTCTCACGCTTGAAGAGGTCGGAAACTATGTCGGCGTAGGTAAAAGCACCGTAAGAAAGTGGGAAAGCGGACAAATCGCCAATATGCGCCGCGATAAAATTGCCCGACTGGCCGAAGTGCTTCAGACTTCTCCGTCCTACCTGATGGGCTGGACTGAAAAAAAAGAACAGCCCGCCCTTTCTGACAAGGACGAGCTGTGGAATGCTCTTTCATCTGATCCCCTGCGCCTGCGTCTGGCCCGCTGGCTCTGCACCCGCACTCCGGAGCAGCTCAAGGCGTTATCTCAAATCCTCCTGACTGTTGAATCAGATCAATAAATCGTTTCAGCTTTTTTTCGTCAAGCGCCGCAACCCTGCGCAGCATTCCTTCCAGGCTTTCAGGTTCCGGTTCAGGGTCCTGCTCCGTTTTTTCTCTCATCGTCGTGTCCTTTCTCTTGCGTCATTCTCAACGGGGTAGCCTCAGAATATCACTTTTAGAACATATGTTCTATTTACAAATTCAACAAATTTTTCCTGTCAATTTAAACAGTCCGTTTTTTCGTACATCTATGTTGCTATGATGGTACTACTGAAAGGAGTGGTCTCATGTATTGCAAATATTGCGGATCCCTTATTGATGATGACAGCACGTTTTGTTCTTCCTGCGGCAAGCCTGTTGCCCAGGCTTCTGTCCCAGCAGCTCCCACGCCGGACCCAGCTTCTGTCCCCGCTCCGGACCCTGACGCTTCCGCTCCCGCTGCTGATCCCTCCCAAGACCCGGGCGCTTCCTTCGCTGTTCCTGTCTCTTCTCCTTCCGTTTCTTCCCTCTACTCCGGTAAAAAAGCATCTGCCTGGCTCAACGTCTGGCGCGTTTTCTGCATTTTTAATCTGATGTCCTTCGTCGCTCAGTTCACTGATCCAAACTTCAATGCACGGTCGCTTTCCGCCTTCGACCTGCTGATCCTGGCTTGTACGATCGGCTGCCTGGTCGTTTCCCTCGGCCTGTCCTATTCCCGCAAAAAAGCCTTCATCTATTTCTATTTTGCCTACGTCATTATTTCTGTCCTGTATCTTACTTTCATGCATAACATTGTGTTCGCTGTGTCTGCGTCTGCCGTCAGCCTGGCGTTCTGCGTTTATCTGCTGCGTTCCAAAAAGATCCCGGCCTATTTGTCCTATCATTCTGTCGGTTCTCGTTTGCAGTAATCGAATAGGTGGAAAGCAAAAATGAATTTCTACGAGCATTTTATGGATTTTCTAAATGGTCTTCCTGCTCCGATCCAGTACATCATCGCCGGCGCGCTGGTTTTGCTCGCTCTATGTGCCTACGTGTTTTGCCCTCCATACTCAAAGTTCATGGGAGGTAACGACAATCAGGACCATTGGGATGATGATGATTATTACGAAAAATAAGAAGGTGTTCGCATGATCTGCAAAAAATGCAAAATGGAGATCCCGGACCAAAGCGTTTATTGTATGTTCTGCGGAGCAGCCTGCAGGCGTGATCGGCGCAAAAAGCTCTACCAGCGCCCGGATGGATTGTATGAATCCATCCGTACCATTTCCGGAAAGCGCGTCATCTTCCGCGGCCGGACCGAGGATGAAGTCTATCTTAAAATTTTATCCTATACTCCGCCTTCTCCCACTTTTTCCGATCTGGCATCTATATGGCATGACCATCACTGGAAAACAATCTCTTACAACAGCACCCTCTGTTATAATCCGGCGTATCAGCGCGCCGTCGATCACTTCGGAGCTTTTCAGGTCACCCAGATCAAGCCGAAGGATATACAGTCGTTCCTGTTTGATTTTTCAGCCGGCCATGCCATGAAAACAGTAAAAACTCAGCTGCTGATCCTCAACCTATTTTTTACCTGGTGTGTCGTCAACGGCTATGTAGATTCCAACCCGGCCCAAAGCGTTTCCGTCCCCAAGGGGCTTCCTCATACTTCTCGCGAAATGCCATCTGATGACGTGCTGATTAAAATTGAATCCTCTGTGCTGATCCCATTCGGGTTGTTCCCGTATTTTTTGCTCTACACAGGCTGCCGTCTCGGTGAAGCGCTGGCAATCCAGCAGAAAGACATTGACCGAAAAAACAATCTCATCAGTATTACAAAATCCGTCTACTGGGTCAGCAATGTCCCTCATGTCAAAGAGCCAAAGACCGCATCAGGCGTTCGCCAGGTTCCTCTGCTTCCGCAACTCCAGGCAATTCTTCCTTCCGGCCCTTCAGATTCATATTTGTTCTCTGTCAATGGGTCAGATCCTCTGAAGAAAAGCGAATATCAAAAAAAGTGGCACGATTACTTGAAGCTGTCCGGGATCTCTGTTACCCCTCATCAGCTTCGCCATGCCTACGCCACCATTTTGTACGACGCCGGAGTTGATCGCCTCGACGCGCAGCATCTTCTTGGACATTCTGACTCATCTGTAACCGAAAAAATCTATACTCACATCCGTGAATCACACAAGCAGAAGGTATTCAAGAACATTGAAAATTTTCACGTTGTCTTCGGAATTTCTGATTCAAATAATGCGGTTTAACTGTGTATTTTACTGTGTATTTTTTTAAGTTATATCATGCTTTTTTATGTACTTTCAAGTTATTAAAAAATCAAAAAATACCGCGTAACTAAGCCTGTTTAGGCCTTGTTACGCGGTATTTGTTTTGGCGGAGATGAAGAGATTTGAACTCTATTCTTTTCCTTTATTCATGCGTAAAAATGCGGTTACTGTGTACTTTTCTGTGTCACCTGTTCACCAGGTGGTACAGCGCCAGCGCCTGCTCTTCGCTCATCCCGGCATCAATGAGCCGCGCCACCGCTTTGTTTCCTTTTTCCCCGCTCTTCTTTTTGGCCAGCTTCATCAGGTCCTCGTTTGAAACGCTGCTGTACTTTTCCTGTGTGCTCTTTGCCTTTTTCGCGGCATAGGTCTTTCCGTGCAGCGCATCCCAAATATCGCTGGCCTCCTGCTTCGTCAGCCCCTGCTTCTGCAGCACGCCCATTTTGTCATTCTTGGACCCGATCCCGTTTATGACCTTGTAGTATCTCTGGTATTCCTGCAGGTCTATCCCCATTTTCCGCACCGCTTCATACCCGCTTTGGGCAGATTCGCTCATCCCGGAAAGATCATAGCTGTCTGCGCTGGTGTAGTCCCTCGGCGTCTCGCTCTCCATCAGGCTTGTTTCCACCCACTGCTTTTGCGCTGCCGTCAACATGGTTCGGTTCATCAGGTAGTCCAGCTTCTCGGCCTTGGTTTTCAGCTGTCCCATTGCTCCGATGATCCCCTGCATTTCCCTGGTTCCTATTCCCTGCTCCTGCGCGTCCTTCAGCACCTGGGTGTTTTTTGCGGTCATGGACTTAAAACCGCTGTCCACGTACTCCTGTGCCTGCGGGAAGGCGTATCTTCCGAACAGCGCTCCCCTCACCGCGTTTGCTGGCGTCTTGTCAACCAGATACTTCAGCTTGTCGTTTCCCTGGCTGTCATTCCCGTACACCGCTCCGGCCTGGTATGCTCCGGCCCCCTGTATGGTCTTTTTGATCTGGTTCCCGCCCATCGGCAGCAGCAGCATACTGGCAGGACCCGCAAGGTCACCGGCCAGTTCTTTCGCAAATGCCTGGTCATTGGTCTTCCCGCTCGCTCGGTTCCAAATGTCTTTTCCAACGTCTGCGGCGCCCTGCACCACGTTTCCCACCGGAAGCCTGCCTCCCCCTATCAGGTTCCCCACAAACGGCACTTCCTTCACGGCCTCCGCTGCCATGTTCTCGGTCAGCTTCTTCTTGTCAGCTTCATTGTCAGTCAGTCCCGCCACATAGTTTCCCAGCAGGCTCAGCGGGTTGAAGGTCGGGTCGTATCCCACCATTTTTTTGAACAGCTCTCCGTATACCCCTGTCGCAATCAGCAGCTTCAGCATGGCTCCCGTGATCGCCGCGATCCCCTGCCCTTTCATGTTCCGCGGCAGGTCCTTGAACAGATACTGGAACTGGTTGCTGTTCTCCAGGTTGAACATGGTAAACATCTTCGCCACGGGGTTCTTTTCGTTGAACGCCACCGGCTGCGAGCCTTTGCTTCTGTCTGCGATCACCGCCGCAGCATAGCTGTCCGCGTCCGCCATGGCGTCGTCGGCGCTCATCCCCTGGTCCACGTTCTGCATATATTTTGCCCTCGTCAGGGTCTCGGCCGTAAAATGGTCGATCATCTCAAACGGGGTCCCGGCGGCGTTGGTCAGCTTTTCCAGCCCCGTGTTTGACAGTTTTTCGCTGCCAAATCGGTTTGTCAAAAAGTCGCTTTGGTCTGCAAACCCGTCGGTCTTGATCGCGTCCATGGCAGCGTCCTTCATGGCCTGCATCATGTACGTTGCCTTCACCTCTCCCGCTCCCTGGAAGATCGGGATAAAGTTCGTCAGCGCGCTGCTGATGTTTCCGCCCACCATGTTGGCGCTGATCCGTTTTTCCAGCGCGCTCATGGTGTTGTACATTCCGCGCCCCACCTTGTACTCCCAGTCGCGGTCGCTGAAGTTCTTCTTACCGGCCAGCGTGTCGGTGTATTTTCTGAGCCAGGTCACAAAGTTCGACAGGCTTCCCCTGTCCTCGTCAAAAATTTTTCTGACGTTTTCGTCCCGCGCGTCCTCGTCCAGCGTCGGGTCCTCCATCACGTCCCTCACCCGCTGCTGTATCCCGCTGTCGCTTGAGTTGTACCTGACGGCGGTTTCCAGTGCACGCAGCCTCTGGATGTCGTCCGTATGCCAGATCACGTCCCCCACGCTGTCCACGTATCGGTCAAACCCCTGCAGCGCGTCGTAGTCCGTTTTGGTCCCCGTGCGCTGCAGGAAGTTCGCAACCCATTTCTTGCCCGGCCGGTAGGTGTCCGTGATGCCTGCAATGTCTGTCGGCAGCTTGTCGGTGTCAATTTTCATTCCCAGCTTCGCCAGCACTTTTCTGAACCCGGTCGGTTCCGCGTCTGAAAAATGCGGGAAGTAGTCCGCCCGCTTCTGCAGCGGAGAATATCCGTTCTCTATAAGGCTCCTGTTGGCCATGTCATACAGCTGGTTGTAAACCGTCCGGAAAATCTCCGCAGACTTCATTATCTTTCCTGCGTCGGCTCCGGCGTCTCTCAGCTGCTGCTCGGTCACCAGCTTCTCCCCGTACATCTGCACAAGCCCGCTCTCGCTGGTCATCTGGGCGTCTGCGCCTGCGGGCTTTATCAGGTACTTTTTCTTTGTGTCCAGGTCCAGCCCCTTCAGCGTTTCCCGCATGGTGTTTTTCATTCGGACCGCGCCGGCTTCGTTCTGGTGCACCGGCACAAAGTAATCCTTCACAATTTTTTCGGCCTCGGCGTCATCAGTCACAACGTCCCGGATGTTTCTTTCCGCGGTCTGCAGGTCGTACCTCCATCCGCTCAGTTTCCCGTCCTTGTCGTTCCAGGCCGTGCTGTTTTCCGCCGTATCCTCCGCCATGGTCCTGTATCGTTCCCGCAGCTCCGCCTTTGCCGTTCTGGTGTTTCTCGCCGCGTTATAGGCGTCCTTTCTTGCTTCATACACGTCCAGGATTCTCTTGTCCGTCACAGCGTTCGGGTCCGCCTTTCCTGACAGCATATCCTTGACGAGTTCGCGTTCCGACAGCGTCAGCTTTGCCTGTTTTTCGGTCGCGTCTGCCAGCTCCCTGGCCTTTTTTTCGGCCTCAAATTCCTTCGTCACTTCGTCCATGGTCAGCTTTCGATGGGTATACATTTCCTCATATCCGTTTTTAATCTTGTCTGCGATCCACTTTTTTGCCCCCTCAGGATCTTCTGCAAACGGATCTGTATACACGTCTCCTGCGTTGTCCGTAAAGTCCACGATCTTCCCCAGTATATCGGCGTCGTTCATATCGGACAGGTCCTGCGGGAAATGCACAG
>Ga0268360_1001377_pt1 | contig 26272 bp, 25 predicted proteins | sample BioMet11_FD_192465 | JGI IMG/M metagenome (GOLD analysis project Ga0268360, IMG submission 192465) | Sewage microbial communities from Oakland, California, United States - Biofuel 11 (Illumina Assembly) | ecosystem: Engineered > Wastewater > Sewage > Unclassified | place: USA: California... | reverse complement strand
GCAATAAATCTAATATAATAAAATATTTTCCTAAATACTGTATCACAAATTGTATTTATATCATCTACAATTGTACTTTTATTTGTATTTAAATTATTTTTATATTCATTTCCTATCGATATTTTTTCTACAATAGTCTGAATGCCAACGCCTACAAGAAGTGATTTAATTTTTTCAGCCTTATCACTGTCAGACCCTTTAAAAAGAATCGTCTTTTGTTTTTTCAAAATTTTTTCATAAATACTATTATTTTTTCTCGCTATCCTCGCAACAAAGCTATCAAATTCCTCTTTGTTGTAGTTCTCCAATTCCTTCCAGTTTGTTATCACAGAATAAATGCACTCAGACATAGCTCCCTCCCAACGCGCATGGGATTTTTGTCCAGCCCCAACAAACTTGTTAACATGTTTAGTTTATCGGCTATTGCGCTAATAATCAAGGAATCGAAGGGAGTTGCCCCATGATAGTCGAAATCTTTCCTGTTAACGCGCCAGCATCCTTTAGGTAGACAACTTTCCACCTTAACCCTCATTTTCGAGGATACGTGCTCAAAATCCCGGGGCGAGACTTTTTAATTTACCACTTCCCTGAATATTCTTGACAATTCTTCGCTATCAGTCACCACTTCTCTTCGAATCGAAACGCAGCTATTTCATCGGAATTTCGTCTGGAATCAGTGCTTAATAAAAGCCCAAGCTGCTCATGCTCGGGCTTTCCTTCGGTGTCGATAATTTATTGAAACTATTTATAATTCCTCAAACGACTCGGCTTGGGGTGGATGGTCAGCAGTTGCGCTCCGACAACAACGACGATGGTCCCCAAAGCAACACCCAACAGGAACGAAAACATACTTTTCTCCTGGTTATCTGGTTAAAATCACTAATCATCCTCGGGTAACATGATGGTCAGGACGGGTTCTCCATGGTCACCGGGACCGATCTGGGCGATCACATCGACGGTGACGGTGCGTCCTGGAGCCATCAGAAAGTCGACCTTGAAGGTGACGCGGTCGGTGTTGACCGCCTTCTGCGCAGCGAACAGGGCCAGAACCATGAGGTCATGAAGACGGCCCATGATGCTCTGCCCTTCTCCTTCCAAACTGTCAGGAGGCTCCACATATCCATGAAAGAGGTGGTCGGTGACCACCGTGTGCAGCTTGAACCCGATCTGTCTGGCCACGTCAGTGACATCGATCAGGACCCCATCGGTAATCGCTTGCTCCCGGCTATAGCAGTAGATGAGGTTGCCACCACTATTTGCTGTCATGATCCAAACCCTCAGTGTTCGATGGGAAAACGCTTTCAAGAACTCGACGAAAATTCCCTGTCAGCTCCACACCTATTTCAGCATAAGCATAAATAATCGATGCATCTATTTCTGACGCCTCGGTGCCCATAATCCTGAAAAGCTGCTCAATCGGACGAAATGCGTTGATCAACTCGTCTTTTCTATCCAACCGATCCAGATGTTGCGGTTCCATATGCTATCCTTTGTTGGTCGATACCAGGAGGTCCCCCCCCTTGGGACTGTTCATCGCAGACAGGGGTTGGTGGGTCTCGCCAAATGGTGAAAAAAGAACTTGGCAGGCGCTCAACACGGTATCCCAGAATCAAACCTCCCAATGCAGCACAAGATATTGAACTTTTTTAGGAAGGATAGCCGGGGCCGGAGAGGCGGTCACGGAGAAAGGAAAAAAACTGGTAAGATCCCTACTGGAAAAGTACATTGGCCCGGAGCGGGATTCTCCTGGAGTTTTGGACGGTGGGAGCCCTATCTGGAGGGGAAGCTGAAAACTCCCCGGAGGGGGCAGAAGGACGAGAATCCGGGGGACATCCGAGGGAAAGCCCCTTCCCCTGTCCTGGCCCCCATCTGGGACTGATTTTCTTGAAAACGCAGCTATTTTGGGATGTTAAAAAAATGCAGGTTCCTGCAAAATTTTACTTTCACTGGCAAAGCCATGAAAAATGGCCCCTTTTGGACGAATTTTGGCAACAAAATACGGTATCTTAACTCACAAAAAGAATCTGAATCAGCTTCAAGCAGTATCGACATATCAATGATGCCAACATATTTACCATTCTTTTCTAGATAAAAAGTTGACATCGAAAAATTTCAATATACCATCTCCTTTGTCAGAAAAACAAATCAAAACAAGGGAGACATACCCATGCCTATCGCATCGAAATTCGACGCCATAAAACTTCGCACCATGATCACCGAAGGAAAGACCGCTCAGCAAATTATGGATGCCTTCGATATTCCCAAAACCACCCTGAAAAACCATCTCACGAAGCTGATGACGCTGGATGAGAAATTCTACAAGATCGAAGGGATGGATGCTCGTGTGGCATCTGGAAGCGTGAAGTTCTCGAAGAATGGTCTCCGTCTGTCCCCGACGCTCCTGGCCAACTACGGCTTCAGCCACGGCGATGAGTTCAAGGTCTCCTGCCTGGAAGAAGGAAAGATTGTCTTGGAGAAAAAATAGCTAGCTAGCTGGATTTTTTGGGAATAGTTGCGAAAAGGCCCACGTCGTCCGGTGAAGAGGAGTGACGTGGGTCTTTATTTGGTTCGCGAGTAAAAGGGAATTTTTGATAGCTACGTGGAATTATTTCAAATAAGGCCTGAGGGCTCTTGTCAGGGCATTCATTTTTGATAGAAGGTTTTCAAATATAGGGTCGTATTTGTCTTCATTTAAGTAGCCTCCTTCATATTTTAACGACTTAATGGTACATCTGTTTCTTCCTTCTAAGGGGCCATCCAAATTTATATTTTTTCCAAACACTTTTTCTATTTCTAGCTTTTTAAGATAGAATTTGTTGAATATTCTAGATCTTTCATCCTTAGATTCTTGGATTGTTAGTTCGACAAGGTCGATTGTTGCCATGGACTACGAATGAAAAGTATGTATTTTCGCCGCTCTTTCTTGAACATTTTATATATTTTTTTCGATGTCCTTGTTGGTGGTTTTAAACATAAAAAGTATTGGATTTGACTTTTTTTGATTCAAGAAATTTTGTCCAAAAATTTACATAAAACTTCACATTTGTTTTTTGGCATCGCGGCATTCCTTTTTTTGCTACGAAAATTTAAGAAAGTGTTGCAATTAATAGTCAACCGCCGAGCATAACTTATCAACCCATCCCCAATGTTTCCAAGTATCATGATCTTGCTTATCATGGCAGAGTATTGACACGATACCTTTAGTTTTTTGTGTTACACGGCTAGTGACTTTACAATTAAATCACCAACATTTGATTGTATTTTTTTACTCGGAGGATATGACATATGTTTAATCGGTACAACAAAAAGTTCGTTTCCTTTTGGCGTAATAGCCTTAAATCGTTTCCCCATTGCCCCCATAATGCTCAATCCTAAATTGTCATTGTTCCTAAAGGACAATAACGATTGCACTTGTGCCCAAGCTTCATTACCCATAGGAACAACAACCTGGAGACCGGGGGTATCCAATATTTCTAAAATAAATTTTTTCGTATGCAAGATAACACGTGCGCTTTCTTGGGAATTTCCAAGATAGCCTTGAGTTGTTTTGTATGGAACTGCTTGTGTTAGCAATGCATGCTCACCAAGTTTAAAGCCTGGATTGATATAATTTTTCCCAAATCTTTCTATTGACGACCAAAGTTTGGCTTTTCGCGCATCACCATTCCGCAAAAAAAATAGCGGACATCCTTTGTTGTCTCGATATTTATTATCAAATCTTGTTCTAAAATATAAATCATAGTCTTCAAAATTACCATTATCGGAGAAACATGGGGTAACTTCACCATTGGTGATACTGGGGTTGAGGCCTATGAAAATAATCCCAAGACTTGCATGAAACCCCGAAAATGGTTCAGGCATATGGATATGCGCAAAATTATTGTCAATCTGCCATTGTATTAAATGATGACATGGGTGATTTTTCTCTTTATATGCTGCGATGCCATCTTCATATATCTTTCTTGAAATGATAGGGCTAACACTTATTGGATACATAATCTCTCCTAAATAATCGCCATTCGAGAAATATTTTATTTACTTAGGATTAACGCTTTGAAAAATTTTTAATATTATACCCAACAGGGTAAAAAGTATCAAGATTTTTTTACTCTCAACGACACGCAACCTTCATCTATACCCTGTCGTAGTACTTAACACATAATTTAACATTCTGAAATCATAAATAATTGACCTTCTCTCATCCTCCCCAATCCCCGTTTCTCTCCCCTCCGTGAAAAAATCCCAACAAACCTATCGAGGGCGTTCTGGGGATGGAGACCAACCCTAAAGATGGCATCGTTGAAGTTTTCTCTGCGAACTCAGTCAGATACAGTAATTTTCTTAAGATCGGATCAAACATGTTGTGTCGGATGCCAGAATTCTGCCAAAAAATGCGCCCTGGCAGGGGGAAGATGATGAAGCAGTGGACGATGAGGGTTCCGAAGTCCGGGAAAAACGGACTCCACCTGAGCGCAACCCTGCTGAAGAGCTACGGGTTCAACGAAGGTGATGCCTTCAAGTTTACCGCTCCTGAAACCGGGAAGATTGTCCTGGAGAAAATTTCGAACTAGCTGGATTGTTTTGGAATAGTTGCGTATTATGGCCCACGTCGTCCTGGGAAGATGGTGGCGTGGGTCTTTATTTGTTTACGGTAGAAGGCTACAGTAGATATAATTATTTTAATCGATTTGAATTAACTAATTGGGATATATATGGATTTTGTTGTCCTTTTATGGATTTTGTTCGCCATCGTATCCGCAGTAGCTGCCTATGGTAAAGGTCGCATTCCAGGATGGTGGCTTTTATTAGGTTTTGCGATAGGGCCTTTTGCTCTTATGAGTGTTCTTGTACTACCTAAAGTTGGACCATTACCCAATGAAATAACTTGTCCATTTTGTGGTGAATTTATTAAAAACAAAGCGACAATATGTAGATATTGTGGACAAAAGCAAAACAACAAAGAAGACTTCGAATTTTCATGTGATGCCACAAAGAAACAAAAATGACTATTAATATTGTTTTTTTTCTAACAAGGAGATCGGACAATGGATAGGTGGATCGTAAATGCAAAAATGTTTGAATCGACGATGAATGAGAAATACAAGCAGATTACTCAAGATATCCTGCGTGATATCTTCGTACATTCTAAAAATTTTTATATTTTCAAGGAAATCCTTAGATGGTGTGGCCTATTCCAAGCAGCTAAAACCAATAGATTTAGCTCAGAAGATGAAATATGGATTGGTTGTCCAATTAAAGATGAGGTAGTAAAGAGCGGTCTCCCTATTTGGAAAAGTGAGTTCAATTATGTTTCTATCGAATTCGAAGAGTTTATGGTAGTTTTTTCTAATCTTGCCTCTTTAAAATACGATAGAATAATCAAAGGTGATTACAGCTAGTTATGGACACTGCTTTTTCTTTGAGCCCACTGAAGATGGCGACGTGGCGATTTATTTAGCAGGTGAAAAACCTAAAATTATCCACCGCATAATTCCTATAAAAGCTCCTGTAATAGCTACACAGACAAAAAATGCACCGAGCAAACATATTAAATAGGAAATAATATTATGGATAAATTGAGATGACGCTTCTTTATTGGCCTTCTTTTCTATGCTGTCAAAATTAACTTTTTTGCCACAGTCTTTCTTAATTTGATCAACTATCTTCGATTGTGGAATGTGCATACCTTCTGTATACCCATAGATCATCATATCCACAGGCTGTTGTTTGCATTCGATGGCTGCTTCGGCAAAATATTTTATTCTTATCGCTTCAGAACTTACCAATGAAATATTGTGAAATAAAAACACAGAGACTGGAACAAATAAAAAAAGACTGCATATAATCCACAATCTTTTCCATCCACTTAATTTTTTCATGATCGCACCCAAATTAAAATCGTCTTCTGGTTAACCCTTTTGCCATTTTTCGTGCAAGTCTTCTTTGTTTTCTTGGATCTGCCGTAATGTTTTGTAGACCACCAATAAATAACCAAGCAAATAAAATAATTACTAGCAAAATGATGATTGCGCCCATGCTGGATCTCGTGTTTAATTGTTTGATTGTATTTTCAAAAGGTTAGCTTTCACCAAAGGGTTGCTCTTTGCTTTGTCTAACTTATTCTTTCGATGATGCTGTTTAGGGTTTTGGCATGCTCACTACTTTTAGGCAATGCATTTAACGCATACCTAAATTGTTCACTAGCTAGCCGGTATTTTTTGCTCTCGCAAAATCGTATTGCCCTAGTCCAGTGATGTGCAACTAGGTCATCGACTCCACGTGGAACTCCTTTAAAAATCAAAGTATAAGTGTCTTCATTTATATTATCAGGTTGACCTTGACTGGTTGTGTCAATTGGATTTTCACTTGGCAAATCTCGCCCGCAATGCTTGCACACAACGGCTTCTTTTTTAACAAATTCTGCACAATAAGGGCATTTCCTTTCGTTCTCTGCAGGGGCTTCTTTCCCAGAAATTAAAGCAAAAATTAAACCAAATGGTCCTAAAAGAAAGCCTAATAAAAACCAACCGCATCCATTTTTCCCTTTTTGGGAAGCTACCATAGCTGCAGCAATGCCACAGAGAACCCAAAATAATGATATCATGACACTACCTAATTTAGTTTAGTAACCTTTCCATCTTTGATATAAATATTCCCTATGGCAACCCCTCCATTTTTTCCTGGGCATGAATAAGATACAACCACAGATCCGTCACTACGAGTCCCTATATTGCTTCCACATGATTTAGGAAGTGATGAGACAAAAGATCGAGCTTGTGCCATATCTGATTCGTTAATATTCCCTTGTGCAAACGAGAGTGCAGAAGAAAAAATGATAAGAATTGCCAAGATGAAGGATGTTTTCATTTATTTGACCTCCTCTCGGTGCGTTGATGTTTTCATAGCTAGCAAGTCTGAGGCTGCACCAGCTTGCCTCGCACTGAGTGGTGTTCGCATATGATTAAAAATATGATAACAATCTCATCAATTGTTTTCTAGTAAAATCTACGCACACCACTGCACCCCCTTGACATTTCAGCTTAACATGATGAAATAATTACCTATTAACCATATTCCATCCCCATCAATCCCCGTTTCTCCTCCCTCCGTGAAAAAATCCCAACAAACCCCTTGACCTCCCCAGGTCAAATCCGTACTTACCGCGAGCCAACGACGCGCCAACGAAGCCAACGGTTTTGGTCCCCAACTTTTTCTTGGGAACGGAAATTTTGGGGTTGACTTCGGGACGAGTTTGGGGCATTTAGCCTGTTCCCTGATTCTGTTTATAGGACCGTAGCTCAGGGGGAGAGCGCTTGCTTGACACGCAAGAGGTCAGGAGTTCAAATCTCCTCGGTCCTACCATGAACCAACAGAGGAGGCCTTGGCCTCCCTTTCTTTTCGATACGGTGGGGCAAAAAACCCCGGAGAAGGCGACGTGCAGGTCACAATCGAGGATACATCCCTGGAAGCCACGGCAGGCGAGCCGTGCGGCCAAGTCCTTTCGCGTGCTCTTTCGGGGAAACGCTTCAAAAGCACGGTTGCCTGCCTCGTTAACGGGCAAGCCCGTGACCTTTCCGCTCCCCTGCCTGACGGCGTCCGCGAGCTGACCCCGATCACCGCGGACTCTCCGCAAGGCTTGGCCATCATTCGCCATTCGGCCGCCCACATCATGGCCGAAGCGGTGAAGAAGCTGTTTCCATCCGTCAAGGTCACCATCGGCCCGGCCATCGAAAACGGTTTTTACTACGATTTCGATTTCGAACGCGCCTTCACGCCCGAGGATCTCGAGGCCATCGAAGCGGAAATGAAGCGGATCATCGCCGCCGATCATGCCTTCACCTGCACCCATGTTTCCAAGGACGAAGCCCGCGCGATGTTCGCCGACGCGGGGGAGAAGTTCAAACTCGAAATCATGGACGAGAACATCGTGGGTGACACGGTGTCTCTCTACAATCAGGGTGCCTTCACGGACCTGTGCCGCGGCCCTCACGTCCCGTCCACCGGCAAGATCAAGGCCTTCAAGCTGCTGTCCGTGGCCGGCGCCTACTGGCGGGGCGACGAGAAACGGCCCATGCTCCAGCGCATTTACGGCACGGCCTTCGCCTCGGAGGCCGACCTCAAGACCTATCTGCATCATCTTGAGGAAGCCAAGAAGCGCGACCACCGCAAGCTCGGCACACAGCTCGACCTTTTCAGCTTTTCCGAGGAAGCCGGCGCCGGCATGGCCATCTGGCATCCCAAGGGCGAGCTGATCCGCACCATTCTGGAAGATTTCGAGCGCAAGGAGCACCTGCGCCGCGGCTATCAGCTCGTGCGCGGGCCGCAGATTCTGAAGCGCGAATTGTGGGAACGCTCCGGCCACTACGAAAATTACCGTGAAAACATGTACTTCACGGAAATCGACGGCCAGGCCTACGGCATCAAGCCCATGAACTGCTTGGCCCACATGCTCATCTACAAGACGCGCATCCGCAGCTACCGCGACCTGCCGTTGCGCTACTTCGAGCTCGGCGTGGTGCATCGCCACGAGAAATCCGGCGTGCTCCACGGACTGATGCGCGTGCGCCAGTTCACCCAGGACGACGCCCACATTCTGTGCCGCCCCGACCAGCTCCAGGACGAAATCACTGGGGTGCTCAAATTTGTCCAGGACGTGGTGGCCCTGTTCGGCTTCGACTATGAAGTGGAACTCTCCACCCGGCCGGAAAAATCCATCGGCTCCGATGAAGACTGGGAACGCGCCACCAAGGCACTGACCGACGCCCTGGACGCGCTCTCCCTGCCCTATGATATTAATGAAGGCGACGGCGCCTTCTACGGCCCCAAGATCGACATCAAGCTCAAGGACGCCTTGGATCGTCGCTGGCAGTGCGCCACCATCCAATGCGACTTTACCTTGCCTGAGCGGTTCGATCTCGTCTATACAGACGCCAACGGGGAACGAAAACGTCCGGTGATGCTGCACCGTGTGATCCTCGGTGCGGTCGAGCGCTTTCTCGGCGTGCTTCTTGAGCACACGGCCGGAGCGCTGCCCACGTGGCTGTCACCGGTTCAGGCTCGGATTCTCAATGTTACCGACGCGCAAAAGGAATTTGCGGACGAGGCTCTGGCCACACTCCGCGCCGCTGGCATCCGGGCCGACCTTGATGATCGCAATGAAAAGCTGGGCTTCAAGATTCGCGAGGCCCAGATGGACAAGATCCCCTACATGCTCGTGGCAGGGGACAAGGAAAAGGAACTCGGCGGCCTGAATGTACGGCTTCGTTCCGGGGAGAACTTGGGCGTCAAGTCCCTGGACGAAATTATTCTGCTCATTCTGGCCGATTGCCAGGAACCGTTCAAGCGTGGAGGGATGCGCTATAACTTCTGCTCCCAGTAGTGACCCCCGATGTAACCATCGGATTCGGGCCCGCGAGGTGCGGGTGGTCGCCGATGACGGCGCGCAAGTGGGTATTATCCCCACCAGTGAAGCCTTGCGTATGGCCCAGGAAAAGGGCCTGGACCTTGTGGAAGTCGCACCCAATGCCGATCCGCCCGTCTGCCGGATCATGGACTTCGGGCGGTTCAAATATCAGCAGCAGAAAAAGCTGCAGGAAGCTCGGAAAAAACAGAGCACGGTCCAGATCAAGGAAATCAAGGTTCGTCCCAAGACCGACGAGCACGATTACCAGACCAAGCTCAAACACATTCGCCGTTTTCTTGATGATGGCGATCGATGCAAGGTCACGGTGTTTTTTCGCGGCCGGGAAATCGTGCACAAGAACCGCGGGCAGGACATCCTTACCCGCGTGGTGGCGGACCTGGGCGACATGGCCAAGGTCGAACAGGAGCCCCGGACCGAAGGCCGCATGATGACCATGCTTTTGGCTCCGCAAGTCAAGAAACCGTAAGCGCCCGAGGCGCGGCAAAGAGGAGTCCCCCCATGCCCAAGATGAAAACCAATCGGAGCGCCGCCAAGCGCTTCAGCAAAACGGGTTCCGGCAAGTTCAGTCGTCGTCGCCAGAGCCTGCGGCATATTTTGACCAAGAAAAATGCCAAGCGTACGCGCCGCCTCGGCCAGGACACCCTGGTCGATCGGACCTGCCTCAAGGCCGTGCGCCGGCTCCTGCCCTACGCCTAGCACCTGCCGGGTCCCGGACAGTCACTCACAAGGAGCAACACCATGCGCGTCAAACGTGGACAAGCCGCCCACAAACGGCACAAGAAATATTTGAAGCTGGCCAAGGGCTATGTCGCCGCTCGCGGCACGCTCTATGAAACCGCCCGCGAACTCGTCGAACGGTCTCTGGCCTTCTCGTTCCGGGACCGCAAACAGAAAAAACGTCAGCTGCGCAAACTCTGGATCATCCGCATCAATGCCGCCGCCCGCGAGCATGGTCTGTCCTACAGCGTCTTCATGCGCGGTCTCAATTTGGCCGGTGTGGCCATTGACCGCAAGATGCTGGCCGATATGGCCGTGCGCGAACGGGACAGCTTCCAAAAGCTGGCGGAGCTGGCCAAAGCCCAGGTGAATTAAACAGTGGGACGTGGACCTGCGCTCGTAACAGCGCTTGAGGGCCTGGTCGGGGAGTGCCGCGCACGCCTTGACCAGGCCTTGACGCTTGAGGAACTGGAGGACCTGCGGGTCGAGTATCTCGGCCGCAAGGGTCGGCTGGCCGGCCTGATGGCCCAGCTGCCCGGCCTCGATGCCGACGACCGCCGGGCCGCCGGACAGGCTGCCAATGCGGTCAAGGAATCCCTGACCGGACTCTACGACAGCCGCCGGAACGCCCTGGTCTCGGCCGCCCGTCAAGCCTCCCTGGCCAATTTCGACCCGACCGAACCCGGCTTCGTCCCCTTTGCCGGCTCGTTGCACCCCGTCACCTCGACGACGGCGGAAATCTGCCAGGCCTTTACCGAACTGGGGTTCTCCACCGTCACCGGTCCGGAGATCGAAACCGACTACTTCAATTTCGAGGCCCTCAACATGCCCCCCGAGCATCCGGCCCGGGACATGCAGGACACCCTCTACATCTCCGACGCCGTGGTGTTGCGTACCCACACCTCGCCGTTGCAGATTCACACCATGCTGTCCCAGCAACCGCCGGTGGCCATCGTGGCCCCGGGCAAGGTCTATCGCCGCGACTCGGACCTGACCCACACGCCGATGTTCCATCAGATCGAGGGGCTCCTCGTCGATGAGGGCGTGTCCATGGCCGACCTGCGCGGCACCCTGACTGCCTTCGTGCGCCGGATTTTCGGTCCGTCCACCCGCGTGCGCTTCCGGCCGAGCTTCTTCCCCTTTACCGAGCCGAGCGCCGAGGTGGACATCTCCTGCGTCATCTGCGGCGGCAAGGGGACGGTCGGCAACGAGACCTGCCGCGTCTGCAAGGGCACGGGCTTCGTCGAAATCCTCGGCTGTGGCATGGTCGATCCCAATGTCTTCGCCGCCGTGGATTACGACGCCGAGCGCTATACCGGCTTCGCTTTCGGCATGGGCGTCGAGCGCGTGGCCATGCTCAAGTACGGCATCGGCGACCTGCGCATGTTTTTCGAAAACGACATCCGGTTCCTAAGCCAGTTTTAACCGGGGCGCCGCCCCGTAATCCCCGCCCCCGAACGCCCGGCGGGCGGATATTCCCTCCCCTCCCCAAAACCTTCTATCGGATAAAAGTTTTTGGGGAGGGCGGGGTCCGGGGTTTCCGCCCCGGCCGCCGGAGGCACCGCATCATGCTCTTATCCCTTGCCTGGCTTCGCGAGTTCACGCCCTATACCGGGACGCCCCACGAGCTGGCCGACCGGCTCACCATGCTCGGTCTGGAAATCGAGGATATCTCCAATCCGTTCGAAGCCATCATGGGCGTGGTGGTCGGCCGGGTGCTGACCTGCGCGCCCCATCCCGACTCCGATCATCTTTCCTGCTGCACCGTGGACGTCGGCGGTGGCGAGCCGCTCGCCATCGTCTGCGGCGCCCCCAACGTCGCCGCCGGCCAGCTCGTGCCGGTCGCCCTGGAGGGCCAGAGCCTGCCCGGCGGGGTGACGATCAAGAAGGGGCGCATCCGCGGCCAGGCTTCGGCCGGCATGATCTGCTCCGAATCCGAACTCGGCTTGGCCGAGACCCGTAGCGGCGGCATCCTGGTCCTGCCCGAAGCCAGCCAGGTGGGCAGCTCGGTGGCCGAGGCCCTGGGCCTCGACACCTGCATTCTGGACGTGTCCATCACCCCCAACCGGGCCGATTGCTTGAGCGTCCTCGGCCTGGCCCGGGAAACGGCCATGGCCTTCGGCCTGCCGCTCACCCTGCCCGAAGTCCACTACGCCACATCCGGCCCTCAGGCCTCGACCCGGGTGGGCATCGAAATCGACGACCCCGAGCAATGTCCGGTCTACCGGGCCAAGCTCCTGACCGGCGTGACGGTCGGCCCCTCGCCCGACCGCATCCGCTGGCGGCTCCTGGCCGTGGGCCAACGCCCCATTTCCAATATCGTCGACGCCACCAACTACGTTCTCTTCGAACTCGGCCAGCCGTTGCACGCCTTCGACCGCAACAAGCTGGCCGGCAATACGGTGCGCGTGCGCCTGGCCAAGGACGGCGAAACCATCACCACCCTGGACGACCAGCAACGCACCCTCACCGCCCGCGACCTGCTCATCTGCGACGCCGAAAAGCCGGTGGCCCTGGCCGGCGTCATGGGCGGCGCCAACAGCGAGATGGACGCGACCTCCACCGATGTCCTGCTCGAATGCGCCATTTTCCGCCCCGGCACCATCCGCAAGACCGCCCGCCGGCTGTCGCTCCCCAGCGAAGCCTCCTACCGCTTCGAACGCGGCGTGGATCAGGTCGGATCGGTCTTCGCCATGGACCGGGCCGTCGCCCTCATGCTGGAAACCGCCGGCGGCCAGGCCCTGCCCGGCGTGGCCATGGCCGAGCCCCGGCCGTTTACGCCGCGCGGCATCGGCTTCCGCTCGGCCCGGGCCTCCATGCTCCTCGGCGTGGACGTGGCCGAAAACTTCTGCCGCGAGACGTTGACGGCCCTGGGCTGCACCCTGACCGACACCGATCCCCACGGCGTCACCGCCGTCATCCCGCCCTCCTACCGGCTGGACCTGGAACGCGAGGCCGACCTCATCGAGGAAGTGGGACGGGTCTACGGCCTGGACCGCATCCCGCCGAAACTGCCCAAGGTTTCCAAGTCGCTCACCGAGAACCACGAGCTGACCGAATTTCGTTTCCTGTCCCAGCTCAAGGAATTCGCCGCCGGCGCCGGCCTGCACGAGGCGGTCATCTACAGCTTCGTCGGCAACGCCGAGCTGGACCTGCTCGGCATCGACCCGGCCTGCCGGGTGTGCGTGGCCAACCCGCTGTCCGAGGAGCAAAATGTCATGCGGCCCATGCTGGCCCCAGGCCTGCTCCTCACCGTGCGCCACAACCTGGCCCAGGGGAATGCCAATCTGCGCCTGTTCGAGGCGTCCCGAGTCTACTGCGCCGACCCCAATTCCCCGACTACGGCCCGGGAGGCCTCCCGCTTCGGCCTGGTCCTCCACGGTTCGCGCCACCCCGAGGGCTGGCCCTGGCCCAAGGACGAGACCGTCGGCTACGCCGATTGCAAAGGGTTGGTGGAACACCTGCTGGCCCATTTCCACCTGCCCGCCGCTACCTTCGCCGGCGATGACACCCTGCCCTGGCTGGCCCCTCAAGTGGCCGTCCGCATCGGTGACGTCCGGGTGGGCTTCCTCGGTCAGGTCGTCCCCGAAGTGGCCGACGCCTTCCACGCCCGCTCCGAACTCTGGCTGGCCGAACTCGACGCCGACGCCTTGCGCGCCATGGTCGCGGCCCGCACCCCGGCCTTCACGCCGCTGCCGAGCTACCCGCCGGTGCGCCGGGACATCACCCTGGCCGTGCCGCCCGAAGTTTCCGTCGGCGCCCTGCTCGACGCCATCCACAGCGCCAGCCCCGCCATCTTTGAGGACGTGCTCCTGCTCGACGCCTACACGCCCGAGGGCGAGACCGAACGCCGGCTCACCTTCCGCATCACCTACCGCCACCCGGAAAAGACCCTGAAGGACAAGGACGTGGACAAGGCCCACGAGGCCCTGGTCAACGCCGTGGTGGCCAAGCTCCCGGTCACCCGCCCATAACGAAGAAACCGGGGCGCCGCCCCGGACCCTGCCGGGAGGGAATGCTTCCCTCCCGGACCCTCCTCAACGGGGGAAGGGGTGGCCGAGACTCCGCACGAGGCCGGTAACGGGTTTCCAAAGGGCAATGCCCTTTGGCCGCCGGAGGCGTTCCCTACGCCCTCGCGGAAGCCGCACTTCCGGCTTACGCAGGCTTTTCGGTCACGAACACGACGGAATTGTAGCGCAGGAAGCTGGCCTTCTCGCCGGCCTCGTAGGCGGCCACGTAGAGGTCGTAGATGTCGCCGTCGATGATGCCCGGCATTTCGGTCTGCTTGTAGAAGGCCACGTGCACGGCCACGTGGGTGGGCTGGCCGCGCGTGGTCAGCAGGTCGGCCAGATCGTCGCCGTAATCCGTCATGACCAGGGAACCGCCCTGCCGGACCGGGTCGCCGTGGTGCACCGGCGGCAGCAGGTCGTGCCGGCCGGAGGCGTCGAAACGCACCCGGGGGGTCGTCGCGTGGCCCTCGTGGACGGGCACGGTGAAGACATGGCGGCCGCCGGGAGCCAGCACCCGCCAGATCTCGTCGAAAGCCCGCCAGGGATCGGCCACATGTTCCAGCACGTCTTGGGTAATGACATAGTCGAAGGAAGCGTCGGCAAAGGTCAGCCGCTCCAGGTCCTGGCATCGGGTGCCGTCCGGCGCCACGCCGCCCGGGGCCACGGTTTCGGGAATGTATTCCGAGCAGACGTACCCGGGGAGCGCGGCGAGCTGCTGGTGGAGCGGCCCCTTGGCCTGGGCTTCGTAGATGCGCGCCTGGGCCAGGGCCGGCAGGGCCAGGGGCAGCAGCCGCGTCCGCGGTCCGGCGGCCAGACGGGCCAGCGCCCGGGCCACGTCCCGGGTCCGGCGAGCGGCGCCGCACACGGAACAGCGCGTCTCGCGTAGGCTATGGCCGGGCTTGATGGGCCTGAAGGCCGCCGCCGTGCCGCACACGGAGCACAGGCCGTCGGTTTCGAACACGTCCCATTCCTGGCACTTGGCTTCCGCTTCCATAGAGACTCCCGTCGGAGGCGCGCCCCCGGTTAGATGGCCGGATCAAGCAGCAGGTTGTCCCGGTGCACGACCTCGGGATAGGTGGCCTGCCCCAGCACCTGGGCGATGCGCGAACTTTTCAGCCCCATGATCTTGTGCAGATCCGACGAGCTGTAATTGGTCAGGCCCACCCCGATGGTGACGCCCGTCACCGTCACCACCCGCACCATGGCCCCGAGCGGGAAGTTGCCGGACACGTCCACGATGCCGGCCGGCAGCAGGCTTTTGCCGTGCTCGTGCAGGGCGCAGGCGGCGCCGTCGTCCACCACCAGCGTGCCTTGCGGCTCGTGGTGGTAGGCCAGCCAGAACTTGCGGCGGGGAATGGGCTTGCCGTCCGGCGGAATGAACGTCCCGACATCCTCGCCGGCAAAGGCCCGGGTCAGGGCATCGGGTTCGCGGCCGGCCAGGATCAGGGTAGGTACACCGAGCTGGGCCACGCGCCGGGCGGCGAGCAGCTTCGAGTGCATCCCACCGGTGCCGAGCCGGGTCTTGCCGCCGCAGATGGCGTCCAGGTCGATTTCCCCAATGTTGTCGATCACGGGCATGGGGGCCGCGTCCGGACATTCCTCGGGATTGGAGGCGAACACGCCCCGGGCCGACGTCAGGTTGACGAACAGGTCCGCCCCGACCACCCCGACCAGCAGGCCGCCCAGGCAGTCGTTGTCGCCGTAAACCAGCTCGGCCACGGCCACCGGATCGTTTTCGTTGACCACCGGCACCACGCCGAGATCGAACAGCGTGACCAGGGTATTGCGCAAATTGAGATAGCGCTCGCGGTTGTCCAGATCGTCCCGGGTCAGCAGCACCTGGGCGACGGTACGGCCGTGGCGGGAAAATTCCAGGTCATAGGCGTGCATGAGCCGGCTCTGGCCGATGGCCGAAGCGGCCTGGCGATGCGGCAGCGACGACGCCTCGTACCGTTCGCCCAGCACTTCCCGGCCGGCCGCCACCGCGCCGCTCGACACGAGCAGCACGTCCTTGCCCTGATCGGCCAATCCGGCAATCTGGGCGGCCAGGGAAGCCACCACCGCCGCGTCCACGCCGCGTTCGCCGGCCAGCACCGCGCTGCCGACCTTAATCACCACCCGCCGGGCCAGGGCCAGGGCCTGCCCGCGCTTCTCATGCCACTCGCACGCCGACATGGGTTCTCCTTCAACAGCACAGAAACGACAAAAAAACAGGGGCGCTGCCCCTGGACCTCGCCGGGGCAGCATGCCCCGGACCCCTCCCACGAGGGGGGCCAATCGGCCGTTCTTCGACCCGGTACCGGGGTCAGAGGAGGAAGCTCAGGGAGAGCAACACCCCTCCTTGGCCGCCGGAGGCATGCTGCCTCCTACCCAACCACCGGACTCTCTTCGCCTGTTGCGGCAAAAAAGGGAACCACCGACCGGACGAGTTCCGCGGCCAGACGTCGGCTGGCCGCGGCCTCGCCGCTACGGGCGGCGGCGACCACGGCATGGGCGACCTGCGCCAGTTCGGGCAGACCGAGATTCAGCAGATTGCCCTTGAGGCCGTGCGCCGTTTCCAGGCACGTGGCCAGATCGCCGGCTTCGGCCGCCGCCTTCAGCCGGGACAGGCCGTCCCGAAGCACGGTATCGGCCAGCGCCAAGGTCTGTTCGGCCATATCCCGGGGGAGCTGATGCTCGCCCACCAAAAAATTCAGGGCCGTTTCACGCGGAGACTCCCGCATCAGTTCCCTCCCGAAGGCAGCGGGGGCAGAAACCCCCGCAGAACGTTTTCCAGATCGCTTATCCGGTAGGGTTTGGAAAAATAGGCTGTCATGCCGGCCTCACGGCAGCGGGCGGCGTCGTCGGGCGCCGCCTGGGCGGTCAACGCCACGATGGGCGTCGCGATATGGGCCTCGCGGACCCGGCGGCAGACCTCCAAGCCGTCCAGGCCCGGCATACGCACGTCCATGAACACGACATCGTAGGGGGTGCCCGCCTCCTCCTGGGCCAGGATCATCTCCAGGGCCCGAGCGCCGTCCGGCGCGTTATCCGGGGCAGGGAGGCCGATCTTCTCCAGAATCTTGCCCAGCAAAAAGCGGTTGAAGGCATTGTCCTCGGCCACCAGGGCCCGCAGGCCGTCAAAGCCGAGGCCCAGCGGCCGGACGTCGTCGTCCTCGGGGATGCACCGGCCGGCCTCGGGCTCGTGCAACCGGAGGGTGAAGGAAAAGACGCTGCCGTGGCCCTCCTGGCTCGTCACTTCCAGGGCCGGCGCCCCCAGCAACCGGACCAGCCGATTGGCAATGGACAGGCCCAGGCCGGTGCCGCCCTGGGGGCGGTTGAGAGGATCGCCCACCTGGACGAAGGGTTCGAAGATGCGGTCCAGCATGGCGGCCGGAATGCCGGCGCCCGTGTCCCGCACCAGGAAGCGGACCGGCAGGGAGGTCCGGGACAGATCCGGGGTGGCCAAACAGCGCACGCTCAGGCTCACCTGGCCTTTCTCGGTAAATTTGATGGCGTTTTGCAGCAAATTGAGCAGCACCTGCTTGAGGCGCACCGGATCGACCTGCACGTGGCGCGGCAGGAGCGGATCAAGGTCGGTCTCCAGGGACAGGCCCTTTTCCATGGCGGCCGGCATCATGATCCGGCGCAATGTCTCCAGCAGGCTGGCCAGACTGACCGAAGCCGGACGCACTTCCATGCGCCCCGATTCGATGCGGGAAAAGTCGAGAACATCGTTCAGGATGACGAGCAGGTCCTCGCCGGCCGCCTGCATGGTGGACACGCACTCGCGTTGGTCCTCGGTCAGGCCGGTGCGGTTGAGGAGCTGGGCCAGGCCCATGATGGCGTTGAGCGGCGTACGGATCTCATGGCTCATGTTGGCCAGGAAGGCCGATTTGAGGCGGCTGGTCTGCTCGGCCTCCAGCCGGGCCCGGATGAGGTCCGTCACGTCCACGAAGGACTCGATGCCGCCGCTGGGCTCGCCCTGGGCGTCCAGGATGGAGGCGGCGTTCTTGAGAATGGTCAGGCGACGGCGGTCGCGGGTGAGGATCTGGGACTGGCGCTTCTGCACGGCCGACCCGGGCGCCGCGGCGGCCGGACAGGGCGACGGCGGCGTCTCCCGCAACAGGCTCTGCCGGGGCCGGCCCAGGGCCGTTTCCCGGTCGTAGCCGGTGATGGCCGTAAATTCGTCGTTGATCGTCACCACCACGTCCTCGCGGTTGACGATGCAGATGGCCGCGCCGGCGATGGTGATGACCTGCTCCAGATAATGCTTTTCCCGCTCGACGGACACCCGGGCCTCGACCAGGGCGGTCACATCGATGACCGAGACGATGATCCCCGTGAACGCATCCGCCTCCCGGACCGGCTGGAGCTTGACCGTGACGTCGCGTTCGCCCAGGCGCTGGTTGAAGGTCACGGCCGCGTGGGCCACCCCGCGGCGAAACAGGTCGAGAAAGGCGCTGGCCTGGTAATCCTCGGTTTCCAGACCCAGGGAGGCCAGGCCGTGGCCGAGGATGTTCGCCCGGCTTTGACGGCACAGGTCGAGATACCGGTCATTGACTTCCAGAACGAGCCCGTCCGGATTGACGAAAGCAATACCCTGGTCCAGGGCGGCCATAATGGAGGTCAGCCGAGTATAGCGGCTGCACTGGTCCACCGCCGGCACGACCGGGGCCAAGCTCCGGCCCGTCTGCGAAACAAACCGGTTTCGGGCGTCAGGACGCGCCCTGACCGGCCGCCGCCTGGAAGGCATGGAGACGCTCCTTGTAGGGCGGATGCCTGAAAAAGGCCGAACCGGAAACCAGAACATCGGCTCCGGCGGCCACCAGTGCCGCCGTGTTGTCCAGGGAGACCCCGCCGTCCACCTGGATGCGGAAATCGAGGCCGCGCCGGGCCCGCATGGTGGCGAGTTCACGGACCTTGTCCAGGCAGAAGGGAATGAAGCTCTGGCCGCCGAACCCCGGGTTGACGCTCATGATGAGCACCATGGCCAACTGCGGCAACAGATATTCGACCGCAGCCAGGGGCGTGGCCGGATTGAGGGCCACGGCCGGCTCGGCCCCCAGATGGGTGATTTCGGAGACCGTGCGCTCCAGATGCACCGTGGCCTCGGCGTGGACGCAGATGAGATCCGCTCCGGCCTCACGGAAGGCAGCCAGGTAGCGCTCGGGGCGTTCGATCATGAGATGCGTGTCGAAAAACAGCGACGTCCGCCGGCGCAAGGCGGCGATGACCGGCGGCCCGAAGGTGATGTTGGGCACGAACAGGCCGTCCATCACGTCGAGATGTATCCAGGTCAGGCCGGCCTCCTCCAGGGCGGCCGTTTCGTCGGCCAGGCGGCTGAAATCGGCCGACAGCAGCGAAGGAGAAAGCACGAACGGTGCGGACATGACGGCTCCCGCGGCCCCAAAATCGGGCCCGAGAGCCCAGCGCCGCATGTCGAATACCCTATTCCGGCAGCCTGCCGCGGTCAACCGGCGGCCGGCACGGCCTCTGCCCGCTTTCCAAACCGGACGCACGCTGATAGAAAGAGCCCCGGGAGGAAAGACAGTGCACATTCAATCGCTTGAACACTTAAAGGGAGCGGCCGGCGCCACGGGGCTGGCCGTCATCATCGATGTTTTTCGCTCCGCTACCGTGGCCTGTTACGCTTTCGCCGCCGGCGCCAAGAACATCCTGCCCGTGGCATCCCTGGACGACGGCCGGCACCTCAAGCACGCACATCCCGACTACCTGCTCATGGGCGAGGAAGCCTGCCTGCGCCCGGAGGACTTCGACTACGGCAATTCCCCGAGCGAAATCCGCCAGCAGGACCTGGCCGGACGGACCCTGATCCACGCCACCAGCGCCGGCACCCCCGGCCTCAATGCCGCCATGGACGTGGCCGACCGCGTGCTGTTCTGCTCGTTCCCGAACATCGGCGCCACGGCCGCCGCCATCACCGCCGCCGATCAGGAAACCGTCTCCATCGTGGCCATGGGCAAAGCCGGCACGGTCCATGCGGCCGAGGACAAGCTGTGCGCCGTGTGCCTGGGCAACATCCTGGAAGGCGTTCCCAACATCTACGAGACCATTCCCCGGTTCCTGCGCGGCTACCCCACCGCCCAGATCTTTTTCGGACCGACGGCCATCGTGCCGGAAGAGGATTTCGGGTTGTGCCTCGCGCCCGATACCTTCGACTTCTTCATCGAGGCCAAACGCCTGGACGACGGCACGCTATCCCTGTCGCCCTTCATGCAGAACGGCGCTTCGGCAACGCCGTTTGTAGCGAAAAAATAGCCGGCCATGTGTGTATCCGATGGCGCAGTGGCAACGTCTCTGCGGCCGCCAGTTTCGTTTCGCCGGGGCCGCCTCCATGCGGCCTCCGGCGGCGAAAGAAAACGTCCTGACGCGCGGAGGCGACGGGCATGATGTGCAAGGCGACGACCGCCACCACCGAACAGACGACCTATTTCACCGTATCCCCCCTGATGATCTTCCCCAAGGCGCTGGGGCGATTTCGGGTCTACATCAAACAGGCCGGCAACTACGTCCTCTATGCCGCCGCCGGCGAGCAGTTCACTCCGGCCCATCGGCAAAAGCTCCATGACGCCGGCGTGACCGAGGTCTACATCCGGGCCGAGCAACGGCCGGACTACGACCAGTACGTCGAAAAGCACCTGCCCCATATCCTGCGCGACGCGACCATCCCCCTCCCCGAGCGGGCCAAGGTCCTCTACTCGGCGTCCGAGGCCGTGGTCCGCGACGTCTTCGAGACGCGCCTCCCCCACGGGCTGGCCGTCCGGGACTTCAAGCGGGTCACCGGGCTGGTGGAAAAAAGCCTGGAGTTCCTGTCCAGCGAGGCCTCCCTGCGCCACCTCGCCGCCCTGACCGCCCACGACTACGGCGTCTACACGCACAACGTGCACGTCTTCGTCTATACCATGGCCCTGCTCCACGCCATGCAGGCCGACGAGGACACGCTGGTCCAGACCGGCACCGGCGCCCTGCTCCATGACATCGGCAAGACACGTGTCCCCAAGACGATCCTGGACAAGCCCGGACCGCTCAGTTCCGACGAACGGGCCATCATCAACACCCATCCGGTCCTGGGCCTGGCCCTGTGCCAGGACGTGCCCCTGTCCCGGACCGCCGCCCAGTGCATCCTGATGCACCACGAACGCATGGACGGCAGCGGCTATCCCGGCGCCCTGACCGCCGAGCTCATCCCCCAGCACGCACGCGTCCTGGCCGTGGCCGACGTCTACGACGCCCTGACCACCAACCGGGTCTACGCCGAGGCCATGGCCCCCTTCCCGGCCCTGCGCCTCATGCGCGAGGAGATGGACGGCCACTTTGACCTGGAGATATACAAACGGCTGGTCGTGCTCTTAAGCGGCGCCAAGCTGGTGTGAGGAGGGCGTCATGGCCTTTTCCCGCGTGCGTTTCCAGGCGACCGAGGCCACCGGCCTGACCTGCCCGGACTGCGGTCACGCCCTGACCTTCAGCCGGACCTGCCACCAGGCCGAACTCGTCTGCCAGGGCTGCGGCGCCCGCTTCGATCCGGCCCGGTTCCTGGACCAGCTGGATGAAACCTTCGAGGAAACCTACGCCGACATTCCCCTGGACCGCCTGTAGCTCCGGCGGGGACGCGGCGACGGCCACGGACCGTGCGCGCACCGCCTCGGGCGGCGCGGCGCGACAACACAAAACCCTGACACGGGAGGCGCGCCATGGCGGCGGGCGTATGGGACGGTATCGACAAGGAGCGGGTGGCCAAGGGCTTGGTCACCGCCTTTATGAGCGACGAATATCTGGAGGCCTTGGCGGATAGCAATAACGCCGAGACAGTGGCCGAGCTGATGACCGCCCGGGAAAAAATCAAGGAACTCATGGCGCTCTGGCGCGAGGAATGCCCGGAATTCGCCTTCACCGTGGACGCCTTGTTCCTGTTTTCGGAAAAGATGGAACAACTGCTCACGGCCGACGAGGCCGAGGCGGCGGAGACCTCCGGGGAGGAGGCGTGACGAATGCCTCCGGCGGCCAAAGGGCGCGGCCCTTTGGGAACCCGCCCTACCGGGAGGGACGCATTCCCTCCCGGTAGGGGCCGGAGAGCGCTCCGGAGCTTTGACGACACCCGTGCGGCCAGCACAAGAGAGGAGGGACGGCCCGCATCCGCCTGCCGGCGTTCCCTCCTCCCGCTTCAGCGGCATGTGTCAATGCACGCCGCAATTGCAACCGCAGACCGAACTTCCCGGGCCCACCGTCGTCCACTGGCCGTTCCAACCGCCATGGGGTTGACAAGCCGGCGGACACTTCTGTTGCGCATCATTATTATTGACGATCGCCCCGGCCTGATAATTGCAGTAGCATATGGGATTGGCCAGCGTCATGCTCTGCATGGCCGACGAGATGCCGGCCAGCCAGGTGCGCACGTTCTCACCGAGGTTAAAGAGCGTCGGGGTAACGCTCTGCATCATCGACAACATATCGTTATAGAGCGGATAGTCCTTACCGAGCGTCGTATAGGCGCTCTTGCGAAGCGGCAGCAAATACTGCGGCCCGTTCGAGCCGTCCGCCTTGAAGCATTTGACGATGACGTCGGACGACGCCATCAGGTTCGCCAGTTGGACGGCCAAATCCGTGGTCCCGCGGGCAACCGTCGTGGCGTTGACGCCGATGATATCCGCATAGAACAGCGGGTATTGCCCCCCCGTGGTATCGTTGGACCAGAGCATCGGCTTGAAGGCGATCGTATCGAGCTTGGCCGGATCGATCTGGGTCAACGACTCCATAAAGCCGATATAGGCCCTGCCATGTCCCTGGTTGAACCAAATGGCCCGCTGATAGGAACTGTCGCTCTTATAGAGGGCATCCTGGAAACTGGACATAGCCACGATCGTCTGGATATTTTTTGCCGTCGTCGCATCGATCTGGTTGGGCCCGACCGGCAGGGGCACAGGGAACTGCTTCGTCGTTTCATGCAGACTGATCACATAATTCAAGGCGGACGAGGTGCTGCCGGAAAAATCCACCATCAGCCCAATGTTGCCGGATGGCGTCGTATCAAAATACGTGCACGGCTTCAGGACGGAAAGCAGTTCCGCGATCGACGAGGCCTTGGCCACCGCCGTATCCGTTTTCCGATAGAAGAGGAAATCACCACAGCCCAGTTGTGGGATGCCATAGAACGTATCGCCCCCCTTCATGATGCCGTTAATGGCATACGGAATGAAATCGTCTATATTTGATATCTGGTCCTTCCTGAGTGCATAGAGGTTCTTATTCTTGATAAAATAATCATAGTAAACGGCATCAAAAACAAAGACATCATAGTTCGCGGCGGGATCATTCGAATAGCCGCCATCCCATGCGTTTTTGTCCACCCACACAAGGGCGACATTGGGCTGAACTTTTTTCCATTCCTCCGCAATAACGTTTTTAAATTGGTCCAGGCGTGGCACATACGGATAAACAGCCACTGTTAATGAAGTGACCCCAGCCTGCGGAGGATTGGCAGAGCCAGCCGTCTGACCATAACCTGCGGTACACAACAAAAGGAAAATAAGAAGAGACAGGTAGCGTAGTACTTTTTGTTGACGCATCGTTCACTCCTCTTTTTTGGTATAACAAGTTATGTATACAATTCTTCTCGGCAACAACTTTAAAAAATTGCATCCTTTTGAAAGTATTTATTATCTTTCCTCGTCAAAGCATTCCAATCTTATGCAATGGTACTACGTGTGCTATCGAATAAAAAATTTGTCAACATCATGGCATGCTCTTTGTGCAAAATAGTATTCCAACAAAAATATCCTTTTTGAAATCAGTATACTACGATTTATCTTCTCCCATGAAATGTATTACGTCGTTATTATTGGGAAAATAAACGAAAAAGCGCCGTCGAATCGTGGCAACGCATCGATATCCCAGGGCAATGCAACGGACCGCCGACAAACGGCACGGCACACCTGGCCGCGGGCCCCACGCCCTGGCCGGACAAGGCGCCGCCGGCGCCATTTCGGGAAAAGGCTTGTCCTGACAGCGCGTTCCCTGTAGGCTCCCTTCCCGTTTTCAGTCCCCGCAAGGAGGTTTTGCATGGCCAACATCGGCACGCCGCTTACCCCATCCGCAACCAAACTGCTGTTGCTCGGCTCCGGCGAACTCGGCAAGGAAGTGGCCATCGAGGCCCAGCGTCTGGGCGTCGAGGTCATCGCCGTGGACCGCTATCCCAATGCCCCGGCCATGCAGATCGCCCACCGCTCCCATGTGGTCAGCATGCTCGATGCCGACGCCTTGCGGCGGATCATCGAACAGGAAAAGCCCGACTTCGTGGTCCCGGAAATCGAGGCCATCGCCACCGAGGTGCTGCTCGCCCTGGAGAAGGAGGGCGTCACCATCATCCCCACGGCCCGGGCCACCCGGCTGACCATGGACCGCGAGGGCATCCGGCGTCTGGCCGCCGAGGAACTGGGCATCGCGACCTCGCCCTACCGCTTCGCCGGCAGCAAGGCGGAATTCCTGGACGCCTGCCAGGCCATCGGCTTCCCCTGCGTGGTCAAGCCGGTCATGTCCTCCTCCGGCAAAGGGCAAAGCGTGGCCCGCAACCAGGCCGAAGCCGAAGCCGCCTGGGAGTACGCCCAGACCGCCGCCCGGGGCCGAGCCGGCCGGGTCATCGTCGAGGGCTTCGTGGCCTTCGATTACGAAATCACGCTGTTGACCGTCCGCCATGTCGGCGGCACCAGTTTTTGCCAGCCCGTCGGCCATCGCCAGGAAAACGGCGATTACCGCGAGTCCTGGCAGCCGCATCCCATGCGCCCGGCCGCCCTGGCCGAAGCCCGGCGCATCGCCGAGGCCGTCACCACCGCCCTGGGCGGACGCGGCATTTTCGGCGTGGAACTGTTCGTGAAAGGGGACCAGGTGCTCTTCTCGGAAGTGTCGCCCCGCCCCCACGACACGGGCATGGTCACGCTCATTTCCCAGGATCTTTCCGAATTCGCCCTGCACGTCCGGGCCATTCTCGGCCTGCCCATCCCGGCCATCCGCCAGTACGGGCCGGCCGCCTCCCGCGTCATCCTGGCCCAGGGCGATTCCACGGCCCCGCGCTACGAAATCCTGCCGGAGGCCCTGGCCGAGCCCGATACGACGATCCGCCTCTTCGGCAAGCCCGAGGTGCACGGCGAACGCCGCATGGGCGTGGCCCTGGCCCTCGGCGCCGACCTGGAGGAGGCCAAGCGCAAGGCCATCCGCACCGCCTCCCTGGTCCGGGTCGAGCTCTAGGCCGCACCGGCGCCGCGGCAACCGGCCCCGACAAGGGCAGAGCGAGCGTGGCCATGCGAACAGCCTTGGTCTGCGGCGGTGGCGGATTCATCGGCCACCACATGGTGCGGCGGCTTGTCGCCGAGGGCTATTGGGTCCGGGCCGTGGACCGCCGTCTACCCCGTTTCTCCCCGTCCGAGGCCCAGGATTGCATCATCGCCGACCTGCGCGACCCGGCCGTCTGCCGGGCGGTGGTGGACCGCCGCTTCGACGAGGTCTACCAGTTCGCCGCCGACATGGGCGGCGCCGGCTTCGTCTTCACCGGCGAGCATGATGCCGACATCATGCGCAATTCCGGCGCCATCAACGGCAACATGCTCGACGCCTGCGCCCGGGGCGACGTCGGACGCATCTTCTTCCCCTCCTCGGCCTGCGTCTATCCGGCCGCCAACCAGCGCGACCCGGCCGCACCCAACTGCGCCGAGGACAGCGTCTACCCGGCCGCACCGGACAGCGACTACGGCTGGGAAAAGCTCTTCAGCGAACGCCTCTACCTCGCCTTTGCCCGCAACAAGGGCCTGGCCGTGCGCATCGCCCGCTTTCACAACATCTTCGGCCCCGAGGGTGACTGGACGGGCGGACGCGAGAAGGCCCCGGCCGCCATCTGCCGCAAGGTAGCCATGGCCCCGGACGGCGGCGTCATCGACATCTGGGGCGACGGCCGGCAGACGCGCTCCTTCCTCGCCATCGACGAATGCCTGGAAGGCACCCTCCGGCTGGTCCGCTCGGCCTGGACCGGGCCGGTCAATATCGGTTCCGAGGAGATGATTTCCATCGACGGGTTGGCCGACATGGTCATGGCCATCGCCGGCAAGACGCTGACCAAACGCCATGTGTCCGG
>Ga0268360_1001376_pt1 | contig 26277 bp, 22 predicted proteins | sample BioMet11_FD_192465 | JGI IMG/M metagenome (GOLD analysis project Ga0268360, IMG submission 192465) | Sewage microbial communities from Oakland, California, United States - Biofuel 11 (Illumina Assembly) | ecosystem: Engineered > Wastewater > Sewage > Unclassified | place: USA: California... | reverse complement strand
TTGCATTACGCCACGAGAAGGCATCTTGCCATTATTTAAATAGGCTACGCAGTTTTCTACATAGAAGAAATTACCAATCAAGGTTGTGAAGGCAAACAGAACCATAGCAAGAGTAATCAAGACTGGTCCTAATGTACCAAAGTCTACAGTAGTAGCCTGTTGTACATATGGTGCTCCTGCCAATTCCTTAGTAGGCAAAACTCCGGAGAATAAGCACATGCATGCTGTTGCTGTGCAAAGCACGGTATCAATGATAACAGATAGCATTTGAACCAAACCTTGTTGTACAGGGTGAGCTACATCAGCAGCTGCTGCAGCATTAGGTGCACTACCTACGCCGGCTTCGTTGGAATAAAGGCCTCTCTTGACACCGAACATCAGGCAGGAACCGCTTACACCTGCCATAATCTTATTCCAGTTGAAGGCATCACTTAAAACGCCTTGCAGTACTGTACCAATCGTACCTAAGTGCATAACAATTACTGCAAGAGCAAGAAGCACATAAAGCACGCCCATGAAGGGCACAAGAATTTCAGTAAACTTCACGATACGCTTGCCACCGCCTAAGAGGCAATAGCCAACAATAACACCCAAAATTGCTCCAATCAGCCAAGGAGTCATAGCCTTATCATAAAAGCTATAAGAAGAGAAGGTGGATTGTAAATTATAGGATGCCAACATATTAAAACCAATACCATAAGTTACAATTAAGAACAAAGCAAAAGCAGAAGCTAAGGTTTTATTATGCAAAGCATGCTCGATATAATAAGCAGGACCGCCATAGCTATCGCCATTCTCATCTTTGCGTTTATAAACCTGAGCCAAAGTACTTTCAATAAAAGCTGATGCGCCGCCGACCATGGCAATTACCCATAACCAGAACAAGGCACCGGGACCGCCTAAGCACAAGGCTGTAGATACACCGACAATATTACCTGTACCTACGCGGGAAGCCGTAGAAACCATTAACGCCTGAAAAGAAGAAACAGACCCTTCTTTAGTTGGTTTTTCCATAATTACCTTAATGCTTTCACCAAACCAACGTATTTGTACAAATTTTGTTTTAAAAGAAAAATATAAGCCTGCTGCTACCAGCACAACAACAAGAATAGGATAATACAAAACGCCATCTAAGTAATCCAAAAATGCCATCATGAAAATATCACTCCTTTTTTTCTGCAAATATGAGCTCATTAAAAGTAATAATCTTACAGCAAATTTTCTGAGGTAATCTCCCCCTGTCTCCCCTCATGGATAGCATCTCGCGCAAATCAAACCACCCGTCAAAAAGGCGTGTGGTTTGATTTGTTTAACAATATTTATTTCTTTAAGTTTTGCAATGTTAACTTGCTTTGTACTAACATACCTGTAGCTTGTGGTACCAAAGCAACAAATCTTACCAGATCAAGCACATTCTTACCCTTGATCTGCGTTTGGAGATAGGAATTTTTCTTAATCAGATTAGTGAAGTCAACAGAAAGAAGATTATCTGCATAGACACAAGTAAACTCGTCCTTCTCTACTACCTTGTTACTAAAAATAGAATTAACGATAGAAGTAATAAGCTTAGTACCCAAGGCTTTGATAACAAATTGAGCTAAGGAGTTTTCCAAAACGCTAAAGTCTTTTACCCTAAACTTCACAGAGCCTTCTTCATTGTTAATGGCAAAACTTTCCACTCCTAAAATCAAACGCAGAATGCCATACTTAACATGTTCCACATCTACTTCTACATCCTGTGGTGCATGGAAACGGCAGGCTACAAACTTAAAATCACCATCTGTCCCGGCATCTGCCATTTTCTTTTCAATCTCAGCAAAGGGAACGATAATACCACCTTTACGAAGAGAATCAATGTTTTGAGCAGTCAGCCACAATTGTCCCTTCTCCTTATAAGGTGTCAGGAAAGCAGTAGCCTCTGCCAAAGCAGCTTCAACCTTGACAGCAGTATCATCAGCATGACCTTTAAACTTATCGATGATAGGACCAGCTTGTTCTTTTAAATTTTTAATATCAAATTTCTTATTTTCATCGCCTAATGGATTGTTTTTTTCCGCTAAATTGGAAAGCTCTTTGAACTTAGCTAAGCCTTCTTTTCTGGCAGTTTCATAAATTTCCTTAAATTGAGCCAGATCATTAGGATTGCCTGCTTTTAACCAAGCATGGGCAGCCTTACCTACACCATAGGTAATGCTCACAGCCGCAGGAATTTGCAGTGGTGGGAAAGGAATAATGGTGAAAAGAGTTTGTCCCACAAAAGAAGCTCCCAGAGAACCTACTAGACCTGCAATGGCACCTTCGGTTAATTCTACTCCATACAAATCACTGAGACGTACTACCATATAAACTTCGTTAGCCATTAAAGCGATAGAACCCAAAAGCGGAGTGATAACGATAGCACCGGCTCTGGCAGCGCCCCAACGGCAAATCTTCTCTGCTTCCTCTTCAATATCATAATCAGGAAGCACTTTTTCTATTTCTTTGGTAGTTGCAGTGGTTTCTGTTGCTTCTTGAGCCCCTTCTACTGCAGCATCGGTAGCTTGAGCAGCTTCTTCCTTAATCTCTTGAGCTTTAGCCTCTTGAGCCTTTGCTTCTTCTTTAACTTCTTCTACCTTCGCGTTATCTTCAACTTTGATATCTTTATTTTCTTCAGTCATAATAATTGCTCCTTTCCTTGTTTCCGACAAAATCTTTCGTTGGTTATAGTATAGCATAAATCGCCCCAAACAAAAAGGAAATACCTGCGGAGGTCGCCACAGGTATTTCCTTTTTAGCTATTTGCTAGCTACCATATTATTTTCTGTTCTTACAGGTACTACTATCATTTGTCCAGGCTGTAAACAATCCTTAGCACTTAAATTATTTTCCTGTTCAATACGGTAAATAACTTCTCTCACGTCTTCACCGGGCTTGGTCCAATTACCGGCAATCTTCCAAAGAGAATCACCGTTATGTACAACTACTTGCTCTTTATGCATGTTGGCAGTGGATGCTTCCATCTGTAGCACGCCATAACAAGAGAATATAATCAAACTGGACAAAAGAGCAAATAAAAATTTTTTCATTTTCCTTACCGCCTTTCCGCAAACTGTTGTTCGGTATTTGTATATTAGCACGAACAAAACGAAAATGCAAGCGGAAAAACGAAAATTTGTTTGTTTTATGGGTTAGAAAAAGGACATCTCGCCGACGAGATGTCCTTTGAGTTCCTTTAGTTTATTCCGTACCTCTTACAATATAGGTAGCCAGCTCTTTATTCCATTCTATGGTAACTAAGGTATTAGCCTTGTCTCTAAACAGTACCGCCTGAGTATTACGGATCTGCAAGGGACTATTAAAAACTGCTACGGGGCTAAAACCACGCAGAGGCAATGGAGCCAAACTGTGACTATTATCTTCACCAATAACAGCAATGCCCTGCAGTTCTGTTTTACCTGTTCCTCTAGGTCCATAGCTAATAATCAGCAAGTCTTCATTACCGTCTCTAAAGATAATTTTATATAAATCATATTCATACCCGTTATTGATGACGCTGAGAAAAACATCTGTGCCCATGGAACAAGCTAAGGTCAAAATATTGGTTTTAGGATTTAAAGGCGAAAGCTTCGCTGCTATATTTTTTTCTCCCAGCGTTTTAAACCTCATGGTTATAGGTGCAGTTAAATCGCCCTGATTGGTAAAAGTATATCTTTTGGCAAAGAATTGAGCTGCCTGGGTTTCCTGCTGTCCACAAAACATAAGGCCTGCTGCCAAAAAACACAGCATTAATATTTTAAACTTTCTTAGCATTACTTTCACTCCCTAACACCATTCATGATGGAGTAATTATACAAATTTTTTCCATTAATTACAAGCTTGGCAACAAGGCCGGCTTACAAAACGGCCTATTTTCTTGACTTAGCTTCATGTAAAACACGACTAAAAGCTTGTAAATCTATGGGTTTAGCCAAATGTCCATTCATTCCGGCTGCCAAAGCTGCTGCCACGTCCTCGTTAAAAGCATTGGCAGTCATGGCAACAATAGGAACTTGCTTGGCATCAGGATGTTTAGATGTACGTATCTGCTTAGTTGCTTCATAGCCATCCATCACAGGCATCTGGATATCCATCAAGATTAATTGAATGTCACCCTGCTTTGTGGCAAGAAACTTGTTTACACCTTCCTGCCCGTTTTCAGACATGGTTACCACAGCACCGATTTTAGACAAAAGTTTTTTGGCAATTTCTCTATTTACCACATTATCTTCAACCAAGAGAACCCGTATTCCCTCTAGATCACTTTGCGTATCAAAGAAGCTCTCCTGTTCTGCTCCATCCGCAACCTTGGCCAACTGTTCTCCTCTAGGCAAGGTCAAAACAACGGTAAAGGTACTACCCTTTCCCGGTGCACTGATAACATCTAACGAACCCTGCATCATATTAACCAGATTTTTGGTAATTGATAAGCCTAAGCCTGAACCGCCATATTTTTGGGCGGTAGTAGCACTGGCTTGATTAAATGGTTCAAACAGGTGTTGCAAAAAGACAGGTTCCATGCCAATACCGCTATCTTGGATTGCAAATTTCACTTGTACTTTATTATCAGGAGCATTAGAGAAAGTAACTTTTAGTTCTACTTTGCCACCTCGGCCCGTAAATTTAACTGCATTAGACAAAAGATTAACTAGGATTTGTTTAAGTCGCAATTGATCTCCAACTACAATTAAATCTTTTACCTGATCAGTGTAGACGCTAAAAGATAGCCCTTTGCTCCGTGCCTGACTGTCAAATAAATTTTCTACTTCTTTAAGTAGAACAGACATATTGTAGGACTCCTCAGCCAAACGCATCTTTCCTCTCTCAATGGCTGACATATCCAATACGTCATTAATTATAGCCAATAATTGCTTAGCAGCAACCATACATTTATCCACATATTCATTTACCAGCTGTGGAGATGTCTGCTCCATTTTAGCCAAATCAAGAAATCCCAAAACAGCATGCAAAGGAGTTCTGATTTCGTGGCTCATTCTGGAAAGAAAGGCCCCTTTTGTCTCGCTAGCTTGTTCTGCAGTAGATAGGGCATCTTGTAAAATCTTATTCTTAGCTTCATCCACTGCCTTAGCTTGCTCGGCCAAGTATTTTTCTTGTTCCATGCTTTTACTACGCTGCACAGCCAAGATAAATCCTGCTGCCAAAATAACCAACGCTGCTACAATCGCCAACGCTACTAAAGGCTGGTCATAAATAAAACTGAGTACAGTGTTGCTTTCACGGAAAGAAGATATTTCTTCTAGTATGATATTATCGATATATCCCTGAAGCATACTCTGAACGCCTTTGTTCAAAACATTGTTCAGTAAATAGCTCTGGTGCTTATCCACGGCCAGAGCAAACCTCATAGGAGAAACAGGTAGAATAGTTACCCTCAAGGCATTACGTTCATCTTCTGCCAACGCTTTTTGGGCTGTATAGGTAAAGAGAAATACCTCATCTACAAGATCATTATTAAGAGCCTCCACGGCATTTTTAACGGTAGGATAAATTATTGGCTTTTGCTTAAATTGCTTCCCTACAAGCTGCTGCGTATAATAGTCATTTTCCGTCAATAAGCCTATCTGTTTAGACTGGTTATCTTTTTCCTGGACATTCTTACGCGACAAAACACCCCACGCTATTTCCATATACGGCTGAGTTAATTTAAAATGATATTCTTCTGCCCAATAAAGATCATAAGGACTATCCAAGACTATATCTACTTCATCTGATTCAGACAGTTTTACATATTCTTGTCTGGACTTCGTTTCTATGAATTTATATTGTATGCCAACCCGCTTGGCAATTTCCTTAAATATTCTTGGAACAATACCTTTGGCTTCACCGTTTTCAAAATAAGAATAAGGTGCTCTGTCAGGATTAACCAGTACGGAAAAGACCTTATGCTGTTGTTGCAATTCTTGTAGGTAATCGTTCTCTGCTTTGTTAAAAGACAGATTATCCCCGTTTTTTACTGAATAGTATTTGCCGGCTAAATCAGTACGCCAGCCGGGCATGTCTATATCCATTCTGTTTAAAGCAGCATTAACCTCTTTTAACAGTTCGGTATCTTCCTTGCGGACCAACGCATAGAAAGGCGCCGGATCAAAGCGCTCCAATACCCATTCGTTAGCGACCTTACGCAAGTTACTGCTAACAATGGCATCGATATTCTTACCTGCCTGCAGGTCAGCAATCATCGTTACTATGTCATCATAGTAAACAGCGGTATACGTAAATCCATGCTCAGCAGCAAATTTGGCAAAGCTAATATTACGGCTGTTATCCTTCAGCAGACCTACCCGCATCTTATTATAAGATGGGTAATTACCTTGCACAAAACGCTTATCCCCATCCTTAACTGTCAAAATTGTATAGCTTGTTCCTACGCTTGTATTAGAGAACGCATACTTATTTAGGCGGTTGGCCGTCTTTTGGGCAGAAGTTAAAAGATCCAGCTCCCCGTCGAATAGCATTTGCTGCACTTGTGACCAACTTTTATCATAGCCCAAGTACACATATTCCCAGTCATTGTAACGGTTCATCAACTGCAATAACTCATACCCATAGCCGGTACGTTCCTGATCAGCCGTTATATCGTGATAACCCTGAAAGTGGAAAAAACCCACCCGCACTTTTCTTGGCTGAGCAAAAGCCACAGAAGCCAAAGTTAGCAACATTACAAGCATTAAAAAAAATATCCGTTTGCAATTAATGCTTCCCCGTTTCATTTTCTTCTCCTCGAAATATCTATAATAAAACATTCCTTTAAAAAAGCGAATATTCTGTCAACATTATTATACCACATACTAATGACAAAAATTCATAGCGCATGGCTTTGGGGCAAAAAAATCACTCGGCTTCGTAAGCCGAGTGATTTTCACTAATAATATTTAGTCAAGCTTTACGGTTTGGATACCTGCTGCATAGGGTCCAATTTCGTAAGGATTGAAGATACCATAAATATCAAGACCAAACTTACCACTCATATAGAAATCGGGAAGAGCCGTAATACCTTTGAAATCAGGAAGCAAGGTAACCTTGCCTTCTTTAGCTTGTTTCTTCAAGGTAGCATTAATTTTATCAACGGTGAATTCAGGTGCTACATCAAATTTCTTACCAATCTTATCCAGCTCTGTCAAAGTAATCTTTTGGCCGGTCAGATAATTGTAGTTAATGCCCTTCATTGTTTTGAAAGCATGAGCCGCACCTTTGTCTTGTCCTTCTTCCATAATGGTCAAGCTCAGGATACTGTCCTTATTAAATCTTACTTGATAAGAAACCTTAATGTTGGTAGTACCATCTTCAATTTGCTTTTGTCTTTCTTCAATAAATTTAGCAGTGGTATCAATGATATCTCTGTTAATGATGTGTCTGGCTGCTACATTTTGCAAGTCTTCAACTTGCGGGTAGGACAGCTCCATTCCTTTATATTTGTCTGTCACGGTTTTTATAGTGGCAGGTTTAATGTCGTCTTTAACAACAGTCTTTGCTGCTGCTCCTGCCACCATAGGCATAGCAATTAAGCCCAACAATGCTAAGCCGGCAATAATTTTACGTAGTTTCATACTAAAAACCTCCCTTATATTTTGATACACATTTATTATAACACCTTTTCCCTCCTCTGGCCTAATCTTGCGTAAAATAATTAAGATGTTATACTAATACTGTGTACCAATATTTTAACTCTTTTTGCAAAAACAAGGAGTACAGTTATGGCTACAACCTTCAACTTTTATCGTAAACCAGGAGCCGGGCCAATCTATCAACAGGTAGCCGCTTATTTTCGCGAGGAAATTACTTTAGAGCATCTTCCTGCTCTGGCTCTTTTGCCATCTATCCGTAAGCTCATGGCAGACCTGAAAATCAGCCGTACTACAGCGGAATCTGCTTATCAAGTATTAATTAGCGAAGGATACATTAGCAGTATGCCCGGTAAAGGCTATAGAGTGGAACAATTTTTGCCCCACATCCAACAAAAGAAGACGTTTACAGTCTCGCCTGTTAAACCTATGCCCATGGTGCTTTACGATTTTTCCAATAATTACATAGATACATCCACTTTTGACACCGCTTTGTGGCGACGTTGCTTGAATTCTGCCCTAAGGAATCCTCGTAGTATTGCAGGCTACGGCGACTACCAGGGCGAAGCTGCACTTAGAAAAGTATTAGCCCAATACAGCTATAGCTCGCGCGGTGTTGTTACCACTCCCGAGCAAATTATTGTAGGTGCAGGTCTACAAAGTTTGCTTGCCATCCTATTGCCCCTCTTGCCTGTGAAAGAGAAAAGCATTGGCATGGAAGCTCCCGGTTTCCCTCAAGCAGAGGAAATTTGTAAAAATTACGGCTGGCAGGTAAAGACTTTTAACCCAGCTGAACCTAATGAAACTTGGCCTCAGCTACTCATGATTAGTCCCGCTAATCCCTACAAAGGCAGAAGCTTGTCCGATAAAGAGAAGACAAACTTAATTGTAGCGTCCAAACTTTCTCATGTTTATATTCTGGAAGATGATTACAATGGTGAGTTCAGGTATCTCAATACCCCTACTCCTGCCCTGCATAGTTTTGGCAATAGTGAACAAATTATTTATCTAGCCTCTTTTTCCCGGACTCTTTTACCTTCCCTGCGTATCAGCTATTTAGTTTTACCAAAGCATCTTTTAAAGGCTTACCGCAAACAGGCAAAATACTTCAATCAAACTTCTTCTACCATAGAACAATTAGCTTTAGCCGAATACATTGAGCAAGGTTTTTTAGCTCGTCATGTAAAAAAATTAAGATCTTTATATAATGAGAAAAATTATTTGCTTCAACAAGCCTTACTTAAAACATTTGGTAACAAAGTAGAAATCTTAGATTATGCCTCTGGTTTGCATCTGCGTATCGCCCTAACTTATCCCTTAACTTCGCAAGCCTTGGCAGAGAAAGCTTTGCAGCAAGGCATTCGTGTTATTCCTATTTTAGGTACTTCCCACCAGCACGCTCCCGAAGTCTTACTCTCTTTTGCCGGGATTGCCAAGGAAGATATTCCCAAAGGAATTACCGCTTTGCAAAAAGCTTTGGAAAATTGAGGTATGCTTTGCAGTATGCTATAATAAGGCAACTTCGTAATATTGTTGTTGAATTGAGGATATGATTATGGCTAAAAAAACAGAACCTTGGTTACAGGGTCAAAGTATATTTGCATATGTACAAGACAATATAGGAAAAGATGGTTTCTTTCAAGCTACCTCTTTACCTGATAGAGCTATGGCAGCCACAGATTCCGTGCTTGCTTTGGACTTAGGTGCTGCCGATGCCTATCTTGCCACCACAGAAGAAATGATAGATAATCCTCTGGGTGAAAACATCTATGAAGCCTTAATGTCTTACAGCAGTACTCCTACTCAGGAAAATGCCGTAATGCTTTATTTAGGTGTGTGTGGCTCTCCCTGTATTATCTATCATGAAGCACTGGTAGCTCATCTGGAAACAGAGAAGCTGAATCCTGCTCTACAAAAATTAGCCTTAAGCTGGTTATATCATGCTCCTCAACGGGAAGCGGTAAAGTTTGCCATAGTTATTGCCGGGTTAATTTTGCTTAATCCCAAAGACAAAAAATTTGCTAAAAAGCTGAAACAAGATTTGTTAATGTTAGCAAGATGCGAGGAGTTTACCTGCTATGTACTTTTTGCCTTAGTATTAAGCTCTTCTCTCTCCGACCAGGAAGCTTGGGAGCTTATGCTACATACCACCGGTTGGGGAAAAATTTGCTGTATGGAAGAATATGAATTTACTACCCCCAAAGAAAAAGAATGGTTACTCTGTCATGGCGCAGACCTGACAGTTCCTTATCCTGGCATTGCTCTCCTGGTCTTAAAACAAGGTCAGCTACAAGAAACCTTAGCACGTCCTGAACTAAGTCACAATATGTACAATGGTATCTTATCCACCATTCATAATTATTTACTTTTCCTGCTTAACTACGAAAATGGTGATGATCTTGACTTGGAGGAAGAAATTCCTGCCTTTGATTTATATACTGTCATTAAGCAATTGTTGCATCACGCTACCAAATATACATCCACCCTGGAAGATATTGCAGGTCTCTTTAATTTGGCAGAACTTTTAACGGCTATAGCAGAAAACCAACATTGGCAGCAGATAAGTTCCAACCAGTGCCATCTCTTAATTAGTGAAACGGAAAAATTAATCTTCAAAAAAAATTGGCTACCCATCATCACTGCTCAGCTTTTGCGCAAGGACGGTTCTGTAAATAACTTGGCCGTAAGCCTGGCGCTGGCTTTGCACATGGACATTCATTTGAAATTAATGAAACTGTTAAAAGAAGATCCTGCCAAAACGGAGTTGTATTTTTTCTTGCTCCAGACGGAAAACAAACGTCGCTTCCATGCCGTTCTGGGCTTTGCTAAAAAACATTTAGCAGAATATGCTACTTCCCCAGAAGCTTTAAAGCCTATTCTTACCGCTTTAAGCAACAAGCCTCAGGAAGGTGTGGAGTTTATTATTGCCGGTTTAACTTCTATCTATGATGAAATCAGAGCCTATGCCCTAAACGCTCTGGAAAATTGGCCCCAAATCGCCATCACTTCCGAAATAAAGATAGCGCTCATTAAAGCCAAGGCTATGAGTCAGCACCCGCTTCTGGCTTTACGAGTAGACTTGTTATTAAAGAAAAAGACTATCAACCTTGATAACTTTATAGAAATTTTAGACGATATCAAAGAATAAGCGAATCATTGAGTAATGTTTCCTTTTTGGCCTGCTAAACAAGAAAGCCCGACACCACCGGTGTCGGGCTTTTTGCTTATTCTATAAAATTTATACTTCCGGAGTTGGCGTTACTTCTACTACTGTTGCTTCTGTATTAGCAGCAGCCGGTTGTTGAACGTCTGTGCCATTTAAAATAGCCATGAATTCATCACCGGTAATAGTTTCTTTCTCTAATAAGTAAGCTGCCAATTCATCCAGCTTAGCTCTGTTTTCTTCCAGAATCTTTTTGGCAATACCATGAGCTTTCTTGACTGTTGCCAAAACCTCTTCATCAATCTTTGCGGACATTTCCGGTGAACATGCCAAAGTTGCATCGCCGCTTAAATAAGCATTGTTCACTGTTTCCAGTGCTACCATATCAAAGTCTTCACTCATACCAAATCTGGTAATCATGGCTCTGGCAAGCTTGGTAGCTTGCTCAATGTCGTTAGCAGCACCACTGGTAATAGTATTAAAAACTACTTCTTCAGCAGAACGTCCGCCGGTAAAGGTTACAATCTTATTAAATAGTTCTTCTTTAGTCATGAGCACATTTTCCTGTTCCGCCACTTGCATGGTATAGCCTAATGCGCCGGAGGTACGAGGAATAATAGTTATCTTGTGTACAGGAGCCGTGTTCTTTTGTTTTGCTACCACTAAAGCATGGCCAATTTCATGGTAAGCAATGATTTTCTTCTCTTCAGGAGAAATTACTGCACCTTTACGTTGAGCACCGGCAATAACTACTTCGACAGATTCTTCCAAATCTTCCTGCTTAACTATGCTTCTACCCATACGCACAGCACGCAAGGCTGCTTCGTTCACAATGTTGGCCAAGTCAGCACCTGAAGCGCCACTGGTAGCTAAAGCAACGGAATGAAAATCAATAGCTTCATCCATCTTCACATCGTGGGAGTGTACTTTTAAGATTGCTTCCCGACCTTGTAGATCAGGTAACTCTACAGGAATTCTACGGTCGAAACGACCAGGTCTTAAGAGCGCCTTATCCAAAACTTCCGGACGGTTAGTAGCTGCTAGGATGATAACACCCTTGCTACCATCAAAGCCATCCATTTCAGCCAACAATTGATTCAAGGTCTGCTCTCTTTCATCATTGCCGCCGAATTGACCGCTGTCACGTTTCTTGCCAATAGCATCAATTTCATCTATGAATACAATGCAAGGAGCTTTTTCCTGAGCTTGTTTAAACAAGTCTCTTACTCTGGCCGCACCCATGCCAACAAACATTTCAATAAATTCAGAACCGGAAATGGAGAAGAACGGAACCTTAGCTTCACCGGCTACCGCCTTAGCTAACAAAGTTTTACCTGTTCCGGGAGGACCCACTAGAAGAGCACCCTTAGGCATGGTAGCACCAATAGCTTGGTATCTGGAAGGATCATGCAAGAAATCTACCAACTCTCGCAGTGCTTCTTTCGCTTCATCTTGTCCTGCTACATCATTAAAGGTCTTGCCACTTTGTGCTTCTACATAAATCTTGGCATTACTTTTGCCAAAGCTCATAAAGTTCCCTGCGCCACCGCCACCCATCTTGGGCATAACATAACGCATGAACAATTGTCCTAACACAAAGAAGAACAAAATAGGCAGAACCCAGTTATTAATAAATTTGCTAAAGCCTGATTCTTCTTTAGGAACAACTTGAGAGAATTCCACTTTGGATTTCATCAGCCTATTAACTAAATCAGGATCTTCAACTCTACCGGTAACATAAATCATTTCTTTGTTGTCTTCCTTGCACAACAAAGCTATTTTGTTAGAAGTTATTTCTACTCTGGTACCCTTGCCTTCATCTACCATCTTCAGAAAGCTGGTATAAGAAACTTCCTTAACTTGAGGGCTGAAAAACATTGGTATGATGATAGTGTTAATGATGAAAATGATAGCCAAGGCCACGAAATAATAATAAAGTAGTGATTTTTTGGGTCTTTTTTCGTTATCGATATTCATATTTCCTCCTGTTACAAATTCTATTTTTAGCAAAATTTGCCTAAATATCAAGTTTTACTGATTATACACCCGAAAGGTATAAAAACAAAGAGATAATATAGTACAAATTTGTGAAAAAAAGCCTATAAAACTAAAGCGCAGCTAGAGTGCAGTCTTACATCACTTACTTAAGGCCGCTGAAAAGGCAAACCAAAAACTAAAGCGCGGCTAGAGTGCAGTGCAGACTAGGAATAACAAAAAAGAGACCTTTGGACTATACAAAAAACGTATGTCCAAAGGTCTCTTTTGCAGTTATGACGACGTATCCACTGCACTATAGTCGCGCGCACTTTTTATTTTTTTATAATGTCGCAACCCATATAAGGACGTAAAGCTTCAGGTACTACTACACTTCCATCTTCCTGCTGATAGTTTTCTATGATAGCAGCTACCGTACGACCTACGGCTAAACCAGAACCATTCAAAGTATGTACATATTCGGGTTTGTCTTTAGGTCCACGGCGGAATTTAATATCGGCACGTCTAGCTTGGAAATCTAAGAAGTTGGAGCAGGAGGAAATTTCTCTGTAGCAATTAGAACCGGGAAGCCAAACTTCCAAGTCATAAGTTGTAGCAGAGCTAAAGCCCAAATCACCTGTGCACAAACGTACCACATGATAAGGAAGCTTTAACAATTGCAAAATTTCTTCTGCATCATGAGTCAGCTTGTCTAACTCAGCCCATGATTCTTCCGGTTTGGTAAATTTAACCAATTCAACCTTATTGAATTGATGTTGGCGAATAAGGCCTCTGGTATCACGACCGGCACTACCTGCTTCCGCTCTAAAGCAAGCACTGTAAGCACAATATTTAATAGGCAGATCGGCACCATTTAAAATTTCACCGCGGTGATAGTTGGTAACAGGAACTTCTGCAGTAGGAATCAAATACATATCCTGTTTTTCAATCTTAAACATATCTTCTGCAAACTTAGGAAGTTGGCCGGTGCCAATCATGCTGGCAGCATTAACAATGTACGGCGGGAATATTTCGGTATAACCATGTTTAGCAGTATGAGTATCTAGCATGAAGTTATAGACGCTACGCTCTAAACGGGAACCTAAGCCTCTATAGAAGGTGAAACGAGCACCGGAAACCTTGGCAGCTCTTTCAAAGTCCAAAATATTTAAATTTTCGCCAATATCCCAATGATTCAAAGGCTTAAAGGAAAACTTAGTTGGTTCACTCCAAGTACGAACTACAGGGTTGTCCTGGTCGCCTTTGCCTAGAGGAACATCAGCAGCAGGCATATTAGGAATATTGTACAAAATAGCTTGCAGCTTATCTTGCACATCCTTTAATTCCTTATCACTCTTGGCAATCTCGTCGCCCAAAGCACGCATGGCAGCAATTTGAGCATCAGCATTTTCGCCGGCCTTCTTCATTTTACTGATTTCAGCACTGGCTGCATTTCTCTTGCTTTTATCCGCTTCAACCTGTTGAAGAATCTCTCTGCGTTTTTGCTCCAAAGCACTGAATTCATCCAAATTCATGTCCATGTTTCTATTTTTCATGGCTTGAACAACTTCAGCAGTATGTTCACGTACAAACTTCATATCTAACATAGTAATACCCCCAAATGATTTTTCTCACATTTGCTATTATAACACACCTTTTGCAAGAAAAACACACATGTTAACAGAGTTGGTTCTGTCTACTGGTTATCTCATCCACAGAAAAAATACCTTGCAGAGAATACAATCCTGCCATAATTTTATCAGGATCAACATCTTTGCCCAGCTTTAGATTCATTTTTATGTTCATTTTATCTGAACAGGCATCATTCTGCACACCAGCTATCTTTGCCTTGATATTATGCAGCTTGAAATAATTATAAATAGCAATTATAAGAGTATTATCTTTAGCAGCCACAATTCTAATATTTCGCTTTCCTGCCGTGCCCTTGCCAAGCAACTTTTTTTCCCAAGTTCTAAAGCTTATTAAGGTAATCAGGGTAAAGGTTGTGGCAACTACACCCACAAAAATCATACCAGAGCCTATGGCCATACCTACTGCCGCTATTATCCAGAGGCTAGCTGCTGTAGTTAAGCCTTTTACAGTTAGGCCTTCATGGAGAATAGTTCCGGCACCTAGGAAGCCTATGCCACTGACGATTTGGGCACCTATTCTGCCGGCATCCCAATGAGTTCCTCCCCCATTTTTATCAAACCCATACAAAGAAACCAGCATAAACAAAGCTGCTCCTGAACACACCAGGATATGGGTTCTCAGTCCGGCGGGTTTATCGTCTCTACCACGTTCCCAGCCGACACAACCGCCTAAAATGGCAGCTAACAGTAAGCGAAGAATTAATTGAATATCTACTGAAATATCCGTATATATCAACTCCTACAATAAATAAACCCTGCGCAGTTTATTTTTAGGGCACAATTATGCCTATAAAATACGCAAGGTTTATTTTGTATTGTCTAAAACTTACTAAAAAGCAGCACCTTTACTTATCAGGATATTTCACAATATCCCTAAAAGATATTAAATACAAAATCGCTGCTATACCCAGGAAAATAAGAGCTACATAAGATTTCTTTTTCGGCACTGCAATAAATTTCACACTGATTACATCGCCGAACCTTAGATTTTTACCACTTACCGTCAAGCCGCTATGACCATTTTCAGTAATATAGTTAACAACTGCAGCATCAGTGCCTTTGCCTTTAGGCAACTTCTCTATTACCGAATGTGCCTGTTTGCCATCTGGCAAAAGTATTTTCATAGTATAGCCGGTTACTGGAACTGAAGTATTGTTAAGGAATCTATAGGTCATGGTTTGTTCATCTTTAGCACCAATAGTAGATTTCTTGGTTGCACCTTCCTTAACCTTCGGTTTTGGCAAGGTGTAATTCATGGTGAATTTTACATCAGTAGGTGTTCCCATCGGGAAGATTAATTTGGCAGAAGGAGTATCGCTCTTTAATTGAAGCTCCACTTTCACATTAGGTGGTAGTCCTTGAAAGTCCACCTTGTCCATTCCTTTGCCTATGGTAAGGGGTATTTCTAGCGTTCCTGCAAATACATCCTGAAGCTCCAGTGCCGCGCTTACCTGAGCACTGCCTTTAGCATCCAGCTGCAGCGTATCCTTGTATGACTTCACGTTAGGAGCAGCTCCCATCATGACTGTTCCTGCCAAAACCAAGCTTAACATTGCAAGTAATTTTTTCATTTTATCACCTCACAACGTTGCCCAGAAGGAAGGAGTAATACCCATCCAGTGGAACCAGGTCAAGGCCCCCAGTATCATAAGCAGGAAGCCTATGGTACAAGCGGCTACGCCATACTTTAGGTTGTCTATTACAGAATATTGTCCCGTGGCAAACAAAATAACATTTGGTTTGCCGCTAATAGGCAGGCCCACTACCCAGTCAATGGCAAACGCAGCAGGCAGGGCAAGACTAACCGGCTCCCAGCCTATTTGCCGAGCCAGAGTAATAATCAAGGGAATCATGATAGTAGCGCGTACAGTCTTGGAAGTAAGCAAAAGATGAGAGTAAATCATGATAGCCATAATAATGCAATAGAGTACTCCAAAAGGAATGCCTTTCATGTTTATATTTAAGAAAACCTGACGAACTGCCCATTCAGCAGCACCGGTACTATCCAGGGCCAGACCACCAGCATAAGCTCCTGCGCTGAAGAGAAATAGATGCCAGGGAATCTCGGCCTCAGACCACTTTAGTACGCCCCACTTGGGCATGAGAGCCAGTACTACGCCCATCATAGCAGCAATAGGAGCGGGAATATCTACACCAAACCAAGCCTGATGCCAGCTGTCAGTTGCCCAGAGAAAAATAACCAGAAAGAAAATAGCCATACCCTTCTTTTCCATAAAGGTAAGCTTGCCCATGTTCTGTTTCTGTTGAGCAATCATGTCCAGTCCACCTTTAAGGTGGGGAGTGGAGTCTTCCTTTTTAACCGGGAAGATGAACTTCATGCCAATAATCCAAATCAAAGCAATGGTACCAATGGAAATAGGTGCCGCTGCCATTAGCCACTGATTGTAAAACACTCTGTAGTCGGCCATCTTTTGAATGAAGCCAACAGCTTGCATATCAGCCGGACTACCAGTCATGGTAGTGGAAGACAAAATACTGATAGCAGTCAGATTCAAAAGAAATAGGTTGCGGCCAAAATTGTTGGGATTCTCTGCTGTGGAACCATAAATAGCAGTAACTACAATCATCAAAGGCAAGGTAATTACGCATCTTGCTGTGGTAGATGGAATAAAAGGTGCTAAAGCCAGCTGAATAACAACAAAAGCAAATAGTGCCCATTTAGCACTTTTACCAAAATACAAAATCAAATTTAAGGATAAACGTTTTGCCAACCCTGTCTTCACCAAAATAGAAGAAAGGATAAAGGACATAATGTTTAACCAAATTACATCCATGCCTAAAACGTCAAGAACTGGTTTTAAGTCCCAGGTCCTGGTCAGCACTAGCATGATCATTAAGACAAAAGACGTTACGTATGTGGGAACAGGTTCTGCAATCCACCATACCAAGGCCATCAAAAAACAAGCTGCAGCCGATTGGGCGGAAGCGGAAAGCCCCGCCTGAGCCGGCATATAGTACAGCAAAGCAAATACCACTATTCCCAAGGGAAAGCCAAGATATTTCATCCAGCGTTCCGTCCCTGTCTTAGCGGCTCGCGAATCAGATGACAAAGTCATCTTATCCATATTCAGAAGTTTCTGGATACGGGCCAGTGAATCATCTGTGCCTATATCTTGAGAAACTTGAGTCACTTTTTGTCACCCCATTTAGAATATGGATTAGCAATTAGATTGGAATTGAAATAACGTGGATCAGAGGATACGTCCTCACTAACCCAGTCAGGTAAATCAATCTTTTCATCAGCAGATTTCAGCTCTACTTCGGCTACAATCAGTCCGTCATTAGCACCAAAGAATTCATCTATCTCCCAGGTATGACCCTTGTATTCTTCCAGATAGCGAGTCTTTTCTACCAAGGGTTGCTCACACAAATTGGTCAGCATTAAATTAGCATCTTCAGTAGGAATCTCGTATTCGAACTCCGAACGACTGATTCCCTTGGTGATACCTTTAACGGTAATAAAAGCCTTCGGTCCTTTAGTGCGAACCCGTACTACTCTTTCCTTAATAGAAGAAAGATAACCTTGGCGAATTTCCAAGCCTTTTACAGATGGCTTCCAGGCTTCCTTTTTTACTAAATATTTACGCTCTATCTCTTTACCCATGATAATGCCTCCTATGCACTATACTTCATTCCCACAGCCTCTTTCATAGCTCTGATGTAGTTAACATTTGCTTTGCCGGTCAGTCCCAGTGCTGTTACAGTTTTCATTACTATAGCAGGATCAACATGCTCTACGCAGGCTGTTTGCAGAGGTACACCGTTAAATTCTGTTTCTGCATATTCTACGGCACAACCGTTAATGGAGTAGATAAAACGGTTCTTTTTAACTTCCACAATCTTTAATTCCGGGCAGGGTTTAATAACCTCATCTAAAAATTCTTGATAAGTATAAGCATCCTTTTGGAAAGCAGGTGCCTTTACGTTAAAAATATTAAAGAGTTTTGTTAATGTTTCTTTTTTAACAGGGAAGCCTTCTTTCATAATAGGATCCCATTGCTCAAGCTTATCGCTATTAACATTCTTCAAGGATTTAATATCAATAAGATCTTCCCTAATCTTTACGTTCTCATTGCTGTTTTGAGACAAGATGTAGTATTCCTGGCTCTTCTTTATTTTTGCCTCACCATATACTGTCAAAGATTTTGCATAAGCCTTTAAATCATTAGTAAAAGTACGCCATTCCCATCTTGGAATAATAACTGTCATTTTAAATTTCCTCCTTTAGATAATTAATAAATATAGTATGTGGGGATAGAGGACTTCGCTCCTTCCAAGCGAGTAAACTTTGGTTTACAAAAAATAAAAAAGCAAAAAAGCTTAAGCTTTTTTGCTTTGGTGCGCACCCAATATTCAATTGCTAACCAAAACAAAATAACCCACTCGCTAACCAATCAAGCGGTCAGCCTTAGAAAGAGCTATTCTGTCTTGTCTAAACCTTACTGGTCCTAGTATATCATATTTTCTGAAAATTGCAATATGTCTTTCATTTAGAAATCTGCTTTAACTTTTTTAAATAACTCACATTGGAACAATGATCGAATTTTAATTTGGCAATAGTTTCCATAACCAACCGAGGATCAGTGTGCTCCACGCAAATGGACTGAAAATTCTTGCCATCAAAGGTACCTTTTACATACTCTACTATGCATTGATTGATAACATAAATCTGCCGTTTTTTACTAGTTTTAACTATAGTAAGATGCTTATTGTTGAGAATGAAATGTAAAATAAAATCAGTAAAAGAATATTCTCCCGTTTTATCCGGCAAAGGTATTTCCTGCAAAAAATTATGAAGCTTGATTATTTGCTGAGCAGTAGTGGGGAAATTCATCCTTAGTTCAGGCTGCCAGCACTCTAGCTTATTAGAGTCAGTCTCCTTCAGGCTTTTCACGTCAAGAACACCCTTACGAAATTTTACGTTGTTGTTACCGGTTTTAGAAAGTAGGTACCAGTCCTCATCACTTTTCTCATGACCATTTTTCTTTTCGGTTTGCAAAAAACTAAGTTTAGAAAAATCGTCCGCAAAAGTACGCCATTCCCAACGTGGTTTTATTATTTTTTCCATTGGTGATGTTCGACCCTTTCTTCTCAAATATCATTAAACAAATTGTTACATGACACTTCCTGTTTTTATATACTTTAGATTTGGCTCATCACTGCACCAATACTATCGGCAATGACCAAATCTGCTGAACTGTCGGCTGAAGTACTGCCCTTATTAATGAGTACCAGCTTATGCCCCTTATAATAATTGATTAAGCCTGCCGCCGGATATACTACCAAAGAAGTACCACCAATAATCAGCATATCTGCTTCGGAAATATATTTTACAGCTCTTTCCATGACATCCATGTCCAAACTTTCTTCATACAAGACTACGGCTGGTTTTATATCGCCGCCACAGGCATCGCATTTAGGAACGCCCTTATAATCTCGCATATATTTGACATCGAAGAACTTGCCGCATTTCTGGCAGTAGTTACGATGAACAGTACCATGTAATTCCAAAACATTCTTACTGCCGGCCGCTTGGTGTAAGCCATCAATATTTTGAGTAATAACAGCCTTTAACTTGCCTTCTTTTTCCAGCTGCGCCAATTTTAAATGAGCTGCATTAGGTTTGGCATCATGGCTGAGTATTTTATCACGATAGAATTTATAGAACTCTTCCGGATTGTTCATATAAAAAGTATGACTTAAAATAGTTTCCGGCGGGAATTTGTATTTTTGGTTATAGAGTCCGTCTACACTTCTGAAATCAGGAATACCGCTTTCTGTAGAGACGCCTGCTCCACCAAAAAACACTATATTATTTGAGTCTTGTACCATTTCCTTGAATTTCTTAATGGTTTCTGCACTAGCTACCATGGTAATCACTCCTTTGTATCTTTTCATTATACTCCTTAAATAATAAAAATGTACACGAGGCAAGCCAAAGAACGCTCATTTAGCGGCGCATACATTGTCAGAACTGCAAAAGAGACCTGTGGACATACGTTTTTGTGTATAGTCCTCAGGCCTCTTTTTTGTTCTTCCGCGTCTGCACCGCTTCTGAACGTTCTTTATTATTTTTTAGCCATCATTTCCTTGGCCTTCATCAACCGAACGGTACTAGCTCTTTCATTCTCACTTAACTTCATGGTGATGAATTTAATATTGGTTTGCATTTCAGGAATCATCACATATTCCAAAGCGTTAACACGACGACGAGTCTTTTCAATTTCATCAGCCAGCATGTTGCAAGTCTTCTCTACTTCTGCCAATTCCAAAAGCTCCGGCAGATTCTGGGCTAAAGCCAGTACTGCATTATCAAGAGCCGTAGTAGTAAAGGCAAAAGCATAAGGAATACTAGAGGTATCCCCCTCTTCTCCGCCTGTATATTTGATAGTAGGAACATCCACACTCATCACGTTCTTAGAACCCACTTCAAACTTAGCAGACCTAGCGGGATAAAGCAAGGCTTCTGACATACTTAAAGTACCCATCTGTGCTTTGGCCAGAATGAAATGCTCAGAAACGCCCAGTAGTGCACGCTCCATTTTTTGTCTCAGCTCATGATTACGTTTGATGTAAATCATAAACTGGCGAACCATTTCATCTCTTTTATCCTTTAAAAGCTTGTGGCCACGGACAGCTGTTCCTAACCGTCTTTTTAAGTTAGTTAGTTCCATCCTGGTGGGATTTATTGTCTTAGCCATAGGTTATTCCCCCTTGGGTTCTTCTAATGGCTTATAGTATTTATCCAAGAATTCATCATGAATACGTTTTAGTTCGCTGCGAGGCAAAATTCCCAAGAGCTTCCAGCCTAAATTCAAAGTTTCTTCAATACTGCGGTTGGTGTAATAGCCCTGAGAAACATATTGCTTCTCAAATTCTTCAGCAAACTTAGCATATAGTTTATCTACCTTGCTCAGTGCTGCGTCACCCAAGATAGTAGCTAATTCCTTGGCTTGCTTGCCACGGGAGTAAGCGGCAAACAGTTGGTTCATGGTATCAGCATGATCTTCTCTGGTCTTACCTTTACCAACGCCCTTATCCTTCAAACGAGACAAGGAAGGTAACACATCAATAGGAGGTGTGAGGCCTCTGCGATATAGTTCACGAGAGAGGATAATCTGACCCTCGGTAATATAACCGGTTAAGTCAGGAATGGGGTGAGTCTTGTCATCTTCAGGCATGGACAAAATAGGAATCTGGGTAATGGAACCCTTCTTACCTCTGATACGTCCGGCTCTTTCATACATGGTTGCCAAGTCGGTATAGAGGTAGCCGGGATAACCACGACGACCAGGAACTTCCTTACGTGCTGCAGAAATCTCACGAAGTGCATCAGCATAGTTGGTAATATCAGTAATAATAACCAAAACGTGCATGCCTAATTCATAAGCCAAATATTCGGCTGCAGTAATGGCCATACGAGGAGTAGAAATACGTTCTACAGCCGGGTCGTTAGCCAGGTTAATAAACATGACGGCACGCTCCAAAGCGCCGGTTCTATTAAAATCGTTCATGAAAAAGTTAGCTTCTTCAAAAGTAATACCAACAGCAGCAAATACTACGGCGAAGGTTTCGCCTGTGCCCAGTACCTTAGCCTGACGAGCAATCTGAGCAGCCAGCTGAGCATGTGGTAAGCCAGAACCTGAGAACACAGGCAGCTTCTGACCACGCACCAGCGTATTTAATCCATCGATGGCACTAACACCTGTTTGAATAAATTCAGCCGGATAATCACGCGCAGCCGGATTCATAGGAGTACCATTAATATCTTCGTATTTATCAGGAATAATTTCTGCGCCACCATCAATAGGACGACCCATACCATCAAATACACGTCCCAACATAGAAGGTGCTACACCTAATTGAATACTATGTCCTAAGAAACGCACTTTAGAATCAGACAGCTTCAAGCCCTGAGAGCTTTCAAACAGCTGCACCAAAGCCTTGTCTCCATCCACGGTTAAGACCTTGCCACGGCGAATTTCACCATTAGCCTGCTGAATTTCTACCAGCTCATCGTACTTAACACCTTCCACATGATCAACCATCATCAGAGGGCCAACAACTTCGCGAATTGTTTTATAATCCTTACGCATCTGCTTCACCCTCCTCAGTTAAATCATTAAAGGCCTTATCCATTTCCTTATTAATAGCAGCGAATCTCTCGTCTACCTCTTTTTCGGGAATGGCTTTTGCTCTGCCTATTTGTTCACGAATAGGCATATCAATTAATTTATCCAGCATAACATGTTTGTTCAAAGCTTCTACGGCCTGGTTATACCAACCAAGGATAAGTTTTAGCATAGCATACTGTTTCTTTAAGGAAGTATAGGTATCAATATCATCAAAAGAGTTCTGATGTAGGAAGTCTTCACGAATAGAGCGTGCGCATTCCATGGTAATACGATCCTTAAAGCCTAAGGCATCAATACCAACCAATTGCACGATTTCGTTAAGGCTGGCCTCTTCTTGCAGAATACCCATAGTCTTAGCAACTAAGCTGGACCAATCAGGTGCTACAGAGGAATCGTAGTAAGTACGAAGTCTGTCTGAATACAGGGAATAGCTTTGCAACCAGTCAATAGCAGGAAAGTGACGAGCATAAGCAAGGGACGCTGATAGACACCAGAAAACCTTTACTATACGCAATGTTGCCTGACTGACAGGCTCAGAAATATCGCCACCTGGAGGAGATACAGCGCCAATGGCACTGACAGCTCCAATTCTACCTTCTGCGCCAATGCACTTCACTTCGCCGGCTCTTTCATAGAATTCTGCCAGACGAGATGCCAGGTAGGCAGGATAGCCTTCTTCACCGGGCATTTCTTCCAAACGGGAAGACATTTCACGCAAGGCTTCTGCCCAACGAGAAGTAGAGTCAGCCATAATAGCTACTTTGTAGCCCATATCACGGAAATACTCAGCAAGGGTAATACCGGTATAAATGGACGCTTCACGAGCTGCTACCGGCATATCAGAAGTATTGGCAATAAGTACGGTACGTTTCATCAAAGGAAGGCCTATTCTAGGATCTTTTAGAGCAGGGAATTCATTTAGTACATCTGTCATTTCGTTACCACGTTCACCACAACCAACGTAGATAATAATATCTGCATCAGCCCACTTTGCCAGCTGGTGCTGAATAACTGTCTTGCCACTACCGAAAGGACCGGGTACAGCAGCTACGCCGCCTTTAGCAATAGGGAACAAGGTATCAATAACTCTTTGTCCTGTAACCATAGGTTCATCAGGAGGCAACTTTTCCATATAAGGACGGGCTCTACGTACAGGCCAGGTCTGTAGCATAGGATACTCGGTAACATTACCTTCCTCATCCTTTAGTTTGTAGACAGTCTCGGTAATATTGGCCTCACCGGAAAAGACCCAGTCCAGTGTGCCTTTCCTGCCGGGAGGAACCATAATTTTATGCAAGACAGCAGGAGTTTCCTGTACAGTACCGATAACATCACCGCCGCTTACCTTATCTCCCAGCTTAGCTACAGGAGTGAAGGCCCATTTCTTTTCACGATTAAGCTTTGGTACGGAGATACCACGAGTAATACGGTCGCCGGCAATTTTATAAATTTCCGTTAAAGGTCTTTGAATACCATCAAAAATACTTTCTATCAGGCCAGGAGCCAATTCTACAGAAAGTGCTGCACCTGTGGTTTCTACAATTTCACCGGGGCCTAAGCCTGCGGTTTCCTCATAAACCTGAATGGAGGCTTTATCGTCTCTTAATTCAATTACTTCGCCAATTAGGTGCTTATCACTTACTTGTACAACATCATAAAGTTGAACATCGCTCATGCCTTCAGCCACAATCAGCGGTCCGGATACTTTTACAATAGTTCCACTCATTGGTTTAATCACTGTCCTTCCTTAAATAGAATATCTGCACCCACCGCTTTTTCTACGTTGGATTTAATACGTTTCATGCCCAGTCCTTTGGACTCTGTACCAACAGGAATCGGTATGATGGCCGGATAAGTTGCAGTTGCATAATAATTAATCACATCCTGCACTTTTTCTGCCGCTTCTTCGGTAATGTAAATGATGACATAATTTTGATCGGCTAATTTATGAATACGCCTTTCAATTTTTTCTTTTTCTGTTTCATAGAAAACATCGAAGCCTACCGCTTTAAAAATCATTACGGAATTGGCATCTCCGATGACTGCTATTTTTTTTTCTTTCATACCCTACCTCCCGGCCAAGGTTTTAGATAAATAGTTGTGGCAAGTGAGCTTCAAATCCACCTTGCTTAGAACCAAAAATAACTCTTAAAGCCTGGGCTTCAGCATCCCGCGCTTTCAAGTAACCGATGATAGGACCTAAATTGTCAGTATCCCACCTTACCTTACGCAAAATATCCATCAGCATCTTACGCATAACATCTGCAATTGCAGCAATATCTTGCCTTTGTACATAATCATTAAGAGCTGCAGCTAAGGGAATACCATGGCTGCCATGATTTAAGCGGGCTCCCAATTGTTCAAAAGGAGTATCCATGCTTTCCAAATAATACTTCTTGTCTATTTCTCCGCAATCTAAAAGAAGCATTCTAAGTTTATCCGGTCCCCAGTGCAACAATCTGGCACGAACCAGGCTTAAAGCATTTTGGAAATCAGCACGTAAATTGAAATATTCCCGAATAAAACCATGCTCTTCTTTTTCATCAAGTACTTCTTGTGCATAAGTAAACAGCGCACAATCTATCATGGCACTGAACCGCATAGGATCAATGGTCTTTCTGGCAATATCTGCTTCAATACTGTTAAAAGTATTTCTATAAACCTTGGGCAGAGAATCATATTTCCTGGTGGCGATACAAGTCTTGATTGTCTCAAGAGAAAAGAAACCGCCATCTCTCAAATATTTTTCACCATCAGTTTTTAAAAGCCGTGCCTTGAGCAATGTTTTCAAATTATGGTTATCCACATTTAAAAGAAAAAGTCCGGTAAGCTCTACATCAGGAGTAAGCTCCAGAATTCTTTTTCTGGTTATATTCATTTGCTCTCTGATCATGAGATCTAATTCGCCGTAAGCAATCTCTTCTTCGGTAATATTGCCTTCGCCATAACCTGCTTCTATTAGGATAGCTGTTGCTTCTTTAATAGTTGGTGCTTCGGCAATCCTCCTCAGCTGATTTTGCTTAAGCATTTTGGTGGACATAACACTGACTCTGCCAATAGCATATTCATAACTTTCTTGAGGCATATTACTTCACCTCCGTACCAAAAAGAATGTTTGCTATCTGACGTTCTTCCTTTTGTCTTACTTCTCTCAAAATAGAAGCAAAAGAACCATCATAATCAGTAGTGGTACCTTCTAGTTCTACGCCGCCTTTAAATCTAGCCGGTTGATCGCTTAAGGTTAAGGAGCCTTTCTTCCCGGCTGCTTGTAAGGCAGAATTTAATTTTGTTAAAAAGCCATTTTGATACTTGGCTATGTCGTCTGCCGGCACATGTAATTTTTCTTCACCTGTTTCGCTGGCAGCTACAACAATTGAAGTAATCAATCTTTCCCATTTATCTTGAGGCAGCTTATTTAAGGCGTCCTCTACCTTGGCAAATACTGTTTCCAGTATTTCCCTTTGGCTGTTTAAGGTTTTTTTACGGCTTTCCAATTCAGCAATAAGAACCTGCCTGCGCCCTGCTTCTTCGGCATTAAGCTTAGCTTGAGCTTTAATGCTCTCCACTGAAGTTTGGGCAGACGCAAGGACCTTGTCACGAACAGCAGTTGCTTTTTTCTCAGCATCTGCCAAAATATTTGTTTTTTCTATGGAAGCCTCTTCTTCTATTTTAGAAATTATCTTATTTGCTGCCACTGCTTTTCACTCCTCGCTTAAATCTTAATGCCGTTAATC
>Ga0268360_1001372_pt1 | contig 26321 bp, 27 predicted proteins | sample BioMet11_FD_192465 | JGI IMG/M metagenome (GOLD analysis project Ga0268360, IMG submission 192465) | Sewage microbial communities from Oakland, California, United States - Biofuel 11 (Illumina Assembly) | ecosystem: Engineered > Wastewater > Sewage > Unclassified | place: USA: California... | reverse complement strand
GAACAGGTAAAAACGGTCAACATCGGAAACGAAATGCGGATTACGCTTTCCATGGGAATAGGGGACGGCGGAGACACTTACGGGGAAAATTATGAGTTTGCGCGTCTGGCCATGGATATGGCGCTGGGACGCGGCGGTGATCAGGCAATCGTAAAAAACCATGAGACCATCCGGTATTTCGGCGGCAAAACGCAGGCAGTGGAAAAAACGACCAGAGTGAAAGCCAGGGTCAAGGCACATGCGCTCCGTGAGCTTATGGAAAGCAAGGAAAGACTGATCATTATGGGGCATAAGCTCCTGGATATCGATTCATTCGGCGCGGCGGCCGGTGTCTGGCGGATTGCCATGTCCATGGAAAAGAAAGCCAATATCGTAGTCAGCAATATCAATTCTTCCGTCAAACCCATGATGGACAGGTTTATGGGCGGGGAATATCCGGAAGATATGTTTATAAGCGAGGCACAGGCCATGGCTCTTATGGATGAGAATACCATCCTTGTGGCAGTGGATGTAAACAGACCCAGTATCACGGAGGCGCCCGCACTTCTGGAAGCGGCGAAGACAATTGTGGTGCTGGATCACCACAGACAGAGCGCGGAGATCATAGATCACGCAGTCCTTTCCTATGTGGAACCTTACGCCAGCAGTGCCTGCGAAATGGTCGCGGAAATTGTGCAGTATATTGCAGAGGACATCAAGATCCGTACAACGGAAGCGGATGCCATGTATGCCGGAATTGTGATCGATACGCATAATTTTACAAATATGACCGGTGTGAGGACATTTGAAGCGGCGGCTTTCCTGAGACGAAACGGAGCGGATGTTACAAGGGTAAGAAAACTGTTCCGCGAGAGAATAGAAGATTACCGCGCCAAGGCGGAAGCCATTCACAACGCGGAGGTCTATAAGGATTCGTTCGCCATCAGTCTCTGCCCGTCGGAGGGACTTGAGAGTCCTACGGAAGTAGGGGCACAGGCTGCAAATGATCTTTTGGATATTGTCGGGATCAAGGCAAGCGTGGTGATTACGGAATACAACAGCAGGATTTATCTCTCTGCGCGTTCCATCAATGAAGTGAATGTACAGGTCATGATGGAGAAATTGGGCGGGGGCGGACACAGATCCATAGCGGGTGCCCAGCTTGAAAATATCACAACGGATCAGGCAAGGGAAAAAATCAAAGAAGTTATTTCGGACATGATCGGGAAAGGTGAGATATTATGAAAATCGTATTGCTGAAAGATGTGAAATCACTTGGAAAAAGCGGTGAACTGGTGGAGGTATCCGAGGGATACGCCAGAAATTTTATTCTGCCGAAAAAATTCGGTGTTGAAGCAACGCCGGGGAATCTGAATACGCTGAAACTGAAAAAGGCAAACGAAGAACGCATTGCGGCCGAACAGCTGAAGGATGCAGCGGAACTGTCGGAGAAATTATCCGGAGCGGGTATTTCCGTTTCCATTAAAGGCGGAGAAAACGGAAAAACGTTCGGATCCGTTTCCACAAAAGAAATTGCGGATGCCGTAAAGGAACAGCTCGGTCTGGAAATCGATAAAAAGAAAATCGTGCTTGCGGAGCCGATCAAAAAATTCGGCAGTCATGAAGTCACGGTAAAGCTGCATCGCGAAGTAACCGCAAAACTTGCGGTGAAGGTCACGGAAGCTTAAACGGGAGAAAAGAAACAGATGGATGAACCTCTGATCAAACGGGTCTTGCCGCATAACACGGATGCAGAACAGTCTGTCATCGGATCCATGCTGATGGATAAAGATGCCGTGACGGCGGCAGTGGATATTGTCAGCGAAGATGATTTTTACTCCCGGCAGTACGGGGTCATGTTTGCGTGCATGGTAGAACTGTTTAATGAGGGGAAACCGATCGATCTGGTTACGGTTCAGGATAAACTGAAGGGGAAGGATGTTCCTCCGGAAGTCAGCAGCCTGGAGTTTGTACGGGATATCGTGGACAATGTTCCCACTTCCGCGAATGTGAAGTCCTATGCGAATATCGTACATGAAAAAGCGGTCAAGCGCCGCCTGATCAAAGTCAATGAAGAAATCGAAAATACCTGTTACGCGGATAAGGAAGATATGGATACCGTTCTCGGAGAAACAGAAGAGAAGATATTCCATGTACTGCAGTCCCGCGGATCCTCGGATTTTGTGCCGATCGATCAGGTGACGATGCGGGTAATGGACAAGATTCAGGAGGCTTTTAAAAACGGAGCTCCGGTTACCGGCCTTCCGACCGGCTTCCTGGATCTGGATTATAAGACCAGCGGCATGCAGCCTTCCGATCTTGTTCTGATCGCGGCAAGACCTTCCATGGGAAAAACGGCGTTTGTTTTAAATGTAGTGGAGACTGTGGCTTTGAAGAAAAATCTTCCGGTCATGATCTTTTCCCTGGAAATGAGCAAGGAACAGCTTGTCAACCGGCTTCTTTCCATGGAATCCGGGATCGATGCGCAGAAATTGAGAACGGGAAGCCTGAATGCAGAAGATTTTGAACTCCTTTTGCAGAGCGCAGTCCGCATCAGCAACGCGAGGAATCTGGTGATCGATGATACGCCGGGTATCGGCATGACGGAACTCAGGAGCAAATGCCGGAAAAAGAAACTGGAAAGCGGTTTAGACCTGATCATTATCGATTATCTTCAGCTGATGAGCGGAAGCGGGAAGGGAAATGACAACCGGCAGCAGGAAATTGCCGAAATTTCCAGAAACCTGAAGTCGCTGGCAAGGGAAATGGAAGCGCCCGTCATTGCCTTATCCCAGCTGTCCCGTGCCTGTGAAGCCAGAACGGATCACAGACCCATGCTTTCGGACCTCCGGGAATCCGGAGCCATTGAGCAGGATGCGGATATCGTCATGTTCCTGTACCGGGATGACTATTACAACAAAGACTCCGAACATCCGAATGAAGCGGAAGTGATCATTGCAAAACAGAGAAACGGTCCCATCGGAACGGTAACGCTCCTGTGGAAGCCGGAAACGACCAAGTTCGTAAACCTGCAGAAATAGAACAATAAAAAAACAGCCCCGCGCGCAGATGCGTTCCGGGCTGTTTTTTCTGTCGGATCAGCACTTAAGCTTCGATAGCGCCGTTCGGGCAGGCAGCTTCACAGGTTCCGCAGTCAATGCAGGTATCCGCATCGATCACATATTTGTCTTTTCCCTGAGAGATTGCGCCTACCGGACACTCACTTTCGCAGGATCCGCAGCTAACGCATTTATCTGTAATTTTATGTGCCATTATTAAAGTCCTCCTTTGTGGGATATTTCTTTAATTGTATATGACAGTCGGGAAAAATTCAAGTCCCGTTTAAATTCCTTGTATTTTAGTAGGGATTATGGTATGATGACCGCATCTCAAAATGAAAACAGGAGGAATTCAATATGGCAATCAATAAAGACATGACCATCGGCGAAATTATCACCACCAATGAAAATATAGCTCCGATCCTGATGCGTGCAGGAATGCACTGCCTCGGCTGCCCTGCTTCTCAGGGGGAGACCCTCGAGGAAGCATGTCAGGTTCACGGACTGGACTGTGATACGCTGGTAAGCCAGATCAATGAGATCGTAAAGTAAAAGACAAGATCAAAGAAAAGAAAAAATCAAAAAAAGCCGGTGGTTTCCTTTTTGGAACCGCCGGTTTTTTTATTCAAGTTTCATGTTTCAGCAGCTTCTGGAAGTCTTAACGGATTTTTGCGAGAGACTGAAGTGCGTTTCCGGGAATGATCACCTCATAATGTTCCCGGCAGTAGGAATCGCTGGAATAGGTCTGCTTTACGCGTTTTCCGTACTCGGCCAGCATATTGCAGGTGCTTGCAAAGGAAGCAGCATCCTTTTCCGAATTTTCCAGAAGGAGATAATACTTTCCGTCGGAAGGATTCTTATAAAGGGCATTGCTGCCGATTTTGTTATCTTTGACGGCAGCTGCGGCATTGATCGCCTGATCCAGGGAACCGAAAACAAAAATCCGGAGTCCGGAAATTCCTTCCTCTTCCCGCGGTGTTTCCTGTCCGGAAAGAATGCGGTCCGCCCCTTCCAGGATGGAGGCAAATGGATTTCCGGTCTGTTCGGAAAGATCGGTATCCGCCGTCGGGGAAAATTTTGAAAAGCGGGTATCCATTTCTTCCGGATCATCCACTTTTGTAATGACAAGCATGACACTTTCATTGGAAAGCGGGATAGCTTCCACCATCAGGGGGATATCTTCCGCTTCGAATCCGACTTCATTGGATGCTTTCTGTATCATCTCCCGAAAAAGACTGCGGGCTTTGTCACTGCCGTATGCAAGTTCACTTAAATTCAGATTGCGTACACTTAAATCAAAATTTGAAAGGGTACAGCGGATCTGATTGTCGCTGATGCGCTCGATTTTCACGAAATTCTCTCCTTTCCGGTTCAAGGATATTCAGGATCTTCTGATCCATTTAGAGAATACTATACAACGGATCCGGCAAATAATCAATTAAGAACAGGGATCTTGCGGGCAGAGAAGCTTTTATGGAAACAGATGTACGATTTATCGTACCAAATGCAGGTTCGACGTTGTAAGTGCCCAGCAGGAGAAATAAGATAAAAACGGAGATGAAAAAAGGAGGCGTCTTATCCATGAAGACCGCAGATCATTCAGGCATGTACAAGCGGCTTTGGTTGTCACGGAGTCCCGCATAGGAGCCGGCAATCTCCTGAAAAAGGATGCATCCGGAACAAACAAAAAGAGATCCGAAAGAGAAGCAGGGTCGTTCGTATTCAGCACATGCCGGGCGGAAACCGGCCAGACGGATTGTCCGGCAATTCATGTGTCACGGCAGGAATCCTACCAGGCGTCATTACAGGAAAAACCCGGAAACGGACCCGGAAGAAGGACCGAAACGGGAAAAAGGAAGGGCGTCACGGTCAGCCGGACAAAAAGAACTGAAAAGGAAACCGCAGCGGAATAACCGGAATCGGGAGGAGAAAACTCAAAATGAAAGAAAGTCTTTATGAAGACCTTACAAAAAAAGACAGATTCCTCAAAGGGATCAGAAAGCTGAAAAACAACGGTGTTTCCATTTTTATCGATAATCGGGAGAGCAGTGAAAAAGAATGGCCTGTTCTTTTAAGAGAGCGGGAGGACACCAGTTTTTACATGTGTGATTTTATTGAAGACCCCGATACCGGAAAATTGATTTCTGTCCGTTTTGACAGGGTAACGCACGAAGCTGTTTAATAAAAATCTCATATGGATGCGCCCGGTCTGCGAGCAGTCCTGCGGATGAAAAAGCCTGTTCAAACGGAAATCAGATATGATATACTCTTAGAGGACCCAGGAGGGTCCTCTAATTATATGCCGGAAGATCAGAAAAGCAGAAAAAATAAAAAAAGTCACAAGCCGCAGCTGGTTTTTTTCCTGCTGCTGTTTTTCCTGATTGCGGCCATGCTCGGGACGCGCTGGGCTGTAAAGTATGCGCCGAACAGGGAGGTTATGTCGGAAGGAGAGCTGTTCGGCGTATCCGGAGAAGAAACCGCCATCATGTACAATTACGAGATCCAGAAAGCAACCGCAATCTGTTCGGACGGACAGGTCTATCTCCCCATGAACTGGGTCAGTTCCATTCTGAACGAACGGTTTTACTGGGACGATGCGGAACAAAAACTCATCTATGCGCTTCCGGATTCTATCGTGACCGCGGATGAAAATACGGAAGGAACTTCCGGCGGGAAGCTCCTGATCGTCCGGGACGGAAAAGTATATCTGTCTGAAGCTCTGATCAAAAATTATACGGATGTCCGCATGGATTCCTTTGCCGATGGAGAAGTAAAGAGAACTTTTGTGGAAGACACCTGGGGCAGTTTTCAGACGGCAAAGGCAGGAAGAAAAACACAGCTGAGAAGCGGGAAAACCGTTAAGGCAAAAGTGATCGCGGAAATAGCACAGGGAGAGTCCCTGCGTTTTATTCCGGACCGTGCCGGCAGCAGCGGGAATAATACAACCGAAAGCAGCACCAAATGGCAGAGGGTAATGACGCAGGCCGGTCTGACGGGATACGTGCAGACAGATAAGCTTACTGCCGTTCAGGAGGGGCAGGATGAAAGCACTTTTAAAGCACCGGTCTATTCCTGTATTTCCATGGATCAAACGGTCATTCTGGCCTGGCATCAGATTACGAACAGTTCAGCCAACAAGTATCTGGATTCGGTTCTTGCGGGAACGTCCGGGATCAACGTGATTTCCCCTACCTGGTTTGCACTTACCGACAACAGCGGAAATTACAATAGTTACGCAAGCAGGGACTATGTGGACAGTGCCCATCAGAAGGGTGTGAAGGTATGGGTGCTGATTGATAATTTCAGCAAGGATGTCAATATGGGGACGCTCTTAAAAACATTCGCCGTCAGGACCGGACTGATTCAGAATCTGATGAACGATGCGGACACTTACGGGTTCGACGGCATCAACATAGATTTTGAACAGGTCGGGAAAGATGCTTCAAAGGCTTACGTGGAATTCATACGGGAGCTTTCCGTTTCCTGCCGGAAGAAGGGGCTGGTGCTTTCCGTGGATACGCCGAGTCCCGCATCCTACAATGCCTATTATGACAGGAAAGAGCTGGGAACGGTTACAGACTATGTGATCAATATGGGATATGATGAATATACATCGGGAGATGAACGCGGGATGGGAAGCACGGCCTCCATTTCTTTTGTGCAGACCGGGATAAAGGATTGTCTGAAGGAAGTGCCGAAGGAAAAACTGATCAACGGCGTTCCGCTTTATACGCGGGTCTGGACAAGCAGCTCCGACGGGATAACGAGTCAGGCAATGGGGATTAAGGATGCCGAAAACTGGGTTAAAACGAACAACGTGAAACTGACCTGGAACGATGATCTTGGACAGTACACCGGAGAACTTCCCTCTGCAGATGATAAGAATACGAAGTATATCTGGATGGAAGAGGAAAAATCCATGGGGTTAAAGATTGATGCCGTAAAAGAGGACAAGCTGGCCGGCGTGGCATGCTGGAAACTGGGACTGGAGCCTCCGGAGATATGGAGCGTGATCAATGAAATCAACAAGTAAAAAGATTTTGACGGCAGGAATTCTGGCAGCCGTCTCCCTTGCGGTTTTCATTTCCTGCGGTCCCGCAAAGCAGGAGACGCAGACCGCAGTGCAGAGTGCGGAAAGTACGGCTGCTGAAAGTACGTCTGCGGGAAGCACATCGCAGGAATCCGGCACACAGGCGCAGAGCACGGAGACAACGGTTCCCGCGGTACCGGTTACGCCGGAGGAAACCACATCGCAGGGAAGTACGGAAACCAAACAGGCCGGGCATGCCGGAAAGGCAGCGACTCTGAAAATACTGGTCGCCAGCGATATCCATTACATGGCAAAGGCTTACCGGGACAGCGGCCCCGCGTTTACGGATATGGTCGATCACGGAGACGGGCGTCTGGTACAGTACTGCTCGCAGATCACCGATGCATGGAAGGAAGAGGTGATTGCCGCAAAGCCGGATCTCGTGATCCTTTGCGGGGACCTTACCTTTGAAGGAGAAAAGAAAAGCCATACGATATTTGCCGATATTTTAAAACAGATCGAAGATGCCGGGATCCCGGTCATTGTCATCCCCGGAAACCACGACATCAACAATCTCAATGCATGCAGCTATGACGGTGTACAGACGGCGCCGGTACCGCATATTTCCCCGGCGGAATTTGCAAAAATCTATTCGGATTTCGGATACAGCGAAGCCATAAGCCGGGATCCCGCATCGCTCAGCTATGTTTATCAGGCGGATGATACCACCCGCATTGTCATGCTGGATTCCTGTCAGTACACCCCCAGGGCAGTCACCGGAGGCATGATACGCGAAGCAACCTATGACTGGCTGGAAGAACAGCTGAGGGATGCAAAACAGAAAAACATGACGGTCATTACGGTCACCCATCAGAATGTTCTGGATGAAAGCGAAATATATACGCAGGACTGCACCATTGAACACGGGGAGCGTCTGGAGAATATGATCGAGGACTACGGAGCAGCTTTTCATCTGTCGGGGCATCTTCATGTGCAGCACTATAAAAAATCCGACAGTACGGGCAATGCTTTTTATGAGATCGTAAGCGCTTCTCTTACCACACCTCCCTGCAACTACGGGATTTTGACAAGAAACGCCGACTTTTCCTGGTCTTACAGCACAAAGAATGTCGATGTTGCCGCCTGGGCGGATAAAACCAAATCCAGAGAAAAAAACCTTCTGAATTTTGTGGAATACAAGGAAGCGTTTCTGAAAAATGTGTTTATGAACCAGGCCTATGATGAATATGAGAAACAGGGAATAGCAGATTCATTTTCCGATGCGGACAAAGCGGAAATGGCAGGCATGTATGCGGATCTGAATATGGCCTATTATGCCGGAAAAGCCTATAAAATTGCGGATGAGATCAGGGAATCGGACGGATATAAGAAGTGGTCGGAGAATGCCTATCAGAGTAAATTCAACGATTATATCGAGTCCATCCTTACCGATGCAACGGCTGATTATACAAAACTGGAAATTCCCGCAAGGTAAAGATCGGGGAAATTTCAGACAGTCTTCCGGATTTTATCTCTGCAAAACCGGCGGAGAATGCCGGGACGGGATGCCTGATCCAAACAGGACGGCGCAGAATGAAACAGGAAATCCCGGCAATCAAAATACTTGTGCAGTACGGAAGAATGGAATATAATCATGGAAGCGATTCGGGGCGGGGTGAAATTCCCCACCGGCGGTACAGTCCGCGAACCTTTGGAACCATTCCGAAGGCTGATCCGGTGAAAATCCGGGACCGACAGTAAAGTCTGGATGGAAGAAGAGCGGACACAGGTATTTTATGATGTCATGAGGAATGCCCCGGCGGAAGTTCTGCCGGGGCATTTTTTGTCGGAAGGAAGCAAGCCAGTCAGGCTGATTTCTGCCCGCAGAAGGATTCTTCCGAAGGTTTCGGAATGCAAACCCGGACCCGGAAAAGGAGAAAAGAACATGAATGAATTTGGCAGTGAAATATTGAAGAATGCGCTTTTTGTTTTTGAATTTTTTTTGATCGTGGCAGCGATTTTTGGCATTGCCTATGCGGCCGAAAAGATTTTGAACCGGAAAAATCATATTGCGGGACGGATCCTGTCCACCAGGAAGATCGCGATGATCGGACTTTTTGCCGCCGTGAGCGTGATCCTGATGATGTTTGAAATTCCGGTCCCGTTTGCCCCGTCATTTTACAAACTGGATTTGTCCGAACTGCCGGTTCTGATCGTGACCTTTGCGTTTGGGCCTGTTGCGGGAGTCCTGACGGAATTCATCAAGATACTGCTGTATCTTTTGTTTCATTCCACCTCTTCCGCGTTTGTGGGAGAACTCGCCAATTTCACCGTAGGATGCAGCTTCATTCTGCCGGCGGGGATCCTCTATCTGGTACACAAGACAAAAAGGAGCGCGCATGTTTCCTGCACGGTCGGAACACTCTGCATGACAATTTTCGGCTCCTTCTTCAATGCCGTCTATCTCCTTCCTGCTTTCGCAAAACTCTACGGGATGCCGCTGGAAGATATCATAGCCATGGGGACCAAAATCAATCCTGCCATTGTATCTGTAAATTCTCTGGTGTTTTTCGCGGTGGTTCCGCTGAACCTTCTGAAGGGCGGGGTGGTTTCCGTTCTGACGGTACTGTTATATAAGAAATTAAGCCCGATCATCAAACACTGAATCCGGGTTTTCCGATGGAAGAGGAACAGAGTTTGTGTTATGATTATTTTCAATATTGTGATATCAGTGCCAAAAGTGCAGAGCAAGCCGTGATATTACTTTTGGCGGCCACATCATATTGTAAGGTGATTTTTTACAGGGAAAATCGGGAAGGAACGACTATCCATGGTAACAAAAGTCATTAAAATCGAGGACCGGGAACCGGTGGACGAATCCGGTTTAAGGGAAGCGGCAGAGATCATCCGGGGCGGAGGTCTGGTTGCGTTTCCGACCGAGACGGTATACGGACTCGGCGCGAATGCTCTGGACGGGGAAGCGGCGCAAAAGATCTATGCGGCCAAGGGAAGACCGAGTGACAATCCTCTGATCGCTCATGTAGCGGACTGGGAAGGGATGCTTCCTCTTGTAGCGGATATTCCTGAAAATGCAAAAAAACTTGCGGATGCCTTCTGGCCGGGACCCATGACCCTGATCTTAAATAAAAGCAGCCGTATCCCGAAAGCGACCAGCGGAGGTCTTGACACGGTAGCCATCCGGATGCCGAGCGATCCGGTCGCTCATAAACTGATCGAACTTTCCGGGGTACCCATTGCCGCACCTTCCGCCAACACTTCCGGAAGACCAAGTCCCACCAGGGCAGAGCATGTCCTGGAAGACATGAACGGAAAAATAGAGCTGATCCTGGACGGCGGTCCGGTCAAAGTAGGCGTGGAGTCCACGATCGTGGATCTGACAGGAGAAGTGCCGGCTTTGCTCAGACCCGGCGCAGTCACCCTTTCGATGCTGGAAAAGATACTCGGAAAAGTCGACATCGACCCGGCTCTGAAAGGGCCTCTTGCGGGCGATGTCCATCCGAAGGCGCCCGGAATGAAATATCGCCATTACGCGCCGAAGGCGGAGCTCATTCTTGTGGAGGGAAATCCGGATGAGGTCGTGAACATGATCAATACCAAAGTCCGGGAAGCAGTCAATGCGAACAGGCTTACCGGAATTATTGCAACGGCGGAGTCCCAAAACCGCTATCCGCTCGGGATTGTAAAAAGCATAGGAATGAGAAGCAGCGAAGAATCGATCGCGCACAATCTGTTTTCTGTTCTGCGGGAATTTGACGATGCAGGCGTGGACATCATTTATTCGGAAAGTTTCCCGTCCGATGATCTGGGGCAGGCGATCATGAACCGTCTGATGAAGGCGGCCGGCTATCATTCCATCCATGTCATTCCAAAAAAGAATCCGGAGGCGGAAGGGGATTTCAAAAAGGAATCCTGAAAAGGGGAAATTCATGGATGCGATCCGGAGGGAAAAGGAATTCCGGAAAAGAATCCTGAGACGGAAGAAAATTTAAACCGGGAATCCCGGGACGAAGGGGATTCAAAAAAGGAGAAAACGTGAGCGAAAAAAGAGAGGATTATATTTCGTGGGATGAATACTTCATGGGGGTGGCGCAGTTATCCGGCAAACGAAGCAAGGATCCGAGCACCCAGGTCGGTGCCTGTATTGTCAGCAGCGATAACAAAATCCTTTCCATGGGCTATAACGGGTTCCCGAAGGGATGCTCGGATGAGGACTTTCCGTGGGGGAAGGAACACGCGGAGGATGACCCGTATAATGCGAAATATTTTTACACCACGCACAGCGAGCTGAACGCGATCCTGAACTATCGCGGCGGTTCTCTGGAGGGGAGCAAGCTCTATGTGACGTTATTTCCGTGCAATGAATGCGCAAAGGCGATCATTCAGGCGGGGATCAGGACGCTTGTCTATTCGTGTGACAAATATGCGGATACCCCGGCGGTAAAGGCATCCAAGCGGATGCTCAATGCGGCGGGCGTCAGGTATTACGAATATCAGCCGAGCGGAAGAAAAATCATACTGGAAGTCTGATCATGAGAGAAACCAAAAAAGAACGGGATGAGCGTATCAAACGCATCCTGCAGAAACTGGATCATGAATACGGAACGGACGGAACCTGCTTTCTTCATTATCAGAAAGACTGGCAGCTTTTATTTGCCGTGATCATGAGTGCGCAGTGTACGGATGCCAGGGTCAATCTTGTGACCGAAGAGCTGTGGAGAAAGTATAAAAAGCTGGACGATGTTGCGGATGCGGAATGCAGGGAATTTGAACAGGACATCCGGTCTACCGGCTTTTATCACAACAAGGCAAAAAATATCATTGCCTGTGCCGGAAAACTGCGTTCGGATCATAACGGAAAGGTTCCGAATGATATGGATGCGCTTACCGCGCTTCCCGGCGTGGGAAGAAAAACCGCAAATGTGGTCCGTGCGCATCTTTTTCAGGAAGCCGGGATAGCGGTGGATACCCATGTAAAAAGGATCAGCGGAAAGCTGGACCTTGCACATTCGGAGGATCCGGTCAAAGTGGAACAGGAGCTGATGCAGGTGCTTCCGAAAGATCACTGGATCCTGTGGAATACGGACATCATCCGCCTCGGAAGGACTTTATGCCCGGCACGGAAACCGAAATGTGCAGAATGTTTCCTGGCCGAAGACTGTCCGGCTTGCAAATAACTGCCAAATGGCATAGAATTAGGTTCATATTTAAAAATCGAGGTGACAAATTATGAGCAATAAAACAAGAAGGATTATTTCCATTGTCATTGTTGTAATTCTGGCAATAGCCATGGTGGCTTCTTTAGCGGTTGTCGGTTTCAGCAAGTAAAATGGAAGCGGCGGATATTGTGGTCACGGGATATGCCGGTGCAGCCGGAGCCTGTCTGATCGCAAAGAAAAACCGGGCTCAGCTTGAAAAAAAATTCCGAAGCGATTATATAGATAAAATCATCAGAGAAGATAACAGAAGCGGAAATCCGGAATATTTTGAAAAATGCGGTGTTAATTATTACCGGACCGTCGGTGAGGGAGGGGTGCTTTCCGAGCTTTACCGGATGGGAAGGGAAAGAAAAGCAGGAATGGACATCAAAATGAAACAAATTCCTGTTTTGCAGAGTACCGTTGAGATTTCAGAGATATACGGACTGAATCCGTATCGGCTTTTCAGCCGGTGCTTTATCCTTCTTTCGGAAAACGGCGGGGATCTTGTTGAGAAGCTGAATCATTCCGGGATTCATGCAGCCGTAATCGGACACATGACAAAAGGACCGGCGAAGATCATAACGGATAAAGAAGAAACGGAGTACCTGAACAGGCCGTCTGAAGATGAAATCCGGAAGGTATTGAAAACCGCAGGATCCGAAGAGACAGAAACCAAAAGAGCAGAAGCCAAAAGAGCAGAAGGCAAAAGAGCAGAAACCAAAGAGACAGAAACCAAAAGAGCAGAAGGCAAAAGAGCAGAAACCAAAGAGACAGAAACCAAAAGAGCAGAAGGCAAAAGAGCAGAAACCAAAGAGACAGAAACCAAACGGACAGCAGCAAAACAGACAGCAGCAAAACAGAAGGCATGAGGAAAATGAAATGAGAGAAAAAATTCTGGCAGTGATCGAAAAAAACGCAAGGATCAATATTCATGATCTGGCAACTCTTCTGGGGGAAAGTGAAACAGCGGTGGCCAATGAAATAACGGCCATGGAAAATGAGCATATTATCTGCGGCTATCATACCATGATCAATTGGGACAATACCAGCGAAGAAAAAGTGGTTGCCCTGATCGAAGTGAAGGTGACACCGCAGCGTGATCTGGGCTTTGATAAAATCGCGGAACGGATCTACCAGTATGATGAGGTAAAGACGGTGTATCTGATGAGCGGCGCCTTTGACTTTACGGTATTCATTGAGGGAAGGACCATGCGGGAAGTAGCGCAGTTTGTTTCGGACAAGCTTGCACCCATGGAATCCGTACTGAGTACGGCAACTCATTTTGTGCTGAAGAACTATAAGGATCACGGTACCATCTTAACCGAACCCGAGCAGGATGAAAGGCAGCTGATTACGCCATGAAAAAAATACTTTCCGAAAAGACAACGGCAATCAAACCTTCCGGCATCCGGAAATTCTTTGATATTGTAAATACCATGGACGGGGCCATTTCCCTGGGGGTGGGAGAACCGGATTTTGAAACACCCTGGTTTATCCGGGAAGAGGGTATTTATTCCCTGGAAAAGGGCCGGACTTTTTATACCAGCAATTCGGGACTTCGCGAACTGAAGGTGGAAGTCACCCGTTATCTGGAACGGCGCTTCGGCGTTCCCTATGATCCGGATCATGAAATAACGATTACGGTGGGCGGAAGCGAGGGGATAGATCTTGCTTTCCGTGCCATGTTAAATCCGGGCGATGAAGTGATCATTCCGCAGCCCAGCTATGTTTCCTATGAACCGTGTGCCATTCTGGCAGACGGCGTTCCTGTTATTCTGGAACTGAAGGAAAAAGACAAATTCAAACTGACACCGGATGCACTGCGGGAAAAAATCACGCCGAAAACAAAACTTCTTGTTCTGCCGTTCCCGAACAACCCTACCGGTTCCATTATGACCGGGGAAGAACTGAAAAAAATTGCGGAGATTGTCGTCGAAAAGGATATTTACGTTCTTTCGGATGAGATCTATACGGAGCTTACCTACAACGGAAAGGCACCGGCATCCATTGCGCAGTTTCCGGGAATGAGAGACCGGACCATCCTGATCAACGGATTTTCCAAAGCCTATGCCATGACCGGCTGGAGACTCGGGTATGCCTGCGGACCGAAAGATATCCTGGAACAGATGATCAAGGTCCATCAGTTTGCGATTATGTGTGCGCCCACCACCAGTCAGTACGCCGCGGTTGCGGCCATGCGGGACGGGGATGCGGCAGTTGCAAAAATGCGGGATTCCTATAACCAGAGAAGAAGATATGTTTTAAGCCGTCTGCAGGAAATGAATATCCCGTGCTTTGAACCGGAAGGCGCATTTTATGTGTTCCCCAATATCAGCCGCTTTGGAATGACCAGTGAGGATTTTGCAACGAGACTTCTGGAAAAGGAAAAAGTTGCCGTGGTTCCGGGAACTGCATTCGGAGATTCCGGAGAGGGATTTATCCGGATTTCCTATGCGTATTCGCTGAAGCAGCTGAAGGAAGCCTTGGGAAGAATAGAAAATTTTGTAAAGGTGCTTGATTCCGAAAATAAAACAGTGGAAGCCTGAGGAAAATGCTGAATATTGTATTATTGGAGCCGGAAATGCCGGCCAATACGGGAAATATCGGGAGGACGTGTGTCGCAGCAGGCACACGTCTTCATTTAATCGAACCGCTCGGCTTTAAACTGAATTCAAAAGCGGTGAAGAGGGCAGGCCTGGATTACTGGGATAAACTGGACTATACGGTTTATTCGGATTTTCAGGAATTTCTGGAGAAAAATCCGGGAATTGAAATTCATATGCTGACTACAAAAGCCAGAAAATCATATGCGGATCTTTCCTACGGTCCGGATTGTTTTCTGATGTTCGGGAAAGAGAGCGCAGGGATTCCGGAAGAAATTCTTCTGGAATATCAAAAAGACTGCGGCCGAATTCCCATGAATTCGAATATCCGCAGTCTTAATCTTTCAAACTCTGTTGCGATCGTTCTTTACGAAGCGCTTCGGCAGAATCATTTTCCCGGTCTGGAAAAAGAGGGAAATCTGCATCGGCTGCATTGGAATTAGCCGGTTATCTGGTCTTATTCTGTACCCATATCCCGTCGGAACCTACATAATAGTTATCCGGGGTCCAGTAGTTTGTCATCATGCGGCCCAGTGTAGAGTCGCTTGTAGTGCTCATGTAATACCAGTTCCCGGAGGCGGGGCTCTTCAGCCATCCCGTCACCATATAGCCGCTGGAATTGAAGAAATACCAGGAATTGTTGATCTGCTGCCAGTTGTTCGTGGTGTAGGTCTTATCCGCGTTGCAGTACCACCAGCCGGTGGAGTCCTTCAGCCATGCGCCCGAGGAGGAAGAAGAGGTAGTCCCGGGGCCGCTGCTGGAATTGGAAGAGCTGGAAGAATTGCTTTCAATGCTGCTTAAAAGGTCCGAGTCCACATACAGTTCGTCTGATTCAGCCCATTCGCCGTAGGTACCGCTGTTATAGGCACGTACCTTTACGTAGTAGGTTCCGGTCGAGGTGATATAAGAAGAAAAATCATACGAGGTATTTGTGGTTTCAAAGGATTGTTTGATGGTGCTTCCGCGGAGAAGCTTTACATAATATTTTGTTGCATCATACGCGTCCGACCAGGAAACATCAGCGGAGCTGTCATCGGTCCAGGAGACGCTGTCAATGGAAAGGTCATCGGTGGAAGTGCTGCCTATTTTTGCAAGGCGTACGGTCAGCGTTACGGATGAATTGCTGCTTCGGCTGGAACTGGAATAGGTGGTGGTATCTCCGCTGAGGTCAAATGCGGAAGAAGTTTTCCAGGAGGAAGAATCGTCCGAAGAAAAATAATAGCCGTCGCTGGTATCCGCCTTAACGGTGACCTTTACGGTCGGCCGGCTTCCGCTTGTTGTGTTTGTAATGCTGGAAACGGTAACGGAACTGATGCCGTCTGTACTGCTGCTGACATAGACATCATCCTTGGTCATCCCCGATGCCAGATCGTAGGAAAAATACAGATCGACGGAAGAAATGGCATCTGTCAGGGTGGAAGCCTGTGAAATCATGCTTATGCCGAAAACCATGGCGGCCGAGAATGCGAGTACGGCGAGTTTTTTTAATATAGTATTCTTTTTCATATTGACACCTCCTGATTGCTGATTGCTGTGACTCTGTAAGAACCCCGGAAGAAAAACCGGTCTGTTTTGAATAGTCTGATCCTATTCATCTTACCTGGAACTGTACTTAAATCAAGACTCTGCAGACTTACGTTTCTCTTACAAAAAAAAGGAGGATGCATCCTGCACCCTCCCGGGTATGAATTTTCGTTATTGTTTCCACTTGCCGTCCGCATCGACCGTGAAACCGTCCGGGGTGGTCGTATTGACCTGCATATCTCCGTTCGCCCCTACATAAAACCATACGCCGGCTTCGGAAGTGCTCTGGATCCATCTGGATGCGTACATAAGACCCGATGCGTCAAAGCAATACCATTTGCCGCCGATGGACTGCCACCCGGCTGCCTTTGTGTTGCCCGAAAGGATGTAACTCCAGGTACCGTCCGTATTCTGCTGCCAGCTTCCCGAAACAGACTGCCCGGGCCCGGAGGAAGAGGTGCCGGTTCCCGTTGTGTTTCCGGAATCACTGCCCTTGTAATTTGCTTTCAGCTTGGCAATGCTGTCAGAGTCAATATATTCGCCGTCGGAAACAGCAGAATTCTTTTCACCTGTAGAGGAGTCCTTTTTTGAACAGGTAACGACTGCATAGAAAGTTCCCGAACCGTGTTTGGTGATCAGGGAGGTCACATCGACCTGGCCGGCGGAGTAGCTTACTGTTTTGGCTTCTCCGACTCTGTATTTGGAGAGCAGGGTACTGGAATAATAAATCTGAACTTTGTAAGATGTTTTTCCGTCCCCGACATCCCAGGTAACCCTTGCATTGCTGTCGGATACATCCCAGGCCACGCCGCTGACCGAATAATCCGTGCTTTCCTCATCATCGCTGCTTGCGGCAAATGCCGAAATACAGGTCAACTGAGCCGTCATACACAGCGTAAGCAGAACGGCCGCGAACTTCCACATTCTCTTCATAGGGTATTTCCTCCTGTTCTTATGAAAAAACCGATATCGATCTCTTTTATTATACTCCATTGCCGGTCAAAACGGAACCCGGTACCGGAAAATCCGGCAGATCCGAAACGGCGGCCGGGAAGGATTTCCGTCGGAAACCGGATGCGGGTCCTGTGCAAGTACGCCGGCAAAGGGGGCCTGCAGCTCTTCTTTCGGCGAAATACGCCGGACAAGAGGCCTACAGCTCTTCTTTCTGCATGGGCGGGAGGGAAAAGATAAACTCCGTCCCTATCCCTTCCGTACTGATCACATCAATATTTTCTCCGTGGGCCTGGATGATCTCCTTTACAATGGAAAGTCCCAGCCCGGTGCCGCTCTTGTCTTTTCCGCGGGAAGTATCGGATTTATAAAAGCGGTCAAAAACTTTTTTGAGATCCTTTTTTGCAATTCCGATGCCGGTATCCTTGACGGAAATAAAGATCTTTTCTCCTTCTTCACTGCTCTGGATATAGATCGAGGAATTATGATGGGAAAATTTAATGGCATTGTCGATCAGATTGTAAAGGACCTGCTGGATTTTTCCGAGATCCGCATATACGGTTTCGACTTCATCGGAAAAGGTAAGTTCTATGGAAATGTTCTTGTTTTCGCACTGTCCCTCAAAACTTGCCGCTGTATCCCGGATTACACGGTTGATGTCGAAATTGGTGCGGGTCAGCTGTCCCTTAAAATCCAGCGTGTTCAAAGTCAGCATGCCGCTGGTCAGTTTGGTAAGGCGTTCCGTTTCATCGATTACGCGTTTCAGATATTTTTCCTGCAGATTCTGCGGAATGGTACCGTCCAGCATGGCTTCCAGATATCCCTTGATCGAGGTGAGGGGAGAACGGAAATCGTGCGAAATATTTGCGATGAAACGGCGCTGATAATCCTCGGTCTTGCTGAGTTCGCCGGACATATAATTCATGGTGTCGGCAAGATACCCCATTTCATCCCGGGATTTTACCTTGATGCGGTATTTCAGATTCCCGTTTGCGTATTGTTTGGCGGCTTCCGTTATTTTTTTCAGGGGACTTGTCACGGTCCGGTGGAAAAGGATCAGGATCAGAAGCGACAGCAGAAAGACAATGAGCGAAGTAAGATACACGATATTGAGAATCTCGTTTGCGCTTTCCTGCACCTTTTCCATGGGAAGATGAATGACTACATAGCCGTATGTCCGGTAGTTGCCGGTGATCGGAGCGGAAACACTCAGGACCTCATAAGGAAAGGAACCGAAATAGGAACCGGTCATATACGATTTGTTTCCGGTAGCGGTAGGATCGAAATTCGGGATCACGTCACCGGTTCTTTTGTTATCCGAATCCACAATGATAGATCCGTTGCGGTCCATGACCCAGATCTGTGCGCGAAGAAAAGTAGCGACTGCCTGCAGCTGCGGGTAGGCATTTGCAAGTTCAATATTTTTCCCCTGGTAAACCGTGGAATACGTGGTCGCGATCAGATTGGATTCATCGTAGAGCGTTTCGCTTCTGGAACGGATGAGGTAATTATAGGTCAGACGGGAAGAAAGCGTTGCAATGGCGATAAAACCTGCAATGCCGAAAACAATGTATCCCAGAATGAATTTTAAATAGAGAGACAGTTTCATAATTTCCGGACCCGATCTCTTTTATTTTTTAACCTCGAATTTATATCCGATTCCCCACACGGTTGCAATGGCCCATTGTTCGTGGTCCTTGATTTTTTCCCGCAGGCGTTTGATATGGACATCCACGGTACGGGTATCGCCGATATATTCATATCCCCAGATATGATCCAGGAGCTGTTCCCGTGTAAAGACCTGATTGGGGCTGGATGCCAGAAAATACAGCAGTTCCAGTTCCTTGGGAGGCATGTCCACGGAATGTCCCATGTAAAGAACAGAATAATTGGTCAGGTTGATCGTCAGGTCCGGGTATTCCACATAGTTCCCCTGCTGTGACTTTTCCGGTTCCTTTTTAACGGTCATGGCGGTACGGCGAATGACAGCCTTTACCCGGGCAACCAGTTCCTTGGAATCAAACGGTTTGATCATATAGTCATCCGCGCCGAGCTCAAGTCCGAGGACTTTGTCAAACACTTCGCCTTTGGCAGACAGCATGATGATCGGAACCTGGGATTTGGTACGTATTTCACGGCAGACCTGATATCCGTCTATTCCGGGAAGCATGAGGTCAAGAAGGATGAGATCCGGCTTGAACTCCGGAAATGTACTGAGCGCGGCTTCTCCGTCATGCACGATTTCGGTATCATAGCATTCCTTGATCAGATAAAGGGAGATCAGATCCGCTATATTTTCATCATCATCGACAATTAAAATTTTTTGTTTTTCCGCCATGTTTTCATACTCCGTTTTTTATTTGAAAGTTACGATCGTAATTGCGTCCCCGCCGTCATCGTACGGTGCGGTTTTGTAAGATTTGATAGAACTCTGTTTATGCAGAAATTCGTGGATGCCCTTTTTCAATGCGCCCGTACCCCTGCCGTGGATGATGCGGACGGAAGAAAGATGGGAGAGCAGGGCATCATCCAGATATTTATCCAGCGCCGCGCAGGCATCGTCCACGTTCAGTCCGATCACATTGATTTCGGGAGAGATTTCCATCGCCGTCCGGAGAGAGGATCCGCCGGACCACCCGGCAGCGGGATTACCTCCGGCATTCCGGGACGGGGAATCCTCCAGGAGTTCCACATCGTTCAGATTGACCTGTGTTCTCAGGATGCCCATCCGTACAAAGAAATTTCCCCGTTCATTCGGGAGGGAAGACACAATGCCGTTGTGGTTCATACTCAGAATTTTAACGTTGTCGCCGAGGTTCAGCCGGACGGGTTTGTTCTTTCCCGAACCGGACGGAGAAGCCGCATGAATGCCGGAAGTGCTCTCCACGGATTTTAAATTTTCGCGAATGGCGCTGCGCTGCTTTTCCAGTTCGCGGGAAAGGCCGGAGTCGGAGGAGAGTTTGTTGATGGCCCGGATCGAGGAGTCTGCCGTTTCCTTTGCTTCCCGCAGGATCTTCTGCGCCTCTTCCTTTGCCTCCCGGATGATTTTTGCTTTTTGTTCGTCCAGGTGTTCGTCCTTCTTTTCAAAACGCGCCTTCAATATGCCGAGTTCTCTCCGGTAGGAATCGATTTCCTGCTTTTTCTTTTCCATGTCTGTTCTGTCTTTTTCCAGACGGGACAGCAGATCCTCAAAAGCAATGTCATTTTCCTGAATATGGGTTTTGGCTTCCTCAATGATCTCATCCGGAAGACCGAGCTTTTTCGAGATCGCGAAAGCATTCGATTTTCCCGGGATCCCCATCAGAATACGGTAGGTCGGTTTCAGGGTTTCCACATCGAATTCACAGCAGGCATTTTCAACACCGGGGGTATTGAGAGCGTAGACCTTCAGTTCGCTGTAGTGTGTTGTGGCAACCGTCCGTGTTTTCATTGTATGCAGAAAGGAGAGGATGGAAATTGCCAGTGCCGCCCCTTCCGTAGGATCTGTTCCGGCACCGAGTTCATCAAAAAGGCACAGGGATCCTGTATCTGCCCTGGACAGGATCTCGACAATGTTTTTCATATGCCCGGAGAAGGTGGAGAGTGACTGCTCAATGCTCTGTTCATCACCGATGTCGGAAAAAACATCATCAAATACCGCCAGAGAGCTTCCGCCGAAAGCCGGAATATGCAGCCCTGCCTGGCCCATCAAAGTAAAAAGTCCTATGGTTTTCAGAGAAACGGTTTTTCCGCCTGTATTCGGTCCCGTAATGATCAGAAGGTCGTAGGGGTCTCCGAGTTTTACAGTGATCGGAACAACGGTTTCCTTTTTCAAAAGAGGATGCCTTCCCTCGCGGATATCAATGAAGCCGTCCGAGTTGAATTCCGGCTCGCTTGCCGACATCTGATTCGAGAGAGAGGCCTTGGCAAAAACAAAATCGAGATGCGCCATGGTATCCATATCTCTTTTTATGGTCTCACTGTCCGGAGAGGCAAGGAGACTCAGGGAGGCAAGGATTGCTCCGATTTCTCTTTTTTCGGCAAGCTCCAGTTCGCGGCGTTCGTTATTCATGCGGATGACTGCGATCGGTTCTATAAAGACCGTTGAGCCGGTAGCGCTCTGATCGTGGATCACACCCGGGACCTTTGCCTTATATTCGATTTTGACGGGAAGGCAGTAACTGTTGTCCCGCATGGTGATCACGGGATCCATGAGCCATGCCCGGTGTTCGTTCAGGATACCGTTCAGTTCCCCGTGCATTTTATCCGCATTGACCTTCATCTGCCGGCGGATTTTGGAAAGCTCCGGAGAAGCGCCATCCGATACTTCCTCTTCCGACAGAATGCAGCGGTTTAGTTCCTTTAAAAGAGAAGGCACGGGATCCAGCAGAGAAAAATATCCGTCCAGAGAATCCGGCATGTCCGTCCGGTCTTCCGGAAGGCCCCAGTCCTTTATGCGGGCGGTATTATTCAGCAGTCTTTCCAGGTGGTAAAGTTCGGCGACCGAAAGGGAAGCGGAAATACCCAGACGCTTTAAAGATGCCGTGACATCAAAAATATCGCCGCAGCTTACGGCTCCGAACCGGCGGATGCGGGTGCAGGCATCTGTGGTTTCTCTTTGCGAATTTTTTATTTCCGTTATGTCGGACGACGGGACAAGCCGGGAACACAAAATACGACCCGGCGTACTTTGTGCCGATGCCGAGAGAAGTTCTGTTATTTTATTGAATTCCAGTATACGGAATGCTTTTTCATTCATAGGCTTCCCTTGCAGTATAACATAAAAATCAGTATAATGTATCTAATTGACTTTTTGGAAAGAACCATTCAGGTTCCAAATAAACCGGGAGGTTTTTCATGCCTGATCAGACCGATTCCGGAAAGCCCGATCCGGAGACATCGAAGGAATCGAAAGAAAAGAAAAATTTTATCAAACAGAGAATCCTGAAGAAAACGGGTTCGAAGAACAGAACCGTCATTCGTATTCTCAAGATCATTTTTTCCGCCGTTCTTTTCGGCGTGGTTGCCGTCATTACGGCTGTTCTTGTGCGGCCTTCTGCCGTAAAATATCTTGTTCCGACTACAATACCCGTTCCCGAAACCGTACAGATCCCGCGGGATGAGCCGTCTTCGGAAACGGAAACGACCACTGCTGCGGAAACAACTGCGCCGGTGACTTCATCGTCCGGTGAAAAACCGAAAACCGAAGTGAAGCAGATTGTACAGGATGTCATGGAAAGCTATCCGTATTCCGCGAAGGATCTTTCAAGGATGTATGATAACCTGAAAGGGATAGCGGATGATGCGGACAAGGCGATCGTGGCGGTAAGCTCCGTTAAAACGGCAACGGACTGGTTTGATAATTCGGTCCAGACCACGGGCTTGTACTCCGGGATCGTGACGGCCAAAACGGATTCGGAGCTTCTGATCCTTACAACGGACAAAGCGGTTGCCGGTGCGGACTCGTTAAAGGTGAAATTTATCGGCGGCAGTGAAATGAGCGCCGGACTGAAGCGCGTGGATACCGGGTGCGGACTTGCCGTGATCTCTGTCAGCATTACGGATGAAAACAGGGATTTCCTGAAATCCGTTATGCCCGTTATACTCGGGAACTCTTACATGGCAGGCCGCGGGGATCAGCTTATCCTGACAGGCTCGCCGCAGGGGGCGGTTCATTCCGTGGATTACGGGTTTGCTTCCTATATTGCAAGGGGAGTCAGCGTGACCGATAAAACAACGGATATCATTTATACGGATGCTTTGGGAAATTCTTCCGACGGGACCTGGGCCTTCAACATAAAGTCCGAACTGATCGGATGGGTAACAGATGCCTTCCGGGCGGGAGATACAACCGGTCCGACCATGATCGCAGGGATATCCGATTATAAAAGTATCCTGGAGAGAATGGCCAACGGACAGGCATCGCCGCTCCTCGGAATCCGCGGAACGGAAGTAACGAAGGATCTTCGGGAGCAGGGAATGCCGGCCGGTATTTATGTCACGGATCAGGAAGGCGACGGACCATCGTATAAAGCCGGTATCCAGCGCGGGGATATCATTGTATCGATCGGGGATACGGAAATGAAGACCATGAAGGATTATGTATCGGCACTGGATAAGCTGCATGCGGAAGATGTTGTAAAAATAACGGTAAAGCGGTCAGGAAGAGATACCTGGACGCCTATCGAATTTCAGGTAACAGTAGGAGCAAGACCATGAAATATATTGATACGATGCATGAAAATATGCACGTTTCGGATGTGTATCTGTGCAAGATGAAGCAGAATTTTCTTACCAAAAGCGGAAAGGAATATCAGAGCCTTGTACTGCAGGATAAAACCGGGACCGTGGATGCAAAGATCTGGGATCCGGGGAACGCGGGAATAGGGGAGTTCGAATCACTGGACTATGTCTTTGTCGATGCGGACGTCACCCTCTTCAACAATAATATCCAGCTGAATGTACGCCGGCTGCGCAGGGCGGATGAGGGCGAATATATTCCTTCGGATTATCTTCCGCTGTCCGCAAGAGATAACGATGAGATGTATGCGGCATTGATGGGAAAAGTGAAATCCGTAAAGGATCCGTATCTAAATAAACTTCTCGGTATTTTTTTTGAAGAAGACAAAGACTTCATTCAGAAGTTCCGTTTCAGTTCCGCCGCGAGGAATGTACATCACGGATTTGTAGGCGGTCTTCTGGAGCATACGCTTTCTGTTGCTGAAATGTGCGAATTTTACTGCAGTGCCTACCCCGTCCTGAACCGGGATCTTTTGATTTCCGCAGCGCTCCTGCATGATATCGGAAAAACACGAGAGCTTTCCCCATTCCCGGAAAATGATTATACGGATGCGGGACAGCTCCTGGGCCATATTGTGATGGGATGCGAAATGGTTCAGGAAAGGATCAAAACCATTTCCGGTTTCACGGAAAAAAGATCGCTGGAACTGCAGCACTGTATTCTGGCGCATCACGGGGAATATGAATTCGGATCCCCGAAAAAACCTGCACTGATCGAGGCGATGGCTTTGAATTTTGCAGATAACACGGATGCGAAAATGGAAATCTTCAAGGAAGCTCTGGATGCTGCCGGTTCTTCTGACGGGTGGCTCGGCTTTAACCGTTATGTGGAATCCAATATCCGGAAAACAAGCAGATAAAAAAATTGCTGTGCCGGGAGAGATGAATGAAATGGCAGGGATAAACTTCTGAAACAGGATGGGAAAAAGAAACTGCTGTGTCAGAAAAGACAGATAAAATGGCAGGGGATAAACCTCTGAAACAGGGTGGGAAAAAGAAACTGCTGTGTCAGAAAAGACAGATAAAATGGCAGGGGATGCTGTCAGGTTGAAAAAGAGTGGGACGGAATGAATTACTGTAAAAATGAACAGATCGAACTTCAGATCACGGATATAGGTACGGAAGGCGAAGGCATCGGGAAAACCGATGCCTTTACATGGTTTATTAAGGATGCCGTTCCGGGAGACAAAGTACGGGCGCTCGTGATGAAGACAAAGAAGACTTACGGTTATGCAAGGCTTCTGGAAATCCTCATACCGAGCACGGATCGTGTAACACCGGTCTGTCCCATTGCCCGGCAGTGCGGCGGCTGTTCTCTGCAGAATTTAAGTTATGAAGCACAGCTCAGGTTCAAGGAAAATAAGGTACGGAACAATCTCATGCGGATAGGCGGCTTTGAGTTTGCGGATACGGAGAAGGAAAAGGCAGAGCAAAAAGAGCAGGACTTCCCGGTTTTTTTCCCCATCATCGGCATGGAGAAACCGCTGCGTTACCGCAATAAGGCGGAAGTGCCGTTCGGAACAGACAGGGAAGGAAACATCACGGCGGGTTTCTATGCCGGACATACACACTGCATCGTTCCGTGCAGCGATTGTCTTTTGGAATTTGAAGAAAATAAGGAAATTCTGGAAACGGTACTTGGCTGGATGAAGGAATTTCGGATACTGCCGTACGGGGAAGGGCAAAGCACCGGCCTGATCCGGCATGTTTTGATCCGCAAGGGGTTTTCAACCGGAGAACTTATGACCTGTATTATTTCCGCATCGGACACGATTCCGCATACGGGGATTCTCTGCGAACAGCTGATGAAACTTCCCGGAATGAAGACAGTTGTTTTAAATGTAAATGCCGAACCCGGAAATGTGATTCTCGGAAAACGGACCAGGATCCTTGCGGGACCCGGGACAATTGCGGATACAATAGGAGAGACTGTATTCCGGATATCCGCCGAATCCTTCTATCAGGTAAATCCGGTACAGACGGAAAAACTGTATCGGACAGCACTGGAATTTGCGGATCTTACCGGAGCGGAAGAGGTGTGGGATCTGTACTGCGGAATAGGAACCGTTTCTCTTTTCCTTGCAAAAAAGGCAAAGAAGGTAACGGGGATTGAGATCGTGCCGCAGGCGGTAACCGATGCAAGAGAAAACGCAAGGGAAAACGGGATCCCGAATGCGGAATTCCTTGTCGGAAAGGCGGAGGAAATACTGCCGCTCCACGTGAAAGAATACGGGGCGCGCGCGGATGTGATCACCGTTGACCCGCCGCGAAAAGGGTGCGATGCGCAGTGCCTTGAAACGATCCTTGCCATGAAACCGGAACGGATCGTTTATATCAGCTGTGACAGCGCAACACTTGCAAGGGATCTGAAAATCCTGTGTGGTGAAAATAATTCCGGCGTAAAATATCTGCTGAAAAAAGTTCAGCCCGTGGACATGTTTCCGCAGACGGTGCACGTTGAGACGGTCGTATTGATGTCACGGGCAAAAGATTGAGAGAGCTGAAAACCCTTATATATCAAGGGTTTTAGCACACATGGGTGTGAAACCCACCAGGCGAAAAACATGAAAATATCGCTTCGTGGAAACAAGTCCAAAGGGGCTGTTTTGATAGTCAAGTGGTCAGGTTAGATGTCATAGCCCTGCGAGTGGTCGAGTTAGATGTCAGGGGTCATGAG
>Ga0268360_1001366_pt1 | contig 26409 bp, 18 predicted proteins | sample BioMet11_FD_192465 | JGI IMG/M metagenome (GOLD analysis project Ga0268360, IMG submission 192465) | Sewage microbial communities from Oakland, California, United States - Biofuel 11 (Illumina Assembly) | ecosystem: Engineered > Wastewater > Sewage > Unclassified | place: USA: California... | reverse complement strand
CAGTAAGTGCATCCATAAAACTGGAAGAATAACCTCATTAGTAAGTTTATATAATTAGAAATATACGTCGCAATTAATTTGCTCTAAACCCTCTCCTTACTTAGGAGAGGGCAGGGTGAGGTTGTAAGGATGTAGGAATTCACACTTTGGCGTTACTGCGGTTCGAAGTTACCTACGCTTTAATTTTATATTAGTAATCTGGAAAACCATTTAAAATATAAAATTGCTTAATAATGGATACTCGGTTTATTATTGTTGAATCTTTTATTTTGGCGGCACTCCCTGAGATTATTTTTAGGTATCAAATTAATTTCAAATATCACAGCGTTAAGATGACATACCAGGTTATCAGGAACCATTTCCTGACAACAATAACACTTTAAACAATTTGCCCGGTGATAATGCTAAAGGTATTCCTGTTTATATAATTACTTACGTAATGGAGTGGTTCGATTCCGTGCTTATACAGAATACATTTTAAAACAAAAAAGGCTGCCTCAAAAGAGACAGCCTTTTTTTATGGCTTAAGAAATTTTATTTCTTTTCGCTGTTGTTGTCATCCGGAACTTCAAAGATTGGGAAGTCAGAAGAATCAACAGAGCCTGTATCAATATTCAGAATTTCCTGTACTGATACTCTGTCTAATTTATGCTTGTCAAGGTAACCTCTGATTTCGTCTTCAGATTTTTCCTTAAGTATAGCAATGGCACTGAGTACAATTTTTTTGTTTTCTTTATCGAACTCAATTACCTTAAGAGCAAGAGCATCATCAACAGGGAAGTGGTTTGCTATATTTTTAATTTTAGCAGGAGCTAACTGAGTAGCAGGAACAAAGCCGTCTACCTTTTCAGGAAGTTCAGCAATTAAACCTTTCTCAATTATTCTTACCACTTTACCTTCTGTAATAGTACCTACAGTGTAAATCTTTTCAAAGCTGTTCCATGGGTTGTCTTCAACCTGTTTGTGTCCCAGAGAAATTTTTCTCTGTTCAACATCAACACCAAGAACAATAACTTCAAGGCGTTCGCCTTTCTTAACAACTTCCCCGGGGTGGCGGATTTTCTTTGTCCATGACAGGTCTGATATATGTACCAAACCATCAACACCGGGTTCAAGTTCAACAAATACACCAAAGTTTGTTAAGTTACGTGCAATACCTGTGTGTCTTGAACCAACAGGATATTTAGCCATAAGGGTATCCCATGGATCCGGTTCAAGCTGTTTAATACCGAGGGAAATTTTCTTTTCTTCTTTATCAAGGCTTAAGATAACTGCTTCAACAAGCTGGCCCATTGCAACAACCTGTGAAGGATGTTTAATGTGCTGTGTCCAGCTCATCTCTGAGTTATGAATAAGGCCTTCAATGCCTTTTTCGATTTCAATAAATGCGCCGTAATCAGTTAATGATACTACGCGGCCTGAAACCTTGTCACCAATTTTGTATTTATCTTCAATATTTTCCCATGGATGCGGAAGTAATTTTTTAAGTGAAAGAGAAATTCTCTTCTTCTCTTCGTCAAAATCAGTAACAACAACTTTAATTGTCTGGTCAAGTTTAACCACTTCATTAGGATGGTTAATTCTGCCCCAGCTAAGGTCTGTAATGTGAATAAGTCCGTCAACGCCGCCAAGGTCAACAAATACACCAAAATCGGTAATGGCTTTAACGGTACCTTCAAGAATCTGTCCTTTTTCAAGGCTGTTGAGGATAGCATGTCTCTGGTCAGCAATTTCTTCTTCAACAAGAACTTTATGAGAAACAACTACGTTTTCTGTAGGTATGTTAACTTTAACAACCTTAAAGTCCATAGTCTGGCCGACAAAAGCGTCAAAATCACGGATAGGGCGTATGTCAATCTGTGAGCCCGGAAGGAATGCTTCCATACCCATTAAATCTACAACCATACCGCCTTTGATTCTTTTAAGAATCTTACCCTGAATAATTTCGCCTGTTTCGTGGGCGCGAACAACTTTTTCCCATATTCTGAGGAAGTCAGCTCTTGATTTGCTTAATACAAGGTTGCCTTCAACATCTTCAACGCTTTCGAGAACTACTTCTACTTCTCTGCCTACTTTTACTTCTTCATTCTCGTGAAATTCGCTCTTTGGAATTGAGCCTTCTGATTTAAAGCCAACATCAAGGATTACATTATCTCCCTGTACCCTTACTATTTTACCTTTTATCAGTTCGCCTTCTTTTACATCCCTGAATGAATCAGAATACAGTTTTGCAAGCGTTAAGAATTCTTCCTGTGAATATTCTTCATTGTTGAAATTCTTTTTCGACTTTTCATAATCTGCAACGGTCACAATATTCTTCATCGATTCCTTTTTTTGATCGGACATTTATCCTCCTGGATAATTTCCCTCTGCTTTTATTACCTAAACCATCAAATGCAATAACGCAGAAAAATTAAGTTGTACATAATAAATTAAGATGGTTTTCTTTTAATATCTTAACACCTTACCTATGATGTTATAATTTCTATAAAACTCCGGGAAACAGATTAAATTTGTATTCCTTTTTCTTTGGCTTTTTGTCTTACCGCTGTAAGAATAAGTTCAACCTGTTCTTCAATAGTAACTTTTGATGTATCTATTTCTATTGCGTCCGGAGCTTTTTTAAGAGGGCTGATATCACGTGTTGAATCTATCAGGTCTCTTTTTATTATGGCTTCTCTCATTTCTTCAATTGAAACTTCAGAGCCTTTATCCTTAAATTCTTTTACTCTTCGCAAAGCCCGTTGTTCTACCGTTGCCGTAAGAAAAATTTTAACATCAGCTTCGGGGAATACTACTGTTGTAATGTCTCTGCCTTCCATTACGATGCCGTTTACATCGTTTTTCATCTGCTGCTGTTTGCTTACAAGTACTTTTCTAACTTCGCCAATTTTGCTTACGTTGCTAACATTCCTGTTTACATCAGCGCTTCTTATAGATTCAGTAACATCCTGTCCATTAATAATTACAACAGTACTGCCGTTAATAAATTTTAGTTTAATATCTGCTTCAGAAGCGAGCCGGGCTATTTTATCTTCATTATCTAAAATGTCCTGCTGCATTGCCAGAAGTGTAACTGCCCTGTACATAGCTCCTGTATCAATATACAGGTAACCTAGTTTTTGAGCAACCAATTTTGCGGAAGTGCTTTTACCGGAGCCTGCAGGCCCATCTATAGCTACTATAATGCTTTTGGACATAGTCTATTAAAATAAGCATTATAATATTATTTTACAATATCTGTAAAGCGGGCAAATTATAAGAAATTAAGCAAAAAACAGGTTTTCTATGAAATCTCTTCTCCGCCCATTTCATTTACAATAAAATCATCAAATGGATCATCCTGAGATTGTTTTGCCTTAACCTCGCGCTGTTCTTCCGGCTGGGAGCCGTGTTCTTCTTCTATCTGTGCCTCAGGTTCAGGCATTCTGATAAAACCTTCTGAAGTAAGGTGAAAAGTAAGTTTTTTACCAAAAAAATCAATAGCCTTTTTTGTAATATATTCCTGCTGGTGGCTTAACAGATCCTTTCCATGTGCATCATTGCATAATAAATGCAGTTTGTTGCCGTCCAGGCCCACCGGCTTAATACTTTTCATAAAAGGCCCCAAAATAAGCCCTTTTTCAGCATTTACCGAGTCAACAAACCCTTCCCATTTTTTTACTACAGAATCAAAATTAAATGATATATCTCCCGGGCTTGTTTGTAATGGAGTAGATATATGGTTTACAAGTACAGGCTTTGACTGGCCCTTATTATCGGCTGATGATGAATAAGAAATCTTCTGATTTGGTGCGTGCGAATTTTGTCTGCCGGCGGAACTTTGAGGTGAAGCACTTATATCTACTGGATTTCCTTCAACAATTGAAAGTATTTCTGAAAGGGTTGAAGTTTTTTCAAGCCCTATAAGATGGCTTAAAGCAATCTCAATTTTAAGCCTGTGATTTTGTGCAAAACGCAATTCCTGTTGGGTTTTATTAAGGAAATTTAAAAGCCTTAATATGTCGCCTTCTGAATAATTGCCTATATAACTCAGGTAACGATTTCTGTATACTTCTGCAGTTTCTACAAGATCAGTTTTCTGGGTCAATATTACAGTCATTATATTACGAAAATGCTCTGTAAGCCCATTCATGAAATCAATAAAATCCCATCCATTTTCATAAATAGATTTTGTGACATCAAAAACTGCTTTAAAATCCTTTGTCAGCACAGCATCAGAAATCCTGAAATAGATTTCATCATCAACAAGATTAAGCATTTTTGATACTGTTTCCGCATTTATCTTGTTTCCGCAGAAGGATACTATCTGGTCAAAAAAGCTTTCAGCATCACGCAGAGCGCCGTCAGCTTTTTTTGCTATAATAGTTAAAGTTTTATCATCTATTTCTATTTTTTCACTTTCAGCAATTTTTGAAAGTGTTGATTTTATAGTATCAAGCTGAATTCTTCTGAAATCAAACCGTTGGCACCTTGAAATAATGGTTAAAGGTACTTTATGGACATCAGTTGTCGCGAAAATAAAGATTGTATGAGCAGGAGGTTCTTCAAGTGTTTTAAGGAATGCGTTGAACGATTCCTTTGTTAACATGTGAACTTCATCTATGATGTATATCTTGTATTTACCTTTAGCCGGGGCATACTTAACAGACTCGCGTAAAGTCCTTATTTCATCAATACCGCGGTTTGAAGCGCCGTCTATTTCAATAATGTCAAGAGATTGAGTCGATGAAATAGAAAGGCACATTTCACATTCATTGCATGGCTCTGCATCTACAGGATTAAGGCAGTTGAGGGCTTTTGCAAAAATTCGTGCAGTAGTAGTCTTGCCAACGCCGCGCGGGCCGGTAAATAAGTAAGCATGTGCAATTCTGTTATTTTTTATAGCATTTTTTAAAGTTGCTGAAATATGCTCCTGTCCGGCAACATCCATAAACTTCTGAGGGCGCCATTTTCTGGCTGTAACAACAAATGCCATATTATAATTTTTCGCTTTCTGCTATAAAAGTCTGTAGCTTATAAATATTAGTTAAAACCTGTTAAAAAAACTCTTCTGCCAGAAATCTGCATAATTCTTCAAGATACTGCTGGTCAGTCTCATCATAAGCATCAATAAAAGTGCTGTCAAGGTCCAAAATCCCTATTAATCTGGATTCTTTCATAATTGGAACGGCAATCTCTGATTTGCTTTCAGAATCACATGCAACATGTCCGGGGAAATCTTCAACATCCGGTACAATTACAGTTTCTTCCATTATTGCAGCGGTACCGCAGACTCCTTTGCCTATTTCCAGGTTTGTGCACGCAACTTTCCCCTGGAAAGGGCCAAGGTAAAGCTTTTCACCGTCAAAAAGATAAATACCAACCCAGCTTATTTTATCAAACGCCTGTTTTAAAGCAGCAGTAAAATTGGAAAGATTTGATATTAATTCATCTTCCTTTGAAAGCAGAACTTTCACCTGTGGTATAAGTGATTTATACTTTTCTTCATTGGAAAGTTTCTTATCTACATAAATAGATTCTGTCATTTACGCTGCCTCTTTTTTGTATTGATAGTAGTTTTTTTCTTTTTAACTGCTCTTGTTTTTTTCTTTAAAGTAGGGAATACATACGGTATTGCATCTTCAATTTTCTCTATAGGAATTATCTTAAGGTTTTCTAATACTTTATCCTGAATTTCCTTTAAATCTATTTCATTTTCTTTTGGTATTAAAACTGTATGTATACCATTTCTTTTGGCAGCTATAAGTTTTTCATTTAATCCGCCTATTGGCAGTACATTTCCTCTTAAAGTAATTTCACCTGTCATTGCTACAAGGTTAGTTGCCGGTTTTCCGCTTATTGCCGACAAAATTGCCATTGCCATAGTTATTCCGGCAGAAGGCCCGTCTTTAGGTATTGCTCCTTCCGGTAGATGAATATGTATCTCTTTACCTTTAAAGAAATCCGGGTTTAAGCCCAGGTATTTTGCTTTTGAACGGACATAACTAAGAGCTGCCTGGGCAGATTCTTTCATTACGTTGCCCAACTGGCCGGTAAGTGTCAGTTTTTCAGAACCATTCATTATTGTAACGTCAACAGTAAGTATTTCACCGCCAACACTTGTCCATGCAAGCCCGGTAACGCTGCCGACCATCATTTCAGTGCTGTGGCGCTGATGGCGGTAACGTGGTACCTTTAAATATTCTTCAACTTTCTCTTCATCAACAACCAGTTTCGGAGCTTTGCCTTTTCCGTTTGATAAATCACGTAATACAATGTCTTTTGCAACTTTTCTGCACACAGAGGCAAGTTCTCTTTCAAGATTTCTTACCCCGGCTTCACGGGTATATTCAGAAATTATTTTTTTAATTGCTTCATCTTTAAACTCAACATGCTTGTCTCTTAGCCCGTGTGCTTCAAGCTGCTTGGGCAGAATATGCCTTTTTGCAATTTCTATTTTATCATATTCAAGGTACCCCGAAAGTTCTATAATTTCCATTCTGTCCTGTAAAGGCAGCGGTATATTATACCTTACATTTGCTGTAGTAATAAACATAACCTGTGAAAGGTCATAATCAACCTCAAGGTAATGGTCATTAAATGTATGATTCTGTTCAGGATCCAGTACCTCCAGCATGGCTGAAGAAGGATCACCCCTGAAGTCCATACTCATTTTGTCAATTTCATCCAGAAGCATAACAGGATTTATAGTACCGGCTTTTTTCATTGACTGGACAATCTTTCCGGGCATCGAACCAATATATGTCCTGCGGTGGCCCCTTATTTCTGCTTCATCACGTACACCTCCAAGGCTTATTCTTACGAATTGCCTGCCTAGAGCGCGTGCAATTGATTTTCCAAGTGAGGTTTTACCAACCCCGGGAGGTCCTACAAAACATAGTATCTGGCCACGCATCTGCTTAACAAGGTTAAGTACTGCAATATGCTCAATAATTCTATCTTTCGGTTTTTCAAGGCCAAAATGGTCCTCATCAAGGCAGTCTTTAACATGTTTAATATTAAGATTATCGTTAGTCTTTTTCGTCCAGGGAACATCAACCAGCCATTCCAGATAATTTCTGATAACAGTTGACTCAGGAGACATTGGCGGAGTCTTTTTAAGCTTGCCAAATTCTTCAAGAGCTTTTGTTTCTGCTTCTTTCGACATTTTTGCTTTTTTTATCTGGGTCTTCAGCTTAACAAATTCAGGTGAATTATCATCTTCATCGCCAAGCTCATCCTGCAAAATCTTTATTTGTTCCTGAATTATGAATTTTCTTTGTGTCTTGGCAATATTTTCCTGAACCTTATTATCTATCTCTTTTTCAATTTTAAGTATGTCAATTTCAGAATTAAGGATTTTTATTACTTCGTAATACTGGTCCTTTAATGAAAAATTCTGCAAAATTGACTGTTTTACTTCTATAAGCTGGTTTATGTTTGCAGCAACATAATATAACTTACGGTCAGGCTCTTCAATATTGTCAAAAGCAGTAACCGCTTCATTTGGAATATTTCTGCTTATTTTAACATAATCCTTAAACAACTGGGACATTTGTCTGACCATTGCGTTCATTTCATGGTCATTTTCCATTTCAGGAACAATTACTTCAATATTTCCCTCGAAGAATTCTTTCCTGTTTGTGAAATCTACTATTCGTCCCTGAAGTAATCCGTCAACAAGGATTTTCATAAGTCCATTGGGTAACTTCAATATCTGGACAATTTTGGCAACTGTTCCTTCAGCATAAATATCATCTTTTTTCGGGTCTTCTATATTTGACTTCTTTTGCGCAGAAAGGAATATGTATTTTGTATTTTCCAGAGCATAATTTGCTGCACGAATTGACTGTTCTCTGCCAACAAGTACAGGAAAAATCATATAAGGAAAAATTACAATATCTCTTAACGGCAAAATCGGTAAAACCGGTGGTATATTGTCAACAATTGACACATCGCTTGATGATAATGATTCTACTTCACCTTGCTTATTCAAAATCCGGGCTCCTTGTCCTGTGTTTTTTAATGCACCAATATACCAAATTCGGCATGGCTATTCAAGGAAGGAAAAAAATCTGGAATAAATACGGTACAACTAAAAAAAGACAGGTTTTCAAAAATTCTGGAAGACTATAAATAAAATAATAACACTATTGTTTCGAAGACCTGTACTCAACCAGCATTCCTGTCCATGCAAATAACATTTGAATAGTTATTGAATATATTTAATAACTGCTTCATCATTTCAAGGCAGCTTTAGAAATTTTTTTAGATCTATGATAACCCTGAAATAATGGTAAAAATAAACTGTAATTATACTGATGTATAATTGAATGATAATATGTAAGTTCACGGAAAGGAAAAGCTTCATAGATAAATAAGGGAGAACCTCATGAAAGCTGTTGTAACTATTCTTATAGTTAATATAATATATTTTACCTCACTTAACTGCAACACAACAGACCCTGGGGAAGATAATAGTGGGAAAGATACAACAAGCCAGAACTTTACATTTGAGACTTATGAATTTGGAGACGGTAACAACTCCAGCTATCTTAATGATGTATGGGCCTTTAATGAGAAAAATATCTGGGCGGTAGGTTACATAAGCCAGACAGATGCACAGGAAAACGGGGTTAGAATCTCCAACCCTAATATAATAAGATGGGATGGTACGAGTTGGAAACTACAGCCATATTCAGGATCAAGCAGCGGTATATATGGGATATGGGCTTATGATACATCACTGATATACTTCGCATGGGGAAACATATTAAAATATGAAAAAGGGAACTTTCAGAATATCGTGGTAGCCGGTAGCTGGACAATGGGACAGTCAATTGAGAAAATATGGGGTTCATCGGAGAAAAACATTTGGGGGGTAGGCCCTTTCGGAACAATGGTACACTATGATGGTACAAGCTGGAAGAAAATAGACTATGACACACAATGGTCATTTTACAACATAACCGGTGATAAAGAAACAGGAATAGCCTATGCAGCAGCACGGAGTGTAAACACATCATCTGCATTAATCGAATTAAGTGATGGGAATGTTAAAATAATTAAAACCTTTGAAGGGGAGGGACTGACAGCAGTTGCAATGACAGGAGATAAGCTGTGGGCAGCAGGATATAATATACTGTCGTATGATATTAAAAATAATACAATAACAAAAGAAGATTCACTTTATGGATACTTTATAGCCACAGCAGAAGGGGTATCAAAAAATGATGTGTATTTCTTTGGAGGCAACTATGATGGCAATGAAGTAATGATACATTACAACGGAAAAAGGTTTAAGGAATTTAAACTTAATGATGACTATGATACTATGTCCGGGGGAGTAAGTACAACCGGCAGGATAACGGCTTATGCGGGCAGTAAAGATGCAAGATGTTACATAAATATTATAAGAAGAATAAAATAAAAATTATTAATTACTTGGCATTTATTACCAAATATTGTCGCATCCAAAGAATTACCATGATTTATTTTAATTGATGGAAGAGACTGTAAACTTTTTTGTATAAATGGTTTTTAAGACCAAAGAACATTATTTAATCTATCGCTAAAAATAATAGATAAATTAGAAAGAACAAGAGCCCAAATTCTTAAAGGCATAGTCCATTTTTTTGACAGATCATGGTAGGTAAGAAAAAGCATTTTCTTTAATGCATCATCATTAGGGAAGATACTTTTTCATTTTGTTACCTTCCTGAACTGCCGGGCAAAGCTTCCACAGCATTGGTTGTGTAAATCATAGTCCTGATTTCATTGGGATACTTGAAAAAAGTAGAAGCATGTGGCGAGTTACCAGGCTGCCATGAACCATTTCATGGCAGAGGATAACACTATAAATGCTTTACCTTGTGACAGTGTTAGAGGTACTACACGGCCGTCACGGTCTGACCGTGACGGAAGCTAAGATGATAAATATTTTGTTATACTTTGCAATAAAATGATAACGCTGTAATGTTATCGTTTAAATTTGCATATTGAAGAGAGATAAGTATAATCTTTTTTTATAGTTTAAAACCTGCCGCGAATAAATAGGCCATTTTATCTGCCCCAAAAAAACGCGCAAATAATCCCTCCAATTCATTATATTTATAATCTATTTTAGAAGGAATCATAATGTTAGAAGATATAATTTCCATTTCCAAAACTGCCGGAGAACTTATCCGCAGCAAATTCAGAAGTAATTTCAAAATTCAATTTAAGAGTAATGAAACTGACCTTGTTACAGAGGTTGACAAAGCTTCAGAAAAAATTATTACTGATTTCATAAAAGAAAAATATCCCGACCACAGCATTCTCGCTGAGGAAAGCGGTGAAACAAAAAAATCATCAGAATACAGGTGGGTTATTGACCCAATTGACGGTACTACAAATTTTGCACACGGGCTTCCCATATTTTCAGTTTCTATCGGTGTACAGAAAAATGGTGAAACTTTGTATGGAGTTGTTTATGATGTTATGCAGGATATTATATATTCAGCAGAAAAAGGAAAGGGTGCTTTTGCTAACGATACAAAAATACATGTAACTGATAATGATATTCTAAGAAGAAGCGTACTTGTTACAGGATTTCCTTATAATATTGCTGAAAATCCCGATAATGCTATGGAGATATTTGCATCTCTTACCAGGGCAGCTCGTGGAATAAGAAGGCTGGGCTCTGCGGCAATTGATATGTGTTATGTAGCTTCGGGTATTTTTGATGGATTTTGGGAAGTGTCTTTGAAACCATGGGATATGTGTGCCGGAATGCTTATTGTTGAAGAAGCAGGCGGAAAGATTACTAATTTCAATGGTGATAAAATTGATATCTTTTCAAAGAAGATTTTTACTTCTAACGGCAAAATACATCAATCTGTACTAGATATTGTGAATAAAACATTGAATGATTGTAAATAGTTTATTTAATCCATTTATTTTAAAATATGATAATTAAATTTACGCCATCTGATATTTTGTATATTCGTGAACTGAGAAACCAATATTTTAATGAGTTATCTGAGTTACAGGAATATTATATAGAACAGCAAATAAACAAGGCTGCTGTATATAATATTGTTCTTGATGAAAAGGGGATAGGCTATTTTATTCTGGGCAATGATCATGCTTTGCTTGAGTATTACCTTATTGAGACTTCTCATAATTATTATGATAAGGTATTTGAGGAAATTCTTACTCAATTTAGTGTTAACAGTGTTTTATGCAAATCATTTGATAAACAGCTCAGTGCTGTCTGCAGTAATTCTAAACTGGAATATGTAAATGAAGGCCTGCTATTTAGAAAATTTAGTGGACTGAAAAAGGAAGACAGCTCAATAACTGTTAGAAATGCTGTTGAGAGTGATATATATGATGTTGAAGAAATGACTGAGGGTATATTTGAAGACAGACTCGAAATTGAAAGATATATCATGTCTGATCAATTAAAGGTATTCCGAAAACATGATATTACTGCTGGTGTAGGTATCATCACTAAAATATTTCCGGGTAAAAAATACTATGATATTGGTATGGCCGTCAGGAAGGATTACCGAAACAGGAAAATTGGGACCTATATTATCAATTATCTTTACTTTTACCTTTATGAGCTTGGATTTAAACCGCTTGTGTCATGCGACTATAATAATATTTATTCAATTAAGGCTATAAAAAAAGCTGGTTTTATCCAAACTGATGAAATTATAAGGTATATAAACAGGAAAAGTTAATTTTACTTTTCCTGTCCTTCATACATTTCTTCTATAAGATTGCGGTATCTTTCTTCAACGACTTTACGTTTTACTTTCAGGCTTGGAGTTATTTCACCGGTTTCAAGTGTAAACGGCCTGTCAAGTATTGTAAACTTTCTAACCTTTTCATAGTTGGCAAGCTTTCTCTGGAATTGCTGCATTTCCTTATCAAATAGTTCGTAGATATCTTTTGAGTGAATTAATTCCTGTACTGTTCTGTACTTTATATTATTCGAATCAGCATATTCTTTAACAGCTTCAAAATCAGGAACTATTAAAGCACTAAGGAAAGTTCTTTTATCACCAATAAGCACAAACTGGTCTATATATTTGCTGGCAAGGAACAGGTTCTCAATATGTGCAGGTGCAATATACTTGCCCGCAGTAGTTTTAAATAAGTGTTTTTTCCTATCGGTTATTACAAGAAAACCTTCAGAATCAAAATGGCCAATATCTCCGGTATGGAACCAGCCATCTTTAATAGCTTCATTAGTTTCCTTATTATTTTTATAATAACCAAGCATTACGCATGCACTTCTGCAAAGTATTTCGCCGTCTGAACCAATTTTAACTTCAACTCCCGGTAAAACTTTTCCGACTGTGCCAAATTTAAAATCATCAACCCTGTTTATTGCTATAACCGGGGCAGTTTCAGTTAAACCGTAACCTTCTCTTATATGCATGCCAACTGCTTCAAAAAATTCACCAAGTTCAAGAGAAAGAGGTGCCCCGCCTGAAACAAAAAACCTTAATTTGCCGCCGGTTTTTTCTCTTATTGTACTTAATACAAGCTTATCAGCAAGTTTATAACGTGTCTTAAGTGCAAGGCTTACTTTGCCTTGTTTTTTAGCATACATATATTCTTTGGCTGTTTCAACACCCCAGTAGAATATTTTTCTTTTTGCCGCCGGCTGGCTGTCAACATTTTTAATAATCTTTGTGTACATTTTTTCAAAAAGGCGCGGTACAGTGGTAAGCATAGTTGGTTTCACTTCTATAAGATTTTGAGAAACAGTATCTATGCTGTCAGCAAAGTATAAACTTGAGCCTGCTGCAAATCCCGCATAATAACCTGCCATACGTTCAAAAATGTGGCAAAGCGGAAGAAATGAGAGAAATATATCCTCTGAATTAATTGGAAATGCTTCAAGAGCGGCTTTAACGTTTGACAGAATATTTTTATGGCTTAGCATTACACCTTTAGGTTCACCGGTTGTACCTGACGTATATATAATAGTACATATATGGTTCTCATCTGCCTTTTTTTTCTCTTTTTCAAAAAAGTCAGGGTGCTTTTCCCTGTAAACTCTGCCTGCTTCCTGAACTTCCTTAAATGAATATACACCGGGAATATCTTTATTTGCATCTTTTTCATTAAGTACAATTATAAACTGTAGATGCCTGCAATTATTCCGGACTTTTAAAATTTTATTTAACTGGAATTTATTCGAAACAACAACTCCTTTCGCTTCGGAGTTATTTAAAATAAATTCAATTGAGTCCGCTGTTAGTGACGGGTAAACAGGAATATCAATACCGCCTATACAAATAGTACCAAGATCAGTATAAACCCATTCGGGACGGTTCTCAGAAATTAGCGCTAATTTGTCATCCCTTTTAAATCCCAGAGTTGGCAAACCACATGCAAAAAGCTGTGTTTCTTCCCCAACTTCCTTGTTTGAAATTCCGGTATATACATTGTTTACCTTCTTTGCTAAAAGAGGCCTTGTGGTTGTTTTAGCATATTCTTCAGTTAGGTATTCAAATAGTTCCGGAAAGGTTTTAAATGGTTTTAGTATAGGCATAACAAAGTTCCTGCAATAATTTGTGTTGCGAAAATAGAATTGTACTTAAATATTGTCAACAACAATTTCTAATATATGCTAAATGATGCTTCTTTGCTATATTCAAATTGCTTATCTATAACCAAATTTCTAAGTTTGATTTAATTATAAAAAAAAATAACCAGAGGGATTGTATGTCAAATGCATATTTTAAGGTACCACAACCGGTAAATGAGCCGATAAAACTATATAAACCCGGAAGTCCTGAAAGAGAAGAATTAAAAAATAAACTTGCAGAATTAAAATCATCAACTATTGACATACCTATAATAATTGGCGGTGAGGAGATAAGAACAGGGAACACAGAGAACATAGTAGTACCACATGATCACAAACATGTGCTGGGCATATATCACAAAGCCGGAACAAAAGAAGTAAACATGGCGGTTGAAGCTGCTCTTGAAGCATGGAGAAAATGGTCTGTTATGCCGTGGGAAGAAAGGGTATCCGTATTCCTTAAAGCTGCTGACTTGCTGGCAGGCCCCTGGCGTGCAACAGTGAATGCTGCTACTATGCTTGGTCAATCAAAAGTGGCGCACCAGGCTGAAATTGACTCCGCCTGCGAATTAGTCGATTTTTTCCGTTTTAATTCATATTTCTTCTCAAAACTAATGGAAGAACAGCCTTATTCTCCGGCTGGTATGTGGAACCGTTCTGAATACAGGCCTCTGGAAGGTTTTATTTTTGCTGTTACACCGTTTAATTTTACTTCAATTGCAGGCAATTTACCAACTGCACCAGCAATTGTTGGCAATGTTTGCTTATGGAAACCTGCATCCAGTGCTGTATATTCGGCATATCACCTGATGAAATTGTTTGAAGAAGCAGGGCTGCCAAAAGGAGTTATAAATTTCATACCTGGTTCAGGTGCACAGGTTGGTACTCCGGTTATGAGTAACCCTAACCTTGCAGGCATTCATTTTACAGGTTCAACTGCAGTATTTCAGAATATGTGGAAAGTTGTTGGAGATAACCTGCAAAACATGAAATATTACCCAAGAATTGTTGGTGAAACAGGTGGGAAAGACTTTATTTTTGCACATAATTCAGCAAATGTTGATGCTCTTGTAGTGGCTGCTATCAGAGGTGCTTTTGAGTTTCAGGGACAGAAGTGTTCTGCTGCATCAAGAATGTACATACCTGCCTCTATATGGGGTGAGTTTAAGAAAAAATATGTTGCTGAAGTTAAAAAGCTAAAGATGGGTGATGTTGAAGATTTTACAAATTTTATGGCAGCTGTTATAGATAAAAATGCATTTAAATCAATCACAGAATATATTAAATATGCAAAAAATGCATCAGATGCAGAAATAATAACCGGCGGCGGGTTTGATGATTCCAAAGGCTATTTTATTGAACCAACTACTATAGTTACGACTAATCCCAAATTTAAGACTATGGAAGAGGAAATATTTGGGCCTGTTCTAACTATATATGTATATGAAGATGAGAAATTTGATGAAGCTCTTGAGCTTTGTGATACTACTTCTCCGTATGCTTTAACAGGCGCTATTTGGGGAAAAGACAGGGAAATATTAGCAAAAATGACTAAGAAACTGCGTGATGCTGCCGGTAATTTCTATATTAACGATAAACCAACTGCTGCAGTTGTAGGCCAGCAGCCATTTGGCGGCGGAAGAGCTTCAGGTACAAATGATAAAGCGGGCAGCGGCATGAACTTATTAAGATGGATGACGGTCAGAACAATTAAGGAAACATTTGACCCGCCAAAACAGTGGGGTTATCCATTTATGGCAGAAAAATAATAGTGTATTGTAAAAAAATAAACCAGAGGTTAAGGTTTTATGAAGATACATGAATTCCAGGCTAAAGAAGTTCTTAAAAAATATGGCGTTCCGGTTCAGGATGGTTATCCTATAAAGAACCTTTCAGAATTTGATAATGCTATAAATCAGTTGAAATCGAGGAATATAAATCAGTTTGTTGTAAAATCACAAATTCATGCAGGAGGCAGGGGTAAAGGTAAATTATACAATCCTGATAATATTAATGAACTGATTCTTGAGGGAGGCGTAAAATTTACTACATCAGAAGAGAAAGCAAAAGAATATGCCGGGAAAATGCTTGGCAACCTGCTCATAACACACCAGACAGGAGAAACAGGTAAAATTGTTAAGACTCTGTTTATTGCAGAAGGGCTGGATTACAGCAAAGAACTTTATCTTTCTGTTTTACTTGACAGATCCGTATCAAAGAATGTCATTATGGCATCAACAGAAGGTGGTGTAGAAATTGAAAAAGTTGCAGCAGAAACCCCGGAAAAGATTGTAAAAGAGTGGATTGAACCCGGAACAGGTTTACAACAGTACCAGGCAAGAAAACTGGCGTTTGCCCTGGGTCTGGAAGGTGATGCCCATAAAAATTTTGTTAAATTTATAATAAAACTTTATAAAGCCTATATAGAAACTGATGCTTCATTATTTGAGATAAATCCGCTTGTTATTACAAATGACAATCGGATTGTTGCGTTGGATGCAAAGGCAAATTTTGATGATAATGCACTATTCAGGCATCCCGAAATTGCAAATTTCAGAGATATAGATGAAGAAGATCCTCTTGAGGTGGAAGCATCAAAATATAATCTAAATTACATAAAACTTGATGGAAATGTTGGCTGTATGGTTAATGGAGCCGGGCTGGCTATGGCAACAATGGATATAATTAAGCTGGCGGGAGGAGATCCTGCTAATTTCCTTGACGTTGGAGGCGGAGCCAATAAAACTACTGTTGCAAATGGTTTCAAGATTATACTATCTGATCCAAATGTAAAGGCAATTTTAATAAATATTTTTGGTGGAATTGTAAGATGTGATCGGGTAGCTCAGGGCGTAATAGATGCGGCTAAAGAAATTGATGTAAATATACCTGTTGTTGTAAGGCTTGAAGGGACTAATGCCAAAGAAGCAGGGGTATTATTAGATGAATCAGGATTGAATTTTGAGGTCGCAGATTCATTAAAGAAAGCCGCAGAAAAAGTAACAGCAATTTTAAAAAGTTAAAAATCTTATCATTTTACAAGCTTAATTGGCAATTTCATGCTGATTAAGCTTGTTCTTATATACTTTCTCTCCTCAAAATCAACTTGATTTTATAGTTTATTAGTAATACATTTTTCTCAATCATTTCAATGCAATAGGAGCTATCGCTGATGTCCTTTTTTGAGTCAGATTTTAGTGAAAATAGTTATGAAGCGTCAAATAAAAGAGTAAATGAAGAAATTGAAAAAATTAAAAAAATAATTGATTCAGGCAGTATTTATAGTTGTACTGAAAGTGTTGAGGAAGTTATAGGCTCATGTATAGAGAATGAAAAGTTTGAAGATGCGTTGTTTTTTATTAACCAACTTATAGAGATTGCTCCATATAATTCAGATTACTGGTTAAAAAAAGGTGTGGCTTTAAATGGCCTGTTTAATTATAGTGATGCGATAGTTTGTTTTGATAAATCGCTTTCACTAAATCCGGGTGATTCAGAAACTCTTGTTGATAAGGCTGCTGCCGAAGAAAATCTTGGATTATATCAACAGGCAAAAGAATCTCTTGAAGAAGCATTGCTTAAGGACCCTAGGAATGAAGAGGCTTTTTTTAGTCTTGGAGTACTCTGTCAACATCAGGAAAGATATAAAGATGCCGCAGGATATTTTGAAAAGGCTTCAGAAATAGATTCTGAATTTGCAGAAGCTTTTTTTGAATTAGGATTTTGTTATGAAAATCTTAAAGATTATTCAAATGCGCTTACGGCCTATGATAAATACCTCGATATTGAACCATATAGTGCTAATGGATGGTACAACCGGGGTATAGTGCTTGGAAAGATGAACAGTCTTGAACAAGCAATAAACAGTTATGACCTTGCGGTGTCAATAAAGGAAGATTTCCCAAGTGCATGGTTTAATAAAGGAAACGCTCTTGCCGATTTAGGGCGGCTTCATCAGGCTATTGAGTGTTTTAAAAAGTCATATGATCTTGATAATTCAGACGATGCTTCCTGCTACAATATAGCAAATATATATGAAGAATTAGGTGATACGATAAATGCAATCAAGTTTTACAGTGAGGCTGTGAGGCTGAATGATAATTATTATGAGGCCTATCTTGCCAGAGGTTATTGTTATGATACAGCAGGGAAATATCAGCTTGCGTTAAAAGATTTTAACAAAGCTATAACGCTTTCTCAAAATAATGCAGATGCCTGGTCTGCTAAAGCTGATCTGGAATATTCACTTGGACAACTACAGGATGCAGTATCCAGTTATAAAGAGGCTTTAAAAGTGGAACCAGAAAGTTTTGAAATCTGGCTACATATTGCTGAAACATATAATGAAATGGGCAACTGGCTTGAGGCTTTAAGTGCTTTTGATTATTGCATTAAACTAAACCCTGCGGATGCTTCTGCTTATTATGCAAAAGCAAAAATTAATTTCCTATTAAGCAGGACTATGGAAGCTGTAGATTGTCTGAAACATGCATTTTCCATTGATCCTGAATTTCAGGCTGAATTTGCAAAAGAGTATCCGGAGATAAAGTCTTCCAGGCTTTTTAAGAAATTGCTTGATGAGATTTAGTTTTTACGTAGAAATAGCTTTTAATAATATTCCTAACTATTTATAATTATAATAAATGAAAGATACATTTCATCTAAATACCCGTTTGCTTGGATTGCTTGGACACCCCATTAAACATACATACTCTCCATATATTCATAATATTACAATTGAACTGAAAAAGCTTGATTATATATATTTACCTTTTGATGTGCCTGCAGCAAGTCTTAAAAATGCACTTAGGGGTATGATTGCTTTGGGTATTAAGGGGTTTAATGTTACAATTCCTCATAAGGAAAACATTTTCCCGCATATGCAAAATATATCGGAAGAAGCTTCAATTATTGGTTCTGTAAACACTGTAGTAAATGATTTGGGTAAGTTGAGCGGTTATAATACGGATGTAAATGGAATTTTAGAGACGCTTCTTCCATATAAAGATGAAATTACCGGAAATAATATTTCTGTTGTTGGAGCAGGGGGAGCAGCCAGGGCAGTAATCTATACTTTGATAAGATATTTTAAACCCGGTAAATTATTCCTTATAAACAGGACAGAGCAGCGTGCTGAAGCATTGAAGAATTATTTTGTTGATAAAATGAAGTATGATTCATTTAAGACATTTGAGCTATTTCCACCTGATTTAGTTGATGTTTTCAGAGATTCTAAACTGATTGTTAATGCTACTTCTGTTGGGATGTTTCCGGAAACCGATGATGTTATTACAACTCTCAGTGATTCGTTTATTAAAGATCAAATTGTATTCGACCTTGTATATAACCCACCCAAAACACGCCTTCTTGAACTTGCTTCATCACAGGGCGCGATCACATTAGATGGCCTTAAAATGCTTGTCTACCAGGCTGCTAAATCTTTTGAATTATGGACAAATGAATCAATGCCGGTTGAACAGATTCAAAAGTCTCTCCAGTTGTATATAAAAAGCTAAATTTTAGGCGTTTTTAGAACACAATAAAACTAATATGATTCTATAGTTCATTTTCTGGACTATCTTAGCTAAACTATGAATGCATAATTACGATTATGATTTGGGGTGAGAGAATAAATTATTCTGCTTGTAACAAACTAATGATTGGAAATTATGCTATATCCGGATAGTAAGGAAAATTTATTTCCTTCAGATTTAATCAAAAATAAAGGAGACTTGTTAGAAAGATTTTCTTCAATTATTTCATCACTTAAAGAAATATTTGCAGAATCTGAAAAACATTTCAACCTTATAAGTCACAAGCTGCAGCATTTCTATCATTGTTCAAAAGAAATAACACAAACAGCTGTAAAAATTACCGGACTTTTAACTTCAGATGAATTTAACAATAAGTTAAAAGAGCTTGATCTATTATTTAAAGATGTTAATGATTATCTGGAAGAAAGCGGGGGCAGCTTTAACAAAAGCAGGCAAGCTTTAAATGAAATTAATAAACTACTTTCTCAGTCTGAAGAAGGAGTCTTGGGATTTAATAAAATCTGCCGACACCTGGAAATGCAAAGCATTTCAATAAAAATAGAAAGCTCGCGTCTTGGCAATGATGATAAGGGGTTTAGTCATCTGTCGGATGATATTCATAAGCTGGCTGAGTCTATTACAAAACAGTCAAAGGGATTCAAAGAAAAAGCAAAATCACTTGTTACTACAACATCCTCAGTTGAAAAACAAGTAAGGTTATTAATAACTGATCAGGAAGATAATTCAAAGTGCATCCTAAAAAATACCCGTGAAAGCCTGAATCTGCTTAATGATGAATATGAATTAAGTTCAACCAGGGCAAAATCTATTACTGAAAAAACTGAAATTCTTCAAAAGCGAACAGGAACGTTAGTAACTTCAATACAATTCCATGACATAACGCGTCAGCAAATGGAACATGTTGAACAGGTTATTATGGATATATCAGACAAGATTCAACAAAGCCTTGGTGAAGATGATATAAATAATTATCCGGAATTGCTGTCATTTATAAGGAATGTATGTCAATTACAATCAGCACAGATGGACAATTCAAGAAATGAATTATTTAGTGCAGTTAACGAAATTATATCCGGGCATGAGATCATTAGAGATGAAATAACCGGAGTATCAAATGATGCGATAACCCTATTTAAAAATGGCGGGGACGACGAGTGTTCATTCATAACTAAAGTAAAACATGGATTAGATAGTGTAATAACTACATTGGTTAGAAATGAAGATGTAAAAAAAGAATTCACATCCTCTACAGATAATGTTATCAAAACAATTGAGGAATTATCACAATTTGTAAATGAAATAAATGGAATAGGTTCTGAAATTGAATTACTTGCATTAAATGCAAATATAAAAGCCGCACACACCGGACCAGAAGGTGCCAGCCTTGGTGTGCTGGCAGAAGCAATACAAAGGCTTTCATCAGATTCCCGCAACCACACAAATTCTGTTATTGATATATTAATGAATACCCAAAAAGTATCTGGCGAAATAAAAGCACTTGGGAACAGCAATAACAAATCTCATCTGATGGCCTTTTCAGAAAAGATTAAGGATATATTTAAAACCTTAAATAAAATATCAGAAGAAGGAATAAAAGAAGTAAACTCCATTCAATACGCTACAAAAAACCTTCAAAGTGAAATACTTGAATCAGTATCAGTTCTAAAAGAATACTTCTTATTAAAGACTAACATAGAATATATAGTTAAAATTTTTGATGAAATTGTTAATCAGACATCAGCATTTGCAAATGTTGAATTTGATAAATCATTGTTGGAAGAAATCGGCATAAATTATACAATGCAGGTTCAGAGGGATATTCATAATAATATAACTTCAGGTGAAAATATAGAAAACTATTCAACTGAAGGAATGGATGCCAGCAATGAAGTGCCAAATGAATTTGGCGATAATATTGAATTGTTCTAAACAATAACAAGAAAGAAGGTATAATAACTTGTCAAAATATTACTATGATGAAACCCGGAGAATCCTAAATCTGGTTCTTGATGGTGATCTGGTGATTGGAAACATAAATGAAATAAAATCACTTCTTAGTGAAGCATTCTCCAAATCAGATTCATTTGAGATTGATCATAACGAAGCAAAAGATTTTGATTATTCGTACCTGCAATTGCTGGTTTCGGCAATAAAAACGGCGAAACTTACAGGCAAGACAATAAAGATTAAAGAAAACAGCCCGCAGGATTTTATAGCACTTGTAAATGATGCGGGATTTAATAATTCTGTTTTATCAGGATTAAAATAAGGGAGCAAAAATGCCAAAGACAATTATGACGGTTGATGATTCTGCAAGCATTCGCCAGATGGTGAGTTTTACATTAAAAGAAGCAGGATATAACGTAATAGAAGCCGTTGACGGGAAAGATGCTTCTGAAAAACTTGTAAAAGCACCTGTTAATATGATAATAACTGACCTTAACATGCCAAATATGGACGGTATATCATTAATTAAATTTGCCAGAAGTAATGCACCAACAAAATTTATTCCAATAATAATGCTTACAACTGAGTCTCAGGCAGAAAAAAAGAGTGAAGGAAAAATGGCCGGAGCTACCGGTTGGATTGTAAAACCATTTCAACAGGAACAATTATTAGCCGTTGTTAAAAAGGTACTGGGATGAAAGACAAACATATAGAAACATTTAAACAGGAAGCGTTTGAACTTCTTGAAGTTCTTGAAGCCTCCTTAATGGAACTTGAATCGGCCCCTGATAATGAAGAACTCATAGGCCAGGTATTCCGCTCACTGCATACTATTAAAGGCGGCGGGGGAATGTTTGGATTTGATGCAGTTGCTGCATTTGTCCATAACATTGAAACTGTTTATGATAAAATCAGAAATAACGAAATAAGTGTTACTGACAGTATTATAGATTTTACCTTAAAAGCAAAAGACCAGATATATGAAATGATCAGGTCTGAAAAAAAAGATATTGAAAGTGATTCTGAAACTCAGGAAATACTTAACTTTTTTAAAAACTACCTGGGAACTATAAATACTGCAACAGAGAATAAACCACAGGAGCAAAATAATGTTGAAGATAATAACGGACAGATTATAGTTTATCATATCTATTTTGAACCATTTGAAGATTTATTTCTGAAAGGTACCCGTCCGACAGGTTTATTAAGTGAAATTGCCGGACTTGGAACTTCAATAATTCTTCCAAATATTGATAGAATTCCCTTCCTCAACGAGATAAATCCTGAAACATTTTATACTTCATGGGATATTTTCCTTTCAACTGACAAAGATATAAATACGATAAAGGATGTATTCATATTTGTTGAAGATGACTGTAAGCTAAGAATTGATAAGGAAGACACCGGTGAATTAAAAGGGGATGCTGAATACTATAAAGCATTACTTGAAAAAAAGAATTCTGACAGTATTACAAAAGACCATTCTCAGGATATTAAGTTAAATAAACCTGGTATTCAGAATAAATCAAAGAAAGATAAACAACACAACGAGAAAGAAAGTTCCAGCAGTATAAGAGTGAGTTCAGATAAGCTGGACCTGCTTGTTAATCTTGTAGGGGAGTTGGTAACAGTTCAGGCAAGGTTAGCGCAAACAGCTACCACAAGTCAGGTACCTGAACTTGTTTCCATATCAGAAGATGTTGAAAGACTGACATGGGAGCTAAGGGAAAATGCACTTAATATAAGGATGCTCCCTATAGGTTCAACATTTAACAAATTTAACCGTCTGGTCAGGGATTTATCAAAAGAACTTGGAAAAGAAGTAGAACTTGTTACTGATGGCGGGGAAACGGAACTCGATAAGAATGTTATTGAAAAACTGAACGATCCGCTAGTACACATAATAAGAAATAGCATTGACCATGGTATTGAGCTTCCTGAAAAAAGACTGGAAAAAAACAAAGACCGCTGCGGTAAAGTATATCTGTCAGCAATGCATTCCGGTACGCATGTAATTATTGAAATAAAAGATGACGGTGCAGGATTAAATAAGAAAGGAATACTTGACAAGGCAATAGAAAAAGGAATTATTACTTCTGATGCCGAGTTAAGTGATAAAGAAATATTTTCTCTAATATTTCATGCTGGTTTTTCTACTGCGAAAAAAGTTACCAACGTATCCGGCCGCGGAGTTGGAATGGACGTAGTAAAAAACGCAATAGAATCATTACGCGGTATTATTGAAGTTGAAAGCAAGGAAGGTGAATGGACAAAAATAATATTAAAATTGCCTTTAACTCTGGCTATAATAGAAGGCCTGATAGTAAGGATTGATAAAGAATGTTTTGTTATACCATTGTCTTTTGTAGAAGAGTGTATTGAGCTTACTTCTGCAAAAAAGGAAGAAACAAATGGCAGGAATATACTTAATGTAAGGTCAGAAATCATTCCATACATACCTTTGCGTGATAAATTTGATCTTAAGGAAAACATGCCGGAAATAGAACAGGTAGTTATAATAAAAGACAGTAATCTGAAAGCCGGATTGGTAGTAGATGAAATTATTGGCGAGCACCAAACTGTAATAAAATCACTAGGGAAATATTACAAAAATGTTGAGGTAATGTCAGGCGCAACGGTACTTGGTGATGGAACAGTAGCTCTTATAATTGATATTCCCAAGATGTTAAGTGAAGAAATAAAACTGGAAGAAAAACAGTATCATAAATCAATATAAAATAATAACTAATAAATAGAACGGGGCGCAAAATGAAATGGTTCTTAAACTTAAAAATAAGCAAGAAACTTCTTGGAAGTTATATTGCGATAGCACTAATAGCTGCTATTATCGGTGTTATTGGCTATAATGGCCTGGATAATATAGCTGAAGATGATCAATATATGTATCAGCACGGATTATTACCAGTTAAAAGCCTGGGAGAAGCATCTGATGCTTTTCTTATGATTCGTGTGAATTTGTTGTATTCACTTGTAAATACAGACAAAGTGAAACAGCAAAATTATCTGGAGGAATCTGATAAAAAAGTAAAACAGGTGGAAGAAATTCTAAATGATTATGCTAAAAATGATATGATTGATTTAGCACGTCAGGATTATAATAACTTTCGGACACCCTGGGAGAGCTATAAAGATGCAGCAAAAAAGTTTGCTGTAGCTGTTAAAGAAGATAATGAATCTGAGAAACTCAGATTAAGAGCTGAATTAGGAACATATTATGATCAGGCTAAATCATCTCTGGATGATATTATAGTTAAAAATGCAGAAAATGCGAAAAATATCCAGACAAACAATAGTAATCAGGCATCATCATCTCAATCACTTATGATTACTTTCATAATAATTGGTGTATTATTTGCAGTTATCCTTGGCATATTTATTTCAAGAATTATTAGCAAACCAATTATTCATTTAACTGATACTGCTGAAAAACTGGCAGAAGGCAGAGTAGATGTTTCAGTTAATGCTGAAACAAAAGATGAAGTTGGCCTGCTTGCCGCATCATTTAAGAAAATGATAGAGAATATAAAGGATCAGGCTGTAGCAGCAGATAAGTTATCTGAAGGTGATCTAAGGATAAATATAGCAGTACGCTCTGAAGGCGATGTTTTAGGCAACAGTCTTAATAAAATGATAGTAAAATTAAGAGAAGTAGTTGAAAGTGTTAAAACTGCAGCTGAAAATGTTACTACCGGAAGTAATGAACTAAGTTCAAGTTCAGAACAATTATCGCAGGGTGCAACAGAACAGGCAGCAGCAGCAGAAGAAGCTTCTTCATCTATGGAACAAATGAGTGCCAACATTAAACAGAACGCAGATAATGCATTACAAACTGAAAAAATTGCACAGAAATCTGCTGAAGATGCAAAAGAAGGCGGACATGCAGTAGCTGAAACTGTAACAGCTATGAAAGAAATAGCAAGTAAAATATCAATAATTGAAGAGATTGCGCGTCAGACAAATTTACTGGCATTAAATGCAGCTATTGAAGCAGCAAGAGCAGGTGAACATGGTAAAGGATTTGCAGTTGTTGCTTCAGAAGTTAGAAAACTCGCAGAAAGAAGTCAGACAGCAGCAGGTGAAATAAGCAAACTTTCAGCATCCAGCGTACAGGTGGCTGAAGGGGCAGGCGAAATGCTGCAGCAGCTTGTTCCAAATATCCAGAAAACAGCTGAACTTGTTCAGGAAATTACAGCAGCAAGTAATGAACAAAATACCGGTGCCGGACAAATTAATAGTGCAATACAACAGCTAAATGAAATTATTCAGCAAAATGCTTCAGCTTCCGAAGAAATGGCTTCAACAGCAGAAGAACTTACCGGACAGGCTGAACAACTGCAGGATACTATTGGTTTCTTTAAACTTGATACAGAAGGATTTAATAAACCTCGGAAAGCATCAACTCTCAAATCCCGTGCAGTTAATGCTCCAGTAAAAAGCCTTACTATAAAACAAAAAGCAAAAACATTGGAAACTAAAGGTAATGGCTTTTCATTAGAATTGAGCAATAATAACGGAGATGGGAAAGATAGCGATTTCGAAAAATACTAACATATGTTACCCGTAGGGTAGGAGTTAAAGTATGAACTGGTTCTATAATTTAAAGATTCAGAACAAGTTATTAGGAGCTTTTTTAATTGTTGCTGTTATTGCCGGATTAATTGGCTGGATTGGTTATTCAAGCCTGGAGAATATAGACAAAAATGCAGATGAGTTATACCAGAATAGAATGATACCAGTTAAAAAATTAGGAAATGCTAATGCTGAATTCTTAAAGGTTCGCATCAATTTGATATATGCTATTTTTCTTGAAGATAGGGCTTCAAAGGAATCTTATTTATCAAAGATGCAAATATGTGCTGAGAATGTTGACAAGATTATAAACGAATATGAAAATTATGATTTAAGCATAGAAGAAAAAAAACAGCTTAGTGAGTTTAATAAGTATTGGGACGAATACAAAAATAATACTCGACAAATTAAAAATGCTCTCAGCAGTGATGATGATAAGCTTTTGCTTAAAGCCAGAACTGAAGCGCAGGAAAATTATGCAAGAGCGCAGGAATACTTGCAGAATCTTGTAGATATAAACTCCAGGTATGCAGAAAACCTACAGGGTGAAAATAAAGAAAATGCTGATACGGCTAAGGCGCAACTGCTGCTATTAATAGCAGCAGGCCTTATAGCTGCAATGGGATTGGGTATTGTAATCTCAAAAATCATCAGCAAACCAGTAATAGCACTAACTAAGATATCAAAGAAGCTGGAACAGGGAAGTGTAAATGTAGATATACCGGAATCATATAATGATGAAGT
>Ga0268360_1001363_pt1 | contig 26544 bp, 20 predicted proteins | sample BioMet11_FD_192465 | JGI IMG/M metagenome (GOLD analysis project Ga0268360, IMG submission 192465) | Sewage microbial communities from Oakland, California, United States - Biofuel 11 (Illumina Assembly) | ecosystem: Engineered > Wastewater > Sewage > Unclassified | place: USA: California... | reverse complement strand
AATTCGTTGGTCATCGAGTCTTTGCTGTCGGTATTCGTATTGTCCATCCCGGTCTCACTTGTAGGAGATGCGCGGATCCAGGAATCCGTAGATCACGTCGACGACGAAGTTCATGGCCACGAGGATGAGGGAGAAGACTATGACGTCGCCCATTATGAGGGTGTAGTCCCGGTTCGTGGCCGCCTGGATGTAGAAGCGCCCCATCCCCGGCACCGTGAAGATGGTCTCCACCACGACGGTCCCGACGATGATCCCGGCGAAGGCCGGCCCGAGGTAAGAGACGATCGGGAGCATGGCGCCCTTGAGGACGTGCTTGAACACGATCGTCGACTCTTTGAGTCCCTTGGCCCGGGCGGTCCGTATATAGTCCGATCGCAGCACTTCGAGGACCGAGGCCCTCGAAAGCCGCGCGATGCTCGCGAAGTAGGGGAACGAGAGGGTGAGGACCGGCATGATGAGGACGAGGGCGCCGTTGCGCCCGCCGAGCCAGCCCGAGGTCGGGAGCCACTTGAGTTGCAGGGCCAGGACGAGCTTCAGCACCGGCCCTATGACGAAGAGCGGGACCGATATGCCGATCACCGCGAGGGACATGGCGAGGTAGTCCACCCAGGTGTTCTGCCTGAGGGCGGCCAGGATGCCCGTCGAGAGGCCGAGGACGACGGCGACGACGAGGGCGATGCCGCCGAGGATCATGGAGGCGGGCAGGGCCTGGGCGATGAGCTGGTTGACCGTGAAATCCTTGTAGCGGAAAGAAGGTCCGAGGTCGCCCCTGAGGACGTCCCCCATGTAGCGCAGGTACTGGCGGGGCAGGGATTCGTCGAGGTGGTACTTCTTGAGGACATTGGCCATGATCTCGGGGGGGAGTTTCTTCTCGGCGGCGAAGGGGCCCCCGGGGGCCAGCCTGACGATGGCGAAGGCCAGCGTGATGATGATGAGCACCGTCGGGATCAGGCTCAGCAGGCGCCGGATGATGAATCGGGTCATAGCTTCCTTTATTGGGAGCGGAGCTACGGAAACGCCCGAGGCGGTGTGAAGCCGCCCCGGGCGCTCGAGCGAAAACCGCCGCCTACTTCTTAGTGACGGACTTGTATGGATGGATATCCATAACGTTAGCGTAGACGCCGGACCACTTATTGGTGTCGATCAGGCTCTTGTTGGAGTAGAAGAACACTGGGATCACCGCCTGGTCCTGGGTGACCATGATCTCCTCGGCCTGCTCGAGCACCTTGTTGCGGGCATCGCCGGCGCCCATGGTGGCGGCCTTGGTCATGAGGGCGTCGAACTTGGCGTTCGAGTACAGGCCGTCGTTGTTACCGGCGCCGGTCTTGAACATGTCGAGGTAGTTGCCCGGATCGAGGTAGTCGGCGAGCCAGCCGGCGCGAGAAATGAAGAATTCGTGGGTCTTCTGGCGGGTATCGAGGAAGGTGTTCCACTCGAGGTTCTGGAGTTCCACCTCCACGCCGAGGTTGGCCTTCCACTGCTGCTGAACCCACTCGCACACGAGCTTATGCCGGTTGTTGGTGTTGTAGATGACCGCGACCTTCGGGAAGCCCTGGCCGTTCGGGTAGCCCGCGGCCGCGAGGAGCTTCTTGGCGGCCGCGAGGTCGAAGGTGTTGCCCTTGGCGGTCACGAAGCCGGCCATGGCGGGCACGAGGCCGCCGGTGGCGATGTCGCCGGACTTGAGGACCTGGTCGACGAGCTGCTGCCGGTCGAGGGCCATGGAGAGGGCCTTGCGGACCCGCACGTCGTCGAAGGGCTTCTTCGTGACGTTGATGATGAAGTAGTACACCGAGGAGCCGGCGATATGCTGATAGTCCTTGCGGAGCTTGATCTCGTCGATCTTGCTCACGGGGACGCAGTCGTCGGGCATCCAGTCGATCTCGCCGGCCTTGTACTTGTCGTAGCCGACGTTCTGGTCCTCGATGGGGAGGTAGGTGACGCTCTTGATCTTCACGTTCTTGGCGTCCCAGTACTTCGGGTTCTTCGCCACGACGATCCTGTCCTGGGGCTTCCAGTCCTTGAGGACGAAGGGGCCGGAGCCGACGAAGTTGCCGGGCTTGACCCAGTCGGCGCCGAACTTGGCGATGGCGTGGCTGGGGGTGACCACGAAGGCGTTGTGGGTGAGCATGTCGATGGCGTAGGGCAGGGGGCCGACGAAGGTCACCTGCAGGGTCTGGGGATCGACGGCCTTGATCTTCACGTTGGAGGCGGGGCCCTTGCCGGCGTTGTAGGCGCCCGCGCCCTCGACGGAGTCGCCGATGATGTAGGCGTAGGGGGAGGCAGTCTTGGGATCGAGGACCCGGAGCCAGGAATTCACGAAGTCCTGGGCGGTTATGGGCTGGCCGTCGGACCAGAGGGCCTTGCGGAGCTTAAAGGTGTACGTTTTCTTGTCGCTGCTCGCGGTCCAGGACTCGGCGATGCCAGGGATGGCCTTCGAGGTCTTGGGATCGTTGACGACGAGCCCCTCGAAGAGGGAATAGCAGAGCCGCGCCTCGGGGACGCCGGACGTGAGGGCCGGGTCCAGGGACTGGGGTTCCCCCTCGTTGTCGAAGATGAGGTCCTGGGCGCCGACCGAAGCGGCGGCGGCTAGGGCGAGAAGGACGAGTAGGTATTTCTTCATGCTACCTCCATCATTAAGGTTGTACCGGCAATAGGAACGGTTATAGCCTTTATGATAGATGCACGCAATACGCGGGTTTCCGGCCCGAGCCGCGCCCCTCCGGAGTCTCTCTTAAGAAAGCAGCCTAGACGGCGCCCAATTCCTTGACCGCGGCCTCCACTGTACGGCTGTAAATATCGTCGAGGGAGCCCGCGAGGGAGACCAAGGGCCCGCAGATCCCGGGATCGAGCTCCGACCCGGCCCGCGAAGCCTCGGTGCAAGCTATCTCGAGCCTCCCCGCCGAGGTCACGAGGGGCATGGCGCAGAGCGTGAGGGCCGCGCCCTTCAGGCGGTGGGCTATCTTGCGCATTCCCTCGATATCTCTGGAGCCCTCGGCCTGCTCGAGGGCGTTCCGCTTCTCGGGCGCCTCGTCGACGAGTATGCCCAGGAGCTCTCGGGCGAAGGCCGAATCACCGTCCACCCTCTCGAGGAGGGCGCCCATGTCGATGAGCGGCGCCTCGGGCGGCGCTTCGTCCGGGCAGGCGGCCTCGGCCGCGGTGGCGACCTCGAGGGGACGCACCGTGGAGGCGGCCCGGGGACCCAGCTCGTCGATCCTCGCGGAGAGGCGGCCCAGGAGCTTCTCGAGCCCGGCGGGGTCCACGGGCTTGGGGAGGCAATCGTACATGCCCGCCGAGGCGCATTCGGCCCTGATGCCCGAGTCGACCCTGGCGGTGAGGGCTACGATCACCGCCTCCCCCGCGCGTCCCGAAGATCCCTCGCGCATGCGCCTGCACGCCTCGAAGCCGTCCATGTCGGGCAGGCCGAGGTCCAAGAGCACCAGGTCGGGCTTCTCCGAGGCCACGAGCTCCACGGCATCGGCGCCCTTCTGGGCGGCCAGGGTCGAGCATCCGAGGTGCTCGAGGTATCGCCTCGCCACCGCCACGTTCACCGGGTCGTCGTCCACCACGAGGACCCGGAGCGCCGGCGCTCCCGCGGGGGCTTGGGGAGCCGAGGGAGAGAGGCTCGGGCCGAGGGCCTCGGCGGGCCGGAACCGGGCAGTGAAGGCGAAGGCGCTGCCCTCGCCGAGGGTCGAGGACACCTCGATCATGCCGCCGAAGAGGGCGGTCAGGCGTTTGCAGATCGACAGGCCCAGGCCCGTCCCGCCAAAACGCCGGCTGATGCTGGAGTCCGCCTGGGAGAATTCCTTGAAGAGGTTGGGCAGATTCTCCTCGGAGATGCCGATCCCCGTGTCGCGCACGACGGTCCTGATGCCGAGGTCCCGGCCGTCGCCCGGGGCGGGCGGGTCGGTCGCGGGGGACAGGGTCACGGTGACGGCGCCGGTCTTGGTGAACTTGATCGCGTTGCTCACCAAGTTCATGAGGATCTGACCGTAGCGCAGGGAGTCGCCGACCACGTAGCGCGGAGCGCCGTCCTCGATCTCCACGTCGAGGGATATGCCCTTGGTCTCGGCGGCGGGCCTGAAGGCTCGGACCACCGAGACGACCTTTTCGTGGAGGTCGAAGTCCGCGTCCTCGAGCTCCATCTTCCCCGCCTCGATCTTGGAGAAATCGAGGAGGTCGTTGACCAGGCCGAGGATCACGTTCCCCGAGGACTGGACCACCTCGAGGTCCTCCCGGAGCTGCCTCGGCAGGCTCGCCTGGAGGTCGAGGGAGACGAGGCCGATGATCGAGTTGAGGGGGTTGCGGATCTCGTGGCTCACGGTGGCGATGAAGGCGCTCTTGGCGGCGTTGGCCGCCTCGGCCTTGGCCTTGGCCTCCTCCACCTCCTTCTTGGCCTTCGCGATGTCGGTGATGTCCCGGAAGAGGAAGATCCTCCCCCGCCAGTGGCGGCTGGTGCCCTTGGTGTCGTAGCACGAGATGAGGTAGACGATACCGCCGTAGGTCCAGGTCCGTTGCTCCCCTGGCTCCATGCGCTTCTCCAAGGCGGGGACCAGCTCCCCCACGCTCATCCCCTCGAGGGTGCCGGCGACCGGGAACACGCGCCTCGCGTCCTCGTTGGCTCCGATGATAAGCCGCTCCGAATCCACGACCACGATGGGCGACTCGATGGATTCGAGGAGGACCGTCTTGGCGTACGGTACTTCCTCGAAGAGGTCGAAGTGCTTGAGGGTCCAGGCCATGAGGAGCCCCGACAGGGCGAACACGAAAGGCGTCGGGTCGTCTACCCGTCCCCGTCCTCCGACCAGCACGAAGACCGCGCTCGAGGCCGCCGGGATGAAGAGGATGAAGATGAGCCGCAGGATCCAGCGCCTCGCGAGGCCTCGGGCGCCTCGGGCCGCCGAGATCATGAGAACGAAGGCGACGCTTATCTGGGTGAAGGCGTAGGCCGAGAAGGCCCAGTAACCCGGGGCGAGGATCTGCTGGGAGGGGAGCAGCCTTCCCCCGACATCGATCCAGAACAGCGAATGGAGGCGGTTCGTCCAGGCTAGGGCGAGGGCGATGGAGCCTGGGACGAGCACCGCGATCAGGCCGGCCCCCCGGAGAGGCCTGCCTTTGAGCGCCATGGAGATGATGAAGAACGAGCAGGGAAGGAAGGCGATGCCCAGCCACTGCATGGCCACGGCGTTGAACTTGCCTCCGGGGGAGACGATCACGAATTCGGCGAACTTGAAGATGCTGAGGAGGAACACGGCCGCGAGGTAGAAGGCCACCCCCTGGGAGAGATCCTTCCTGGTCCCGTACCATATCCGCGTGCACAGGAAGAGGGAGAGGATGGCGCAGAGCAGCATGAGCCCCGGGTAGAGGTCGATCGGGAAGACGAGACTGGTGTCGATCGGTGGGGGCAAACTGTCTGGGAGCATCGGATGCATAAGCCTAAGTATATAGAACCATATTATTCTGCAAGAAAAAACCGTATCTAGGATATGATCCTGAGACTCGAGCCCGAGCGCCCTTTGCTCACTTCGATCCTGGAGGGGATCCGCGCCCGGAGTTCGGCCACGTGGGAGACTATGCCCACGGTCCTCGCCCCGCCGGCCTCGTCCAATACGGCCACGGCCCTGTCCAGGGCCTCGTCGTCCAGGGAGCCGAAGCCCTCGTCGATGAAGATCGCGTCGAGGGAGGTGCCTCCCGACCGTTCCCGAATCGTGTCGGCGAGGCCGAAGGCCAGGCTGAGGGCAGCCATGAAGCGCTCCCCTCCGGAGAGGGTGCCCGCCGGCCTGGACTGTCCCGTGTGGGAATCCCGCACCAGGAGCTCGAGCCCGAGGTAGCCCCGCCCCTCCCCCTCGTCGGCGGCCAGGGAATAGCGCCCGTCGGACATCCGGGACAACCGGGCCGAGGCGCGCTCGGCGACGACGCGGAAGTACGAGCCGAGGACGTAGTTCTTGAAAGGCAGCTTGCGCGCCGGCAGCTCCCCGCAGAGGAGCGCCGAGAGGCCGTTCAGGCCGCGCCACTCCGCGTCGAGGCGGGCCCGCTCCTCGACGAGCCGGGCCCTCTCGTCCCGCTCGCGGCCGAGCTCGGCGATAGATACTGCGGTCGCGTCGAGGGCCGACTGCAGCTCGTCCCGCCGATCCCGCGCCTCCTCGACTGCAGCGGCGAGGGCGCCTGGGTCGGTCTCGGCCCCGGAAGAAGGCCCCGTTTGGGAGGCGGCGATCTCGGCCTCGAGGGTCTCGGCCTTGGCTTGGGCCGCTTTGAGCTCGTTGCGGTAGCCTTGGGCTTCCACCTCGAGGGCCGAAAGCGCGGCCGGGTCGAGGGCTGCTGAGCGGACCGAGGCGGGGGAATCGAAGCCCGCCTCGGCTAGGGCGGCCGCCTCCGTCTCCCGGGCGGCTTCGAGCCTGGCGACGATCGAAACTTCCCGCGCCGACAACTCGGAGACGATGACCTCGGCCTTCTGTCGATCGGCTTCCCACTCGGCGGCGATGCGCTCCAGCCTCTCCCGCTCGGCCTTGGCGCGATCCCTCTTGGCCGAAGCCGCCTCGATCAGGGGGCGAGGGTCGGAACTCCCGGCCCTCGAGGCCGCCGAAGCCAGTCTCTCCTCGAGCCGCGCCGCGCCGACGGCCGCCGCCTGGGCCTCGGACTCGACCCGGGAACGGAGAGCCCTCGCCTCCTCCAGGTCGGCCTCGAGCTTGGCGGCGGCCCTGCGCCGATCCTCCATAGCCCGCAGGGCCGCCGCCGAGGCGGAGAGCTTCGCGGAGGACTCCCGCGCCTTTTCCCGCGCCTCGTCCAGGAGGGAGGCGAAGTCCCGGCGCCCGAGGATGCCAGCGGGACAGAGGACTTCCGGGGTCGCGGCGAAAAGCTCCCCGGGCTGGGGGTCTCCCGGAATCTCCGGCGCTTCGCCGATCCTCTGCCTAAGTTCCTGCTCGGCGTCGGAGGCGCGGTCGGAGGCCGAGCGGGCGGCGGCGGCGGCCTCCGACTCCTCCAACCTCCCTCGTTCGCATTCGGAACGGGCCGCTCCCAAGGTTTGATCGTCGGGGGAGCCGGAGGACGCCAGGGCGGGCGCCGGGTGTTCCCTGGAGCCGCAGACCGGGCAGGGATCGCCGGGTTTGAGGCCCGAGGCCAGCGCGGCCGCGGAGCACGCCCGATCCGCAGCCTCGAGGGCCGCCAGGGCGAGCTCCGACGAGGCCCTGCGCCTCGAGGCCGCTGCGGCCTTGTCCCTGGCGGCTACTGCGGCGGCGGCGAGGCGGCCAGCCTTCTCGGCGAGGCTCGCCGCGGCGGCGGCCTCGTCTGCCGCGGCGGCGGCTTCTTGCTGGGCCGCGCGGTCCGCCTCGAAAGCCCCTCGCACCCGCGCTTCCTCCTCGACGCCCACGGCTGCCTCATCGCGGGAAGCCCGGGACAACTCCTCGGCCCGGAGCGCCGCTTCGAGGCGGGCGGCCAACTCCGCGGACCGAAGCCGCGCGGCCTCGAGATCTCCCCGGAAGTTCCGGGCCTCGTCCCACGCCGCCTGGGCGGTTCCCAGCTCGCCGAGCTCCCGGTCGGCGGCGGCGGCGACCTCGGCGAGGCGCAGCGCCTCGGCGCGGTGGCCGGCGATCTCCGAGGACCGGGACGCCAACTCGGCGAGCCGGGATCGCTGCGTCCTCAGAGCGTCGGCCAGGGAACCGAGGTCGGCTTCGGCGGCCTCCCGGGCGGAGATGGCCGGGAGGGTCCCGGCGGAGGCTCGGGCGGCGGCGATCCGCCCTTCGCGTCCCTGTGCCTCGGGGAGCCCAGCCTCCAGGGCCGCGAGGCGCTCCCTGGCGACCCGCGCTCGCTCGGCGCGCTCCGCGGCCTCCCTGGACCGGGAGAGGGCCAGCTCCGCGGCCTGGAGGCGCCCCACCGCGAGGTCGCGATCGGCCGCGAGCCTCGCCGCCTCAGCCTCCAGCTCGAGGAGCCGTTTCGCCGCGGCCGCGGCCTCGGCCACCCCGCCGAGGCGCGCGAGATCCGAATCGACCATCCGCACCGCGGTCAGGGCTTCCTTGGATTTTTCTTTGGCTAGGGCGGAGACCGCCTCGTGCATGGCGACGGGGAAGAGCTTCTCGAGGACCTCCACGCGATCGCTGGACTTCATGTCCAGGAAGCGCTGGAACTCGCCCTGGGGAAGGAGGATGATCTTGGAGAACTCGTCGGCCGTGAGGCCCACGAGCCTCCGGATCCAGTCGTCGACCTCGCCCTTCTTGTCGGCCAGGAGTTCCCAGCCACCCGCCCCCCGCCGATAGAAGGCCGCGGAGGCGTCGACCTCGATGAGTTCCTTCTTTCCGCGAAGCCGTAGGCGGCGGTAGGGAGGGCTGCGGACCGCCCGGTACTCCGCCCCGCCCAGGAGGAACTCGAACTCGACGAGGGGGGCCTCTCCGGGGCGGGCGTAATGGGACCAGAGCTGGCGCTCGAGGCCGAGGCGGGCGCCCGGGGCCTCGCCGTACAGGGCGTAGGTCATAGCGTCGAAGAGGCTCGTCTTGCCCGAGCCGGTCTTGCCGCACACGAGGAAGAGCCTGTCGAGGCGGGAGAAGTCCACCTCCGCGCGGCCCCGGTAGGGGCCGAAGTTCTCGAGGACGAGCCTAGAGGGCCGCACTCTCGGCCTCCTCGAGAAGCTTCGCGAAGAGCTTCGCGGTTTCGGCTGAGGGCGCCTCGCCCTTCATCTCCCGGTGGAAGGCGTCGAAGTCGGCGGCCACGGAATTCCGGGAGGCTCCGTCTTCCGGCGAGGACGGCGATGAACCGGGGACCGCTATTTCGAAGGCCGCTTGGCGCACCGACAGAAGGTTGGGGAAGACCGCCCGCAGGGGATCCACCGGGTTGAGCACCGGCTCGATGTCCGTGAGCCTCGCCTCGATGAAGTCGTCGCGGAACTCGGGGAAGGCCGAAGGCGATGAGAGGACCGAGAAAGGCCCCTCGATCCTCCTCATGCGCCGGAGAGGGGCGAAGGGGACGAGCTCCGCCTCGAAGCTCCCGCCCTTCAGGTCGACGAGGACGAAGCCCTTGGGCTCCTCGCCCTCGGCGAAGGAGTAGGCCAGGGGCGAGCCGGCGTAGCGGGCCTTGGGCCCCGCCTTCTGAAAGCGGTGCAGGTGCCCGAGCGCGACGTAGTCGAAGGTATCGAAGAGGGCGGAGTCGACCTGCTCCGACTGCCCCACGAAGGCGCGCTCCGACTCCGAGGCGGTTCCCCCTGCGGCGAAGCAGTGGGCGAGAAGGACGTCGTAGCGGCCGCCGGCGGGGTCGCCCCGGGCGGCCATCCGCGCGGCGATGCGCCGCGCCGCCTCGGCGAAGAGCTCGGCCTGGCCGCGGAAGGCGCCGCCGCGGCCCGAAAAGGCGCCGGGCCCGAGGAAGGGCAGAGGCCAGATCTCCGCGGTCTCACCGTCCCTGCGGACCAGGACCGGATCGTCGCAGGAATCGGGAGAGGTCCTGATATAGACTCCGGAGCGGCTCATGAGGCTCGTCCCGAAGGAGAGCCGAGCCGCGGAATCGTGGTTGCCGGGGATGGCGACGACGGTGAGCCCGGGATCGGCGGAGGCCGCCCTGCTCAGGAAGGAATCGAAGAGCCTCACCGCCTCGGGGGGCGGGATGCTCCTGTCGTAGAGGTCCCCGGCGAGGAGGAGGGCCGCCGGACGCTTCTCGGCCAGGAGGGAGAGGAGCCCGTCCAGCATGGCTTCCTGGTCTTCGGAGATGTCCCGCTCATGGAGGGTCTTGCCGATGTGGAGATCGGCGGCGTGGAGGAGGAGCATGGGCTACTTCACCTGACCACATGCACTTCGTCGGCGCCCTCGACGATGCCCACACCGTCCTGGAAATCGACGACCCTGACCCTGGAGCCTCGGGCGAAGACGTACGAAGGATCGGTAGCCCGAGCCTTGAACCGGAGGGGCTTCAGCCCGCGCCGCCGGATCTCGGCCACGCCCTCCAGCCCGGGGGCCACAGCCTCGATGATCTCCGCCTCCTCGAGGAGTATCTCCTCGGCGAGGTCGCCTTCAGTCGACTTGTCCGCGCGCAGGGAGCGGACGGCGACATACGTGATCGCGGCTGCGGCCAAGACGATGGCTGCGATGTAGATGGCGGACATAGGCAATTGACGCATTATACCACGGGCCCGGCGAGGGGGAAAGCCGCGGAAATCCCCGGCGCAAGCGGGTAAAGGCGCCCGGGGCGCCAGGCCGATAATCGTAGACGTGACCAGCGAAACGAGACCGCCTCGCGCCAGGAGCCTCCGCTCGACCATGTACGGCAGGATTGCCCTCTGGGTGTTCGTCTGCGGCCTCATCGCCTCGGCCTGCGTCTTCTGCGCCGCCGAGCTCCTCTTCTCCAGGATCTACGACGAGTCGAAGGCCTTCTTCGTCCGGGAGGCCGAGGGCAGGCTCGAGCTCTTCAACCTGATCCTCTCCAGGACCGAACGCGACACTTTCGAGAACGGTCGTAAAGCCCTCTTGGAGTTGGGGCGCCGCTACCCCTCGGGCAGGGAGCTCGGGGAGCTCGGCGCCGAGGGCCTCGGGCGGGAGGCGGAGAGGCTCGGCGTCTCGGAACTCTACCTCATCGACTCCGGTGGGAAGGTCGTGGCCTCGTCGCTTCGCTCCGACGTCGGCCTCGACCTATTCAAGATATCCAAGAAATTCACCGCCTTCCTCCAAGGACTCTACGGGGCTGGAGTCGTGGCGAACCAGGGCTTCTCCCTGGCCACGAAAGGCGGAGCCGTCAGCGCCTACCAATATTTCGGCCCCCCGGGCAGCGCTTACCTCATCGAAGTATCGACCAGGATCGAAGAGGCTCTCCCGAGGAGCACCCCGGGCCTAGGGTACGACGACCTCGTCGCCAAGGTCTTCGGCGTCTCCGACCAGGTCGCGACGAAGTCCATCGCCCGCATCGTGGACCTGATCTCGGTCCAGCCGAAGTCGATCTGGTCCCTCTTCCGGCGCGGCGAATTGGACCGCGTCTACGCCCCGATCATCGCCCGGGTGCGCTCCGAGGGCGCGGGGACCGAAGAGCGCGTCGGCGCCTCGGTCGTCCTGGTCAAGCAGCTCAGGGGACGCAGGGTGGGAGAAGATTTCGACACCGGCGCCTATTACGCGGTGTTCGAGTTCAACCTGCGCCCCCTCCTCATTTTTCGCCTCGCGGCCCTCGCCTCGGTCCTCGGGGCCTGCACCCTGGCCTGCGCCCTCTCCCTCGCCGCCCTCAAGCGCTCCTTCGACAAGAGCGTGGTGGTCAGGATCGAGCGGCTCCGCTCGGACATCGCCAAGGCGGCCGGTGGGGACTACTGCCTCGACTTCGAGGGATACGGCGAGGACGAGATAGGGGCCATAGGCGCCAGCGTGAAATCCATGGTGAGGACCCTGCGCGACGAGAAGGAGAGGCTTTCGGCGGCGGCCCGCATGGAGACCATAGGCGCTATGGCGGGGGGGCTGGCCCACGACTTCAGCAACGTGCTCACCGGGATCAAGGGCACCATCGAGTGCATGGAGCTCGACCTGGAGTCCGGCGCGACGGACTCGGATAAGCTCCGAGATCTCATCTCCGTGGCCTCGAGGACGGCGAGCAGGGGCGAGAGTCTCGTGAAGTCCCTCTTCGACCTAGCCCAGCCGGCCGCCGCCGCCGAAGGAGAGCTGGTGGACCTCGGAGACGTAGCCCGGGAAGCCGCCGACCTCGCCCGAGGCAAGGGTGGAGGAGAAGTCGCCATCCGTGTAGAGGCGCCTGCGGAACCCATCTCCGTGCGCGGCGACGGCCAGGCCATACTGAGGGCGGCGCTCAACCTCTGCGTCAACGGCATCCAGGCCATGACCTCCATGCGTCCTGAGGGCGAGGCCCGCGGCGGGCTCCTCGTCGTGCGCGCCGAGGCCCGGCCGGGCGATGGGAGCGGCCATAGGGAAGCCGCGATCGTCGTGAAGGACCAGGGCGTGGGCATCGCCCCGGAAGATCAGGGGAAGATCCTCGCCCCCTTCTACAGCACTAAACCCAGGGGCATCGGATCGGGCATCGGTCTCGCCGTCGTCCTCTCGGTGGCCTCGAGGCACGGCGGCCGCGTGGAGATCGAGAGCCGGCCGGGAGCGGGTTCGGCTTTCTCCCTCGTGCTGCCGGCCCAGGGCTAGCTCCGCCCTAGCGCTTCCGGAGCGACCGCCTCCCCTTGCGCCGCGCCCCAGCCCGGCGTAGGCTCGCGGCATGGAACTGGATTTTTCCCGGAAGTGGAGCATCATCGCCGCCTCGGCCGAGGAAGGCGGCCCGGAGTCCTTCGCCGCCGCCGAGCTGGCGGAGACCCTCGGGCGAATGGGCTGTCGACCTCCCGTCCTCGGGGACGAAGGGGACACCGAACGGATCATCATCCTGAGCTCCGGATCAGGGGCCGATTCCAGCGGCGGCTTTTCCTGGCGGGCTGCCCCGGATCGCGCCGAGATCTACGGTTCCGACGGATCGCGCCTCCTCCGCGGAGTCTACGATTTCCTCGGGGCCCTCGGCGCCCGCTGGCCCGCTCCCGGGGTCAGGGGGGAGCGGCTCCCCCAGGGACCTATCCTCGATCTTGAGGCGCCCTCGCGATCCTCCCGCCGCGAGGCGCTCCGCGCCGTCCTGGCTCTGGGGCGGGGCGCTTTCCTGGAACGCTACGCCGACTACCTCCTCTGGGCGGCTCGAGCAGGCTACTCGTCGGCGCTCGTGCGCCTCTCGACGACTAGCCTGCCCCTAGAGGGATGCCCCGCCGGGCTCTACGAGTCCCTGAGGCCGGGCATCGCCGGGCTCGCGCGCAGGCTCGGCCTCGACCTGGAGCTCGGGGGCGACTTCGCGAGGCTCTGCGGAGAGGGGATGGCGGAAGAAGCAGGAGAGACGGCTCTCCCCGAGCTTTTCGCCGAATACGCGGCGGGACACCCCGAGGTCTCGGCCTTCCACCTCTGGCCCGACTCCAGCTGGAACCTCGAAGGCCGCGATTTCGCGGGCCGAGACGCCGCTCCGAGCGGCGAGAGGCTCGCCCAGGCGCTCCGGCTCGGCGCAGCTCTCCGGAATCGCCGACCGGGGGCGCGGCTCTTCCTCCACGCCCAAGAGTCGGACTCCGATCTGGCGGAGGCGGTCCTCGGGTCGGCCGGCCTAGGCGGGCTCGGCCTCCAATGGTCGCCCCGCCGCCGCTCCTGGGGCCGCCCGATCGGCGCTCCCGGATCCGCCCTGAACGCCGCCTCGCTGTCCCGGTTCAGATCGGCCGCCGACGCGTGGAGGCGGCGCGGAGGTGGAGAGATCCTGGTCCTCGAGCGCTACGAGGACGCGTTCCTCTTCAAGGGAGCCGTTCCGCCCCTGCCCGCCCTCATGAAGGCCGACCTGGCCTCGTACCGCGGAGAGGACGAGGGGGGACAGACTTCGACGCCATCGAGCCAGGAGACCCCGACCGAGGGCGTCCCCGGAGCCGACGCGATAGGCCTCCTGTGCGGCGGCAGTCCGCGCCTCGGCCTGCGGCCCAACCCGGCCATCCTCGCGGCCCTGGCCGCCGATCCCGGCGCCGACGGTGGCGACACCCTCGCGGGATGGGCCCGGGCGGCCTACGGCGGGATCGCCGACGTCATGCTCGCGTACTGGCGGGACATCGAAGCCGCCTGGTCCATCGACCTCGACCTGGAAGAGGGGGAATCCGAAGAGCGCTCGCCGAAAACCCTCTCCCTCGCCGTCGCGGCCCCCCCCTCCGACTGGGGAGATCCCTGCCTGGCCGGCGCCGAGCGGCTCGCGGCCAGGCGCGACCGATGCGAAGAGCTCTTCGACCATCTGCGGGGAGCCGAGGCGCGCCTGGCCGAGGCCAGGGCCTCGGCGGGCGACGACGGGGGGCGGGACCTCGCGTCCGCCGAAGCGGAGGAGTACGCGATCTCCGGCTCGGTCCTCGAGCTGGACTGCGCCCGCCTCTCGGCCTACTGCGAGAGGGCGGCCGGGGACCCCCGAGCCGCCGCCGACATCGCGAACCTGGCCCTCTCGGCGGCCGCCGCCCTCGGGAAGGCCCTCTCCCGGCTGCCCGACCCGAGGGACTCCCGGGAGGCGCGCCTCGTCGCCTATCTGTTCTACGAACTCCCGCTGAGGGAGATCCGGCGCTTCAACGCCCGCAGCGCCTTGAGACGCCTCATCGACCTGTGGGCATCGAAGGCCCGCCTCTCGCTGGCCGTCGGCAGGGCGGCCGGGGCCTACGAGCCGAAGGGAGGCGGGAGGGCGGCTATCGGCGGCGACCTTGCCCGGCGAGGTCGGGGGCACTAAAATTCCATTCAGATGGAAAGCGGAGTCCTAGGCAAGAAGGTCTTCTTCCTCTATCCCCCACCGGTGCTCACCGAGGTGATCGACGCTCTGACCCGCCAGGAATTCGAGGTGTACCTCGCCAGGGACCACGGGAAGCTCCGGCGCCTCCTCTCGACCCTCCCCGAGGCAATCCTCTTCGTCGACATAGACGAGGAGCTCGACGAGGTTGGATGGCTGTCCTACGTCGCGAATCTCCGCCGGGATTTGCCCGGCCTGGGCATCGGGGTGATCACCCTCAACGAGAACGCGGAGCTCCGCAGGAAGTACCTCATGGACCTCCAAGTGCAGTGCGGCTTCGTGATCTTGAACATCGGCGCCTCGAGGACCGCGGAGATCCTGAGCATGACCCTCGAGGCCAACGAGGCGAGGGGGAGGCGCAAGTTCGTCAGGGCGCTCTGCCCTCCGGGCATGGGACTATTCGCGGTGGACCTAGGCGGCGCCACCCTCAGGGGGGAGCTCACCGACCTCAGCTCCGCGGGCATGGCCGCCAAGCCCGACGACGACACGAGCCTCCGGGTGGGGACCCTCCTCAAGGACATCTCCCTCTCGATCAAGGGCAACAGGCTCCTCGTCTCGGGGGTCGTGGTCGCGAAGCGATCCGAGGAAAGCGAGGGGAAGGATGTCCACGTCGTAATGTTCACCCCAGACTCCCTGGACGAGGCCCGCAGGGAGAAGCTCAAGGCCGTCATCTCCAAGGTCAATCAGCTGAGCATGGACGCGGCCCTGGAGCGAGCCTAGCCGGCCGCCCCGGGGCGCCTAGCCCCTCAGCGCGGCCTTGACGAGGGTGACGACGAGGCCGACGAAGCCGCCCACGACGGCGCCGTTCAGCCTGATGTACTGGAGGTCGTTCCACACGGCCTCCTCGATCCGCCCCACGAAGACCTCATCGTCCGTCGCCTTGATCAGTCCCGCGAGGTACTCGGCCGCGCCCTCGACGAGTTTCCCCCGCTCGATGACTCCCACGGCCAAGGAAGCGGCGGTCTCGTTGAAGCGGGCGCGGAACTCCTCGTCGTCCTTGAGCCGGGCGACGAGGGCGTCCTCGATCCGCTCCAGAGCGGGGATGAAGCGGCCGTCCTCGCCGGCGAGGTCGTCGCCGAGCTTGGACGCGAGCTCCCGGGCGATCTGCGCGAGCCCTTCGCGGAAGGCCGGCGCGCCCGCGGCCTCCCGGAAAGCCGCGGCGACCGCCTCGCGGTCGGCCGAGCCCTCCCGGGCGCAGGGGTCCAGCCTGTCCGCGAAGCCCGCGACGGCCTCGAGGACGAAGCGCCGGAGCTCGTTCCTCCGGTCGGACTTCATCTCCGCGAGCTCGTCCTCGATGCCCAGGACGAAGCCCTCGACGGTGCCGGAGTTGATGAAGAGCCCCTTCCACCCCGCGTTCCGCTTGATCATAGGAGTGAGGATCCCCACGATCCTGCCGCGGTTCCTCCCCACCTCGAGGCGGACGTACTCCGCCAGGGCCTCCACGGCGGCCTGGTCGAAGCCCTCCTCTTTCGCCCAGGAGAGGAGGCCTCGGAGCGTCTCCGGAGCGTCCACCTCGGCCGAGGCGAAATCCAGGACCTGGCCGACGAAGCCCTCGAGGGCCCTGGCCCTCGCCTCGTCCCTCCCCTCTCCGTAGGCGCGCAGGAGCTCGCCGGCCCTGCGCCTCAGGAAGTCGTGCAGGCCTTCCCGAGCCCCCCCGGCGACGAGCTCGTCCGCCAGCTTGGAGGCGAAGTCCGCCTTCCTGAGCTCGGAGGCGAGAACCTCCGAGGAGACGAAGCCCGAGAGGAACCGCGGCAGGGCGGAGGCGATCGCGTCCTTGCTCTTCGCGAGGATGTTCGTGTGGGGCAGCTTCACGCCGAGGGGGTCGCGGAAGAGAGCCGAGACGGCGAACCAGTCGGCGAAGGCTCCTGCCATGGACGCCTCGAAGAAGGCCTCGAGGAGAGCCTTGAGGGTTAGGCCGCCGAAGAGGGAAGCCGAGGATAGGGGCAGCCAGGGCTGGAGCTCCACCGCGAGAAAGCCGAGGACCGCCGCGGCCAGGGACAGGCCCCCCAGCTTGTTCCGCCTAGCTTCGCCCATTCTCGGGCCCTCCCCGCGCCATGCCTGCCAAGATACTTAGCCCCGCCGCCTATGGCAAGGCAGGACGGGCGTGACAAGCGCGGATTCGAGGACGATAATTGGACTCAGGAGCGCGTCGCCATGGAAGGATCGCCGGACCTCAGCGACCCCGACAGGCTCTCGAGGCTCGAGCTCATCAGCCTCTACATCGACCGCTACTACAACCTCGACGCCGACTCGAGGACCAGGTTCGAGGCCGCGTTTAGGAAACGCAAGCTGCCCTTGCCCCTCATGCCGGAGGCCCCGCCCAGGGCGCCCGCCCGGAGCGGAGGGAATCCCTCGGGGATAGACCGGGGGACCTTCGTGTCGTACATGCTCCTGATATACTCGGGGACCGCGGTCTTCTACTCGTGGATCTACCTGGCGGCGCGCCTGGTCAAGATGGACTTCGGCGTAAACACCAAGCACAAGCTGATCCAGTCGGCCATAGCCCTCCTCTACGTCGCCGGCGAAGTCCTCCTATTCGAATACATATCGAATCTCCCGTGAGCACCTACCCCGGGGCCCGGCCGCACCTTGCGGCCCCGAGCCGATCGAGGCATAGTCTATGGCAGGAAGCACCAATGCACGTAGACATCTTCACGCTATGCGACTTCGCCCAGGAATCGGGGGGAAAGCTCACCGTCGTAGGCGCCTTCGACACGGTCTTCGCCAGGCAATTCCCGGCCATGCATCCCTTCATGTGCCTCGCCATGCGCCTGCGCTTCTACATCCACGAGGAGGGCACGCACCCCATCCACATCGAATTCGCCGCCCCGGACGGTTCCTCGGTAGTCACCCCCATCGAAGGCGAGCTCTCGGTCTTGGACTTCGCCGGTTCGTCCCGGGTCGTGCACAGCGTCTTCAACTTCGTCAATACCCCGATCGAGCGGGAAGGCACGATCGGGATCACCCTCTCGGTCGACGGCAAGGAGGCCCTCACCTCCCCGCTGTACGTGCGCAAGGCCTGAAGGCCCGGCCGCCCAGGCCTCCGCGGGGCTCCTCGGTCTCAACCCTCGAGGGAGTCGCGGCGGAAGAAGAGGGCGAGCTGGCCATAGACCGCCGGGTACTCGGACTTGAGGAGGGCCGGCCGCTCGAAGAAGTACTCGCAGGCGACGGCGAAGAACTCATCGGGAGATTCCGCGGCGTAAGGATCGATCCGAGGCCCGCGCGGCCTTCCGGGGCGGCGGCCCCGCGCCGCGGCAGGCCGCGCCAGCCCGGCGCGAAGAGTCTCGAATGCCGAGGAGAAGGCGCTGCGCCACTCGCCGTAGTCCATGCCGCGATGGAGCGGCGGGCAGCCGTCGAAGCTCCCGTCGCGGCCGTCGAGCTTGTGGGCCATCTCGTGGATCACGACGTTGTAGCCGTCTCCCCAGCCGGAGGCCTCGATGTCCACCCGGGACAGGGCCACGGGGCCTAAGTCGAAGGCCTCGCCGGCGAACTCGTCGTCGTATTCGTGGACCACCCCCGCCTCGTCGACGTCCCGCTTCCTGACATCGTACTCCCTGGGCGTGATGATGATCGTGGACCAGTCGGAGTACCAGTCTATGTCGAGGCCGAGGAGGGGGAGGCAGGCCTGGGAGGCCACCGAGACCCTGAGCTCGTCGTCGACCTCGGCTCCCCCGACGGGGTCGAAGCTCTTCTCGTCGAGGAAGATCGTGGAGAGCTCCCGCAGCCTGGCCCTGTCGCCTTCGCCGAGAGGCCTGAAGATCTTGTGCTCCCTGATGGCCCAGTCCCAGAGCTCCTCGTCGATGGGAGAGCGCTCGAGGACGCGCCTGCGGCGAGCCGCGCGGAAAGGGGATAGGAGGCCCATGCCGGAGAGGATAGCCCCCGCCGCCGCGGCGCGTCGAGCCCTCCGGGCGGTCCCGGCCGCCGAGGCGAGGTGACAGTTATCCCGCTCCCGGGGGTTACACAGTGGCCCGGCGCCCTGAAGTGCCGGGGCTATCTCTCGGTCGGGAGTGGGAAATGAAACGGGTATTGACCATGGTCCTCGTAGCGGCGTTGGCGTGCCGGGCCGCCGTCGGGTTCGCCGAGGGAGCGGGGACCGGCACCGACGACGACAGGGAGGACTCCTTCGCCCCGTTCCAAGTCGGACTGGCGCCGGGCATCGCCCTGCCGCGGGGACGCGGAGAAGCAGCGGTCTCCGTGGGCCTCCTCGGCAGCGGGACCGAAAGCATCTCAGGGTTCCAGGGAGGGGGGATATTCAGCGTCGCCAAGGACGTCCGGGGGATCCAGGGCGCCGGGCTCTTAGGCGTCGTTCGGGAGGACCTGCGGGGAATCCAGGGGACGGGCTTCGTCGGCGTAGCCGGGGACGTCCAAGGGCTCCAGGGCGCCGGCGCCGTCGCCGTAGCGCAGGACGTCGAGGGGGCCCAGGTCTCCGGGCTATTCAGCGTAGGCCGGGACGTCCGGGGCTACCAGGGCTCGCAGATCCTCAACGTGGCCCGGGACGTCCGCGGCGTCCAGGCTTCGGGCGCCCTCAACGTAGCCGGCGAAGTGCGGGGCATCCAGCTCGGCCTCGTCAACGTGGCCAAGAGCGTCGACGGCGCGCAGATCGGCCTCGTCAACTACGCGGCCGACGGCATCCATTCCCTCGGCGTAGCCTGGGAACCCGCCACCTCCTATCTCTACGCCTATTGGCAGAGCGGCGTCCCCCGCCTCTACACCCGATGGAGCGTGGGCGCCCCCGCCGACGAGGGCGGAGGGAATTTCAGCGGGACCGTGGCGAGCTTCGGCGTCGGATCGCGGCGCTCGATCGCCGTCCTCGACATCGACGCGGACCTGGCGATCGAGTCATCCGTCGGCCGGCTGTCCCCTGGTCGAGTGGAAGCGTCGGAGGACCGGGGCGACGACCATGGACGGCGCTATAGCCCCGGGTCCATTCCGCGCCCCTACCCCTCCCTGCGGGCCGAGGCGAGCCTGCCAATAGCCGGCGTCATCCGAGCCTTCGGGGGCGTCAAGGCGGACATCGACATCGGCGCCCTGGGCGACCGCGTGCCCGAATCCCTCAAGGCCGGCTGGTGCTGGAAGGGGAGCGCCTGGGGCGGTGACTTCGCGGTCTGGCCAAAGCTTTTCTTAGGACTTAAGATATAAAGCAGCCTCAGGGAAATCTCGCTCGTCGCGGTATATTCCCTCCGGGCGGACGGTCTCGGAGGAATCCGGCGGCGGAGGCCCGGTCGGGCATCAAGAGAGGAGCGCATGCGAACGAAACATCTGGTCGTAGTCCTTATCCTGGCCGCGCTGGCCTGCGCGGCCGCGGCCTTGAGCTCTCCGGCCGTCGGGAACATCGACTACGTGGAGGGCGGCGTCTCGGTGACCAGAAACGGCAAGGTCATGCGGGATCCCAACATCGGCGACCCGGTGCTCTCCGGCGACCTGATCAAGACCCAGAGCGACGGCCTCGTGATCGTAGCCATGGGGAAGAACACGGGCATGGGCGGCAAGCTCACGGTGAAGGCCCGCTCCGCCCTCTACATCAGCGTGGACACGACCAAGGGCGAGCCCCGCACCAAGATCGAGATGATGACCGGCGCGATAGCGTCCAAGGTCAGCAAGCTCGCCGGCGCCCCTACGATGACCGTCGGGACGAGCAGCGCGGTCATGGCGGTCCGGGGCACCGAGTACGAGGTGGCGCTCTCCATCAACGCCGCCGACAGCGGCGCCTCGCAGCAGGCGATGCTCGTGGCCTGCACCGAGAGCAAAGTCGCGGTGAACGACGGCGCCGGCGAGATCGAGGTGCCGGCGGGCAAGGTCCTCGAGAAGCGGCCCGGGGCCCGGCCGCTCTTCCTCCCCGTCGCGCTGTCCTCGGTCAAGGGGTACAGCGAGAGGTGGATCGCCGACGAGATCGAGGCCTTCAAGGCCGACGCGCCCCGCGCCCTCTCCGCCTACGCCAAGCGCTACTCGGATCTATCGGCGCGGTTCGCAGCCGCCTACGAACCCTTCCAGGCCTCCCCCACGCCGAGGAAATGGGCCGAGCAGGATCGCGCCGGGGCCAGGATCAACCTCATGGACCCCGAGGTGCTCAGGGAGAAGAAGGAGATCGCTGGCTATCTTCTCGGCATCCGCAAGGTCCTCTTCATCTTCGAGCGCGTGTACTACCGGGTCGACCAGCTCTCCGACGCGATAGCGGGCACCGAGCTCGAGAGGCGGGAGATCCGGCCGGGGCAGACCGCCGCGGAGTTCATCAAGTCCGTGTACGCCGACCGGAACAAGCTGGAGAGCCAAGTGGCCCGCTACCGCTACATCGCGAGTCTCTACCAGGAGCGCAGCCCCGACGGGGATGCGTTCTCCGACGACGACGACTTCTTCGCCTCCCCGGACGGCTTCTAGGGGCCCGTCTCCCGATCGCCCCTCGCGGGCCTACGGCGAGGGGAAGCGCGCGCCCCGGCCAGCCGAATCCCGGCTTGCCTAGGGCGGTTTTCGACGTTAGTCTTAGTTAATAAAAGAATGGTCCGGGAGGCTCGATGCCCGTCAACAGCGCTCACCACGGTCACAAGCTCCGCGCCTTCGCCGCGGCCGCGGCCGTAGGAGTCGCCGTCACGGCGCTTCTCCTCCTCGACGCGATCGAGTATCGGCGCGCGGTGATCGAGAAGGCCAGGGCGGTCTCGGAGAACGTGAGCCGCCTCCTCTCGGAACGCCTCGACAGCGCGGTCAGGGAGGTCGACTACGTCCTCCGGGACTTGGCAGACGACGCCCCCTCCGTGACCGCGTCCAGGCTCGACTCCAAGCGGGCCACCCTGCCCAACGCTTCGTCCCTCGCCGTCGTCGACTCGAGCGGGAACCTAGTCGCGTCCAGCCCTCCCGGATTGGACCCCGAGCCCGAGCGCGAGAGCCTCCGAGCCTTCGCCGCGGAAGGGTCGCTCCAGGAGATGACCCGGACGGAGTTCGGCGGCGCGGGGGACGGCGGCTTCCTTGTCAGGGCTCGGGCGGTCCGGGACCGGCGGGGCGCCGTAACGGCGGCGGTAGTCGCGAGGATCGACCTCTCGGTCGTCGACGCCGAGCTCGCCGACCTCGACCTCGGCGAGGACCGAGTCGTGGCGGTGGCCGACTCGAGCCTCAGGCTGATCGCCCGGCGGCCGCCGATTCCCCGGGCAGTGGGCGCCGAGGTGCCCGACGAGGCGATGCGGGACCTCCTCCTCTCGCTCAAGGGCGCGGGCCCGGGGGCCGACGCCCTGAACGGTGAGGGCGGCTCCTTCCTCTACTACGCCCGCGCCGGGGAGTTCCCCTTCTTCGTGGCCGTAGGCGAGAAGCGTTCGGCGGCGGAGGGCGAGTGGTACAGCCGCCTCGCGCTCTACGCCCTGGCGACGGGGATCATAGCGCTGCTCCTCATCATCCTCCTCCGCTCCACGGGCCAGAACTTCGCGCGCAACGCCGAGCTCGCGGCCCGGCTCGTCGCCATGGAGTCCGCGTCCGACGCCATCGTCATCGCCGACCTCGACGGGAAGGCCGAATACGTGAACCCCTCCTTCGAGAGCATCACGGGAGTGCCCCGGAGCGAGGCCATCGGATCGAGGAAGGCCATATTCGGGCTCGAGGAGGCGGACGCCGACGCGGCCCTGTCGGCGGCCGCGCGGGGACAGAGCTGGAGGGGAGAGATCAACGCCTCGCGGGCCGACGGCGAGAGCATCGTGGAGGAAGTCACCATAGCCCCGGTCTCCGACTCCGGGAGAGAGCCCGTGGGGATCGTCGCCGTGATCCGGGACGTCACCGAGCGCCGGCGGCTCCAGGAACGGCTCGAGCGGCTCGCCCACTACGACTCGCTGACCGCCCTCCCCAACCGCGCCCTCTTCTTCGATCGGCTGGAGGGCGCCGTGGCCAGGGCCCGGCGGGAGGATCGCCGCTTCGCCCTGCTCTTCATCGACCTGGACGGGTTCAAGGCGATCAACGACCACCACGGCCACGACGCCGGCGACTACCTCCTCTTCGAGACCGCCAGGCGCCTGCGCCTGGCCATCCGCGACTCGGACACCGCGGGCCGCATGGGCGGCGACGAGTTCACGGTGCTCCTCGAGAACATCTCCAAGCCCGAGGACGCGGCGGCGGTGGCCGAGAAGATCCGGGCCGCCCTCACGGAGCCCGCCCCCATCCCCTCGGGAGCCAAGGTCACCGTCGGGGCCAGCGTGGGCGTGGCGGTCTTCCCGGACGATGGCGCCGACGGAGAGTCGGTGCTCAAGGCCGCCGATTCGGCCATGTACGCCATAAAGCTTGCCGCCGGCAACAAGCGCTGACGGATCGTCTCGGAGGCCTCGCCGGCGGTCGGCGGACCCCTCGGCCGCGAGCTTTACGAAGAGGCTTCGCCTCGCCTATCATCAGCCATGACCACAGTCCTTTCCCTCGGCGGCTCCATAGTGGCGCCCGACGGTCCGGATCCGGCTTTCCTCAAGTCCTTCGTGGAGCTCGTCCGAGCGCACCTCGCCCCGTCCCCGGAGCGGAGGCTCATCCTCGTGGTAGGCGGCGGCGGACCCGCCCGAGCCTGGCAAAAGGCCTACCGGGAGGCCGGCGGTCCGGCCGACAACTCCGACGCCCAGGACTGGGTAGGCGTCATGGCGACCAGGCTCAACGCCCAGCTCGTGAAGGCCCTCCTAGGGGAGCTCTGTCCCCAGGAGGTCGTGATCGATCCGACCGCGGTCTCGCTGTTCATGGGCCGCGTCCTCGTGGCTGCCGGCTGGAAACCGGGCTTCTCCACGGACTACGACGCCGTGCTCCTCGCCGAGCGCTTCGGCGCCGAACGCGTCCTCAACTTGTCCAACATCGCCAAGGTCTACACCGACGATCCCCGGGCCAACCCCGCCGCCGAGCCCATCGACTCGATATCCTGGGCCGACTTCCGCCAGATAGTCGGCGACGAGTGGGTGCCCGGGAAGAACACGCCCTTCGACCCCGTGGCGACCCGCAAGGCCGCCGAGCTGGGCCTCTCGGTAATCTGCGCCGCCGGCCGGGACCTGGAGAACCTCGAGCGCATCCTCGAGGGGAAGAGCTTCGTGGGCACCACCATAGGGCCGGACTGAAGTCCAGAGCCCGGGGGCGCCCGCCCCTAACGCGCGGCGGAGGGCGCGGGCGATGCCTGGGGGGATTCGGCCCGGGGCGGCCCCTCCTGGCCGCCCGCTTCGCCCCCGGAAGCCTGGAGCTGGGCGAGCAGCGTCGCATAACGCTTCCCGTCCTCGCCGCGGTCGAGCTTCGGCGCCGTCTCGACGAGGGACTCGAGCGCCTTCCTCGCCGAGGCGGTATCCCCTCCCGCCAGGGCCGCGTCGAGGGAGCGCCGCCAGTAGTCCCAAGCCTCGGCGTCCCTCCCCAGCCTGGAGGAGAGGGTCGCGGCGGCGGCTAGGTCCAGGGGGATGGCCCGGGCGTTCTCGGCGCGCTTGTCGGCGTCCAGCGCTCTCAGGGCCGCCGCCAGGGCCTCGGCGTTCCTCGCGTCCGCGGCGAGGGCCGAAGCCTCGGCGTAGCGGTTGGTCCCGAGCTCGGCCCACCTCTTGCCCTTCAGGTTGAGGGATTCAGCGGCGGCGAAGTCGGCGAGGGCCTCGGCGCGGCGGCCCAGGGCGGCCTTGGCCACGCCCCGGTCGTGCAGCGCCACCGCGACAGCCTTCGAGTCCTTTCCCCTCGCGGCCACCGCGAGGGAGAGGGCTTCCTCGAAGAGGGCCAGGGCCCCTTCCTCGTCGCCCCGGGCGAAGGCGATCTCGCCCAGCCCGGCCGTGGCCACCGACCGAGCAGCCGCGGCGCCGGACATGCGCGCGTAGTCCTGGGCGCTCCGGTATTCCCTCTCCGCCCGAGCCACGTCCCCCGACGCGAGGTAGGCGCGCCCCATCGAGGCGCAGGCCGACGAGGCTCCCTCGATATCGTCCACGCACTGGCTCTGGGCGAGGGACTCGCCGTAGTACTGCAGGGCCTTGGCGTAGAGGGCCCTGGACATGAATCCGTCCCCGAGCTTGGCGAGCTCGGCGGCCTTGTTCCTGACCTCGTACGAGGCGTCGGGTCCCTTGGGCGCGGAGGAACAAGAGGCGCCGACGGCCGCCAGGACCGTCGCGAGGATGGCCGCGAGGACGAAGGAGCCGGGGGCGCGGGGCGTGGGCTCTCGCCGAATGGGCAGGTTCATCAGAATTGACCCTCCCTCATGCTCTGGCTCTGGGGCTGCCGCTCCACCCGCTCGGGTATGCCGCCCCGCAGCAGGGGATTGTTCCGGAGGCCCGTGAGCACGTCCTGGGCCTGGGAGATGGCGCCCTTGGCCTGGTCGAGGGTCACGGCGATCGAGGGCATCTCGTCGTTCAGGCTCGCGGTGATCTCCTGGACGTTCGCGAGGGTCTTCTGCAGCTCCACTATGCTGCCGTTTATCCCGTCGTAGAGCTGATTCTTGTCGTCGAGGATGGTCTTTAACGACCCCTTCGCGTCCAGGAGCTTGGGCACGAGGCCCGTCGGGTCCCTCGTCAGGTCCTCGACGTTCTTGGAAATCGCGGTGACCGACTCGAGGAGGACCTTGGTCTGGCCCGAGAGATCCTTCGTCAGCTTGTCCACGTTGGCCATGGTGTCGGATGCGTCGGTCACGATGGAGCCCAGGGGACCGGAGCTCTGGCCCGCGAGGGCGCGGTTGACCTCGGTGAGGGTGCGGTTGACCGTCACCACCGTCTTGTTGACGTTCTCGATGAGGGGGTTGACGCCGGCGAGGAGCCGCGTGATGGTGTCGTCCTTCACGGGGATGTCCACGAGGCCCCGGTCGATCAGGTCCTTGCCGTCCTCCGAGTCGGCGAGGGGGATGAAGCTGCCCGGCTCGGCCAGCTTGTCGCCCTTGCCCGGATGGAAGAGGAGCTGGGTCCCCAGGCCGATCGGCGAGGTGACCATCTCCAGGATCGAGTACTCCCGGACCTTGGGGTAGTAAGTGTCGTATATCACGAACTCGGCGTCCACCTCGTTCTCGGGGTTGAGCTTCACGGCCACGACCTTGCCCACCTGGAAGCCCCGCATCATGATGGCCGTGCCCGGCGAGGCGCCCGCGGCCGAGGAGAAGCGGGTGGAGAAGCGGATGTCCTTGGCGAACCACCTCTGGTTCGCCCCGAGGATGATGACCCCGACCGCGAGGAAGACCGCCGCCACCACCACGAAGAGACCGACGACTTTGTCGGCGTACTTTATCCTGAATTTCATGACCTTTCCCCGCTCCCCTCATCCGGGCCCTCTTCGGCCTCCGGCAGGTCGTTTATTATGTCGCCCAAGGTCTCGGCAGGTTTTTCGCCGCGCCCCGCCGGCTTCCAGGGCTTGGACTCCGCGACCTCGGGCCGGAATTCCTCGGCCAGGGCCGAGGCCCAGGCCCCCGCCAGGGTATCGGCCCAGGCGGGCTTCTCTGCGCGCGACCGGGGCTTGAGCCTCCCGGTCACGGCGCGGAGGGCGGGATCGGTCCAGCCCACGGCCTCGTCGTAGGTCCCCACGGCCACGAGGCGCCCGCCGACGAGCACGGCTATCTTGTCGGCGCAGCGCGAGGCGAAGTCCGACAGGCCGCTCGTCACCATGACGGTCCGGCCCCGCTCCTTGAGGGCGGCGACGATGTCGACGATCCTCGAGGCCGAGATCTCGTCCAAGTCGGAGGTGGGATCGTCCATGAAGAGGAGCTCCGGGTCCAGGACCAGGGCGCGGGCGAGGCCGACGATCTTCCGCTCCCCAGTAGATAGCTCCACAGGGCGCACGCGGAGGTCCTGGTCGCAGCCCGCCACCTCGGCGGCGCGGCGCACTGCCCGGTCCAACTCGGCCCGCCCCCACTCGGGGTGGTGCAGCCTCGCCGGGAGGGCGAGGCTGTCGTAGAGGTTCTGATTGGCCCAGAGCGCGGCCTCCTGGAACACGAAGCCCGAGACCGAGCGGAAGGCGCCCTCCTCCCGCTCGCTCATGCGCCCGTAGGACTTGCCCCTGAAGAGGACCTCGCCCTGGGTGGGGAGGGCTATGCCCGCCGCCGTCTTGATGAGGACCGACTTCCCCGATCCGGCCGAGCCCATGACGAAGAGGGTGTCGCCCTGATCGAGGGCGAGGTCCACGCCGGAGAGGATCTCGGACTCCCCGCGGACCGTGCGTATCCCCCGCAGCTCGATCTCCGGAACCTCGGTCGAACCCACGCTCCCCACGGCCTACCTCGCGTACTGGATGGCGGTGAGGATCACGTCCGCGGTCACGCAGAGGATGAAGCTCGACCCCACGGCCTTGATGCCCGCGACGGGCACCTCGGTGCTGGAGCGCTCCACCGCGAAGCCGCGGTAG
>Ga0268360_1001362_pt1 | contig 26581 bp, 24 predicted proteins | sample BioMet11_FD_192465 | JGI IMG/M metagenome (GOLD analysis project Ga0268360, IMG submission 192465) | Sewage microbial communities from Oakland, California, United States - Biofuel 11 (Illumina Assembly) | ecosystem: Engineered > Wastewater > Sewage > Unclassified | place: USA: California... | reverse complement strand
TTTGTTCTGGCAGGGTGTGATGCGCTGCTTGAGGGAACAGGAATAACGGTAGTATCACTCTATTTAGCAGATTCCTGGCGCCCTATGAAGATCGTTGCCATTTTCCAAGGCTGACAGGTTTCTTTAAAAAACCAGAGATGACGGGGATTCTCCCCCGCCATCCTTACGGCCGGTTTTATCCGGGCCGTTTTCATTCTCTAGGTATTCCAGTGTTTCCGGCAGCACGAGATACCGGTACCAGGTGTGTGCATTTTTCCGCACCCAGATCTCCCTGCGGATATCCCAACTGATCGTGAGGGCCCGAAGTTCTTTTATGACGGTCCTGCACGAGTATGCGATATTCACGAGGTTGAAATCCAGGTACTTGGGACGCCGGACGGTGACAATGCTTGCGGTCCCTTCTTTGCTTACGATAAAGTGGAACGGGAACATACCCAGTGGCTCCAGCGCAAAGACCATAAATTCCTGTCCTGCAGCCCATTCCCGTGCTTCGGCGATCGACTGTTCGGGCGGGTTTTTACCGGTCATGGAGGACCGCCCCCGCGTTTTCCGGACTCGGCCACCGGCTTTGCTGCATCAGGATCAAGCCCGGGGCTGTCCGGCGGAACTGTTGACGGATCCCTTTGTCGGGATTCAGTCAGATGCTCGACATGCTGCACTGCCGCCGGTGTCGATCCCCCAGGGGTCTTCCGGCAGCTGCCTGTTTTCGGGACGGTAACGCAGAGGAGTGCTGCCCGGTATATTCTTCTCTGCTCACCGTTCCGTCTTTTCTGTGTGGTTTTTTCCATTTGTTTTCATCTCCTGCCACCGGCCCGGGATACACGGGAAATTTTGTACAGAGCTCCCGCTCTCTATACAGAGGTCCTGAGCAGAAGCCTGCCTCGCACATACCCGTCGTATCCCGGGCCGTGTGGCATATACCTGTTGGCAGGCCCTGGAGAAGTGCTTTGATTATGAAATGAAAAATCCGGGAATCCGAACAAGTATTGCGGCCCATAACGGCATACGGGCGCAAATCTCCGGTATTTTTTGGGAACAAAAATGTTCCTTTCCCCGGCCCAGCGGGGAGAGTGCCATGCCGGCAGGATCTTTTCGCGGATTTCCCGCTGGGGAGCCCCGCTTCATAAAAAAGGGGACCGGCCAGAGACGCGCCCCATCCGACCGGTACGCACCCGGACCCGGGGCGATGCGAACCGCGAGGGGGGAGGAACGTGGTTCACCATGCCCGGTCACCGACGTGAAATCCACATTTTTCCAAATTTTACGCCGGACAAAAAAAACGACCCGCAGGGCACTTCGGACGGCGGATGTTGAGGGGGGCAGGGCAGCAATACCTTTGGAAAAACCACCCTCGGATACGACCTGGACAGGGCCGGGATTTCAGGGTTTTGCATCGAGATTTCAGGAATCGGGGGTTATTTGCCCGGTATTTCCTGCACCGCCTTTCAGAAAAAGGTCATTTTTCCTCCACCGATAGGAGCAGGGGAAAACCGGGGCGTTTACGGTCTTGTTTTAACCCGGGAAAAACAGATCTACACAAGCCCTGGCAGAACAACTCACAGGATACCATGAATTTTTCCAAAATAATCTCACGTCAGGTTAACAAGATTTACACGGTATGTGATATTTGATTCTCTTTTACACAAACTACAATATAACGTTTGTACATAAATTACAGAGAATATTTGCGTTTGTTTTGTCAGTCAGGTGACCAATGGAGCAATACGGACTAAATATAATTGGAAAGGATGCACAGATTTTTGAACCTGTCATCATCGGATTCCCGTCACGGGAGTTTCTCGGAAAGAAAAATTATGCCGGTGCTGTGCTTGGAAAGAATGCTGTTCTACGGACCGGCACGATTATTTATTGTACGGTGACCATAGGGGATAATTTTTCAACCGGCCACAATGTCATCATTCGGGAAAAGACCACTATCGGCGACAATACTGCAATCGGAACCGCAACGATCATTGAAGGAACAACAAAAATCGGCAGCAATGTGCGGATCCAGAGCATGGTGTTTATCCCCACGAATACCGAAATTGGCGACAATGTTTTTATCGGGCCGAATTCGGTTCTCACTAACGATCGTTACCCTCCGTTTGGCAGACCGGCACTGATCGGGCCGGTGCTTGAGGATAATACCACTATCGGCGCTAATGTCACGATTCTGCCAGGTGTCCGCATCCATGAAGGGGCGGCGGTTGCTGCAGGTTCCGTTGTAACAAAAGCCGTACCGACAGGAGTTCTTGCAATCGGTGCACCTGCACGGTTCCGCGAACTCCCAAAAGAGATGAGACGATCATGATGCATATCCCTATAGCCCAGCCACGGGCGGACACAGATGAAATTGATGCGGTTACCCGGGTTCTCCGGTCCGGCATGTTTGCCCAGGGACCGGTTGTTGCAGAATTTGAAAAGAAATTCGCCAGGTATTGCGGGGTCAGGAATGCCATCGCGGTAAACAGCGGTACGGCAGCGCTCCATGCTGCGGTTGCCTCTGCCGGCATCGGCCCGGGAGACGAAGTGATCGTCCCCACTTTCTCCTTTATTGCAACCGCGAGCTGTGTTTCCCTGTGCGGGGCGCAGCCGGTCTTTGCCGATGTCGATCCTGCATATTTCACCCTTGATCCCGAGGCAGTACGGAAATTGTTTAGTCCACGAACAAAGGCTGTCATCGGTGTCCACCTCTTTGGCCAGCCATTCGATATCGATCCCCTGCGGGAGATGTGTTCCGATCATGATGCACTCCTGATAGAAGATGCTGCCCAGGCACACGGATCGATCTACAAGGGAAAGAAAGTCGGGGGATTTGGGGCAGCGGGGTGCTTCTCGTTCTATCCTACAAAGAACATGACCACCGGGGAAGGCGGCATGGTGACAACAGACAATAACGAATATGCAGCGAAGATCCGCAGGTTTATTAACCATGGCCAGAGCGAGAAATATCTCCATACCTCACTGGGATATAATTACCGTATGACCGATATCGGAGGAGCCATCGGCGTGGCGCAGCTTGCAAAACTTGACGGATTCAACAAACGCCGGCTGCACAATGCCGATTATTTTGACCGCCACTTAAAGGCAAAGGGACTGGTATTACCGGCGCGGAGAAAGGACTGCACCCATGTCTTCCACCAGTATGTTGTCCGGGTGACAAAAGACTGCTCCCTATCCCGCGAACAGTTGATGGAGGCCTTAAAGGAGAAAGGTATCGGCACAGCGGTACATTACCCTATTCCCATCCACCGCCAGCCGGTCTACAAACCGGTTACCGCAAACACACGATGTCCTGTTGCAGAGGAGCTTGCCGAGCAGGTGATGAGCCTGCCCGTCCACCCACAGGTAACCGACGAACAACTAAAATATATCTGCGATACGCTCAATGGGATGATTTGATATGGATGTCGGTGTTATCGGGGTCGGTGCTATGGGCAAGAACCATGCCCGGGTCTATTCGGAATTAAAAAACGTGGATAACCTCTACCTCTTCGATCTGAATACCAAAGCCGCTGAAGAACTGGGAAAGAAATTCGATGCCCACGTTGCAGGATCGATGAAAGAATTATTAGATGCCTGCGACGCGGTGAGTCTTTGCGTCCCGACACCATACCATTTCAAGGTATCAGGCGAGGTGATCAAACACCATATCCCGCTCCTGATAGAAAAACCGATCTGCCTTACTACAGAGGAGGCGACTGCACTCGTACGTAGCATTCCGGAGGATCTTGTTGTCGGTGTCGGCCATATCGAACGGTTCAATGCGATCATTCCGGAACTTGCACAGATTGTCCGTCATCCCTGTTACGTAGAGATTTGCCGTCACAACCCGGGTTCGGCACGGGTTACCGGCAGCACCGTAGTGGAGGACCTGATGATTCACGATATCGATCTTGTTTTCAGCCTTATTCCGGCAAAATCATGGTCGGTGCAGAGTGCGGGCAATGCAGATGTCGCTGCTGCCCTCTTTACCATTAACGACAACCCGGTCTATCTCTCCGCGAGCCGCAAGGCATCCAAAAAGGTCCGGTCTATCCTTATTGAAGAGGAGACATTTACCGTTGAAGGCGATTTCATGCACCAGGAGATTTATATTCACCGTAAACCCGGGAAGATCAGTTTCGAAGATGCCCGGTATACCCAGGACAGTGTTATGGAAAAGGTACTGGTAAACCAGGTCGAACCGTTAAAGAGGGAACTGTCCACCTTTTTGGACTGTGCCGGATCCGGGAAAAAATTCCCGGTCACACCGGAGCAGGGTCTCTTCAACCTCCAGGTCTGCGAAAAGATTACGAGCAGTTTTCCTAAAGCTGTATAAGCATGTCGTCACACGTATCCCAAAAGATTGCAGAGCGGGGAGCAATTAAAAAGATCGGGGTTGTCGGAATGGGGTATGTAGGTATCCCTGCCGCGATGCTCTTTGCCGATGTTGTGCAGTTCGAAAAAGTCTATGGTTTCCAGCGGGAATCGGCAACCTCAGGATACAAGATCGAAATGCTCAACCGGGGCGAAAGCCCCTTAAAAGGCGAGGAGCCCGGGTTAGAGGATCTGATCGAAAAGGTGGTTGATGCCGGGAAGTTTGAGTGTACCTCGGATTTTTCAAGGATCGCAGAACTCGATGCAGTGACGCTCTCCATCCAGACGCCGTTTTTGAACAAGAGGGATCTCCTCCCGAATTTTTCCGCCTTAAAAGAAGGATTAAAAAATGTGGGCCGGTACCTTCGGCCGGGGATGCTTGTTGTCCTCGAATCGACTGTTACCCCGGGTACTACGGCAGGATTTGCCCGGGAGATTCTTGAAAAGGAGTCTGGCCTTACTGCCGGAACCGATTTTGCCCTGGCCCATGCCCCGGAACGCGTGATGGTCGGGCGTCTCCTCAGAAACCTCCGGGAACACGACCGTATTGTCGGAGGAATTGACGAGGCAAGTACCCTCCGGGCAACGGAGTTGTATTCTCCCATCCTTACGACGGGGAAGGTTATTCCGATGAGTGCCACCGCAGCGGAAGTAACAAAAACCACGGAGAATACGTTCCGGGATCTCCAGATCGCTGCCATGAACGAGCTGGCGCTGTACTGTGAAGCAATGGGCATTAATGTATACGATGTCCGTACCGGTGTGGACAGCCTCAAAGGGGAGGGGATCACCCGGGCCATGTTATGGCCGGGAGCCGGTGTTGGCGGGCACTGCCTGACAAAAGATACCTATCATCTCGAACGGGGTGTGCAGGTCCTGGGAAAGGATCTTCTCGATTACCCGGCCGGAGAACCTTCGCTCTATGTGCTTGCCCGGCATGTCAACGATTTCATGCCCGTCCACATGCTCAACCTTACCCGCCAGGGACTAAAACGTGTCGGAAAACAGCTTTCCGGTGCAAGAATCGCACTGCTTGGCTGGGCATTTATCGCAAACTCCGATGACGCCCGCGACCCGCCATCAGAACCATTCAGAGAGCAGGCAATCACCGCAGGAGCAAGGGTTGTTGTGCACGATCCCTGGGTCCGGTCTGTCCCAGGGGTTGAGATTGAACACGATCTTTCCAGGGTTTTATCCCAGGCAGACGCGGTTGTAATCTTTACCGGCCATTCCCAGTACCGTTCCCTCGATCCGCTCACGGTCAAAAAACTCTGCGGAACTTCCCGTCCGGTGATTGTTGACGGGAGAAACGTGATCGATCCCGATGCATTCATCCGGAACGGATTTGTCTATAAAGGGATCGGGCGCGGGGACAAGAACGGACACCCGCTGGCAGAATAAGGCGATTCTCTTTTTCGATCCCCGGGATAAGAGTGGGCACCGCCCTCGCTCATCGTTATGCATTTTTAGTCACACTACAAGCACGAAGGAGTTCCGGCCCCGATCGTACGATGGATCATAATGAAACAACACCGACTCAACGGGGTTCAGGAAGGTTGTATTTCTCCAGGAAACCTGAACGGTACTCCCTGCCCGGGATCTACCCGGCCCGACAGGGGATCATAGAATACGGGCCCTACGATATACGATGCATTTTTTGTCGCGGCAGTTGTCCGTTATGAGGTCCCGCTCATGACCGCTGATATGAATCCGGCAGCAAACAGACGCATGCCGGGTGATCGCGTTCGTTTAAAAAACGCCGAAAGGTAGTGTTTCCCAGAACTACATGCGAACCTGTTCAGAGGATACCCGCTGATTTTAAAAAAAAAAGAATCCGATGGGGAGTTACCCCCGCCATCCTGCCGGCCGGTTTTATCCGGACCGTTTTCGTTGTCAATGTATTCCAGTGTTTCCGGCAGCACGAGATACCGGTACCACGTGTGTGCATTTCTCCGCACCCAGATCTCCCTGCGGATATCCCAACTGAACGTGAGGGCCCGTAGTTCTTTTATGACGGTCCTGCACGAGTACGCGATATTTACGAGGTTGAAATCCAGGTATTTGGGACGCCGGACGGTGACAATGCTTGCCGTCCCTTCTTTGCTTACGATAAAGTGGAACGGGAACATACCCAGTGGCTCCAGCGCAAAGACCATAAATTCCTGTCCTGCTGCCCATTCCCGTGCTTCGGCAATCGACCGTTCGGGAGGGTTTTTACCGGTCACGGTGGATCGCCCCCGCGTTTTCCGGACCCGGCCACCGGCTTTGCTGCATCAGAATCAAGCCCGGGGCTGTCCGGCGGTACGGCTGACGGGTCCCTTTGTCGGGATTCAGTCAGATGTCCGACATGCTGTACTGCCGCCGGTGTCGATCCCCCCGGGACCTTCCGGCAGCTGCCTGTTTTCGGGACGGTAACGCAGAGGAGTGTTGCCCGGTATATTCTTCTCTGCTCACCGTTCCGTCTTTTCTGTGTGGTTTTTTCCATTTGTTTTCATCTCCTGCCACCGGCCTGGGATACACGGGAAATTTTGTACAGAGCTCCCGCTCGCTATACAGAAGTATCAGCAGAAGCCTGCCTCGCACATACCCGTCGTATCCCGGGCCGTGTGGCATATACCTGTTGGCAGGCCTTGGAGAAGTGCTTTGATTATGAAATGAAAAATACGAAAATCCGGGCAAGTATTGCCGCCCGTAATGGAATACGGGCGCAAATTTCGGGTATTTTTTAGGAACAAAAATGTTCCTTCCCACGGTCCAACAGGGGGAGCGTCGTGTCGGCAGGATCCTTTCGTGGATTTCCTACTGGGGAGTCACGATTTCTTAAAAAAAAGGACCGGTCCGGGACGCGGCCCCTCCTACAGGTACCCACCGGGACTCGGGGCGATGCGAACCGCGAGGGGGGAGGAACGTGGTTCACCCTGCTCGGTCACCGACGTGAAATCCACATTTTTCCAAATTTTACGTCGGACAAAAAAAACGACCGCCAGAGGTGTTTTTTGGGACGTTTAGAGGACCCGATGACCAACCCCTCGTTCGAAAAAGTAATCCCCTCCTGCGACCGTAAATGGGCCGCGATTTCAGGGGTTTACAAGGGTATTTTAGGGATCGGGGGATAATTACCCGGTATTTCCTGCACTACCTGTCAAAAAGGGGTAGTTTTTCTTCCACCGGTTGAGGCGGGAGGAAAACCGGGGCTAAACTGGGGTTTTTAGAGACATGAAAGACCAGGGGTGCATTTGTCTTTTCAGGTTTCATAATTGATTTACCGCATTTGACTCGTTAAATTTCCGGTATTCCCCCGTCATCACCTGCTGCATCCATTCAGGATGATCCAAATACCAGCAAAGAGTAGTATTGATCCCTTTTTCAAACGGGGTTTCCGGTTTCCATCCCAATTCTTTCTGAATTTTTGATGAATCGATAGCGTACCGTCGGTCATGTCCCGGACGGTCCGTGACATGACGGATGAGGGAGTTATTGATCGCCGGGTCCCGGGTCTCCTGTTTTAGCTGGCTGATGATAAGCCGGACAATATCGATGTTATAGTGTTCGTTATTGCCACCGACATTATAGATCTCGCCAAGTTTTCCAGATTCAAGCACGCATTCAATTGCCCGACAGTGATCTTCCACATACAGCCAGTCGCGGATCTGTTTTCCGTCACCATAGACCGGGAGCGGCTGGTGATGCAAAGCATTGTAGATCATAAGCGGGATGAGTTTCTCCGGGAACTGGTATGGCCCGTAGTTGTTCGAACAACGGGTGATGAGGACGGGCAGACCAAAGGTGTCATGGTAAGCCTTTGCCAGAAGGTCTGCGGATGCCTTGCTCGCCGAGTACGGGCTGTGGGGATCGAGCGGGGTCTTTTCGGTAAAGAATCCTGTCGGGCCAAGGGATCCGTACACCTCATCTGTCGAAACCTGAAGGAACCGTTTCTCTGGCAGCCAGCCATCCTCATATTTCCAGAAGTCCCGTGCTGCATCAAGGAGACATGCCGTGCCAAGGATGTTGCTGCGGAGGAATACCTGAGGGTCGCGGATTGAACGGTCCACATGCGATTCCGCAGCGAAATTAACGATCTTGTCTACCGCGTTCTTTTCCAAAATCTCATGGACAAGGCCGATATCACCGATATCACCTCGGATAAACCTGAACCTGCCTTTCTGTTCCCGGGAAAGGGCTTCCAGATTATGCAGGTTGCCTGCATAGGTAAGCTTGTCCAGACCGATTATCTCATCATGAGAGTGATGAGAGCGCCAGTAATAGACAAAATTGCTTCCGATAAATCCCGCAACACCAGTTACCAGTAATTTCATTCGAGTCTCCTTATTTTTTATGTATACTTAATTGTATAATCGGGTTATCTTAATATGAAACATACAAAATTGTTAATTCTGTGCCAATCAATACTACTATTGAATAATCCTAATGAGCCTGAAAAATCTGAAAACTAGCCACTCAGGGGTACTGTAATTATTTAGAGTATCGGAAAAAAGAGGGTTTCGTGGAGCGATGAAAGGTATTATTCTTGCAGGGGGGAGCGGTTCACGCCTTTATCCCATTACACGGGCACTAAGTAAACATCTTATTCCAATATATGACAAGCCAATGATTTATTATCCGCTTTCAGTCCTTATGCTTGCGGGAATCCGAGATATCCTCATTATTTCAACTCCTGAACATATTCCCATTTATAAAAAGATTCTGTTGGATGGAAAATGGCTGGGACTCTCAATTTCATATGCCGTACAGGATCAGCCTCGCGGATTAGCTGATGCATTTATCGTTGGGGAATCATTTATTGACAGGCAGAAAGTGGCTTTGATCCTTGGCGATAATGTATTTTATGGGCAGGGTTTTTCACCGATACTGCAAGATGCAGCGGCTCTAAAAGAGGGTGCTGTGATTTTCGGATATTATGTCCAAAATCCAAAAGAATTCGGTATTGTTGAATTCGGTGAAGGGAATATTGTTCTCTCCCTTGAGGAAAAGCCAGCACAACCCAAATCAAACTATGCAATTCCCGGACTCTATTTCTATGATGAACACGTTGTAGAGTATGCAAAAACAATAAAACCCTCTGCCAGAGGTGAAATTGAGATCACCGACCTCAACCGGGAATACCTTAAAAGAGGGACACTGCGGGTACAGCAACTTGGGAGAGGGTTCGCTTGGCTGGATACAGGTACGTACGATGGCCTCCTTGAAGCCTCCAATTTTGTAGGGACCATCCAAAAACGACAAGGTCTTTATATTGCATGTCTCGAAGAAATTGCCTACAGGAATGGATATATTTCTTTAGACCAACTGGTGAAACTCTCAGAAAATCTGAAAAATACAGATTATGGGCACTATTTAAGAAAAATCGCCGGTATCGTGAGTGATTAATCTATGATCCCATTTAACCGACCCTATCTCACTGGAAATGAAATTGTATATATGGAAGATGTCCTTCAGTCTCTCAATCAAGGTGGACATATCTGTGGTGATGGAAAATACACCAAACTCGTCCAAGAGTTTTTCCAGTTAAAATTTGGTGCACGAAAAGCACTTATGACTACCTCCTGCACAACGGCATTGGAACTCGCCACCCGACTCCTGGACCTCAAACAAGGCGAGGAGGTAATCGTCCCGTCATATACCTTTTCTTCAACGGTCAACCCAATCCTGCTTGCAGGTGCAAAGCCAATCTTTGCAGATATTCAGAAGGATACCCTGAATATTAACCCCACCGACGTCAGGAAGAAAATTACTAGGAAAACCCGTGCAATCTATCCGGTTCATTATGGGGGAGTATCCTGTGCAATGGATGAAATTATGGAGATTGCTCAGGAGCATGATCTCGAAGTTATTGAAGATGCTGCCCAGGGTGTGAATGCAAAATATAAGGGAAAATATCTGGGAACTATTGGGGATTTCGGTTGTTACAGTTTCCACGAAACGAAAAATTACGTATGTGGAGAAGGTGGTGCTCTTCTCATCAATTCCGATGATCCGAAGATTATTGAACGTGCAGACATCCTACGGGAAAAAGGGACCAACCGGAGCAAGTTCAATCGCGGCGAGGTGGATAAATATACGTGGGTGGATATCGGTTCAAGTTATCTGCCGAGCGATCTGTTATCCGCGTTTCTCTATGCGCAGTTGGAGAAGTTAGATGAAATCCAGGATATGCGATTGAATGTCTGGAATGCATATTATACTACACTAAAACCCTTTGAAGAAGCGGGAAAGATCCGGTTACCGGTTGTTCCGGATTATGCAGGACACAATGCTCATCTGTTCTATGTTCTCTTCAACGACGAACAGACACGAGATCGTGTAATGAATCAGTTGAAAGAAAAGGAAATTCATGCGGTGTTCCATTATGTGCCATTGCATTCAGCACCGGTTGGGTTGGGACTGGGGTATCGGAAAGAGGATTTGCCGGTGACAGAAGATATCAGCGGGAGATTGTTGAGATTACCTATGTACGCAGGGATGACAACAGATCAATTAGAGATGATAAAATTGGAACTTGTTAAGTTGTTCGAATGAAGATCTTCCAGATTTAATATTACCGAAAAAATATTGCGGGGAAATTTTATTACTAAACAATATCAATTAAAATACGGATATTAAATGATAAGAACAAGTGTTTTGGAAAAAGACGAAATCTATAAGTTGGCAGATTTAATAGATAAATATCCTTTCAAACCATATAGTAATTATTTGAACTTAAATAACGAGATATTGAAAGACTATTTTTTTTCCGAAATTCGAGAGATCCTAAATGGGAAGGAAAATTGTATTATCGGATCGCTGGAAAATGGGAAATATGTTGCTTTTTGCGTAATTAAAAAATCTACAATCGAATCAGAAATATTACAGAAACAGATATTTTCATTATCCCACATTATATCACAAGGATCATACAATGTAGCATTAAAACATAAATTGAAATTACTAGATTTTGTAAATTCTAATTATAAAACTCAAATAAATTTGTTATCTTGTCGGGCTAACTCAAATGACCTTTCTACAATTCATGCCCTCGAAAAAAAAGTATTCCGGTATATGGATGGATTAGTTACATATTCCTTCGAAATGCCACAAAAAAAACCCAGAACGATTAATCCATTTTTCAAGATTAGATTATTAAATCGAAACGATCTTAATCAAATAAAAAAGATTGCAGAGACCTCATATTCCCTTGATAGATTTCATAATGATCCACACATCTCAAAAACACAAAGTAACAAGATTTACGTAAAATTTGCTGAAAATGCAACTATCGGTGTAGGTGCAGATAGGGTATTAATTGCTGAACACAATAAGGAGGTAATTGGTTTTAATACACTCGAGATACAGAATCATTTGATGGCACAATTCGGCATACATATCGCGTCATTTGTACTCAATGCGGTATCATCAGATTGTCGTAATAGGGGAGTATATTCAGGCCTGGTAAATGATAGTCTGATCACTCTTAATGATAGTGCAGATATTGTTGAAATCCGGGCACATACTAATAATTATCCCGTTCATCGTGCATTATCAAAATTGGGATTTAAATTAACAATGTCTCAGATTACCTTCCATCGTTGGAGTACTTGTAACAATCGATACAAGTAAAACAGGAGTGAATTGATTAGCTTAATTGAAATGTCTTTTGTTTATCAACTTAGAAAAACAGCGTCCAAATCGCAGATCAGAAAAAAATTTATGAAAATAGAGCCGATTAAATATTTCCTGATCAAATGAAGTATATTGATATTGAATAATGGGGAGGACAGCTGTATTTACATGAAAAATCTTTTTAATTTCTTAAAATCGAAGACCGTTTTCGATATTCAATGGGCATTTTTGAGCCTTCTTTCATCAGGTTTATTATTTTTAATTCTCCGTATCCTCCTTGGGAGAGAACTAGGTACAACTGCTTTCGGCATTTATACTCTTGTTTTTTCTGTATATCAATTTGGACTCCAATTCGCGAATTTTGGCATTGGTGCCGCACTAACTAAATACATCGCAGAATATTGCTGCACTCAAGAGATAATACGAAAATATTTTTCATCGGGAATTGTATGTTCAATTTTTTCCGGATTGTCAATTGGAGCAATATTATTTATACTGTCGCCGTTCATTGCACACTCTTTCTTTAACTTACCTGAACTGGAGCCTTTGCTAAAGATTACCGCAGTCTGTTATCCTTTTATTTCTATCCAGTTAACAATTTCCGGCACATTTAATGGAATGCGAAAGATGAAAGCATTTGCATTACTGAATATATCACTAAATATCTTAATTATTGTTTTTTCAATAATTTTCGTAATGCTCTATCATTTATCTCTTTTCGGTGCCGTATTAGGATATACAATACCTACCTGTATCGTGGGAGGTCTTTCTCCATTATTAATAACTGGAATGAATTGGATCCAAAAAACATCAATCAAATTTGATATTATTAAAAATGTTACAACATTTGGCTTTTTTTTTGCATTATCTACATCATCATCATTTCTGAATGCTTATTTTGGCACAATTTTAATCGGGTATTATTTAAATCCCGCAGATGTTGGGATTTATGCTGTTGCGACTACGCTCTCACAAGCATTAACTATTCTCCCAAGTGCCATTCAACGAATTACAACGCCCGCAATTGCATTTTCCTATACTAATAAAGGTAACAAAGAAACCAGAAAATTAATTATCAAGTCTATGAAATATTCTTTTCTTGCGGTATTGGGAATAGGATTCTGCCTTATTCTAGCTGGACCATGGTTGATTTCTTTCCTATTTTCGGAGAATTATTTACCTGCATATCCCCCATTAATCCTTTTAACAATAGGGAATATTATTTTTGCTCCTGCAATTGCGACGGGAGCTTGTTTTTTTAGTATGGGAAAGATTACTCTACCATTTAGAGTAAATATTCTGAATATTTTTCTTACAATCAGTTTAAACATTATATTAATTCCGACATTTGGTATTATTGGGGCCGGATTAGCGACGTTGTGTATGCAGATACTTTTATTAGTAATCCAATTGAAGCTTATTTGGATTTATACGGCGTGATGATCACAACAAAATCATAATTTACGGGAGTTTGAATATGAAAATATTACATTTTTTTGAGAGGAGTAAATTTCTTGGATCCTATCTACTTTTTTTAAAAAGGAACTATGATATCAATGCGCATCATTTTGTCATCATAAAGGAGTATACAAAAAAATTTGATTTTGATGATAAATTACTTGACGGATTTCATGTTCAGTATATTTCCAGAAATAATCTTTGGTCTGCGTATAAATCGATTAAATCCTGTGAAAATTATGATAGTATAATTTTGCATTCATTATTTCTTCCTGTAAATTTAATGCTGTGTTTGTCAATAAACCGGAAGTATTTATCCAAAACAATATGGGTGATCTGGGGGGGAGATTTGGGCAATTACATTGGAAAAATTAATGCTAAAAGAAAAATTTGGTCAATATTAAGAAATAGAGTTATTAATAAAATTGGTTATGTAGTTACAACAAACGTTGAATATAATCTTTTAGTTAATAGTTTCCAGGTTAAACCCATTAAATTAGAAGCATTTTACCCATATCTGGCAGAACAAGTTACTATTCCAAATGAAGAATCATGTGACGATACGGATGTACGCATATTTTTAGGAAATTATGCTACAAAAGCAAATCGACATATCGAAACGTTACATCTCTTAAGTAAATTTAAAAGCGAAAATCTAAAGATATTTATCCCATTATCTTATGGAGATATGGATTATGCCAAAGAAGTGATATCTGTTGCAAAAGAAATTTTTGGAGAAAAGGCAATTATCCTTACAGAATTCATGAATCGAGAGGATTATGGAAAATTGTTGTCAACAATGGACATAGGTATTATTAACTCTATTAAACAAATTGCTTTAGGCTCAATTTTCTCGTTACTCCTAACGGAGACAAAAATATATACGGATCCTCATGGATTTATCTGGGATATTGTCTCAAACGAACAAGAATTAAAAATCTATTCCATAGATGAAATTCGAAATTGCACATTTGAGGATTTTATAGGTATAGATCCCAAAATAACATCAGAAAATAAAAGCAAAGCAATATCCTTTTTAAGCGAGGAGAATTTTAAAAGGCAATGGGACAACGTATTTAATAGGGATAACAAATAGTTTTTAGCGAGTAGAAATTTGTGATGTCCCGAATTAATTTGCACAAATACCCATTTCGGTCTAATGGAGGCCAGAATTCTATCTAGTGAAATCGGTACCAGAAGATATTGCAGGAGTCATTATATTGAGACTCAGATTAGGTTGATCGGTAATGGATACAAAGTGCTGTAAAAAGTGAAGATGCCTTGTATCCAACAGTGAATTGGGAAAACAAAGAGGGAACAGGGCAATGGATCTAATAGATATCGTAGAGTATTCCGATAAATCCCTAATAATTTCAAAATGAACGGAATGGATCCAAACCCGATAACGAAAGGAGTGTAATTTGGCCCTATTTTCTGGCAATAGCTTCCGAAAAACCAGACCGTCGTTTGATCGGGAATTTTCTCAAGAAACCCAAGAACTCTTAAAAAAAGAAATTTTGTCATGTACCCGATGTTCTAGTTTCGGATCAGATAACCCATACATTGATTGAAGAACCAGTAACTTGATCATGAGGACAATGTCAATATTCGGTCGCCCTCCCTGCTCGGTTGTATCTATGTAAATTTCGCCAACTATTTCCCGGAATGGTTCCCATTCTATGAGGGTTGCAAGTTCTCCCAGTCGATCTCCGAGATCTCTTACCTGCTTGTACCGCACCTGTAACGCAAAGTCAACAAGAGATCCCATACCCTTTATTCAGGGCTCTAAATTAAAGTACTTCCGGCAGGATCATTCGAAATTCTCCGTACTAAATTATCTTACCGATAACGAGAAGGGAATGTAACAACTCATCACAGGGTTTCTAAACGATGTGAGGAACGAAGAAGTGGCACAACAAATTAGACATTAATTGTGTCATCTATTACTATCTAATGATCATGAAGGGAAATCAAAGGAAGTACCGCATATCGCTATCTAGAGGATCTCTCTAATGATCTTTGAATAGAACCGCGAAGTTTTCATAGTATAAATATAAACAAATAACTGGGAGGATTTACAATGACAATAAAATTGAGTGATGTCAAGATTTTATTAAGTTCAATCAAATATCCAAAAAATACTATTTCGGCAATATATAGTTGTTCTGTTGAAAAAAATGCTGAGAATAAGAGAGAGAAAGATACTTTACGTGAAGTATCTTTAACCGATTTAATTGGCGATGACTTTCCGGTAGTTTATCCATATAGTTATCTACAGTGGGGATCAGGAACTGTCGATGTAATGCTGTTAAATGGGCTGGCAAAAAAAATTCCTCACTGCAATTATTTGGAAATTGGTACGTGGGAAGGGGAAAGTATATGCAATGTTTCCCGATTTGCTCAAGATTGCGTCTCTGTTTCCTTATCTGAAGAACAAATATCTAAAAGGTATGGAGAAATATATACAAAAGTTATTAATTATTACTGTAAAAAATTAGCTTACAAAAATATTACTTTAATAGGTGCAGATTCTAAAGTGTTTGACTTTAATTCATTAAACAAAAAATTTGATTTGATCTTTATTGATGGAGATCATTCATATTCAGGAATTGTTAATGATACTAAAAAGGTATTGCCATTATTAAGAGATAAAAATGGTGTGATAGTATGGCATGACTATGCAATTGGAGCAGAAAAAATTCGATACAATACATTAAATGCAATTCTTGATGCAATTCCAAAAGAATTTCATAAATATTTGTATCATGTAGAAAACACGATGTGTGCAATTCTATATTTTGGTGAGATAAATAGTAAAGAGCCTGAAGAATTTCCTAGAATTCCAACAAATATCTTTGAAGTGACCATAAAGAAAAAAAGTTAAAGCGGATGCCGGTAGTGTACACGAAGTGCTGTAAAAAGGATCTGGTGCATATTCCCGAATGATACCTCGGTTTCAAGACTCGCCGCTTCGATCCTTATCAATATTAACAAGGATTACGAGTAAATTAATCTGTCAAAGGTGAAGTAAGATGATCTCTTTGGCTCAGGTTGTGCTGATTTTATAGCATTATAGAGACACTACACAGACATAACGTGATCAAACCTGTAGTGTCTTTATATTGCCATAAAATCCATAGCCCCAGTATCCAGAGAGCATCTTATTCTTCACAGATAAATACCGGTTACTGGTAATCCATTCCTCGTTGATGCCGATCAGGATCGAACCTGCCAATCTAAAGAGAGAAGCATCATTTGGGAAGGCTCCGATCTTTCTGCTGCGTCATTTGAGTTCCTTATTGACTCGATCCAGTAGATTGGTAGTTAGGATCTTCTTCCCGGATTCCAGGGGAAATACATGGTAATTCATCGACCTATGCTTGAACTGGTGAATCGTATCAGCAGCACGAGAGAGGCCACATTCATCGAGATGAATCGCAAACTCTTGCAGTCTATTGGCATCACTCATACATTCTTTCAGACTCTCTGCGAATATTTTGTGATATTGTCTGGGAACTTTTCTGAGGACTGCACAGATGAAATGGACGTGATACATCTGTCACATGCTGTCAATGTGACGACGTTGGAATCATTTGCCGACGGATTGTGGTTTAGCTTTGACACGGATAAGGAAACCATGTCTCTTGAGGATTCGATGAACCATTCTCCAGGAACAGGGAAGATTAAATTGGTGCTAATCCGAAGGGGGCACCCCATGCCGGATATTTCTTTTTGAGTCGCAACCCCTGCTCCAGCACCACACGATGGGTCTTGGCCTAGCGTCTCATCGTCCTTTCGGAGATATTATACATCTCTCCGATTTCTCATGCAGTTCGTATTCCTCCTTCAAAGAATACGACTGCTTTAATCTGGATTTCCATTGTCTCTTTCACCCACAAGCACCTGTTCGGTGCTCTTAAAGCGGACATAACTACAGTCACTACATTAGAACAGAAACTCTGCCACGCTACACATACAGAATCTGTTTATTCCAATTTATTAAAAAATTTTTTATATGGATTGAGTGAAATCTAAATAAATTTTGCACGTTTTTCCAACATCGTATATTTTATTTAATGATTTGTTATTAAATTTATTTAAATATTGTTGCAATCCAGCTTGATCTTCGAGAGCTTTATCATTATACGTCATAATTGAGAATGTATTATTCTCATACAAAGTCATTTCAAATTTTTCTATATGATTAATTCCAAATTGATTGGCTTTATCTTCAGATTCTGAAAAGAAATGATATGGATCCGATCCATATTTTATTATTGGAAGTAAAATAATTAAAATGACTATGAAAATTACAATAATTTTTTTCAAAACCGAGATAACTTTATTTAGAGAATTATTCAAGGAGAAAATAACAGATGCGAGAACTCCAAAAAATATCAGTGACAAGGGATAAGATCGCTCGTACCCATATGTTGCATTTCCAGTTGCTAATAGGATTCCTCCAAATGAGAATAAAACAAAAAGAGCAATTATCATAAATATTACATATGATATCTTTTTTATAGCTGATGGTTGCTTTAAGTAAATATAAATTATTATTAACGAAAAAATAACACTTAAAATCAAATATGAAAAAAGAACACTAATTCGGATATAGTACACATCCATATAAAGACTACTGGGAATTGTATGTAAAACGGCTCTATGGACTAAATTTATTTGATGATATTCAAAAAATGAAGAAAACACAACATTTGAGAATGTTGCCAGCTTCTGAAAATAATATATACCAATAAAAATCATATATGTAATAAATGCAATAAATAAAAAAAATGTTGGCAATAATATTATTTTTTTCTGATTACAATAATCTTTAATAGGATTAAGGAGATATTTTAATCGTCCAAATAGTAATTCGCATATTATGAAAATAATGAAAATGCTAACAAAAAAATATAATAAAATTATGCTTGCGAGTAAATGGGATAATGTAATTACAACTAATAAAATAAGGAGGGGGATAAAATAAATTATTTTCTCTTTTTTCTTTTTAATCAATAAAATCACAATTAAAAACAGAATTAAAAAAGATAAGATATATGAATAATGTTGTGGTGCCAAATGGCAAGCATCCCAATTAAAAAGAATGAAAAATAATCCTCCAATAAGCGCATATCTACCAGAATATTTCATACAAAGGATATATGTAATAATTGATCCAGTAGAGATTACCAATATTGGAAATGAATTCGCAACAATAGATGGACTTAAGTTAAATTGGAAAATATAGGCAAAGAAAATCGTGGATGCATTAAAAATAGTATAATACATCGGGGAATAGTTTACAGGGATATTTATAGTTCCGGCAGAGATAACGGGATTTAATAAATACCAATAAAGATAATATGTATCTACATACCGTATAGTCGGATAAACAAATGTAGTAATTGAATAATAAAATGTGGTTAAACCAAGAATCGCAATATCAATAAAAGTATCAGTTTTTGTAATCTCTATGTCCACAATTATTCGGATTAATATAGCGACAATTAAAATTAAAATTCCAATCCAATAATATATAGGTAAGCTAAAAAAAAGGTAAAATGGATCTGGGGGGTATATTTGGATATGCGTTGTATATGATGCAATCATTAAAAAAGAAAAGGAAGTAAATAATAATATTAAACATAATTTACTATATTTCATGTTGACGTGTGCCCCCAGAATTTATTTAACCATATAGTATTCAACAAACAATATCATAAAAATTATGACATATATTCTATCGTTCAGCCAATTTTGTTTCTAAATATAGTGACGCCATGATTGAAAAAAATTTCTTTGTTTCGATAGCCAAGGATATGAACAAAGGAGAATCTTTTTTCGCCATTCAGATCACCCATGGAGTTTTCTTTTGCATCTATCATCCCTTTTGCCAAATATTCATACCAGCCCTTTCCCAATCCCCAGATACACAATCCCCTCTTCCTCACAGAAAAGGTTCTTCCCATCCACAATCACTGGAGAGTTCATTAGCTTCTTCATAGTCTCCACAGAAATCCCTCGGAAAAGGTCGTGCTCAACAAGGAAGAGAACACAGTCCACCCCTGCGAGTGCCTCCTCAACACTCACAGATGAGGTAAAAATTCCGGCTTTAGTTCTGATTGAAGGGACAAACGGGTCGTACACCCGCACTTCGGCACCTAGATTAACAAGTTCCTCAATGATCTTGATAGAAGGCGACTCCCTTGGATCATTAATATTCTTCTTGTATGCAAGACCCAGGACAGCAATCTTCGCCCCATAGATCTGTTTGTCCACTAGTTTCAGGCCTCTTTCAGCAAGGTTGATCATATGCATCTTCATGAACTCATTAATCTCACCGGCGGTCTCGATGAATCGAGGAATAAAGCCATATTTTTTTGCCTTATAGGACATATAGTAGGGATCAAGGGGGATACAATGACCGCCGATACCAGGTCCGGGATAAAACGGCATGAAACCGTACGGTTTTGTGGAAGCGGCATCAATTACTTCCCAAGTATCTATACCCATCCGTTCAAAGATTAGGGAAAGCTCATTCACCAATGCAATGTTCACGTTTCTGAAGATGTTCTCGACCATCTTCACGGATTCTGCGGTTCGGGCATCCCGAACAACCACCACTTTCTGAATAACACTTCCATACAAAGAAGCCGCGATTTCAGTACATTCTGATGTAATACCACCTACTATTGTAGGCACTTTATCGATTGAGTATTGCTTATTCCCGGGATCAACACGCTCTGGAGAATATGCAACGCCAAAGTCGCTACCGGCTTTTAATCCTGTTTCTTCAAGAATGGGAACAACAACCTCATCCGTTGTTCCGGGGTAAGTGGTGCTTTCTAATATCACATACTGTCCCTTATGTAGTATAGTTTTGACAGTCCCAGCTGCACTTTTAACATAACTTAAATCGGGAATTTTATCTTCATACAACGGAGTTGGAACACAGATAATAATAAAATCACATTCTCTAAGTTTTTCTGGATTTGATGTTGGGAAATAACTTTTCTTGAGAAATCGGGAAAGATGTTCATTGGGAATATCCTGAATATGGGATTTTCCTTCTGATAGATTTTTAATAGTACCCTCACAAACATCAAATCCAAAAACCGTGAATTTTGTTGCAAAGGTCATTGCTAATGGAAGGCCAACATATCCTTGACCAATAATTCCGATTTTTGCACTCTGATTCGTAATTTTTGATAACAGATTTTGCATTGTTCCACCTTGTAGTACTTAAGGAGATCCAAATTTTTCCTGAAATGTTGGATCTTTTTTCATTTGTGTAATACTTTCAGGATAATGTTCGACTAACCAGATCATGAACGCGGTTATATCAATCTTATCTTTTAATAGCCGGTCCCGGTTCTGTTTAGCTTCATGTTTTAGATCACCATTTTCAAAAAAATTTTTAATCTCAACGAAAACGGTTTCATCTGTACAAACCCTCTGAGCAAAATCAGCAACAAGATGATATTTTTCATCTTCTTCAGCGATATACCCCAAATCCAATGAATTAACATAGATCGCGTGAGTTCCCAAAATCGCACATTCCGATGCCATTGTGGCGCCTTCTCCCACATACAGCGTTGCATAGTACAGCAGATCATGCATTTTTTCCGGTGAAATCCGTATCTGGTATGCTTGTAACTCTTCAGGGAGTGCACCTTCAGAAGTGATCAGAACACGGCCATACTTCTCCAGCATCTTTACGAGCCCGACCTTGTCGTGGATACCATGCTGACCAATATCATGACTCGCTTGCCAGGAGACAAAGCGGACAATGATATATGGATCGCCTTCAGCGAGGCCGAGTTCGGCGAGAACGGAAGGGTTTGGAGTGAAACGGGAGGGGTGGAGGTAAGCGAGTTCATGGTAGCCGTGATAACGGATCTGCTTTGGACCAAGGTCATCACGGTAACAGGATGGTGTGCATACTGTCGCAGCAAAAGGCAGATATAGTCGAATTTGCCCTCTTGCATGCTCTGTATCCTCGAAACTAATACAGGGTTTTTTAAGAAGGAACGACACATGAGCAGCACGAATTGATCCAATTCCGATTAAAATATCGGGATTAATTTTTCTAAGGACATTGTACATCTTCAAATCTAAAAGGGGGAGATTTATCATTTTTTTTAACAATGAATTTCCATAACTCCCAACAGGAATATATGTAAAACCATATTTCTGCAATAGTGTATATGCCAAATCTTTTTTACTTGCAGTAATTACTACCTGATGCCCTCGTTTTTCCATTTCCCAGATGAAATTCTTGAAAAAATGGACATGGGCGGGATGATTGATGTCAACGACAATCTTCATCTACGATCACCATCAGAACTAACACTCTTTGCTAAAATGGTCTTTCCAGCAATTACAGCATCGCCTTCTTTTACGCAAATTTCAACTGAAGTTGAAGGTATGAGGATATCCACCTGAGACCCCCAAGTGATTTTTCCAATCCTCTGACCTCGGGTTACAGGCACTTCAACCTCAATAAAAGATAATATTTTAGACACATAAGGGGTACCCAACTCCGTTACAACGATCTTTTGATCCCCATCTTCAAAAAGTAACGTAGTTCTGGGATTTTCGATTTCCGATTTCCAGTCTTTGGGAGAGAGGGTTCTTCCGGTAAACGATCGCTTGTAGGTAAGTTTTCCATCGATTGGAGCCCGTGTAATATGAACATCAAGAACACTCATGCAAATACCAATGATATAGCCGTCGGTTTTATCCAACATTCCGATTTTCGTAATCTCCGCAATTTCAATATTCTTTTTTCCTTTTATTGCACAAGGCACCGTTCCCTCTGTAACTTCACGAACATAAATGATCTTCCCATCAGCAGGTGCGATAATAGCATGGGGGGCATCCGGTGGAAGCCGATCAGGATCACGGAAGAAACGCCACATGACGACACCAATACCCGAGATAAGTAATCCTATGAGGCTCAATGAATATCCAATCAAAGAATCAACAAAAAAAATGTAGGTTACTATCAGATAGATGATACTGGCAAGAAAACCACTTATTATTCCAATCTTAAGAGAGGATACTAGATCAAGATTACATACCTTGGGATGCGCACCAATGACTGAAAGGCAAACACCCAAGATGACCAGAGTAAAAATCCATTCAATATACATTTTTACCTTCGAAATAAAACCGGAATCAGCAAGGTTTCCGCAATAAAGGGGAGTGGATCATAAGAGGATAATGAGCCAAAGATCTTATTCCCGTTAACTGCGGAGAGATACCTACGCACTGTCATACGCCTATGGAAAATTTCCTTCATAGAGACATAGAAATCTGTGTATTCATCAATCCATTTGCCCCCAATTGCTGTTTTGGAAACATTTTGTTCTTCACAATAATCTTTGCCATTCATATCGCAGTATAAAAAATATGGCAGATTCAATCCGGCGAGTAAAGCAATTGAATGCCATTTCCAGGTTCTGGGATTGATCTCAAGTAATTTAAATTGACCATCACGAGCATCGTACTTGAATTCCACTTCCGATAATCCGTAATATCCAAGTGCATTAAGAAGTCTGAGACTTAAAGAACGGATCTCGGGTATGTCAACCAGTTCCACAAAAGTACTCGCCTTTCCAAAATCCATTGGGATTTGGCGTGACCTCCGACCGGTTATAGCTGCTATTATTTTGGAACCCTTGACAAAAGAACCAAATGAATAGAGATTTTCAGCTGAACCAGGAATAATTTCTTGAATAATAATTTCGGATGGAGGAATAATAGTTGATGCTTTTTGATATTGAGCCTCTAATTCCTCCTTGTTATTTACAAGAATCACTTTATTTTTTGTATAAGCATAAAATGTGTGCATCACAGCGGGTTTAATAATGATGGGGTACTGGATCCGATCACATATTTCTTTGACATCGGAGAGATCTTCAGGGAAATATGATTTAGGTATTGATATACCAATCTTCTTTGCAAGGGAATATGTCAGTTTCTTATTGTAACAAATTTCAACTATGTCCCACTCGGGAGTCCAGATTTTATAATAGTTTATGAGTTCTCTCTTATTTTTGGATATATAGGCAACAGTCTGATCGTCCGTTGGAAAGAGAAGCCAATCCTGAAGATGATACAGTTCGCTTGTCTCTTTAAGGAACCCACAGAATTTTTGTTCTGATTTAAAAATGTCTCCAGGTATTTTAACGAATTTTGTACAGTATTTTGAAAAACGAGCAACATTACACCCAGTTGTATCCATAAGAACAACCGGGATCTTATTGATTCCCAGCATCCGGATTATCCCAAGCCCCTGTATATGTCCCCCGATAACCACGGCCCCGTTCATATTCACTTTTTCCTGAGGAGATTTTTCCCCATGTTCACTGCAAAATCCGTTACCGATCCGACAGCCCATTCAACTTCATTAGGAGCCCATCGCTCCGGGTGCACAGTGAAGTACAACCCCGCATTCTCATCAGCAGACCCGATCCACGCAATAAGATCGTCCGTCGTCTCCACCGGCACCTTCCGTGCGCCGGGCATTGCATCCCGTACCGAATGCTTCCCGCCCCAGCTCCGGCCTGTGTCGGTAAGGTAGATGAGACCCTTGTCTGCCATCGAGAGATACGCCTCGCCTTTGATGCCAAAGTCCCTGAAGTCGTATTTTTTCCAGAGGTCGCGGTTGTCGTATTTCGAGAGAGGGCTCCCGTGCATGCAGATAGTAGCGACCTCGCAGATCTTCCGGAATTCTCCCAGCCCGGACCGGAAAAGGCCAATCGCTTTGTCGTAATCGCCTTTTGCCATGCTCAAAACCTCATAGTGATACCCGACCTCGTGGCCCAGGTCCCGGATCTTTCCGATGATATTCGGTACAAACGTCCCCGGATACCGGAAATAATACGAGGAACGAATCCCTGCTTCATGCTCCAGCTGCGCCATACGGAGAGCGTTTTGAATGCTCCGGTCCACATCGTGGCGCAGGACCGTGACCTTCCCCTTGGGATTTTCCGAGAGGTACCGGTCAAAGGTAAAGATCTCAGACCTCTCCTGGAGTACCCTGCAGAGTTCCCGGTATTTCTCAAGGGTAAAATCACGACTCATGGAAAAACACCGAAAATTTACGCATACCACCCATTCGTTCCTCTTTCCTGCTGCATATCAAAGAACATGGCAAAGAAGATGCACTGGATCCCAAGCCCAAAAGCAATCAGCGAAAGAAGCGCGGGTACGAACAACTGGCCGTGTTCCACAAATTTATGGAACAGTGAGAAGATCCCTCCGATGACCCCGCACACGCTGAGCACCGCCCCGAATATATAGAAAAATACCAGAGGGTGGAAATTCAGGACGATATACTTCATCTTCAGCCGCCAGAGGAAATCATGGAGGAGAAGACGAGAGAGTTTCACAATATAGGTACTGTATTTGATTCCCGATTTTTCCCGCCCGTAGCGCGAGGGATGGGGAACATTGATCACCCGGAAGCTCAGGACATTGAGTTTCACGAGGATGTCGTTGCAGTAGCCATAGCGGGGATAGATATCATCGAGGTTGATCCGTTCGAGTGCTCTTTTCGAGATCGCGGTATACCCGTTCTGGGGATCCATCATCTGCCAGTACCCGGACGCTATCTTTGTGAGCATCGTCAGGATTGTGTTGCCAAAGAACCGCCACTTGCTCATTCCCTTGCGGTACACGGGATTAACCAGCCGGTTGCCCATGGTATAATCGCATTTCCGGTCGATGATGGGATCGATAAGATCGGGGAGGAATGCCGGATCCATCTGGTTGTCCCCGGCCATCACCGCCACTACATCCATTCCATCTTCAAGCGCCCGCTTGTAGCCGGTGACAATTGCCGCCCCGACACCACAGTTCTTCTCATGATGGATAGCGACAATCGACGGATCCTGGCTTGCATAATAATCGATTACTTCCCGGGTCCGATCCTTTGAACAGTCATTGACCACATACACCCGGGTAACAAAATCCGGTATTCCCGCAAGGGTATCACCGATTAAAAGTTCTTCGTTGTACGCCGGAACGACAACTGCGATCTTGTTCCCCCGGTAGCAGGGAAGAACATCCCCGTCTTCTGCCGCCGTTGAAAGATCATATTGGGGAACAATGGGAATTTCCCGGATCGCAAGGTTGTGGCGGGAGAACAGGGTGATCATCATCGGAGCGAACTGGTCGCCTGTAGGCAGCAGGTCAAGGAGGGCTAATGCATGGACACCCAGTGCCCGGATTGTAGATGCAGGATCTGTGCTATGGAATTCCGCGGGCCCCTTCGACAGGGGATCAGCGTTTCCATTGGTGTTTGAGAGATACGGGGGGATCGCTTTTCTCCCGCCAAGGTTGCGGGATCCAATGACAAGATCTGCGGACCCATTAAGCACCGGGGAAACAAGTCTCGGGATATCGCTCGCATGGTGCTGCCCGTCGGCATCGAGCATCACGGCAGCGGAACAATTCTGTTCCCGCGCCTTTTTCAGACCCAGGAGAAGGGCATAGGCCTTCCCGGTATTTTCTTCAAGCCGGATCACCTCTGCCCCGGCAAGCGTGGCAACTTCAGCGGTCCGGTCCTTTGAACCGTCATCGACAACAATCACATGGCAGACATATTGCCGGGTCTTAAGGACGACGGATCCAATCGCAATCTCTTCGTTATATGCCGGAATAACTGCAACAACACCGGCAAACCGGGCTGATTGCGCTGGCGATGCCGAATCCGATACGGGGGAGGGTTCCATGAAAAGAAATCACCGTTACCTGAAATATGCAGACGATCCTGAGTTATATACAGTATGGATCAATAAATCCCAAACAAATACGGTAGTATAATTCCCCCTATAAATATTAAAAATATTCGGGTTGTTAGCAAAAAAGATAATGAACTCTCATTAACGAACCGGCTTTTTGGTAACCCTTGTGGATGATCCTGCACCACAAACGCGTATCGTGGCGGGTGTACTGGAAACAGGGAAAAATACCGGGAGATTGGAGATAACCGGATAACAGATTGCAATTTGGTGACGATATCCGGGGATGGTGGATTTTATAGTATACCCCCCCATAATGAATGGACAAATTGAGAAAGTGATTTACAATTTGTCCAATACAGAAGGAGGATACCGGCCATGATCAAAAGGGA
>Ga0268360_1001360_pt1 | contig 26598 bp, 22 predicted proteins | sample BioMet11_FD_192465 | JGI IMG/M metagenome (GOLD analysis project Ga0268360, IMG submission 192465) | Sewage microbial communities from Oakland, California, United States - Biofuel 11 (Illumina Assembly) | ecosystem: Engineered > Wastewater > Sewage > Unclassified | place: USA: California... | reverse complement strand
CCATTGAACTACGCCCGCGATTTTCAGCGCTTTTTCAGTATACACAAGAACGCCGCAAATTTCAAGGGGAATATTCGCGGGGCGCGGGTCATATCCTCAGACGGAAGAGGGGGATCGTCATGAGAAAATTTTTTGCTTTTTTGCTTGCGGCGGCGCTGCTGCTGGCGGTGCCGGCGGCGGCGGAGGGGACGGAATATGCGGCGGCGGAGGCTGAATCCGACGGCGCGGAGGTGGACGTCTCCGCGTTCGGGGAGGCCCGGAGCGCGGAGAGCCCGGCGGACATCGACATTTCCGCCCCGTCGGCGATCCTGATGGAGAAGGAGACCGGGACGGTCCTCTATGAAAAGGACGCCGACCGGAAGCTGGAGCCGGCCAGCGTTACGAAGGTCATGACCATCCTCCTCATCGCGGAGGCGGTGGAGGCGGGGACGCTGAAGCTGGACGACATGGTGACCGCCAGCGCCGAAGCCGCGGGCATGGGCGGCAGCCAGGTGTTCCTGAAGGAAGGGGAGCAGATGAGCGCGGACGAGATGCTCAAGTGCATCGTCGTCTCCTCCGCCAACGACGCGGCGGTGGCCATGGCGGAGCACATCGCCGGGACGGAGCAGGCGTTCGTCGCGCGCATGAACAAGCGCGCGGCGGAGCTGGGCTGCGCGAACACGAATTTCACGAGCTGCACGGGGCTCCTGGACGACGCGTCCCATCTGACCACGGCGCGGGACGTGGCGGTCATGTCCCGGGAGCTCCTCCGGCACGGGTGGATCAGAAAATACACCACCATCTGGATGGACACCATCCGGGGCGGCGCGTTCGGCCTTTCCAACACAAACAAGCTCATCTACTACTACAAGGGAGCCACGGGGCTCAAGACCGGCTTCACCCGGGCGGCGGGCTACTGCCTCTCGGCGACGGCGGAGCGGGACGGCGTGGAGTACATCGCCGTCGTCATGGGCTGCGCCGATTCCAAGGGCAGGTTCGAGAGCGCGAAAACGCTCCTGAGCTACGGGTTCGCCAATTACGCGCTGGTGGACGCCGCGCCGTCGGAGGCGCTGCCGCCGGTTCCGGTCACGCTGGGGAAGGCGGAGACGGTCCAGCCCCTGATCCCCGACGCGGGGAAGCTGCTGGTAGTGCGGGGCGAGGCGGGCGCCGTGAAAAAGAGCGTGGTGCTGGCGGGTTCCGTCGCCGCGCCCGTGGAGGCGGGACAGAAGCTGGGCACGCTGACCGTGACGGACGGCGCCGGAAAAACGCTGCTGGAGAAGGACGTCGTGGCGGCGGAGGGCGTGGAGCGGCTGACGTGGAAGGATGTTTTCGCACAGATGATGCGGCTCTTTTTCTTCGGCGGCTTCTGACGGCCGCGCCGCCATAGCGGGCGGCGTATATGAACATTCGATGAATTTATCGCGCGGAATAAAAAAGCGGTTGAATCGCGGGCGCGGAAATGCTAAACTGAACTCAGGTGACCGATCACACACGAATACACGAAAGGGGTGGTCCGCATGGTTAGGGTCATTATGGGGCTTAAGGGCGACGGCAAGACGAAAACGCTCATCGGCCTCGTCACCAAAGCCGCGCTGGAAGAAGAGGGAGATACCGTCTGCATCGAGAAGGAAGAGGAGCTGACGTACGATATCCCCCACAATGTAAGGCTCATTGGTCTGTCGCAGTATAAGGAAACCGGCTACGCGTTCCTGCGCGGGTTCATCTGCGGCCTGCAGGCCGGCAACTACGATATCACACATATTTTCATGGACGGTCTGTTCAAACTCTCCGGCAACGATTCCGACCACGACGCGGAGAATTTCCTCGCCTGGTGCGACGCCTTCGGCGAGCGCGAGCACATTCGCTTCACGATTACGATAAGTTCCGACGCGGATCTGGCCACGCCGGGGATCCAGAAGTATCTTTGATCTCTGAAAAACGCCGCGCCGCGAAGCCTGGCTTCGCGGCGCGGTTTTCGTTTCCGGGCGGATCACCGGCCCAGGGCGTCGGAAATGCTCTCCACGACCTCGCCGGCAGCCTTCAGGAAGCCCGAAGCCGCGCTGCGGCTCGGCTTCTTCCTGGCGGCCAGGATCGCGCCCAGCGACGCGCCCGCGGCGATGCCCATGAGCATTCCCTTCCAGAACTGACCCTTTTTCATGCTCTTTGCCTCCGTTATTGATTTCAGCCGTAGTATCCCCGGAAAAGCGCGGGATATGTAAAGGTTTTCCGGACGGACGCGCGGCGGAGGACAAAAGATCCGGAGCGGAAAGCCGTGCTTTCCGCTCCGGATCTGTTTTGCGGGAGAAGTTTATTTCGCCTTCGGGCCGGCGGCGGCGATGTTCGCGGGCATATTGGGATACTTCTTCGCGAAGTTGTCGCTGAACATCTTGGCAAGCTTGTTGGCCTGCTCGTCGTAGGCGGCCTTGTCGGCCCAGAGGCCGCGGGCGTCCAGCATCTCGTCGGGGACGTTGGGGCACTTGGTCGGGTAATCGACGTTGAACACGTCGTGATGCTTGAACTCCACGCTGTCGAAGCTGCCGTTGAGGGCGGCGGTGACCATGGCGCGGGTGTAGCGCAGCTTCATGCGCTTGGCGCCGGAGGCGGCGCTGCCGCCGGCCCAGCCGGTGTTGACAAGATAGACCTTCGTGCCGTACTTGTCCAGCTTCGCGCCCAGCATCTGCGCGTAGACGTTGGGATCCATGGGCATGAAGGGCTCGCCGAAGAGGGTGGAGAAGGTGGGCTGCGGCTCGGTGATGCCGCGCTCGGTGCCGGCGAGCTTGGAGGTGAAGCCGGTCACGAAGTGGTACATGGCGGCCTCGCGGGAAAGGCGGCTGATCGGGGGCAGGACGCCGAACGCGTCCGCCGTCAGGAAGATGACCACCTTGGGCACGCCGCCGACGCCGGGGATCTGGGCGTTGTTGATATAGTCGATGGGATAGCCCACGCGGGTGTTTTCGGTGATGGACTTGTCGAAGAAGTCGAACTCGCGGGTCTCGGGGTTCATGATCACGTTCTCGACAAGGCTGCCGAACTTGATGGCGTTGTAAATGTCGGGCTCTCCCTCGGGATCGAGGTTGATGCACTTGGCGTAGCAGCCGCCCTCGAAATTGAACACGCCGTCCGGGCTCCAGCCGTGCTCGTCGTCGCCGATGAGCTTGCGGGCCGGGTCGGCGGAAAGGGTGGTCTTGCCGGTGCCGGAAAGGCCGAAGAACACGGCCGTCTCATGGGTCTCGGGATCCATGTTGGCGGAGCAGTGCATCGGCAGAACGTTCTTCTTCGTCATGACGTAGTTCATGGTGGAGAAGACGCTCTTCTTGATCTCGCCGGCGTACTGGCTGCCGGCGATGACGATCATGTGGGCTTCGTAGTCGATCAGGATGGCGGCCTCGGAGTGGACGCCGTCCGCGACGGGATCGCACTTGAAGCCGGGGGCGACGAGCATGGTGTAATCCGGCTCGCCGAAATCGGCAAGCTCCTCCGCGGTGGGGCGGATGAGGAGCTGATGGATGAACATGTTCTGGCTGGCGAGCTCGTTGACGATGCGGAACTTCTGGGTGTACTTCTTGTCCGCGCCGGCATAGCCGTCGAAAACGAACACCTCGCGGCCCTGGAGGTACGCGGCGAGCTTGCCCTTGATGGAGTCGAACTTTTCGCGGGAGATGGGACGGTTGACCTTGCCCCAGGCGATCTCGTTGTGGACGCCCTCGGTGTCGACGATGAACTTGTCGTTGGGGGAGCGGCCGGTGTACTTGCCGGTGGTGACGACCAGCGCGCCCTTGCTGCTGAGCGTGCCCTCGCCGCGGCGAAGGGCCGCCTCGGTCAGCTGGGCCGGGGTGAGGTTCCGGTAAACGGCCTTCGGGCCGATAATACCGAGCTTTTCGATGCCGTAAGTTTCCATGTCTGGTACCTCCATTGAAAATATTGTATAATAAAATTTTCAGCCTGAACGGGTTTCTGCGGCCGCCCCGCGGCCGGCGATATTATAATACGGCTTCCCCGGTTTTCAAAATATCAGAATTGATATATCGCCCTGGAACCGTATCCGGCGGGAAGACCGGATGTCCCCTTTTTCCGCCATGATAATTATAGCACGCCGCCGCCGTCAATGAAAAGGGCAAAATTGTTAAAAATTATTGTTTCCGGGAGCCGTTCCCCGGTGATTCTGCGGATCGTGACGGCAAAGCTTTCACATTTGGCCGGGATTTGACGCGAGACACGTCAAAACATGGCGCTTCAGCATTTTTTAAGGCTTGTTTGTTAGATTGTTTCAGGATAGAATAAAACCGATCGGCAGCCAAAGGGGGCAGTGCTGTGCGCATACTTGTGGTCGAGGATGAAAAGCGCCTGGCAATGGCGCTTTCCCAGATCCTGAAAGAAAAAAGCTATATGGTGGACGCCGTCTACGACGGGGCGGACGGGCTGGATTACGGCAGCTCCGGCATCTACGACCTGATCGTCCTGGACGTGATGCTTCCGAAAATGGACGGCTTCGAGGTGGCGCGGCAGCTCCGCGCGGCGAAGGTGAACACGCCCATCCTCATGCTCACCGCCCGGGACACCGTGCCCGACAAGGTGGCCGGGCTGGACTGCGGGGCGGACGATTACATGACGAAGCCCTTCTCGCCGGAGGAGCTGCTGGCCCGGGTGCGGGCGCTCTCCCGCCGGCAGGGAGAGGTGGTCAGCGACGAGCTGACCTTCGAGGACCTGAGCCTGAGCGCCTCGTCCTCCATGCTCCGCTGCGGCGAGCGGGAGGTGCAGCTCAACTACAAGGAGTCGGAGATCCTCAAGCTGCTGCTTGCCCGGCCGGCGCTCCTCCTGCCCAAGGAGGAGATCATCACCAAGGTGTGGGGCTACGATTCGGACGCCGGGGACGGGAACGTGGAGGCGTATATGTCGTTCCTCCGCAAGAAGCTGGCCTTCGTGGGCTCGGGAGTCGCCATCACGGCGGTGAAGAAGCAGGGATACAGGCTCGAGAAACGGGCCTGAGCGCGCTGAAAGGAACGGTCGGATCTCCATGCTGAAAAAACTGCGGCGCAAGATCATCCTGATGAATATGCTCATGGTGGGCTTCGTGCTGGTGTGCGTGTTCGCCGTTCTGTGCGTCAATTCCTACCGCAGCGCGTCGCAGGACGCGCAGCGCAGCCTCCGCATGGCGGTGGAAATCGGCGGCGCGGAGCAGCTCGGGCCCATCGGGAACGTCGGCAAGAACGGCGGAGAGGACGCCGCCGGCGGCGGGGCTGGCGCGGGCGGCGGAAACGGCGCGGGCGGCGGCCAGCATTCCTTTACGCCCAACGTCACCGTCCTGGCGGACGATTCCGGCAGCGTCACCGAAAAGAGCGAGAACGGCGCCGTCATCGACGACGACGTGCTGGCCCAGGCCGTAAAGGCCGTGCTGGCGTCGGACAGCGAAAGCGGCACGCTCCAGTCCCTGGGACTCATGTACATGAAAAAAAGCGTGTCGGGCGGGACGCGCATCGCCTTTGCGGGGACGTCGACCATCCTGACGCAGCTGCGCAAGAACGTCCTCGTTTCGCTGGTGGTCTGCGCCGGCGCCATGGGCGTGCTGCTGCTCATCAGCCTGTGGCTCTCCGGAACGGCGGTGAAGCCGGTGGAGACGGCGTGGAAGCAGCAGAAGCAGTTCGTCGCCGACGCCTCCCACGAGCTCAAGACGCCGCTGACCGTCATCCTCGCCAACAACGATATCCTCATGGCCCACGGGAAGGATAACGTGGAGGACCAGCGCAAGTGGCTGGAGAGCACGGACGAGGAAGCCAAGCGCATGAAAAAGCTCATCGACCAGATGCTCGCGCTGGCGAAAACGGACGCGCCCGAGACCCACGCGGTCATGGGCGAGGTGGCGCTGAGCGATCTGGCCGAGCAGCAGCTCCTCTGCTTTGAGCCCGTGGCCTACGAGCGCGCGGTGGAGCTTTCCGGGAGCGTGGAGCCGGGGATCCGGGTCGTCAGCGACGCGTCCATGCTCCGGCAGATCATGCAGATCCTTCTGGACAACGCCGTCAAGTACAGCCCGCGGGGCGGCACCGTCACGGCGAAGCTCGTCCGGCGGGGGAACGGCGCGGAGTTTTCGGTGAACAACGGCGGCGACCCCATCTCGCCGGAGGATCAGGAGCACATTTTCGACCGGTTCTACCGCACCGACAAGGCGCGCAGCGGCGAAGGGGCCGGGCTCGGCCTCGCCATCGTCAAGGGCCTGACGGACCTTCTGGGCGGAAAGCTCGCCGTCGCCAGCACCGCGCAGGAAGGGACGACCTTCACGCTCACGCTGTAAAAGCGGCGTGCTGCCGGAAACAGCGCCCCCTGCGGCGTCCGCTCTGCGGCGCGCGGGGGGCGTCACTGTTCCCATTTTCCGAAAAACGCCGCCGACGACGGCCCGTACGGGCGGTTGAAGCGCCCCAGCTCCATGAGCTCCGCCGCGTCGCCGGTGAGGACGTTGACCTTCTCGGTGCAGGTGAGGGCCACGTTGAAGCCGAGCTCCGCCGCGGCGGAGAGCGTTTCGTCCGAGTAGAAGCCGAAGGGCAGCGCCAGCACGTGCGCGGCGCGGCCCGTGTGCGCCGTGAACGCGCGCTGGAACGCGCCTATGTCGCCGGCCAGCGCCGTTCGGTATGCGGCGGCGCTCTCTCCTTTCTTCCTGCCGCAGCCCCGCCGCGGAGAGAGCCTGTGCATATCCCACGTATGGCATTCCATGTCCAGCACGCCGCCGGCGTCCGCTTCGGCCACCTGGTCCCAGGTCATGTGGGAGTAATTGAGGTTGTGGTCCGGCCGGTCGGTGTACTGCTGGGACACCGAGCCGATCACGGAGACCACGGCGGTGAAGCCGTATCTGCGGAGGAGCGGAAGGGCGTAGACGAAGGTGCTCTCGTAGCCGTCGTCGAAGGTGATCAGCACGGGTTTGGCGGGCAGCGGGCCCTCCCCGCGGCACCAGGCCAGCAGCTCGTCTGCGGTGACGGATTCGTAGCCGCTGTCCTTCAGCCAGCGCAGGTCGCTCTCGAACTGGGCGGGAGACAGCACGTATTTTCCCAGGCTCCTGGCCCTGACGGAGATATGGTGGTACATAACGACGGGAAGACGCACGCCGGATGCGCCGCCCGATCCGGAGGCGGGCGCAGCGCGCGGCGCGGCGGCGGACAAGACCGCGGCGAGCAGCGCGCCCGCAAGGACGAGAAGCCCGGCGAGCCGGAGCTTTTTTGAAAACAAACCCAAAATTTCATTCCTCCCGCCCTATTCTTGCCGGAAATCCGGAAGGAATCGGCGGGAAAATGCGGAAAACATAAAAAAGCGCCTGCGGAAAAGCGGTTCGTCGGATCCCGGGAGGCGGCGGCGGGGAAATGGGCCGGGCCGTTCGCCGTTCCGGAGAAACGCCGTTTTTCGACAGGCGCTTTTTTCACTTTCCGGGCGTCCCCGGATCTCTTTCGCCGCCGCTTACCCGAGCAGCCGCTTTTTGAGGAGCGCGCCGTCCAGTGCGGCGGGCTGGATGCCGCGCGCCGCGCACAGGGCCGCGGCCGTGCCCGCGGCTTCTCCCTGGGAAAGACAGCAGCCCATGATGCGGACGCTGCCCAGCGCGTCGCGGTCCGCGCTGATGCAGCGCCCCGCGGCCAGCACGCCGCCCAGCCCCGCCGGGACCATGCAGCGCAGCGGGATCTCGTAGGAGCCGCCGTCCCGGATGAACTGGAACTGCGTCCGCCCGCCCTTGGGGTCGTGAATGTCGATGGGGTACGCGCCCCGGGCCACGCCGTCCGGGAAGGACGCGCCGCCGAGCACGTCGTCCCGGGTGAGCACGTATCCGCCGGCGATGTTCCGGCTTTCCCGGATGCCCAGCGGGGAGGTGCCCAGCAGCACGGCGTTCCGGAAGCCCCCCACGTTTTCGCGCAGGGCGCGGAAAAGCTCCATGACGCCGCGGCGCTCCGCGATCTCGGCCCTGGATACCTGCCAGGCGTCCGCGCCGTCGACGCCGGGGGTCCTGGAGGCGTTGAGATAGACCTCTCCGTCCCGGAGCGATACCGCCGTGAAGGTGAGGGACTTTCCCGCGCCGAAGGGCTGCAGGTGGCCCGCCATGTGGACCAGCGTCGCCGGGGCGCCGGGCCGCTTGGGGCTTTCGATGACCCGCGTGTGCCAGGTGCCGCGCCCCTTCACGCGCCCGCCCTCCTCCAGCTCGCCGCGGAAGGCGGCGAGATCCACGTTTCCCAGGTGCATGAGGATGGAGCTGTTCTGGGGCCGCTCTTTCGGCAGGAACCGGCCGCCCGCCTGCCAGACCAGGTCGGCGTCCCCGCTGCAGTCCACGAACACGTCCGCGGAAAGCCGCTGCCGGCCGGATTTGCTGCACAGCTCGACGGCCGTCACGCGGCCGCCCTCGCATACCGCCCCGGCCAGGAACGCGCCGTAGAGCACCTCGGCCCCGGCGCCGCACACCATTTCCTGCAGAACGTATTTGAGGCCCTCCGGATCGAAGGGCACGAGGCTGAATTCCCAGTGCTCGGGCGTGTTCCACTCGCCTCCGCGCACGATGCCGGGCGAAAAGCCGCCGTCCGCGAGCCGCCCCACGAGCTCCGCCGCCAGGCCCCGGCAGACCGGTTCGCCCGCGCAGGTCACCATGCCGAGGAAGGGGATCCCGTAGGTCGCCGTACCGCCGAGAAAGCTGAACCGCTCGATCACCAGCGTTTTTGCGCCCTCCCGGGCCGCCGCCGCGGCGGCCATCGCGCCCGAGGTCCCGCCGCCGAGAATGATCACGTCGTACCGTTTCATGTTCCGCACCGTCCTTTCCGATACGACAAGGATAGCAGGAACAGCCGGGGATAGATTGCGTTTTTGATTGAAAATATTGCAAATCTTATCGGAGGCGGTATAATTGATCCGAGGGGGCGGGAGCATGGAGCATCCGGCAGGCGAGTACCTTTCGATGGAATACGGCCCGTATCAGGGCCTCCCGTGCAACGTCCACCGTTCGTCGGGAACGCAGGGAGCCGGGAGGCTCCATTACCATGATTTCTACCAGATCTATTTTGTGCTGCGGGGTTCGTTCGCCCACGGCACGGAGAAGGCGTCGGTCAGGCTGTACAGGGGGGAGTGCTTCATCATCCCTCCGTTTTTCAGCCACAGGATCGCCCGGAACAGTGAGAACGCGCTGTTTTACTCTTTTTCGTTCCGGGAGGATTTTCTGCCGGAGCGGATCATGGAAAACGGGCTGGTGGAAGAGCTCTTTGCGGCGCTGACGCCGGAGAGGCTGATGCCGCGGATCCAGCTCGGCCCCGAGGAGCTGCGCCGGATGGAGGAGCTGATGCGCTTTTCCCAGCGGGAGTTCGAGGAGAAGCGGCCGGGCTGGGACTTTGCGCTCAGGGGGCTCCTCTCGGCGATCCTCGTGCTGCTTTCGCGGGCGTACGCTCCGGGGCGGCGGGAGGGCGGAGGCTGCGCTCCGTTTTCCGAGTGCCTTGCGTATCTCGAGACGCATTTTACGGAGGGCATCCCCCTGGCGGCCGCGGCGGAGCGGGCGTATATGTCGCCGGCGGCCTTTTCCCGCGCCTTCCGCGCGGCGGAGGGCGCGTCCTATGGGCAGTACACGGCGTCGAGGCGCATCGACTACGCCTGCGGCCTGCTCGCTGAAACGGACAAACCGGCGGAGGCGGTCTCGGCCGAGAGCGGCTACGGCGATTATTCGGCGTTTTACCGGGCCTTCCGCAGGGAGACCGGCACGACGCCCCGGGCGTACAGGAAACGCCAAAAGGCCTCCGGCGCGCAGGCGGCGGAAGCGGCCCGGCGGTCCGGAGACCGGAAGAGCGAAGCCAAATGAAAGACATCCCCCTTTGCCGGGGGCCGTTTGAAGGAAGAAAAGCCGCGCCCCCGAAGCCGCGAAATGCGGCTTCGGGGGCGCGGCGCCTTTTACGGGGCCGGTTTTCCCGGCCCCTTTGATGCGTTTTCCGGAGAACTCAGTACTGGAAGAGGTAATCCGGCGTGATCGTCGCGGCGGAGTTCTCCGTCATGACGATGTGGGTCGGGTTCTTGCGCAGCTGCAGGATGGAGGCCGGGAGCTCCTGGCAGGGATTGGCGAAGATGCACAGACGGGAGATCATGCGCTGCCACATGACCTTCGTGCCGCACACGGAGATGCCGTGCATGTCGAGGACGTTCTTCGCGGCGATGGCGTCGCGGGGACCCATCATGGCGCCCATGGGCGGGACGACGTAAATGTCGCCGCTGTATCCGAAGCAGCCGTGCATGGAATTCTGGGCGACGGTCAGCGGATGCAGGTGCGCGACCTTGGCGGGCTGCTTGATGTAGTCGTCCAGGCTGTCGCAGAACCAGTCCTTCACCGGATCGATGAAGGCGAGATGTCCGGGCCAGCCGGGGCCGGAGTATACGCAGTCGGCCTCGCCGTCGTCCTCGAGCATCTTGGAGTAGGCGTTGACGTTCTCGTTCGTGAAGTGGATGAAGTTGTGCTCCGCGTCGAAGCCCAGATCCTTGTCGATGCGGGAGATGCAGAAGCGCATGAAGGCGTTGCCGAAGCCGGCGGGATAGGAGAGCGGCGCGATGTTGCCGTCGTTGTCGGCCCACTCGTCCATCATATAGAACTTCACGTTGCGGCAGTTGACGCGGAACTGGTTGATCATGTACGCGAGCTTCATGTAGGTGGGGTTCGGGTTGCACATGATCATGATGACCTTCTTGTCGTAGCGGTCGGAATCCACGACGCGCTTGAACATGTCGGTCAGCATGATGAGCTCCAGCTCATCGTCCACGTCCAGACGGATGTTGGGGTTCGTGGGATGGATGTGATTCATCTTCTCGATGTCCTCGCGGGTGATCGCCCTGACGCGGGCGAGCTCCTTCTCGTCGCGGAAGGGGATCCACTCTGCGGGCCTCTGATTGAAGGTTCCCATTTTTTGTATCCTCGCTTTCTTATTTTGACGTCAGTATTGTTCAGCCGCCGCGGGCGCAAGACCCTGAAGGAACGCCCCGATGACGTCGGTCAGGAGCCCGTGGCAGTCGTCGTTGGGATGGATGCCGTCCGGCATGCAGGCTGCGCGGAAGGCGGGATCGCAGGGCCGGAGGCCGGAGACCTCCAGCAGATCGAGCACCGGAAAACCGAAATCGTCCGCCGTTTCCCGCTCTGCCGCGGCGTAGCGCTGCAGCGGCGCGCCGTGGGAGGGTGTGGGATCGTCCTGATCGACCCAGGGGATCGGCGTGGCGACGGCGATCACCGCCGCGGGAAAGCGCGCCCGGAGCGACGCGTACAGGGTGCGGAGCGCGCCGTAAAAGGTATACGGGTCCGTGCCGCCGTAAGCGTCCAGGGGAATGCCCAGCGAGCAGTCGTTCACGCCGCCCAGGACGAACACCAGGTCCGCGCCCGGCGCCATGCTCCCGGCGCGGTCGAGAAAGCTCGCCTCGGCCCGCTCTTTCTTATAGAAGGGCGAGCCGGGACGCTCCCGGGCGATGCAGGTGCCCGAGACGCCGTAGTTTTCGGCGGCGAGGGAGAACCTGCGCGCGAGACGGTCGGTGAAGCGGTTTTCGGTGCGGACGCAGGCGTAGCCCGCGGTGATGCTGTCGCCCAGAAAGGCGACGCGCTTTCCGGCAAGCTCCATGAATTATTTTGCCGGGCAGGCGGCGATGGTGTCCAGCACCTTATCCACCAGGTGACGGCCGAAGCCGGTGCCCAGCATGGAGGTGTCGGTCTCGTAGCCGCCGGTGCGCAGGGATTCGGGGGTGTAGAGATAGCCGGGGAGGCAGCCGCCGGTGAGTTCGTTGAAGATCACCATGGGATAGCCGGCCATGGCCTTGATGTAGAGCGCGTATTCCACGAACACCTCGCCCGGGACGCCCACGACGCAGAGATCGCCGATGCGGAAGATCTGGAGCTCCACCGGCTGCTCGTCCTCCAGAAGCTCGATCTTGATGTGGTTCTTCTTCATGCGGACGTAGCCGAGCTGATCCTCGGAGCCGAGGCACTTGAGGTTGGCGTTCTGCCAGAGGTAGTACTCGTCGCGGTTCGTGGATTTGCCGTACTTGGCGTAGAGCTCCTCGTACCTGGCCTTGTCCTCCGCCACCTGCTTCACCAGCGTTTCCTCGTCGGCGAAGTCGCGGGTCTCCAGAGGCATTTCCGAGGTGACCGCGGAAAGGGTGATGTCGCTCCTGTATTCCGCCTTCCCGACGGCCTCGACCGCGGCCTTGCCCAGCGTGCGGCCCACGCGCTCCGCCTCGTCGAAGGACTCGCCCTTGCGGTAATAGCGGCTGGACTGGTTGCCGGACGCGCCCTGGGAGAAGCCGACGACGGCGCCGGGATATTCGTCGTTCACCTGGCGCTTGAGATAGCAGGGATAGTCGGCGGTGACGACGGTGCTCCATTCGTGGATGAAGGAGGGATGCAGCGTGTAGTTGACGAACACGCCGCGCACCGTGCCGGCGGCGTCCTTCACCGCCATGACGCTGACCAGCGGATCGTGGGGGCCGCCGGGGATGCGGCGGTTGCCGCCCACGCCGGACTCCGCGCCGCACATCGCCGTATTGGCGCCGAAGGAGGCGTCGAAGGCTTCCTTCTTGGCCTTCACGATGATGGAGGCGATCTTTTCGACGAGACCGCTGACATACGCTTCGGGCTGCTTCACGCCGGAGGCGATGCCCTCCAGGTCGAGCCTGCCGGCCGCCCAGGGGCCGGAGTGGGTATGGGAGCAGCTGATCATGATGTGCGCGCCGGGGATGCCGCACCGGGCTGCGACCTTTTCGCGCACGGCCTTCACGTGCTGCTTGGAGAAGAAGAGCATGTCCAGCGTGACCATGGCCAGCTCCGTCTTCCCGTCGGAGAGATAGAGACAGGAGGCCATCAGAGGATCGTGCACGCCGGTGTTGTTGCGGGGATAATGGGGATAACCGGCCAGCTCCTCGCCCTTGTCGGGAGAGATGTCGATGATTGCCGTTCCGGCTTTGAACATATTGGATTACCTCGTTTCAAATAGAATTTCAGATTTATTCGTCCCGTGCCGCGGGGATCTCGCGCCCGTCGAGGAAGACGCGCTCCACATGGAACATATCGTCCACCGCCACCAGGTTTGCGCGCTTGCCGACGCAGATGCTGCCGATCTCCCCGTCCATGCCCAGCAGGCGGGCGGGGTTGAGGGCGCCCAGCTTGAAGGCTCCCGCGATGCCGCAGTTCGTGTGGCCCATGATGTTGCGGCAGGCCACGTTCATGGTGAGCTTGCTGCCGTTGAGGTCGTGGTTGGCGTCGAACACCAGATCCTTGATGTGCCGCAGGTCGGCGGGGGATTCTTCGTTGCTGGCGAAGCAGTCGGTGATGAGGATGACCCGGTCCTCGCCCTTGACGGCGAGCACCAGGGCCAGCAGGTCCGGGTTCACGTGGATGCCGTGGGAGTCGCAGATGAGCTCCGCGTACATCTCCGGATCGGTCAGGTCATACTCGTCCGGGCCGCAGCCGCGGGTGCCTCTCCACTTGCTCACGCGGCCGGTGGCGTCCATGCAGTGGGTCTGCAGGCGGATGCCGTACTTGCGCAGCGCGCGGATCTGAGCGGGGTTCGCTTCGCTGTGGCCCACGCTGAACACCACGCCGGGGTTCACCTCCCGCGCATAGCGCAGGAAGGACTCGAGGCCGGGGCGCTCCGGCGCGGTGGCCCAGACCTTTACCAGCTCGCCGCCGGCGTCCACCACGTCCTTGTAGTTTTCGGGCACGATGTCGCCCTTCCACTTGTTCTTTTCCGGGCAGGCGCCGTAGATGGGGTTCATGTACGGCCCCTCCATGTAGATCCCGCCGATGGCCGCGCCGTCCGGCGACGTGTCGCGCAGGGCGCGGATGCGGCCGATGGCCTCCAGCATGCCCTCCTTGGAAAGATCGTAGTAAAGGGTGGGCAGGATCGTCGTCTCGCCGTGGGCGAGGCAGCTGACGTAGGCCTTCTCCGGCTCGGTATCGAACCGGTGCCCGCCGCCGGCGTGGACGTGGATGTCCACGAAGCCGGGGCCCACGTATTTCCCGCCGGCGTCGATGATCTCGGCCCCGTCGGGGATCTTCACTTCGGCGGCGTCGCCGAAGGCGGAGATGAGGCCGTCCTCCATGACGAGGACGCCGTCCCAGAGGATGCCGCGCTCGAGGACGAGCTTGGCGTTGGTGATCGCTTTGATTTTACCTGTCATTCGTCATTCCCCCTGTTTCCAGAGACGTGAGCTTACGTCGCGGAAGGCTTTGTATTTCTTCTCGTAGGCCTGCGCCCGTTCGTCCGGCGCGTACGCGCGGCTGATGCGGAAGGAGGGCGGCGCGCTGCGGCTGAAGTCCCCCGCGCCGATGCCCGCGAGGATCGCGGCTCCGGCGCTGGCCGCCTCGGAGCTTTCGGGGATGGAGACGGAAAAGCCGGTCGCGTCGGCGATGATCTGGCTCCACAGGGGGCTCTTCGCCCCGCCGCCGAAGAGGACCAGGGTGCGGACGCCGTGCCCGGCGTCCATTTCCTCCAGGATCCTGCGGATCTGGAACGCGACGCCGTCCATGACCGCAAGGGCGAAATCCCCGCGCTTCGTGCCGAGGCCGGCGCCGTAGAACGCGCCGGAGGCGCCCGTGCTGTAATCGGGGCAGTTCCCGCCGGAGAGGCTGGGGAAGAACAGCAGCTCGCCGCCGCGCTCCAGCGCGTCGGCCGCCTCGGCGTCGATGAGGTCGTACCCCAGGCCGGGATACATGGTGTCGCGCAGCCAGCGCAGGCAGACGCCCGCGGTATTGACCACGCCCTCGGTCACCCACGCGCCGGGATTCACGTAGGCCGACCAGCCGACCCGCGTGCTTCCCTCGGTCCCGGGCGCGTCCCACAGCCGGCAGATGGCGCCCGCCGTTCCCAGCGAGACGGTCATGCTGTCCGCCCGGAGGCCGACGCCCAGCGAGGCGCACCGCTGATCCTGGGCGCCCACGGCGACGACGCACTTTTCGGAGAGGCCCAGCTCCGCGGCCACGTCCGGAAGGACGGTGCCGGCAGCCTCGCCGCTCCAGCGCAGCGCGGGGAGCTTCTCCTCGTCGATGCCGCAGTGGGAGAGCATTTCCCGGCTCCAGCAGGCGTTTTTGATGTCGTAGAGGAGCGTCCCGGAGGCCATGGTGTGGTCGGTGACGCACTCGCCCGTGAGCTTGCCCACGAGGAAGTCCATGGGCATGAGGAATTTCCAGGTCTTCTGATAGACCTCCGGCTCGTTTTCCCGCAGCCAGAGGATCTTCGGGAGCGAATAGGCGGCGTTGATCCGCTTGCCGGTGAGCGTGAACACGCGGCGCGTGCCCAGCTCCTTTTCCAGCCTCGCCGTCTCGGCGGCGGCGCGCACGTCGAGCCAGCTGAGCGCGTGGAAGAGCGGCGTAAAGTCCTTCGCGACGGGAACGATGGTGATGCCCTGGGAGCTGATGCTCAGGGCCCGGATGTCCGCGCCCTTCACCTTCGCCGCGGCGATCGCGCCCCGCGCGGTCTCCTTCGTCAGCGTCCACCAGAGCTCCGCGTCCTGTTCGACGCAGCCCTCCGCGCCCAGGATGAGTCCGTATTCCCGGTAGCATTCGCCCAGCGGCCTGAGCTTTTCGTTGAGGACGATGCTGCGGCAGCCCGTCGTCCCAAGATCGATTGCAAGATAGAGCGGCATCGCTGTGCCTCCTTCCGCCGGATCACCGGCTGAGACGTTATTTTTCGAATCGGTACTCGGCTTTGCCGGTCTCGGGCTCGTAGGAGATCATGGTGAACTTCAGCCCGGCTTCCCGTGCGATCTCGCCCATGACCGACTCCGTGGCATAATTATACCACTTTGACGGCTCGCTGCCGATGGATTTCAGATATTTTACCGCGGGGCACCAGGCGACGTGCACGGTCAGGGCCTTTCCGTCGTTTTCCATCGTCAGCGCATCGGCGGCCTCCTCCACCTCGTACGTGGCCCGGATCTTCTCCGCCAGCGGCGCAAGGCCCTTTTCCCTGATTTCGGCGATGAGCGGGGAGTAAAAATGCTTTGCGAAGGTCTCCAGATACTCGGTGACCTTTTCGGTGCCGTAGTTCTGCCCGAGATAGGTAAGGCCCATGCTCATGCACCAGTGGAAGTCCCGGTGCAGGTACTTGTTGTCCGACGCGCGGCGATCCATGACCAGCGTTTCGGGCGTGATGAACATCTCGTCCCTGAACACCTTCGGATCGAAAACATAGGCGCAGCAGGCGGCCTTGTCGGTCTGGGTGAAATCGTAGACGTAGCGGAAGCCGTATTTTTCCAGCACCTTGCGGTAGCTGGTGCAGTGACGGCAGTACTTGTCATAGGGGACGAGCTGCTTCATTTCCAGCAGGCGGCCCTTGGAGGGGCAGTGATTCAGCCGGCAGGAAAACCAGCCGTCCTTCTCGTTGAGGCACATGGTGAAGTCCGCGGCCTCCTCGTTGAGGGACTTGCTCCAGTATTCCCAGCAGCCGCGGATGCCGTGATCGCGGACCTTGGTCTCCAGGGCCTGGTACCGCTCGGGATCGAACAGGAAATCCCAGTACTTTTTCACGCCTCCCTCGTAACCCCAGTTTTTTTCCAGAAACGTGAAAAGCTCGCTGTAAGAGGGAATGAATTCCGTGCAAGAAATCATAGCGCAGTGTTCTCCTTCCGTTCCGCCGTATAATTGGCGACGGCGGAAAAAATACGATCGCGGCCGGAAACGGCGGAACGGCGCCGCGGGCAGCGCGGACGCATCCGGGTCCCGGCGCGTCGGGACACGCATTTATTCATTTTCCCAAAATAATTTTACCGCCGGTGCCGCCGGATGTCAAGAGAAGGCAGGGGCTTGTTTTCACAATCGCCATTATAGCCCGGACACTGAGTGGGGTTTCCGGGCGCAGAAGCACAAAATATCGATAAAATCTGCTATTTACGATTGCGCATATAATTAACGCGTGTTAAAATGGCAATTATAGGATAAAGGGGGGCGCAGTCATGGCAATCCAGCAGTACAGCGACCACAAACGGTATCTGGTTCTGAATCTGATCCAGCGTCTGGGGGCGGTGAGCCGCACGAGACTCGCGAACCTGACGGGGTTCCGGGCGGCCACCATCGGGGAGATCATCAAGGGCCTGCTCGATGAAAAGCTGCTCGTGGAGAGCGGTTCCAGCTCCAACGGGCGCGGCCGCCGCCGCACGCTGCTCGAGCTCAACAAAGAGTATCTGTGCGCGGTGGGAGTTTCCATTTCCGACGACAACGGGCAGGTGTCGTACATCCTGACGACGCTGGGCGGACGGATCCTGAAGGAAGCGAAGACGCCGCTGCATACGGACCTGTCCGGGGACGCGGCCGCGAAGGACCTGGCGGAGAACATCCGCCGGATCACCGAGGGCTTTTCCGACCGGAAGATCATCGGCATCGGCATCGGCGATCCGGGGCGCGATCCCTGCCGCCGGGACATGAGCAAGGATTTCGCCACCACGTTTCTCCATATGAACGACTGGCTGGATCTGGATCTGGCCGTGATCGAAAAGGAATTTTCCGTGCCCGTGGAGCTTTTGTCCAGGGTCATACTGCCGGCGGTGGCGGAGCGGGAGTTCGGCGTGGCGAAGGGGATGGACGATTTCGTCTGCTTCGACCTGCGCAACGGCATCGGCATGAGCTTCTGCTGCAACGGCACGGTGGTCAGGGGCGCGGCGTCCATGGCCGGGCAGATCGGCCACACGGTGGCCGACGGGAGCGAAAAGCTCTGCTACTGCGGGAAGACCGGCTGCGTGGACATATGCGCCGCGTTTCCCGCGCTGTGCGGCGATATCCGCAGAGCGCTGGCGGACGGCGTCGCTTCGTCGCTGAGCGCGTCCTACGACGGGAAGAGGGAGCTCGCCGCGGGCGACATCCGCAAGGCGCTGGACTCCGGGGACCGGCTGTGCCGGCACTTCGCCGCCCGCTCAGCGCGGCTCATCGGGACTGCGATCGCCAATGCGGTGAACATTCTCAACCCCGAGTGCATCGTGCTCCAGGGGATGATGCTGGATCTGGGGGACTTTTTCCTCGCCGAGCTGGAGCGCGCCATCCGCGACAACGTGCTTACGGTGAACAGCGACGTGAAGATCCGCGTTTCGCGGCTGGCGCAGGATCTGCTCCCGCTGGGCGCGGCCGCCATCGTTTTCTCCGAGTATTTCCGGGCGGAGGATTTCAAGTGGGTCGGTTCGATCCGGGACGAGGCGGACGAGGCCTGATGGCGGGGTATATTGAGCTCATTGCGAACGCCGGCGTGCTGGCGGCCGCCGGCGGGAAAAAGGTCCTGATCGATGCGCTCTGCGGCGACGCGGCGCCTTTTGCGGGCGCCGGAGCGGCGCTGACGGAGGAGCTCGTTTCCGGCGCGGGGGAGTTCTCCCGCGTGGACGCGATGCTGGTGACCCACGCGCATCCGGACCATTTCGACCTTTCGGCCGTGTCGCGCTTTCTGCGGGCGCATCCGGAGACCCAGCTGCTCACCACGCCGGAGGCGGCGGCGCAGCTCACCGGCGTCCTTCAGAAGGACGCGGCGGGGCGCGTTTTTTCCGCGCCGGCCGCGGCCGGCGCCGTCTCCGAGCGGACGGCGGGGGGCGTGGCGTTCCGCGCCGTCGGTCTGCGGCATGACGGCGCGAAATTTGCCGGCAAGGAAAACCTGGGCTTTTTCTTCGTCCTGGGCGGGACGCGGTTCTTCGACGTGGGAGACGCCGCGCCCGTGGAGGCGAATTTCCGCGGTCTTGCCGGGGTGCTGGGCGCCCCGGACGTACTGATCGCGCCGTTCCCGTTTTTGGCCCGCGATTCGGCCAGAAGGACCGCGGAACGGTGGATCGCGCCGAAAACGATCGCCGCCGTGCATTTCCCGCCGCAGGAAAAGGACTTCTGCGGCTGGACGCGGCAGACGCGCCGGGCGGCGGAGACCGCCGCCGGCGAGGGCGTGAAGGCGGCGCTGCTGCCGGCGCGGGGCGACCGGCTGGAATTCTGATCCGGCAGACGCCGGAAAAACGGAGGCTGAAGTTGATACTGGCGGACCGATTCGATTATACGGAAGAATATCTCCGGCGCTGCCGGGACGCGCTGGACGAGGCGCTGGAATCCATCCCGTTTTACCGCAGGTGGCGGAAGTACGATCCCGGCCCCTCCGCCTCCCTGGACGAGCGCTACGACGCGATGCCCGAGCTCACGAAGCGGGATCTGCGGGAAAATTTCCCGAGAGGGTTCCTGCCGGCGGGGGCCGATCTGGACGCGGGGCTGGACGCCGGGGAGGTGGAGTACACCTATACCAGCGGCACCACCTCGGAGAAGGCGGTGAACCTGCTGGAGCCCGGCTGGTGGGACCGGTCGGAGGCCGCGTCCTGGAAGCTGAACGGGACGCTGGCCCGGATGGAGTACCCGCCCGCGCGGGAGGCGAAGCTGGCCAGCTCCCTCAACGTGGGCATCAGCTGCGAGGAGGACCTGCCCATGGATCACCGGATCCTGGGTCGGACGCTTTACCTCAATGAAAAAACGAACGTGCTCCAGTGGCGGCCGAGGCACCTCGCGCGCATGGCCCGGGAGCTGGACGAATACCGGCCCGCCGTGCTGGAGGCGAACCCGTCGCTGCTGGCGCGCCTGGCCTGGTGGGCGGCCGATACGGGGACGGAGCTTTATTCCCCGCAGGCCGTGGTTTTTACCTACGAGCTTCCCTCCCGGCTCCACCTGGAGGCGATCCGGAAGGTGCTTTCCTCGCCCTTCGTCAGCTCCTACGGCAGCACGGAGACGGGCTTCGTGCTGGAGAGCTGCGAAGCGGGGCGGCTGCACCAGAACACGGCGTCCTGCCGCGTGGATTTCCGGCCGCTGAAAAAGGAATTCGGCGGGCCGGAGCTGGGGAAGCTTCTCATAACGCCCTTCGGCAGCCGCTGGAGCCGGATCGTCCGCTTCGACGCGGGCGACCTTGTCCGGCTGCACGGCGGCGCGGCGTGCGCCTGCGGACGCGGGGAGGGCTTTCTGGCCGACGCCGTGGAGGGCCGGGTGAGCAACTCCACCTTCGCCGCCGACGGCGCGCTGGTCACCACGAAGACGCTGGACGACGCCCTGGCCCGGGTGCCGGGCCTGCGGGACTACTGCCTCGTGCAGACGGCGCGGACGTCGTACCGGCTGGAGGCCGTTCTGGAGCGGGCGCGGCCCGGCGCGGAGGACGATCTGCGGGGCGCGCTGGAGGGCGTATACGGGCGCGGCGAGTTCGCCGTTGCGCTGAAGGATTCCATTTTTCCGGGGCCGGCGGGCAAGTACCGCCGCACCTGCGCGGAATTTTCCGTGGACTGGAAGGAGCTTTTCGCATGAAAAAAAGCGCGTTTCTCATCGCGGGCGGCATCCCGCCCCGCCGGGACTCGCTGGAGCGCTGCTGCGCCGCCGCTCTGGCGGGATGCGGCGAGCCCTCGCCCCGGGTCGCCTACATCGGCACGGCCAGCGGGGACAGCAGGATGTTCTTTGCCTCCATGCGCGCCGTGCTCAAAAAAGCCGGCGCCGGCGACGTGGACTTCATCCGCCTGTGCGGGAAAAAGCCCGACGCGGACGCGAAGGAACGGCTCGCCGCCTGCGGCGCCGTTTTCATCAGCGGCGGCGAGGTGGAGGACGGCATCCGCGTCCTGCGGGAGCGCGGGCTCTGCGACTTCCTGCGGGAGCTTTACGGGGAGGGGAAAACGTTCTTCGGCCTCTCCGCCGGCACGATCATGATGGGGCAGCGCTGGGTGAAGTGGGAGCTGCCCGACGACCGGGGGCCCTCGTCGCTCTTCGACTGCCTGGGGCTCGTGCCCATGACCTTCGACACCCACGCCGAGGACGAGGACTGGCCCGAGCTGAAGGAGGCGCTCCGCCTCATGGGGCCGGGCGCGGAGGGGAGAGGGCTGCCCTCCGGCTGCATGGTCCGGGCCGAACCCGACGGGTCGCTTTTCGAGGCCGAGGGGAAAATGCTTGCGTTCCGCAACGAGGACGGCGTCGTCCGCCGCGTCTGAGGCGGCCGCTGCCGGACAGCGGGAAAACGATCGCGGGGAGGGGGCTTTCGCCCCCTCCCCGTTCCATGTCCGCCCGAATGTAAGGAAGCGCCCCGCCGGCCGGCGGAGCGCTTCCGTTTTTCGCTGCGATCTCTGCGGAGCCCGGGCCCCGCCCTATTCCTCCGCGGCGAGCCGCCTGCGGAAAAAGCCGCGCTGGAAGGGGATGGACACCAGAAACGTCAGCAAATCCGCGCAGGGCTGCGTCAGCTGCACGCCGGTGAGGCCGATGAGGCCCGGCAGCAGCAGGATCAGCGGGATGAAAAAGATCCCCTGCCTGCAGGCGGCCAGGAACGTGGCCTGGGCGCTGAAGCCGAGGCACTGGTACATTTGGTTTACATAAGTCGAGTACGCCATGAGGGGCATGACGATGCAGCTGAAATAAAGCGCTGCGGTGCCGATGCGGATCACGTCCGGGTCGTCCCGGAACCAGCCGATGATCCGTCCGGCGGAGAGGGCGATGACCGCGGCGGCGGCGACGCAGACGACGGTGCCCAGCTTGCAGGAGAAGAGGAAGGCCTGCCGCGTGCGTTTTTTGTTCCCGGCGCCGTAGTTGTAGCCCGCCACCGGCTGGAAACCCTGGCCGATGCCCAGGACGACGCTGCGTACCAGCGTATAGACCTTGTTGGCGATGGTGATGGCCGCGACGGCGGCGTCGCCGTACACGGCGGCCTTGATGTTCAGCAGGGCGGAGGAGAGGCTCCCGAAGCCCTGGCGGCAGATCGTGGGGAAGCCCGTGCGCAGGATGAGGGCGTATTCTCCCCAGGCGCGGCTCACGCTGCGCAGCCGCAGCTTCACGATGCTTTTTCCCCGGAGAAAGGCGCTGAGCAGGATGAGGAAGCTGACGAACTGGCTGATGATGGTGGCCAGCGCGGCGCCCGCGATGCCCATGTCCAGCGTGAAAATGAACAGCGGGTCCAGCCCCAGGTTCAGGATCCCGCCGGCGCAGAGCCCCCACATGGAGAGCGCGGCGTCGCCCTCGCTGCGCAGGACGTTGTTGAGCACGAAGGAGGCGCACATCCACGGCGCGCCGATGAGGATGTAGCGGGCGTAGCTGCAGGCGTAGGGGAGGATCGTCCGGGTGGAGCCGAGAAGGAGCATGAGAGGCTCCAGGCAGCAGAGCCCGGCGGCCATGAGCGCGACGCCCACAAGGATTGCGGCGGCAAAGGCGCTGCTGGCGCACCGGCTCGCGTCCTCGTCCTGCTGCGCGCCGAGCGCGCGGCTGATGACGCTGTTCGCGCCCATGCCGATGCCGAAGCCGAAGGCCTGGATGATCGACATGAGGGAGAAAACCACGCCTACCGCCGCGGCGGCGCTGGTCCCGATCTTCGAGACGAAGTAGGTGTCGGCCGTGTTGTAGACGACGCTGACGAGCTGGCTTGCCGTCGTGGGCACGGCCATGGAAACGATGAGCCGCGGCATGGGGGTTTCCAGCATTTTCCGGTGTCTGGCAGCGCTGTCCTCATTTTGGGTCTGCATGGAACGTTCGCATCCCGTCATGTAAAGATGGGAAACAGTATAGCCCTCCCGCGCGGAAAATGCAACTGCGGACACGGCGGGGCCCCGCGGCGGCGAAACCGGCGCGGGGCCCCGATCCTGTGTTCTCCGGCCGGGCCTCAGCTTCCCATCAGCGACTGGAAGCGGCTGAGGTTCGTCTCTTTTTCATCGGCGGCCCAGGCGAAATCGTAATCGACGAGCCGGATGCCGCTGAGCGCCACCAGCCCCGCGGAAACGGGCACGTCGTCCCTGGACGGCCTGCGGTTCCAGTCGAGGCTCTGCTCCTTCTGGGAGTCGTAGGAGGTGACGAAATCCACGAAGAGCCGGGCGTTTTCCTCGTTCCTGCACCCCTTGACCACGGCCGCGGCGTCCGCGACGGCGGAGGTCCCCTCCGACGGGTAGCAGAAGCCGATGTCGGGATCGTCCAGGTAGAGCGCCGCGGATTTTTCGATGGTGATGCCGATCAGGTACTCCCCGCTGGAGACGAGCTTGTGGCACTTGCCGGAGGAGTCAAGGATCTTCCCGTCCAGATTCTCCGCGAAGCGCTTCACGAAATCCCAGCCGGTCTCCCCGCCGCCGTTGGCAAGGATCATGGTGCACAGCTGGGTATAGGCGGAGCCGGATTTCGAGGGCTGGCAGTACGCGATCTGCCCCCTGAAGGCGGAAGAGAGACAGTCGCTCCAGCTTGCGGGGGCCGAAAGACCCTCCTCGCCCAGGAGCTTTTTGTTGTAGAGGATGACCATGGGCAGGGGGCTTTCGCCGATCCACTTGTCCTGCGGGTCCTTGAAGGCCTCCGAAATGTCGCCGTCGTTGGCGCAGACGTAGGGTTCGAAATAGTCCGAGTAGGCCTCCATGGAGTCCGCGCCGCCGCCCCAGAACACGTCCGCCTGGGGGTCGCCGGCCTCCGCCTCGATCCGCTGGCACAGTTCGCCCGTGCCGCCGGCCACCAGCTTCACCCGGATGGAGGGATATTTGGCCATGAAGGCCACGATGCAGGCGTTCATGGGGTCCGCGTCGTGGGGAGAGTAGATGACGATGGTGCTCTGGTCCGTGCCCGGGTCCTGAGAGACGCCCGGGGCGCTGCTCCCGGAGGAGGAGGACGCCTGGGCGGAGCTGCCGGAGGACACGGGGCCTGCGGGCCCGGCGGCGGCCGAGCAGCCGCTCAGAAGAAGCAGCAGCGCCAGCGCCGCGATGAGGCGGCGCCGAATTCCTTGTCGTTTCATGACGGCTCCTCCCGGTGCGCCCCGCACAGGCGCGCCAGCTCCTGGAAAAGGAGCTTCGTATCGACGGGCTTCGGGACGTGGCCGTTCATCCCGGACTCCCTGCACTTTTTCAGGTCGGCCTCGTAGGCGTCGGCGGACATCGCGACGATCGGGACGGCGGCGGCGTCCGCTCTTTTCAGCGCCCGGATCGCCTTCGCCGCGGCGAAGCCGTCCATCACGGGCATCCGCAGGTCCATCAGCACCACGTCGAAGCCGCCCTCGGGCGAGGCGGCGAAGGTTTCGAGCCCGCTGCGTCCGTCCGGGGCGCAGACGACCTTCATGCCGAAGCCCTGCAGAACGGCCGAAGCGATCTCGCGGTTCATCTCGTTATCCTCGCACAGCAGCGCCGAGCGGCCCTGCAGGGCGTCCTCGCCGCAGACCGGCGCGGCCCCGCCGACGGCTGCGCCGTCCGCGGGCGGGAGCGGGAGGTACACGTCGAACCGCGTCCCCGCGCCCTTGCGGCTCTCGACGTCGATCCTGCCGCCCATCTGCCCGACGATGCTGCTCACGATGGAAAGACCGAGCCCCGTCCCCACGGTGCTGCCGCTTTCCGGCGCGCGCTCCTGGGAGAACGGCTCGAACATTTTTTCGCGGAACTCGTCGCTGATGCCGATCCCGGTGTCCTTCACGGTGATCCGGGTGTTCATGCCGCCCGCGTCCCCGGTGTCCGCCACGGCCAGCGATACGCTGCCGCCCGGCGGGGTGAATTTCACGGCGTTGGAGAGCAGGTTCAGGATGATCTTCTGCAGGCTCAGACGGTCGGCCAGGACCTTGCCGGGCCTCATGCGGCTCGTGTCCGCGGTGAAGCTGACGCCCTTTTCCTCCGCCGACTGCCGGATCGGGACGGCGATGCTGTTGACGAGCTCGCCCATCTCCACCGCCTCGGGCTTCAGCACGTACTTGCCGCTCTCGATCTTGCTGATGTCCAGCGTGTCGTTGATAAGGCTCAGCAGGAACTGCCCGGAAATGCGGATCTTGCCCAGATAATCCTCTTTTTTGGCCGGCTCGTCCGTTTTCAGGGCCAACTCCGTGTATCCGATGATGCCGTTGAGCGGGGTGCGCATATCGTGGCTCATGTTGGAGAGAAATTCGGATTTCGCGCTGGTCGCGGCCCGCAGCTGCCGGTTTTTCCGGCTGATCGCCCGGGTGTAGATTATCGCGCTGACGGCGATGGCGGCCAGGAAGCCCAGCAGTATCAGCACCAGCGCCGCCGTCTGGGGATTGGCGTAGAGCGTGTCGATGAGCGAGCGGGAGGCCGCGCTGAGGGAGGTCTCGCGGAGGATGTTGCCGATCTCCTCGGTGCTGGCGGAGGCCAGCGCCTTGCTGATGATGGTGTACAGCCGCGCGTCCGAGGCGTCGGACACCGCGACGGAAAGACCGTAGTCCTCCCCGTTGAGCACCTTGAAGGCCAGCTTCCGGTATTCCGAGCGCTCCCGGTAGTATTCCAGCTCGTAGGAGTCGACGAAGGCGAAATCCGCGTCGCCGCGGATCACGGCCTGCAGGCAGTCGCCCGCAGAGGCGTATTCCGTGCAGGAGTATCCGTCCCGGCGGATGTCGCTGCTCAGGTACCACAGGTAGGAGCCGGACGGGACGGCGTAGGCCGAGCCATGCCCGTCGTCCGCCCTGTACGCGGCGAACACCGTGAGCGTGGTGAAGGGCGTGGTGATCCGGGCGTTGTTCCGCCGGGCCCACGTGAAGTCGTAGGGGAAGCCGGCCAGCACCTGGACCTCCCCGCTCCGCAGGCGGCCGAGCGCCTCCGCCGCGGTATCCGAGCGCACGTATTCGAAGCGGAGCCCCGTCCGCCGGGAAATGAACTGAAAGACGGAGGACATCGCCCCGCTGAAATTCCCGTTTTCATCCGTGTAGGAAATGGGATACCACGAGGGATCGTAGGCCACCTTGATGGCTGGGTTTTCGGCCACGTAGGCCTTTTCGTCCTCGGAGATGACCGTCTGCTCCTCGGAGGATTTCCCGTGGTATTTGGCGTAGATCTTTTCTTCGAAATAGGGATCGCTGGTCTTCAGGGAGTTCATGGCTGCGTTCAGCTCCTGCAGCAGGTCCGAATTTCCCTTCGTGGTGGCGAAATAGTAGGACTGGGTCCCGAACTTCGCCACGGTGCGCATGGCCGTATCCTGCAGGCTGCTGACGATGCGGGCGTCGATCTCGCCGTTTTCCAGCCCCCCGGCGACGCCGGCCTCCGTGTGGTAGTAGATCAGGGTGGGCATGCAGTCGTTGTCCTTGCAGTAGTCGACGAAGCCGCTGTTGAGGCTGCTGGAGTAGTCCAGCCCGACCGTGAGGCCGCTGATGCTCTGGAAGTCCTCGTAGGCAACGCTGGTGTTGTCCGGCGCCACCACGAGACAGGTGCAGCTCGTCCCCGACGACAGCGCCGAGTAGGACAGGCGCTGGGAGAGCTCGTCCGTTTCGGGCACGTTGTTCATGAGATCCAGCTCTCCGTCCTCCAGCATGCGGAGCCCGTCGTCAAAGGAGACGGGAACGAACTCGTAATCCCATCCGGCGTACTGGGCGACGGCCAGCATGTAATCGTAGCTGTACCCCCGGTAGACGCCGGTGCTCTCGTCGTATTCCTGGAAATTCGCCATGTCGTAGTACCCGACGCGGACGGTGCGCCTGCCTTCCGCGGAGGCGGCGGCGGACAGCGGGCCCGCGGCGGCGGCGAAGACGATGAGCGCGCACAGAAGTCCCGCGATCCGGCGGCCCGTTTTACGCCTGCGCATGCCATCATCTCCATTCCGAAAGATTTGAAACGGATGGAAAAAAGCCTTAATACAAATGCATCTTATTACAAAATACTTTGTACCGCAATGCCCGCAGAGGATGTTTTTTTCATTTTCCCCCTTTTTTCTTCCCGAAGCGCCCGGGGCCCGGCCCGCTCTGCGGA
>Ga0268360_1001350_pt1 | contig 26677 bp, 29 predicted proteins | sample BioMet11_FD_192465 | JGI IMG/M metagenome (GOLD analysis project Ga0268360, IMG submission 192465) | Sewage microbial communities from Oakland, California, United States - Biofuel 11 (Illumina Assembly) | ecosystem: Engineered > Wastewater > Sewage > Unclassified | place: USA: California... | reverse complement strand
CAATTCGCTGAAAGGTCTTCTGAGGAAGGAATTCGATGAGCTGTGCGAAAACATATTTTCCAGAATTCATTGCGTCACGGATTTGACTGATTACATTCAAATGTACGAAATCAAATCGTGGACACCTGTTTTTGAATACAATTATTTAATTAACAAACATTTATAAAGCTAACTTGAAAAGTTTAGTGGACACTACTGATATCAAGAATCTTATTATAAGTGAAAGGCTCCCCTGATTCAAAATATGATACTTGTCTTAAAATACTATCATGCTCTTTAATCTTACTAATTTCATTCTTTCTTTTTGCATATTGCTTCGTTATCGTATCTCTAATTTCTTTCATCTTCTTTTGTATAACATCCGCGTCTTTTTTTATCAAATCATATTTGTCTTCATCAACATACGGATGTTGATCCTTGTTTTTATCTAAATCATTTAAGTAATCTGATAAAAGCTTCATGTAATCGCTATTGAAGAAAGAAGGATTGAGGTATTTCTCTCGAAATAGATTTGAGATAGCCACTTGCCGATTTTTATTATACTCATAGATAACATGAGCGGGAATCCAAATTCTGTCTTTGAAATAAGATAGGATTTCCAGCATCGTTTGCTTTGTTGAATTAGTCATCCTATATAACTGTAGAATAGAATTCGTATCAAAGATAATTATAGAAGATGACCATAAAGACTCTTCTCTTTCAGAGCCCATCTCAAAGAAATTATTCATATTGTGTACATTAATGACAGTTTACAAGCCAAAAGCAATTATCATAATTAACTAATGGATATAGGTTTAGTATTATTCAATGTCAAAGAATCATTCCATTGACCAGATTAATTCGTATTCTTCCAACCTGCCTCCCAGCCCCTTCTCTCCATATTCTCTAACTCCCTGATATACCCGGTACCTCCGGCGCCCTTGATTGTCAGCCACATGCAGAACGACTCTTCCCCACCACAGCGACACTCATTTCACAAACCACTGATTTTCAATGCAGCCCAGCCTACCACCCCCATTCAAACCCACTTCAACCCCATCCAATCCGCGAAAATCACACTCAAACCCTCTCCCATCTCCTCCGCATCTCCCCTTCTTCACCTTTCACCCGATCTCCTGCACATTCACATCCAACTATCCCTACAAAACCCTCAGTTCCCTCATCCGAACAGTTCTCTCTAATCCATCTCCCCATCCGGATCCTCAATGGTTCGATGCACTGCTATCCATATATATCAACCCCTTATTATGCTCGAAAGCATCTCTTATAAATGGTTCACTGTCCTTGTAGAAACTATCTATTGTTTCCCAATTAATTAATTTAACATCGAATGAAAGAGTTGGATCTTCATCTTTCAAATCAACGACAATCTTATCATTGTCGTCGCCGTCCGGCATCAATGATGGCACCAATGCGGCATAATAAGCATAACTGCAATCTTTAATTGCATTAAAGAACTTACTCACCACTATATTCTTTCCGATGCTCCTTGACACTGCCTTATAATCTTTAATTGGAAAATTATCGCGCTTTCTTTGAAACAACAATGCCTTAAGATAAAGTTGATAAAAGAGGTTTGAGGCATCTGCGTTTTTCTTATCAAATTGATCAAGAGGAACTGCACATTCCCACTTATTTTTCCCAGAGCACACCTTCGCCTCAATAAAAATCACGTCACTTGATTGATCTTTATAGTGAACAATTATTACCAAATCTGGTGTCCCAAATTCAGACAGTGAGTGCTCAAGATACAGATCGTATGAGGAAACATCATCATAAGACTTGAGAATATTAACTTTCAAGCAGTCACGCAGGAACTCAGTCACCTTTCCCGTAGATTGCCCGATGGTGAAAACTATGGCATCCATAATGCCACGTTCAGAATATGAGATGATCTTTGACTGATTAATATTGCATTTATTCGGCATCATATATCAATAGTTCGTTAATTTTTTACGCCACGACGCGGACGCCGTGAAACAAAAGTTCTTTGAAAACAGTGTTGTTTATTTGCTCCTTACGAGCCCTATTTTAGACGGTTGTTACTTTATATAGTGGATTCCCGAGAAGGATTTGAAGCAGGGCGGACAAAGTCTTTTTGCTCCGCTTTGCGATGTCCTTCATCATTTCCTTCAGGTTCCGGCCAGTCGCTGCCCAAATTGCGTTGATCATAGCCGGCTCTGGCTTGGGTCAATCATAATGACTTCCTTCTTCTGATTTTGATTTTCTTCCATAGTTTGATAATTAGATTAATATTGTTAGCAAAGTTATAGCATTATAAACCAATCCTATACAAAAACAAATGTTCTATTTGTCTAAAATAAAGACTAAAAATGCCTATTCGTTAATCCTGAGTCTTAACTTGCTGACTTCCCCCGAATTTCATCAATCGCTGATATTCAGATGCCGAAAGACGTCTTCCCATTCACTTCCAAACCCGAGTTTTGGATGGCGTTCACCTTCCACCCCTTCACCACATTCTTCCCTTCCTGCACCATAAGCTCCCACAGCCAGCGCCCGAACGAGTCCGTCCACCTCTGTGGATGCGTCGTGATCATCACCTTGTTTGGCAATCTACCGGACATCGCCGCAGAAATCACATCACCTGTAGTATGGAACACCAGCCCCTCCTTCACCCATTCATCCTGCCACTTCTCGATCTTGTCCCTGACGCTGACCCTGTATCCATCCCAGCGCCGCCCGGTATCTGTCAGATAGAAGACCTGCGAGAAATCGGTGTCGAGATACGGCTCCCCAATGATCCCCAATTCCCGATATGAATACTTCTTCCAGATGTCCTTGCTGTCATATGGCGACCGCGGGCTGCCGTGCATGCAGATCGACTTTATCGGAGCCAATGTCCTCAGCATATCCAGATTCTTGCAGAAATCCTGATAAGCCGCATCAATGTCCCCCTTGCATGTCGTCAATGCCTCATAGTGATATCCTATCTCGTGCCCCAGTGCAGCAATCTGCTTCAGCACTTCGACATCCAGACTTTCAGGAACAACCCTGAAGTAATACGTGCATTCAATGCCAAGTTCCGCCTCTATCTTTGCCGTCTTCAATGAATTCCCCGGCAGCTTATCAACATCATGCCGAAGCAGTATGTATTTGTCTTCTTTACAATGCTCAGGGTAATCCCGATATGGATGGAAAACATACCCAACCGACTGCAGAGCGACAAGCATCTGCCTGTATTTTTTAAGGGTAAAGTCCATATTACTTGAATCTGTATTGATAATCAGGATTCTCCTTCATTATCTTCTTGCTTTCCGGGTAATTCTCAACGAACCATGTAAAGAACGCTGAAACATCAATCTTGTCTGCAAGCATTTGTCGACGTCTATTTTGGAAGATGTCGAATAAGTTTGGCGTAGACAACAAATCGACACTTTTAGAGTATAAAAGCTCGGGGTCGGATGGACTAATACCAAATGTTAATTGGTATTTCAATTCGAGTTCTTGTAAAACGCCTATCTTGCCAGCAAAACTATTGAATCTTATCGATGGGACACCTAACATTGCTGCTTCAACTGCCATACTCTGAGAATCTCCTATATAAATTTGGGCAAAATATAGAGCATGATGTATATAGCTGACGTTTATCGGTAGTTTATATTCTTGATATTTGCTAGGTAATTGTTTTTCGGTTGAAAGATAGACATTGCCATATGGCTTTAAAATGTCTATCAAATTATCAAGTATATCCAGGCTGATACCTTTAGCATTAACATCATGGTGTGCGGAAAGACTCACTAATCGAACTAGCGAATATGGAGGGTTCATCTCGCCTACAAAATCAGAATTAGGCGTAAAAACATTAGGATGTAGGTAAGATAGTTTATGATAGCCATTATAACTAATACGCTTGGATTCGTAGGGGCCAACATTTGTAGAAGATGGAGCCAACATACAACTTATCCATGGACAAGTTAAATGGTACTGAGCCCTCATATATGAATAATCGTCTTCCCCACAAAATATTGAAGGTATGTTTGTAATTTTAGTAACATACGCCATCTGAGATAAACACCCAATCATCAAATCAGGATGAAATATCTTTACAATTCTGATCAGGGATTCAGTTGAATGTGCTATTTTAATGGCTTTTAAGAATAAATTGTCTTTATGTTCCCTGTTTGATAATATCTCATATTGGTAATGATTATCGTCAAGCAATTCCCTTAATATATCCTTATCTGTTATTACTATCATCACATCATGTCCATCGTTCTTAAGGTTATTGATAACCTGTCTAAAAAGATAGAAATGAGCGGGATGTCCTAATGTAAAAATGTACTTCATAATGTCTCGTCAATCGTTTTGATGACTTTTGCTGGGACGCCAACAGCAACACTAAAAGGAGGGATATCATGCGTGACAACTGCCCCAGCCCCTATAACAGAGCATGCGCCAATAGTAACATTTGGCATTACAATGACGCCGGCACCTAGCCATGCATCATCTCCGATTGTGATTATTCCTCTGACGGGCTTGAACTGTTTTGATAACGATGACCAATTAGGATCAGAAGAAAGCAATAATGTAACACGCGGTCCAATTGCAACCCGATTACCAATAATTAGTTTACAATCAGGATTGCCTAGTATAGAAGCCACTATCAATTTGCCTCCGATATAGACTTTCTCACCTATGTGAAAATCACATCTTCTCAAAGACCAAACTCTAAGACTATTCATGGGGATTCTCAATCCTACAGACAATAAGATTTTATTGCGGAACTTCTTAATTAACGAAGCCTCTACCTTTTCATTTTGATATGCCATAAACTGATTATTCTATCGCTTGGATCGTTTCAAACTAAATACTAAATGTTTAATTCCTTTCGTAATTGCCAATCCTGCTTTTCCGACATCCATTTTAAACTGATTGCAAACATAATTATAACGACCATATTCTACAGTATCACCACCGAAAGTTTTTTTAAAATCTCTGACTCCATAAGGAATGTCAGGATTGCCAGCACCACCAAAATCAAACATCGTATATCCATTTCCCTTACCCCATATTATTATATTATAAGGCATAAGATCATTCGGATATAATTTTTTGAACTGCTCATCAGCACCTGCATACCAGTCATAAATCAGTTTTTTGTAACATAATTCGAAACGAGAAGCAATAATGTGATTATTATTTGTAACGACAAAGACTTTGATTATTTTTTCATTTGAAAGAGTAATAAAAGCATTATCGAAATATTCTCTATTGAAGCAAGGCAACCCTATTCTAGAATATGTTTGAGTTACAAGATCTACACATTTATCAAGTTCATTATCAAAAGCTTCTCTAAATACAGTGCCTTTATTCATAGACTTGCGAATATTTGCTCGTCTGTCTTTTGTAACTCCTCCAATAATCTCCTCAACTGGTCGAGTTAAATCGTGAATGATATCCAGATGTTTCTCATATTGATACCCTAACTTTATAAAGGCATCTTGATAATCATTCATAGATCTCAAGTTTCGGAATTGAATATATACCACTCTTCGTTTCAAATAATGGCATACAGTCTTTAATAATAACTCACAAATATTAATATCTTGACATATAGGCCCTCCTTGAATGATTGCACGTTTAGTAAAAGCACTGAGAGGCGGGAAGTAATCATATAGAATAATTCCACCTACTATGCCTTTAATATCATTCCCTTCAATTGCAGCAAATCCAAAATAATCTGATTTATTCTTTTTTCGGAATAAAGATAAATAATATGTTGTTTGGAATATTGAGCCTTGATCATTATGCCAAACATAATCATTCCAAATGGAGGGATCTAATTCATTCAAACGTACTATAACCATGTCTATTACAATTTCTATTCTCCTTTACTATCAGCCTTTATCCTGAGCTATAGATTATTGAAATCCTTCTTATGAAATCTATAGAAATAAGAAGTATGATAATCAAAATAGCTTTTACCAGGTCTTTTAACTAGTTTATCAATTTCTTCTCTACTCATTCCTATTTTCTGGAGGAAAAAGCAATATCTATTTCCATTTGAACGGAATCGTATTGTGGCTTATTAAGTTCTTTCAATGTATCATCTCTCGAGATTTGACCAGAAATAATCATACTTGACAAATGACTAGTCCTTTTATCTAACCCTAATTTCTTAGGAAGCCAATACAACAGGATTATTTTGGTAAGGATATTTTCGCAATTCTTTTGTTTTCCATATCAAAATGATTCTAAAACAGAGACTATTCTGTTCGCAGTCTTTCCGTCCCAATATTTTGGCACAGTCCCATGCTTTCCTTTCCCATCCAGTATCAACTCAATTTGCGGGACGATTTCATCAACACTGATCAACTTGTTGCTTCCTTCCCAGATTGTGACAGGACGCTCGGTGTTCGGTCTAACGGTGAGACAAGGGATGTTGAGATATGTTGTCTCTTCCTGAATGCCACCGGAATCTGTCAATGCAAACATCGAGTTCATCACAAGATGGATGAATTGAAGGTAGCCAAGAGGTTCTATGAAGAATAAGTTTGGATATGCGTCTATCAGACTTTGGAAGCCAAACTTCTCTATATTCTTGTACGTGCGCGGATGGCATGGGAAGACCAATGGAACTTTCTGCGAGACTTTGCCCCAGATCTCTATCAACTTCTTCAGAGATTCTTCGTCATCCACATTACTTGGTCTGTGAAATGTCATAACACCATACTGACCTTGCTTGAAATCTTTGCCGAATTCAATTGTTCTGTCTTTATCGAGCAGCTTAAAAGAGAGGGGAGACTTGGAAGCCTTGTCAATATTAGCAACTAGGGTATCGATCATCAGGTTACCTACCATATGAACGTGGTCAGCAGGAACATTCTCCTTTAATAAGTTTTCATCTGCATCCTTACTGGTTGTAAAGAAAACATCTGTTATCGAATCAGTGACTAGACGATTGATTTCTTCTGGCATTGTCCTGTCGTGACTGCGAAGACCTGCTTCATAGTGAATGGTCTTAATGCCGAGCTTGGCTGCAACAAGCGTGCAGGCAGCGGTACTTGTAACGTCGCCGACTACAAGTACGGCATCCGGCTTTTCATCCAGGCAAACGGTTTCGAACCTCTCCATTATCCTAGCAGTCTGGACAGCCTGAGAAGCGGATCCGACCTCAAGATTATAGTCCGGCTTCGGGATGTTTAAGTCCTCAAAGAACTGCTCAGACATCTTCACGTCATAATGCTGACCCGTATGGACCAAGATAGGCTTAATCTTCTCGTACCCCTCCAAAGCATACATCAAGGGAGCAATTTTCATAAAATTTGGGCGTGCGCCAGCAACAATTAGTATCTTTCTCATTTAATAATGATAGCAAAAAGTTTATTACTCGAATTAGTAAATCATCTTAGAAATTGTAATACATTATAAATTATGCTATAGAAAAACCAAATGTAATTAATTGGCATTTGGGTTATTGAAAGGCGAAAGATCGCTATCAATCAATTTTAGACACACCTCATTATGTTTTGAGATCATATTAGCCAAAGATGCACGTGTTAAAATAATCTCCTTACTGCGATCAGACATAATTCTTTTTTGCTCAGGCGAAAGGGAAATAAAATCAGTTAGATAGTGATATTGCAAATCCTTGTCACCATACTTATCCATAAAATATCCATTTCCATCGATTAAATCACAGATAGTCCAATCTGCATTCGTAGATATAATGGGTAATCCGTAAGCCATAGCCTCATTGATGGCTAATCCTCCAAGTCCAGCTGCTAGAAACACATCGGCATTTCTGAAAAACTGCCTTACGTCTTCGCCATATTTGGGACCTACCACATGAATATATTGTTCAAGGTTCAGAGAATGAATGTATCCTCTTATTTCTTCCAATATTACACCGCCGCCAACGATATCGAAGCTGACTGAGTAGCCGTTATTAATAAGTTCACCAACAGCATCTATCGATGACTTGAGATTCTTTTCGGGAATTAAAGCCCCGACAAATAAAATATTTGTAGTAGAGCCTAAAAAATCCTTTCGCAAATCTTTATTGTCCTCCACTATAGTCTCTACATTGATTGTATTTTGAGCGATGACTATCTTGTCGGAATCAATTCCCTTTTTAATCAAAACATTCTTATAATATGATCCGTAAGCAATATTATATTTTGCTCTCTTTTCAACAAACTTTATCATCCACATTCTGAAATTGAAAAGCACACCTTTTCCATCTCGACTATATCCACATCTCCATGTTGCATATGGAATTCGCCTTATTAGACAATACAACACTGCCCATAGCAAAGATAGTTGTGTTGTCATATATGAGATTACCATAGCATCCGGATTTATACGCTTATAATCATCTTTGAAACCATTGATGCTTGTTAGTCTGAAAGGCCCTAGTTTATGATTAACCGATTTGTGGGGTGACTTATGATAAGTGCCATCATTATCTTGTTGAACGACTTTATCGTCTGACAGTGTCCCATACATTACAGTTAAGTCTATCTCTTCTTGTCTCAGCTTCTTATCTAGTCCTATGAAGAAAACCTTCCTATAAGCAGGGAGATTAGAATAGACATAAACTATCTTCTTCATTTCAATTAAACTTAATTGTTGTTACCACAGTGTCGCTACCGGACTTAATATCCGTTAATAGTATCCTACTCGTTTCCTCTGAATTTCCATAATGCGGATGATATTCTGAAGGTTGAATGGCATATGTAACATTATTTGTGAATTCTATGCTTGCTATCTTTTCATCGCCTATAAATAGAATGCAGGTAACATCACCATATTTCACTGCATTGACTGCTTTACCAATGAGAAAATTGACTTTTATATGTCCACTGGCGCCACATTCTACTCTATCTGTAATAGTAAGGCACCTATTAAAATAACGAAAGGACCTATAATGAGTAATAGATTCATATTGCACCTTGCCGCTAAAAATAAAACTATCTTGGCGAACATCAAGAGAATCAACATCTATTGTGCATCTAGGATAACTGCCATATTTCCATTTTCCTGCAAAGGACGCTTGCTCAACATCATTGACGTAGGCAGTATTATGGTTGCTTGTTGATCTATCCTTATTGATGTATTCTAACCCTGAATTATAAAGGTATGTCCCATAATCAACAAATAGCTCTTTCCCCTTATAGGAAAGAAGGAAAGATAAAATATCATTGTGCGCATGTGAACCACTCCCTAATGGTAGGTAACTATGTTTTCCACAGCGCGTAAAAAAAGCTAATTGATTATCTTTCCAAATGAACTGACCAGACTCAAGACATAACAAAGACTTTTGAGGTACTATATTCCCAAATCTTTCAAATCCATATTGCTTAATATGGCGAATGCTTCTGTTGCCTATTTGCAAAGATGCTAAAGCTCGTGCTCCATCATTATCACCAAAATCTGGTAAGAGATCTCCAACCGCAAGTGTATCTAGATAGGCAACCAACTTATTAAGATATTCACTCCTATAAAGCATCTTGCTTTTTGAGGTTCCAACTGCTTCATTAATTATATCCAATATCATCAAGAATTCAGTGACTAACCTTGAATAATTTGAACTTTGTTCTAAGTAGACTCCTTTATCAGTAATAATATGATCCAGTGCTCGATAGAGACTTTTATATTCGAACTCCAAATATTTATTATAATCTATACCCACAAAATAATGTAGAAACTGCTGAATAGAAATCAGTCCTGCCATTTCACCTATTGTGTGATTTGCGCCAGTACTGTATTTTGTCCATTTAGGAGTCGAGAATAATCTTATCTGACGCTCACTATAAATCAATAATGTACTAATTAGTGGTAATATTTGACCTCTAAACCATAAATCTTCATAGCATATCAGTGTTATTTGCATAAGATTATAACAACGATAGATTATATCAAGCATACTCTTATTAACAACCGATTTCTCGTATGGGACCTCTACCATCCAACTTTCAAGCGAATCTTTAATGTGAGCCAAATACTCGTGATTCCGACTATGGCAGTATCCTTCAGCAAGAATAAGTAGATGGTAAAATTTGTTGACTTCCATTACGTATTTGCAATCGCCATATCCATCAATCTCAACCGCAGCATCCGTAAAGAAAACATTCTCGGGCCACGTTTCACCACTAATCGGATCTAATAGCCATCCCTTATTATTCATATCAAACAGCTGATCGAAAAGATATAATTTGTCAGCTAAAATGTCATCCGCAATAGAAATATTAAATGTTGAAATAACATCATTAAAGGAATGATAAAAATACTTAAAAGAGACTTTAACATCCTCGATTTTCGGAAGGCAATCTACCTTCAATTTAATAATCTTATAGGATTTGTTCAGAATCTTCTCTTTCATAAGAACAAGACATCGACCAATCCTATAAATAAGAATTCTTATAAGAGCATTTACGCTACTTGAACGAATTTTATAGTAAAGAAGATTATTCATACTAATAACTACATAAAAGAATCTGTAGTTCTAACCTCAGCAGAATACTTTGAAAGGAACGTTGAAAGACACTTAAGGCCATATTCATTCTGGGTTTTAGGATGAGCAATAACAACAAAGACATCACCGCTTTGCCTTTTCACCCAATTATAAATATATGAAAGATAAAAACCAGACGTACCATCAATAGATGCGTGGACGACAGCACCTTTAAATAGCATCAGAAAACGATTAATATATATATATTTGCGACCGATTCTTGATGATTTTATTCCTACCCCATCCCCACAGACTATTAAATCCTTCTTGTGTAATAACCTTAACAAGAAAGTTTCCATACAATAAAACAATGACATAATTTTAACGCCGGAGATAGGAATTTCCCAAAAATAGCCATTCTTGTCTTCTTTTTTAAGATTATTCTCAAACTTATAAGTATTTGGTGTGTTAATCATCGAATAATCGAAATGCTGGTATTTTGAATCATCTTTACTAGCTAGAAGTACAGAAGAATCTATCTTAATGTTTAGTCGCTTCAAGAGATCATAGAACCATTGTTCGTTTGGAAAACTATACCCACCTGCACGATAAGAGATAGCGCCATATTTAGCATTTGAATGATGACATAACTGTTTTATGGAAGTCAAATAATTGACTGCTTCTGTTATCATCAATTCAACATCTTCCCTAGGGCAATCTGATATCTTAAAATGGTCCATGTCAATTATCCAATGGTTGCTATCAAAATCAAAACTCGAATAATACCATTGAGGATGAATATGCAATTCCAAGTCATGACCATCTGCAGATAGAGCGAATAATTGACCAACAATCAACTTGAAGTCTTCATCAACTTTCTTTGAGAAGACAGCAATTTCTTTCGCTTTTAACAAGTATAGAATGTCAACAAAAAAAACGAATTTAACATCATATTGCTTCGCTATTTGTCTCAGTCTTTCAGTGGGCTTAATAAGAGAGTTTTCGACAGAACCGGGATTACTTCCTGAAAAAAGTTCGTAATCGAATGTTATTAGCGTTTTCATCTTTATTCAGATATAGCTTTTGATGCTATTTCCCTTAAGAAGAATTGAGAAGCACATAAGGATGCCTTATGCTTCATATCCTTATATTTGTCAGTAAACTTAAGGGATAAGATTGTCTCTTTAATTGATAGCACATTTACATCTTGTAATAGTATTGCATTGCCATTAACATTTACATGATCAATCATTGGCCAATATCTAAATACTGATGGTAAAGCACATGCTACAGCTTGTTCCCATAGAACAGAATGAGTGCCTGGAAAAAAAGACAAGTCAGATGCAAAATAATAATCGTAAATAGTTTCCGAAGGAATCCATCCACATAATTTAATTCTGTCGATATCTTCATAACCACAAATGATGGGTTTCATATCGTTTGTCGGTTCTCCGAACAGAATAAGATAAATATCATTATCGTCTATTTGACGGATGGCCTCGAGAAGCAAACCCAACTGCTTTCTTTTATCAATATTACCACCAGAGACAACAACAAAAGCATTCTCGGGTATTCCCAATTGTATTCTCATTTCTGTTCGGATACCAACGACATCTCTCCCAATAATCATTGTTTCATCAGCCCCCATAATTAGAAGACCAATTTTTTTTTCAGGTATCTTATATACATCATGAAGGTATTGGCATCTCCAAGGTAATGTGCCCCAAAATCTTGTAGTTATTGGATTCATCATCTTACCGAAGACAGTACAATAAAACAAAACAAATAGACCTTTCAATCCTTTAATAGGAGAATTATAATAATCATTATGGTTATCTGCAAAGACTTTAATTTCGGGATGCTCTTTCTTATATCTAATAATATGCCTGATATCGAAATTAGAGAACTGATGACAAAAGACGATATCAGGTTTCTCTTCGCATAACTTTTCATAAAGCCCTTTGCATTTATCAGAAAAATAGTAAGATAGAGTATTCCTTTTTGTAGGAAGAACAGTTACTTTAATTCCGTATTTGTTGACATATTCTCCTTCATCTAAATAATAAGGTCCATCATTTCTTCCATATACTCGTTGAGAAGTTATAATTGACACATCATAGCCGAGTTCTTTGTGCTTCTGAGGAAGAAGATTTTCTTGATACGACTCGCCTTCAATATATCTTTCTGATATAATTATGTGAACTATCTTCATGTTAACCTTTATGTAAAGAATGATATGAGATTAAATCACATCCTTCCCTCTTAAAGTCAAACTTTTCAAGAAGGCATGACTCCTGCTCATAATCAGGATGGCCTGGATGGCACATAAGTTCAATGGTTTTATTATCAAAGTGGTTTTGCATATAATCGAGATTCTGATAAAAGAATAAAAAAGAACAAAAGAAGTCAGTAGTAACATAATGATTCTTCATATAATGATTCCAAGACAGATCATTATGATAAGAACGAATGGATTTTATAATATTTCTTTTTTTAACGATACCAGCATCTTTTATATTCGATTGAACGTTAGTTTGTCTAACTCTATGCAAATACATATCGAACGTTTTAAGACATTTTAGGCGAACTTTTTCAATTGCAAATGTATCAAGAAGCCTGACAATGATATTTTGAAGATTTGGTAGAGTATGACAGTGATGATGAGAGTCAAAGTGGGATATCGAAATGCCCGACATTCCAATTTTCTGTACTTGAGCACTAAGTTCATTTAATATTTCATCCTCAATGATGTCATCAATATTCACTTCTGCAATCTTACCTTTTAGAAAATAATGATTATTTGTAATACCCCTTTCTTCAAAGACAGAAGACTGTAACAACGAGCTAAATTCATCAAGGCATAAGTGCACACCACAAGAAATCTCTGGATGAGAAAGGACAATATTAATTGCATCATCGTAAGCCATCCCATTTGCCATGACAGTTGAAGAAGTAACAACTCCTAAATCAATTAATCTAAGAATTGCCTCATTTACAATAGAATTCCGACCTAAATCATCAGCATTAACTATTACTTTCATATGAATTTGTTTTACTGAATCGTCTTTTAACAAGAGATATCATCTTGTGTCTTTCATTAGCATTCATCCCGATAAAAATAATACAAAACGACGTCAGCAATACTGATATTAACATCGTTATCAGTAGACTCCCGAATTTCGGATATGTTTGAAACGACATAGAAACTAAGAAATTTAAAAGAAAAGCAATTAGTGTTGTTAACATCATATAAATAAGAGAATTAACATATGGTACAATCGGAAATTGAACTTGTTTTTTAAGAATGGCGACTCTTGCGAACCATTGTACACAAGCAACAACTATTGTCACCACAAAAACAGAATAGGGAGGACGACCTAATTTAAGCAATACCCAAGACAAAGGTAATGTCAAAATGGCTAAAGTTCCGATGATTAATTGATATATCCTAACTTGTCCAGTAGCCTGAATTAATGTTCGCAAAGGCTCAGATATCTGATTAATGATGGCATATACAACAACAAGTTTAGAAAAGATTACTGCATACTCTGGTACATTTGTCAACCACCAAAGAAGTATTGGCTTAGCATATAAGAATAAAGGAATAGCAAATAATAAAACTAAATAATAAGACATCTTCGTCGAGATATTCACGAGATTAAAAGTCTCCTTCATCTCGTTCCTTGCATAATATTTCGTGATTTGGGGTCTGACTGCAGTATAAAAATTGCTGGAAAATTGATTTAATACCGTATTCATATGCATCGATATCCCTCTGGATGCATTTACAACTGGCGTAAAAAAGACATTAAGCAACAAATTAATACCATGGTTACTAACAACACCACCTAAATCGCCATAAAGATTCCAAGAAGAGTAGGAGGCAACCTCTTTAAACATAGCCCGATCAAAGAACCAAGAATAATGGCTCTCTGGGAAATGCTTCAAGCAATATGTTACATAAATTAAAAAAATAAAAACAGAATTAAGAAATATGAAGAAAGAATACGTAATAAGCTTATCAATAGGAGACATTGTGATTGCATATACTAATATTAACTGTAATACCACTTCGATAATTCCAACATATGCGTATATATTCATCTTCTCCCTAGCAATAATAACAGCAATATACGGAGAGGACAACATCTTGAAAATATATGTTACTACAGATAACAGGAAAGTCCATCTTGCAGCATTCATTCGATCTGGTTGAATAGTCATCTTGCAATTAAGAAACCATAAACCAACGGTCCCTGAAAGCAGAACTATTATTAACGTCAATATTAAAATGCAGTTGAATATTGTACTAAAAAAATGTTGTAATCGTTTTATGTCTCCTTTGCCAAGCTCATAAGCAAAATATCTTTGTGAAGCAGTTGCAAGACACACAGAAAGCACATTGAACAACCCCACAAAACCGCCAATTGCGTTATAAATCCCATAATCATTAGCTCCTAATATTAACAGGACAACTCTTACGGTATATAAAGAGATGACCAGGACAAACAACATTCTAATATAAAGAAGTATCGTATTCTTTACAATTCGCTTATTATTCGCACTGACTTCTGAAGCCATTTTAATAAATATTGGGTAATAATCTAACTACTAAGGCTAACATTTCCTTTACAGCAAATGCTACACTCCCTTTTACCTCCATAACAAAGAGCCAGCAAACCAGAAAAGATGTAAAACATACGTTGTCCATTAATTCCATCTGAGACCATCGCTTCAAAACAAAGCGCAATCCAGCAACTTGCTATAATAATGCTCTGATATGAAAAAGAATATCTAATAGCCTTGACGCTGTATTTCAGGCAACAGATTATTAAAACTAGGATACAGATTAGGCCAATGAGGCCATAATCAGATATATGCTCTAATATGATATTATGAGGATAAATCCTTCCGGTTTGAAAGAAATAACCCTTTGTTCCTAAGCCATAAAAATAACTGTTCTCCCTAAATATTTCCCAAGTATTTCCATAATCCCAATAACGATTAAACGACTGCACATCGTTAAATTGAGAGAATCTTTGGAAAATCTCAATTTTACCAAAAACGATCAAAAGTCCTGCCACCAAAAGAAGTATTATCAATACACCATATATGGGAAAAAGACTTCTTCTCCATTGATTATTAAGCAACAACAACAATAAGGATAATAAAAAACCTATTAGCATTCCTCTTTGTCCTGCCCCCAAAAGAAAAAAAAGAGAAATACAAGCGAAAGCTATCATAATCAAAAACGACCGTTTCTGTATTTTTCTTTGGAACGACATTATTAGCAATGCTAGAAGTGTAATACAAGATGTCCTTGCTAGTTGTATTGTTCCAACAAGTTCATTTGATGATTCGTACAAAATGGCTCTATCTTGAAAGATTGAGCCAAAATCAAAGTGGAAAGTAATCATCAAAACAAACAAATAGATCACTCCCCACATTGGGATGGCATTAACAAAAGAAGAGATATCTTTCCTCTGAACAAAAAAGGGGATGAAAAGGAATGGAAGAAAAACATTTATTAAATAACTATTTTGCACTTCTTTAACAACATCCGGATAAAGAACATGATATTCACTTGTTGCATTATAAACAAGCATAATACAAGCCATAACACATGTAGACCACACAATCGGATTTTTATAATAGGATGCAATATATTTACCATCCAGATGTGGCAATTGGACGCTTAGCAAAATAATGTACAGGGCCAAGAGAAAGTATGAATCATATTGATAAAGATTCGGACTGATGGAATAAAGAATTATTGATACTAATCTAAAGAATAATAGTGCTAAACAAGCAATATACCCATATTGTTTCTTTATTAAAAAATATACTAAAGCAATTATTAATATCAGCAGAAGAATGTATCCCATCTAAAAAACTAATATTCTACAAACTAAAAACTATATACTATAAATCTAATCCTCCCCACATCATCTTTTCGTATCTCCAACTGTCATTCGCTGCTTCGTCAATGATGTTGCTGGAAAAGACCATCAGGATAGAATCCAGTCTTGTTGCTCGGAAGCAGTTGGCATAGCCGCCAGGGAGGCAGATGATTTGGCTGTGCTCTTCGTTGATGGTGAACTTCTCGGGGATGAGGTCGGGGCTGGGATGTTCCCAGTTGTCTATCTTGACGAAGGCGGCGTGAAATTCACCTTTGATGCAGTAGAACCACTTTTTCTCGAACTGGTGACCGTGCCAGCCTCGGATGACGTCGGTGCTGGCGTTTCGGATGAAGTAGAAGCGCTTGACTTCGTCGTAGAAGCGGAAGGCATTCAGCGAACTGATGGAGCCGCGTTCGTCGAAGTGGACTTCTCCGTCTATGAGTTTGATTTCAGACATTGCATTTGAGTATTGTATCGATGACAGTTTTACCGGAAGTACCGTCTCCGTAAAGACGCTCCTTGAAAGAGACTTCTTTGGAGAGCAGTTTCTGGAAACTGTTTAGAATTATTTGTCTGTCACTCCCCGCAAGGACATTCACACCATAATCGACCAGTTCCACCCATTCTGTTTCATCTCTGAGGGTGATGCATTTTTTGTCGAAGAAATATGCTTCTTTTTGCAAGCCGCCGCTATCCGTCATTACAATGCTGCATTGTTTGAGTAAATATACCATCTCAAGATAGCCGACTGGCTGAATGAAATGAATCTTTGAATTGGTGAAGTCATATTGTAATGTTTCAAGCTTCGACTTGGTCCTGGGATGAAGAGGTATTACTACAGGGTATTGCTCTGATATTGTCTCAAGGGCAGAGAATATGGATGTGATTCTCTTTGGATCATCGGTGTTTTCAGCACGATGGACAGTACAGAGGACATATTTTTCGGGAATATCTATTACTGGTCTTTGAGCTTTATGGGCATAGAATATTGCTGCGTCCTGCATTACATCGCCGCTTTTGACGATAATTGAAGGAAAGTTCTTGAATCCTTCTTCGTCAAGGTTATGAACTGCTGTATCAGTAGGACAGAAAAGGATGTCGGAAATCCTGTCTGTAAGGATTCGATTAATCTCTTCAGGCATATTCATATCGAACGACCTGAGGCCGGCTTCAACGTGAGCTACTTTTATATGAAGTTTTTTGGCGGCAAGTGATCCGGCGAGGGTTGAGTTAGTGTCTCCATAAACGAGAACAATATCTGGCTTCTCGTCTATTATCACTTGCTCAATTCCGATAAGCATCTTACCTGTCATTGCCCCGTGTGTCGATTCGTGAATGTTCAGGTTGTACTTGGGCTCAGGAATGGACATCTCTTTAAAGAAGACATCGCTCATATTCTCGTCGTAGTGCTGACCGGTATGAACGATGACCTCGGTTATTTCGGGATGTTTTGCTATTTCGCGGCTTACAACGGCTGCTTTGATAAACTGAGGCCGCGCTCCTACTATTGTGACTATCTTCATTGTTTATTTGCTTCTTTTGCCTTTGAACACGATGTTCCAGGTGCACTTCCAGAAGTATTTCCAGTCGGTGGCGTGGGGGTGTTCGAGGTAGGTCTTGAGGTATTTGGTCTCGCTGGCTTCGATCTCCTCGAGGGTGGTTGGCATGTCGGCGTAGTATGGCGGGATGAGACCCGGCTTTACGAGGATGCGGAGCTGCTGGAGCTCTACGGGGTAAAGATTGTAATAGTGTCGGCTGAGAGGGCGCACGCCGACGAGCTTGAGGTCGCCCCTGAGCCAGTTGACGATCATCGGGAGCTCGTCGAGCCAGGTCTTTCTCAGGAACTTGCCGTTCCTGGTGACGCGGAAGTCGTCGGCGAACTTGCCGCCGGCAGCGAGGTCGTTGTGCTTGTAGATGTATGGCTGGAGGTATTCCGAGTATGGATACATTGTCCTCATCTTGTAGACGCCGATTACTTTGCCGCCGTAGCCGATTCGCCTGAGGCGGATCAGAAGGCCGGTGGAAGGCGTGTCGTCGCGGATCGGTTCCTTGATCTTGGTGGCGGTGATGCAGTATTCGCCGCCCTGGTCGTTGGTGTCGGTGATGTCGAAGCCGGCGCGATAGATGCGGCCCATCACGCTGACTTTGAATAGAGCGCGCTTCTTGCCTTTGGTGAGATGACAATAGATTCTATTCATCAGTGAAAGCTGTGGACAGACGCGATGCCACAAGTACTCGAAGAAGTAAACTACGTACCTGATGATGAAAGGATTCTCATCAAGTATCTCTTTCTTCCTTTCTTGCCAGGTCTGCATGTGGCACCAGATGTAGCCGCCGTTTTTAATGCAGTAGTTTGCATAGGAAAGCAGGGTGTTGATGTGCCTGACTCGGTTCAGCGGCCTCATCAGCACGATCATCGAAGGTTGGGTGTTGACGAACTGGAGCAGTGCTTCCGGCTCTGCGGTATCGATCAGAATCGTCTTGCTCGAGAAGGTCTTGCGGTTGTCCTTGATCCAGCTGAGAACCTCGTCGACGCTCCTGCACTCCCTGACGGCTTCCTGAAGTCTTTCGACATCGACGTTCCTGACGGACTCAGCCTCGATTGCCTCCGGCTTCGAAAGATCTTCCGCGTCCACTCCTTCGGTTTCGGGCTCCTCGTAGAAGAAGTCCATCTTCCGGTAGACGAAAAAACGCAGGAATGTGTACAGCATCCACTCGAGAAAAGTGATGAAGCCGGCAGTCCAGAAGATAGTGGAATCCCAAGGATGGGAAGGTTCGAGGAAATGGTACAGGAACAGCGCGAGGACTGCTATGATGAGATTGACGATGAAGATTCCGAAGATGGCGTAGCGGACGCGGCGGTACTTGTCGAATGCGAGCTTGCCCGTGGCGAAGCCGAGTCCGGTCCAGATTGCGGCTGACAGCATCAGCCAGTACCACTTCGGCAGATGTCCGAAGTAGCGTGTCAGCCAGAAAGAGAACAGCGCTATCGCGAAGTCGACCAGAACTATTGCTATAATCCTGGACGGCTTCGGCGGCAAGCTGAAGGTTCTATCCTTATTTTCGGATTCCGGCATAATTGTTCAATCGACCTTCGAGGTTGACTCCAACATCTAGATGAAGAACTTGCAGACGGTGTCGATGTCCTCGTCCGTGATGTATGGATGTATCGGGAGGGAAAGGACGGTGTCGCAGAGCTTGTTCGTGTTCGGACAGCAGTCCGGAGCGCAGTTTAGGCTCTTGTAGGCGGTCTGGGCGTGCATCCCGGTCGGATAGTAAATCATTGCAGGAACGCCGGCGGCCTTCATCTCGGCCTGCTTGGCGTCGCGTTCTTCCTTGCTCTTGAGCTGGATGGTGTACTGCGCCCAGCTGGAATGGTATCCGTCACGGATGACAGGCGTCTTGACGACGTCCTTCAGCCTTGCAGTGTACTTTGCAGCGGCTGTGTTGACGTCCTTGAGTTCGTATTCCCTGAATGCCTTGAGCTTGACGAGCAGGATGGCTGCCTGAAGGGTGTCGAGGCGGGAGTTTACTCCGATCCGGACATTGTCGTACTTGAAGGATCCTTTCCCGTGGAAGCGGTAGGAATCGGCCAGGGCTGCCCAATCGTCGTTGTCGGTGAAGACGGCGCCGCCGTCTCCGTAGCATCCGAGCGGTTTTGCAGGGAAGAATGAGGTCGTGCTGATGTCGCCGAAGCTGCAGGCGCGCTTGTCGCCTATCATCCCGCCGAAACCCTGGGCTCCGTCTTCGAGGACGAGAAGGTGATACTTCTCAGCCACCGTCCTGATCTTCGGGAAGTTCGCCGTCAGGCCGAACAGGTCGACAGGCGTCACCGCCTTCGGAGTGAGCTTCCCTTCCTTCAGGACTTGCTCTACTTTCCTATCGAGGTCGTTGGCGCACATCTCGAAGGTGTCCATGTTGACATCCACGAAAACCGGCGTCGCCCCTTCGAGCGAGACCACCTCAGCGGTGGCGAAGAACGTGAAGTCGGGTACGAACACTGCGTCCCCCTTTCCAATGCCCCAGGCTTTCAATGCCAGGGTCATCGCTTCAGTTCCGCTTCCGCAGCTTATGCAATGCTTCACTCCTACGTATCCGGCAAGTTCCGCTTCCAGCTCCTTGACCGGCTTGCCCATGATGTATGCGCTTGAAGCGGCGACTTCCTGCATAGCAGCGTCCATCTGTGGCTTCAAGACTTCGTATTGTTTCTTAAGGTCTCTGAATTGCATGATGTTATAGTTGTTTAAGTTCGCCGTCGTTTTCTTCGTATTTGCGGCCGCACTCACATTCGTAGTGAATGGTGCCGTCAGCGTCTGCCTGCTTGTTGGCCAGGCGTTTTCCGCACTCGCAGACCCAGCCTATCTGATGCGCCGGCACTCCGACCATCAATGCGTAGTCCTTCACATTGGAAGCCACCACTGCTCCGGAACCTATCATCGCGCTCCTGCCGACTGTGTGTCCGCAGACTACGCAGGAATTGGCTCCCAGCGATGCCCCTTTCTTGATCAGCGTCTTGGAATAGATGCCGTGCACAGGGAAGTTCGCCCTCGGCGTAATCACATTGGTGAATACGCAGGATGGCCCGCAGAAGACGTCGTCTTCCAGCTCGACTCCCTCGTAGACGGAGACATTGTTCTGAATCCTGACTCCACTACCGATCTTTACATTGTTGGCCACATTCACGTTCTGCCCGAGCGAGCAGTTCTCTCCGATCGCAGCTCCTTTCTGGATATGGCAGAAATGCCAAATCTTCGTGCCCTTTCCGATCGTCACTCCTTCATCCACGTAGCTTGACGGATGAACGAAGTATTCTTTTTCGTTTTCCATAAAATGATTTGTTTGTAATATTATTCTTGTTTGTCCAGCATTTTCTGGACACTCTCAAGGACCTTGACCACCTGATACCCGGCTATTCCGTCGTTGATTCCGATCTTCGAGTCGAGGTGTTCGATGAAGTATCTGAGCTCCTCTTCCAGAGGCATCTTCTTCTCGTACGCGATGACCTCGTCGGGATTTTCGAGCTTGACAGGGATGCCGTTCTCGAAGTCGATCCGCTTGTCGTAGAACCTCACTTCCTTGTCTGTGGCATCGTTGAAGGTAATCATTCCCTTGCTGCCGACCACCACCAGAAGCTGTTCCTTGAACGGGTGCAGCCACGATACGAATATGTGTGCGTGTACGTTGTTCGGGTATTCGAGCTGCGTCATCGTAGTGTCGTAGATCCTGTCCTGAAGGAACTTAGCGCCCTTGGCCTCGATCTTCGTAGCCGATGAGCCGATCAGATAGTCCAATACGGATATGTCGTGCGGCGCGAATGAGGCGAAGACGCTCTCCTGCGTGCGTACTGTACCGAGATTGAGTCTGTTTGAATAAAGGTAGTAGAGCTTTCCGAGACGGCCTGAATCGATTGTCTCCTTAATCTTCCTGATTGCCGGATGGAAGAGCAGCACGTGCCCGACCATCAGTCTGGAACCGGTCTTTTCGGCGAGTTCGACGAGTATCTTCGACTGCTCGGCGGTCATCGTCATCGGCTTCTCCATCATCACGTTCAGCCCCGCCCCGATTATCTTCTTGCCGATTTCGAAATGCGTCTCGGCCGGTGTCGCCAGCGTGTAGCCGTCGTACCTTGCCGCGATTGCCTCGTCGACGTTGGCGTATCCTTTAACGCCAGGATACTGAGCCAGCAGCTCTTCCAGTCTCTTCGGGTTCGCCTCGGCGATTGCCGCCAGGCAGCCCATTCCGTAAAGTGTCTTGATATGGTTCTGGCCCCAATGGCCGCCGCCTATCTCACAGATTTTTTTGTCCATTGTTTGATGCTTGATTCCTTATTTCAGCTTTGCATCGGCCTAGAGCAGGTCGATGTTGTCGCGGTTCTTGACGTCCTTCATCGCGTTGCGCGCGTCGAATATCGCCTGTGCGTTCTCTTGGATGAAGTTGTAGTTGAAGCACTTGTGTGCTGCTGTGATTACCACGAGGTCTGCGTTCTTCAGCATCTCGACGGTCAGTCCTGCGGAACCCTTGTGGATCTCGCCCTTGAACCTGTATTCTGAAATATACGGATCGTAGAAAGTTACTTCGGCGCCGGTCTTCTGCAATTCCTCGATCACCCTCAATGCCGGGCTCTCGCGATAGTCGTCGATGTCGTTCTTGTATGCGACGCCAAGTACCAGCACTTTCGCCCCGTTGATTGCCTTGCGATACTTGTTCAGCACCTGCTCGCAGCGCTGCACGGTATAGACCGGCATGTTGTCGTTCACGATCATCGAATTCTCTATCATGGAGGTATGGAATCCGTATTCGCGCGCCTTCCAGGTCAGATAATAAGGGTCAAGCGGTATGCAATGCCCGCCGAGGCCCGGGCCCGGATAGAATGCCTGGTATCCGAACGGCTTGGTCTTCGCAGCGTCGATTACCTCCCAGAGGTTGATGTTCATCCTGTTGCAGAGTATCGCAAGCTCGTTTATCAGGCCGATGTTGATGTTCCTGTAAGTGTTCTCCAGAATCTTGGTCATCTCGGCCACAGCCGGGCTTGATACAGGGTAGACGTTTCCCTGCAGGAATGCGCGGTACATTGTCGGAATCACTTCCTGGGCATCCTCCCCTATCGCACCGACGATCTTCGGGGTGTTCGTGGTCTTGTAGATTTCATTGCCCGGATCCACCCTTTCCGGAGAGAACCCCAGATAGAAGTCAATGCCGCACTTGAGCCCCGATTCCTTTTCCAGGATCGGCTTGATCAGCTCTTCCGTAGTTCCAGGGTAGGTAGTCGATTCGAGGACCACCATCGTGTTCGGCTTCAGGTACTTGCCGACCGATTCCGCCGATCCGCGCACGTAGCTCAAATCTGGCTCCTGATGCGCATCCAGAGGCGTCGGCACACATATGGCGATGAAGTCGGCGTTCTTCACGAAACTGAAATCTGAAGTCGCGGACAGTATGCCTCTGTTGACGAGATATGCCAGATCGGCATCCTCTACGTCGCTGATGTAATTCTCTCCTTTGTTGACACGTTCGACCTTGGAAGATTGCAGGTCGAATCCTTTGGTTTTGAACCCTGCCTTTGCGCAGGTAACGGCAAGCGGAAGGCCTACATAGCCCAGTCCGACAATGCCCACATTGATCTCTCTCTTTGAGATCTTCTCAAGCAACAGCTCTTTCATAAGTTAGTTATAAATAATAAAAAATTCTTTTCTTTTGGCGCCTTTCGTCCCCGCCGTTCCGGCTCGTCCCCTAGCCTAAAGGCACGTCTGGGGGACACCCTCGGTTTTTCGAACCTGGGTTCCGTGCGCTTCAGCGCGCGTCAATCCTGATGAGCCCGGCAAACCTCCGGAATGCCGCATTGGCGTCAGGAAACGATACTGTTCACGGAGTTCATATGAATTCCGCTGCATTTTTGGTTTATTAAAACAGTAAGGTTAATGGTTGGGTAGTACATCATAGTAAGAGAGAAAGTTTAGGAAAAATGATGGGCTGCCTTTTCTAGAGTCACACGAAAATGATGGAAAGTGTAACTTGTTGCACTTTCATCGTTCACGCCTCTAAAATGTATATCTAAAAATGCCCTTGTGGGGCGATGGTATTCAGGGGTAATGGTATTCAGCGATTTATCAGTCTCTTCAATCATCTCGTATTTATCGTCGTCAATGCAAATGTAGCCATAATTACCTCGTTTTAGCACAAATTTGCGGAGTTTTTTCAAGTTATGTAATAGGTTAATAATCAATTTATTAAAATCTTTTGTCGGACTAATGGGCTTTGTTTGAATTTGAAACCTTGGCCATATTGCACAGGATTTGGATTTGCTCGGTACATCGCATTGAAAAATCAAGACTTTTCAATTTTTTCCAATAAGCTCGGATGCACGAAGGAAGTCAATACGGCGCACGTACCGGCTATCTTCACCATCACCCTCCTGTCCTTCTTCACTCTGACAACGTAACCCTCGGCTCCTTCGTACGGCCCTCCGGTCACGCGCACCTTATCGTTTGAAACCAATTTCGGATATTCGTCGACGCCTGCTGTCAGATAGATCAGCCCCTCGTCCTTGCTCCCGGCCACCTTCATGAAGCTGTCCATATCACTCTCCGGAACTATCAAAGGCTTTTTAGTCTCATTGTCAATGATATATCTCAGAGGTATCTTCTTGACCTGGGCTTCCATCTCTTTCTTCAGGTCGGCTATCGCGCTTCCCGTAAGCTTGATGAAAATCAGGTTGTGAATCGCCGGCACCCACTTCTTCACCCTCTTTTCGATCGCCCCGGACGCTACATTCCCCTCGACGTTCCCGCCTGTCCTTTTCCTGACTGTGATTTCGGCGAATTTCATCGGGATGAAGTTCTCGATGGCTTTCTTGTCGCAGAAGGCTTTTGCCTTCAGCTCCTGCTGATATGCGACCCTCATCGCGTACCACTCCTCCTTCGGCACCTTGCCTATTCGGCTATCTATTCCCTCGTAAGCCATTGCGTCTCTTTTGTTCAATGCTTTCAGATTCAAATATACTGAATACTCCGCAAAAGTAGACTTTTTGTGCACTTAATTCAAGTCCACAAAGGTTCATTTCACCCCTGACAATCTTACAGTTTGTTCCAGTCGTGCGACCCTCCGCTCGGGCACCCTTACAGCTTGTTCCAGTCGTGCGACCCTCCGCTCGGGCACCCTTACAGCTTGTTCCAGTCGTGCGACCCTCCGCTCGGGCACCCTTACAGCTTGTTCCAGTCGTGCGACCCTCCGCTCGGGCACCCGTATGACGATGGATAGCCGTTGCTGCGAATCCTCGTTCCGCATTTGCGACACTGGTAGGTGTCGTTGCCGACGTCGCCGAGGCTGTTCCAGCTGTGATTTCCTCCGCTAGGGCAACCGTACGACGATGGATACCCGTCGCTGCGCACTACCGTCCCGCATTTGCTGCACTGGAAGTTCCTGTGCCCGACTTTCCCCAGATCGTTCCATTCGTGCGATCCGCCGTTCGGGCATCCGTACGACGACGGATACGAACTCGCTCCGCGCAGCACCGTCCCGCACTTCTTGCATTGATAGTTCTTGCCGCTCTCTCCCCCGCCATCACGGTCTCCGCGGTTTGCATTGGCTCCGCCGGCTCCCGAGCCGTTCCCAGCTCCGTATCCCCGGCCGCTCTCCACGTGCGTTCCGCTCTCGCTCCAGTTGTGCGACCCGCCGCTTGGGCACCCGTAGCTCGACGGATACGAGTCAGTCCGGATCTTCGTCCCGCACTTGCTGCAGATGTAATACCTGTCGCCGATTCGCCCGAGCTTGTTCCACTCGTGCGACCCTCCGCTCGGGCATCCGTACGACGACGGGTAGCCGTCGCACAATATCACCGTCCCGCACTTCCGACACTGGTAATAGTCGTTGCCGACCTTCCCGGCTTCGTTCCACTCGTGCGACCCGCCGCTTGGGCACCCGTATGACGACGGATACGTATCCGACCTCACCAGCGTCCCGCACTTTCTGCAGATGTAATTCTTTTCAGTCCCCATTTTGTCATTACAAGTATTGTCGATTTTTCCTTCCGGCGACCATGTAAAAACGCTGCTGCTGGCGATGATCATCGTCAGCAGCAGCATGACCGTTTTCACTATATCCCCCAAGTTCTTCATAGTACCCTCAAAAGCCGATCTTTTTTCAAAGACCGGCTGCGCCTCGGAAGCAGTCCATGGGCCTCAGCAACATGCTTCACGAAGCACTTTTCCATAACGCATGATTCGCACTAGTACTCCCCAGTACTCCCTTGTCCATCATACGTTATTGTTTGCAAATTTAGACAACTCATCCTCCCGTATCAAGTTCATACAGGTTCATTTTCACTCCCGCCCTCAATCTCCCAAGTTGCACAACCTCACATTGGTTTCCCATTATTGCCTCCCACGCCCCTCTGTGGCGCTTTTGGGAAACCATCCTCACATTGCGCAACCTCACATTGGATTCCCATTTCGCGTCCACGCATACTTCCAGAGCACTTTTGGGAAACCATCCTCACATTGCGCAACCTCACATTGGATTCCCACTTCGTGCTCCCACGCCACTCTGTGGCACTTTTGGGAAACCATCCTCACATTGGTCATTCCTGCTAGCCCCCTCCCTGCAATCTGCCTTTCTTTCCCCTAGTCTCTCCGGTCCGAGGAAAAGTCTCCTCTTCCCTTTCTCTCGCTTCGCGATGAGAGGGTGCGGTCCGACTTTTCTCCCGTCCCGGAGCCCCAATGCGTCGCCCAGAATAACTTGCGCCCGCTCCAAGGGCGGTCTTAGTTATTTCCGGTCGCCAAAGTCTTCGATTCCAAAGGCCTTCGGAACTCCCAGCACGGCAGAGCAGCCACCGGCGTCGAGGATAAGTCCCGGACCGGCTCCA
>Ga0268360_1001339_pt1 | contig 26928 bp, 25 predicted proteins | sample BioMet11_FD_192465 | JGI IMG/M metagenome (GOLD analysis project Ga0268360, IMG submission 192465) | Sewage microbial communities from Oakland, California, United States - Biofuel 11 (Illumina Assembly) | ecosystem: Engineered > Wastewater > Sewage > Unclassified | place: USA: California... | reverse complement strand
TGCAGTAGTAGTACACTCGGTCTACCGTCGCGCAGCAAGACCATGAACAGAAGAGCCGGATGCCTTAAAGGGGCATGTCCGGATCTGTGGGGGGCGGGGGAAGGAGACTTCCCTCGTCTACCCGACCGCCGGTTTGCCCCATTCCTGGTAATAGCCGCGCCCGCCCGTTACGAGAAGGATCTGGCCGCCCGCATGCTTGTGCCAGCTGTTGTGGCAGCCGGGCTCGAAGGTCACGTTCCCGATCGGCAAGGCCGAATCAAAGGGCGTGAGCATATTGAGCCATACGGTCCCGACGAAGTTCTTGCTCTCGAACTTTTTCCCGACGGGGAAAATGACGCTCTCGCTCAAATCTTCCATGCACATGATGGTTCTCCCAGCGGGCTTCCCTTGCCGGGCAAGGAAAACCCACTGTTATTAGTTAATTACCGACCCGCTTGGCGTACTGCGCTGGATAGCGATCGCCCGCGATGTCGATGTTCGCCAGCGCCGCATTGAGCGCACGCAGTTCGTCCGGGGGCAGCACGACATCCACGGCGCCGAGGTTCTCTTCCAGGCGCGCCAGCTTGCGCGTTCCCGGAATGGGCACGATCCACGGTTTTTGCGCCAGAACCCAGGCCAGCGCGACTTGCGCCGGCGTCGCGTTCTTGCCGGCCGCGATTTCCTTGACCAGCTCGACCAGCACCTGGTTGGCATCGAGATTTTCCGGCGTGAAGCGGGGCACGATGCTGCGGAAGTCGTCCTTGCCGAAGGAGGCGGTCTTGTCGAAGCGTCCGGTCAAAAAGCCCTTGCCGAGCGGGCTAAACGGCACGAAACCGATGCCGAGCTCCTCCAGGGCGGGCAGCAGCGCGTCCTCGGGTTGCCGCCACATCATGGAGTATTCGCTCTGGATCGCGGCGACGGGCAGCACGGCATGGGCGCGGCGGATGGTCTCGACGCCGGCTTCGGACAGCCCCCAATGCTTGACTTTCCCTTCCCGCATCAGCTCCTTGACGGTCCCGGCCACCTCTTCGATCGGTACCTCCGGGTCCACGCGGTGCTGGTAGTACAGGTCGATGGCCTCGATCCCGAGGCGCGTCAGCGACCCTTCCACCGACCGCCTGATCTGCGCCGGCTTGCTGTTGAGGATCTGCTTGCCGTTTTCCATCAGGATGCCGAACTTGGTTGCGATGACGACCTTGCCCTTGTACGGGGCCAGGGCTTCCCCAACCAGATCCTCGTTGGTAAGCGTCCCGGAGACATAGACTTCGGCCGTGTCGAAAAAAGTCACGCCGCGCTCTACGGCCGCACGGATCAGGGCGATCATCTCGCCTCTGTCGGAGGGCGGGCCATAGCCGTGGCTCATGCCCATGCAGCCGAGTCCGAGCGCGGACACTTCCAGGCCGTTTTTCCCGAGTATACGTTTTTGCATGATCTAGCTCCCGAGCTTCAGTGTGCCCAACCACTGGACCGTTTTCGGGTCCCGATGGTCGAGAAAACTGCTCGTGTTCCGGTCCAGGGTTCGAATGGCATCCATGTCGGCGACATCCAAAGCGAAATCGAAGATATCGCGATTTTCGACGAGACGCTCCCTGTGCACGGATTTGGGGATCACGAGCACCCCCCGCTGGACCAGCCAGCGCAGGATGACCTGGGCCACGCTCTTGCCGTACTTCTTTCCAATGGACCGCAACACGGCGTTGTTGAAAATATCATGTTTCCCTTCGGCGAAAGGGCCCCATGATTGTATGGCGACGGAATTATCGTGCAAAAACTTCTGTGTTTCGATTTGCTGGCAGAAAGGATGCGTCTCGATCTGGTTGACAGCCGGGGTAATTGCATTATGGATGATCAAATCCATGATGCGGTCCGGCGGAAAGTTACTGACGCCGATGGCGCGAACTTTCCCTTCCTTGTACAACTCTTCCATTGCCCGCCAGGAACCATACACATCGCCGTACGGTTGATGGATCAGGTAGAGATCGAGATAATCCAATTGCAGCTTGTGCAAGGACGTCTCAAAAGCCTTTTTTGTTTTCTCGTATCCTGTATCCTGAATCCACAATTTCGTCGTTATAAAAATTTCCTCGCGTGGCACGCCACTTTTTTTTATCGCCTTGCCGACAGCCTCCTCATTCATGTATGCGGCGGCCGTATCGATCAGCCGGTATCCGACCTCAAGCGCCGCAGCGACGGTTTGTTCGCATTCTTGAAGGTTTGCCACCTGGTATACGCCCAAACCGAAAATCGGCATTTCAACACCGTTATTCAACGTAACATTGCGCATATGCTAGCCCTCCAAGGTATCGGCTGCATGCTTCTCCGCTCCATGCATGGCCACGGGATCTCATCCGCTCGATTCCCGTGAAGCGGTTACAGCGCCGCGCGCAGCACAGCCACGATGTCTTCCTTGTTCATGGGCGGACGGGCAAGCAATCTGCCCTGGTCGTCATGCACCACGAGCACTGCGTCCTTGGCGTATTGCTCGAAGAGTGCGTCGTCGATGCCGAGATCGGGCAAACGCGAGGGGCAGCCGATTTCACGCAGAAACGCGGCGTAAGCGTCGATGCCTTCCATGGCCAAGGCCGTTTGGTCCTTGCCTTCCGGAGAGAGGCCGAAGACGCGCTGGGCGAACTGCGCAAAGCGCTCAGGACGATGTTTGGCCGCAAAGCGCATCCAGGCCGGGCCCACGATGGCCAGTCCCGCGCCGTGCGTGATGTTGTGGTGCGCGGAAAGGGCATGCTCGATCATGTGCATCGGCGGCGTGTAACCGGTGCCGGCATTCACCCATCCGTTAAGGGCGACGATGGAGGCCCACTGCACCTGGGCGCGCGCTTCCAGGTCGTCACCGTTGGCCACGGCCTTGCGTCCCCATTCAACGGCATTGATCATGACGCCTTCGGCGAAACGATCTTGGATCGGCGTGCCGTCCACCCCGTTGAAATAGGCCTCCATCACATGGGTGATGATGTCGCACACGCCGTAGGCGGTCTGGTCCTTGGGTACGGTCAGGGTCAGCTCGGGGTCGACCAGGGCGACTTTGGGAAAGAGGCATGGGGCCTGCACAAAGGACTTCACCTTGGTTTCGGCATTGGAAATGACCGCGCCGCTGTTCATTTCCGATCCGGTGGCGGCCAAAGTCGGCACGGCGATGAGGGGCAGCGCCTCGGTGGGGATATGCCAGTTTTCCTGGCCATGGCCGATCATGTTCCAGGGGGCGCCGTCGTAGAGCACGGCCGCGGCGATGACCTTGGAAGCATCCATGGTGCTGCCGCCGCCCAGGGCGATGACGACGTCGCAACCTTCTTCACGGGCGATTTTCGCACCGCGTGCGACAGAGGCGATCTGGGGGTTCGGCTCGACCCCGGCACACTCCGCGACGGCAACACCCGCGCCTTTGAGGCTGGCCACCGCCCGGTCGAACGTCCCGTTGCGCTTGACGCTGCCGCCGCCCGTGACCACCAGGGCCTTTTTGCCGTAGGCGCGCACGACTTCGCCGAGTTTGGCCAGCGAACCGGCCCCGAAAATGATCCGAGTGGGATTGTGATATTCGAATTCCATGGGAATCTCCTTAAGATGTAGATGTATTGCAGCGTTAATGCGAAACATTATACGGAGGCGCGGGGAACGTCCCTTTAGCCGCAGCAACGGCTTTGCCAAGCCAATCGATGGTTTGTCCGAGGTGCTGCATGTTCCGCATGGCTTCGTCGTCCGAAAGAACGTCTCCCTTGTCGAGGCCCATGCCCAGGTTCCAGTAGATGGAGCCGGGAACGATCATCGCGGACAAGAAGAACATGTGATTGATGGTGTCGAAAACGTGGGTCGCGCCGGCACGTCGGACCGCGACGACCGCCGCGCCGATCTTTCCCCGCAGCGTCCCGCCGTTGGCCAAGGCCACAAAGCCGGCACGATCGATCAGCGCCTTGAGCTCCGGAGTGACATCCGCGAAGTACGTGGGTGAACCGAGAAGGATGGCGTCCGCGGCGTTCATTTTTTCCATATATTCGTTCATGCCATCTTTTTCGATGACGCACCGTCCATTTTTATTCTTGAAACACTTGAAGCAGGCCAGGCATCCTCTGACGGGTTTGCCGCCGATACGCATGTATTCCGTGTCCCATCCCGTGGCTTCCAGAGGCTCGAGCACTTTCTTGAGCAGGATCTCCGTATTGCCGCCCGGCCTTGGACTTCCACTTATGGCAAGAGCTTTCATGATATCCTCCACGTGTTATCCTTTTGGCACAATTCCCTGTACCCAGGCTGCAACCTCTTTCTGCGACGTTTTCGCCGCTGTTCCCGGAATAGCGAGGCCGTCCAGGATGGTCGCCTTGGGGCAAAGCTTTTCGAGATCCGCGCGGCTTCGCCCAAGCGCGCTGCCGCCGTGCGTCATGAATGGGGCGATGGTTTTCCCGGACAGGTCATTTTCCGAAAGAAACGTCATGACCGGCATGGCGATCGTTCCCCACCAGTTCGGGGAACCGACAAACACCAAGTCATAGGACGCGAGATCGGGAATTTTCGTCTTTATCGGCGGCCGATAGTTCGATTCCAATTCCCGTTTGGCCTGCCTAGTCGTTTCCCTGTAATCGCTGGGATACGGGGTCACGGTTTCAATGGCTACGAGGTCGCCTCCCACGAGCCGTTGAATCTGGTTGGCAACCTCCCGGGTGTTCCCAGTCCTGGAATAGTAGACGGTAAGAATTTTCTTGCCGGGCTTGGTCGCGGCCGCCTGAGCCCCTGCTAGACGCGGGATAAACGGCGTGACCAGACCGGCCAGAAAACCGGTTGCCGTGAGTTTCAAAAATGCCCGCCGAGAAGAATCAAGCGTCGTGTTCTCATTTTTGATCTTCAACATGATTGTCTCCATGGCTCTTGTACCTGTTGCCATTTTGTCGTGAGCAACGGTCGCAGGCAGTTGTTCGGCTCTTGCGAGAGCCGGTCCATCCGGCGTGCGCCCAGGACGGCGGCTGCACCCTGCGAGGAAAGAAGCCTGGCGGTCGCCGCTCCCAACTCGCTGTTGGATCCTGTAATAACGACTAGTTACCCTTCGCTGTTGTCCCGCATGTCTTTTCCCATCCTTGTCTCCTTAGTTCGGGTCCCGTGGGAACATGCTTCATTATCTAATCCCGCACGGTCAGAAGCGGGTAGTACGATCCTGCCGAATTGTTGCCCAATCGAGCGAAAGGCGAAAATGAAGGCGTCCCGCAACGCGCGAACCGGTCTTCACGCGTCAGGCCAGGCAGGCTCGGAACGGGGAGGACGGGTGGAAGGAAATCATGCAACCGCCTCCCGCGCGAAACACTCCGTTAACGAAGCGGCGGGGGGCTTGCGGTTCCCTGCGACGAATCGGATCGCATCAGTGGATAGGGTGGCGGAAATAGGCAAATTTTAGAGAGAATCGTATCTTTGCCGCCGAGAAGGACGGACGTAAGAAGATGCTCGATACAAAAACTGGCCTCCATAATCATGACAGCTTTGGCGAAAAAAATGCGTCAGCAGTTAATTGACCCCGCTACGTCAGCATCTTAAGTCTAAAAGTAAGACACTGAAAGATTTTTAGGTGTTATTTGGCAAAGGCAACAATTAGCTATGCCATTTGTTTATTTAGAAAAATACACAAACAAAGGGGGCTAGCATTATGCATGGCCATAACCACAACAGTACATGGGCACCTGACGACTTAATCAGAACTAGGAGGTCGTTAGGAGAGCACATTTTTAAATGGACTCAAAATGTTGGGAGATATGTCACGCCCATACAGGATTTTGTAATAAGTCAATATGAAAAACCAACGCAATTGACTTATTACATGCACGAACCTAGCCTTTGCCTTGTTGCCCAAGGAGCCAAACGAGTATTGCTTGGAAAAGAGGCATACACGTACGATGCATACCACTTTCTTATAACTTCTGTTAACCTTCCAGTGGTGGCCCAGGTCATTGAAGCAAGCAGGGAGAAGCCGTTTCTTGGTCTTTTCTTGAAGCTGAATCGTCGAGCGATTGCGGAGATGTTTGTCAATAGCGATATCCCGCTGCCGCGCCCCCAACAGGCTGGGCGTGCTATGGCCGTCAGCGAAGTGACTTTGCCGTTGCTCGACGCCTTTATTCGCCTAATTGACCTGCTCGATACGCCGGAGGATATCCCAATGGTCGCTCCTCTCGTGCAAAAGGAAATCTTGTACCGCCTGCTTGTTGGAGACCAGGGGGAACGCCTTCGCCAAATGGGAGCCGCAGGAACGCAAAGTCATCAAATCGCGCAGACGATTGATTGGTTGAAGGAAAATTATAATCGCCCGCTTCAGGTCGAAGATCTCGCCAATGTTGCCCAAATGAGCACATCGACCTTCCATCGCCATTTCCGATCTGTCACTTCAATGAGTCCACTGCAGTACCAAAAGTCCCTGCGCCTCCATGAAGCCCGTAGGTTGATGCTTACGGATCATCTCGATGCGACTTCAGCGGCATTCCAAGTGGGTTATGAGAGCCATACGCAATTCAGCCGTGAATACAGCCGTATGTTTGGCGCACCACCTTTACGCGACATCAAGAGCATACGCCAGCTCACAGGCAAACCAGCCTAAATACCCACCCGCTTTTAAAGGAAATAACGATGGCTAATGTGATCGTTCTTATTGGTACTGGATTGATCGGCCAAGCCATTGCTCGTCGTGTCGGCGCGGGCAAGCATGTTCTGTTGGCCGATTTGCACAAGAACAACACCGACGAGGCCGCGACGATCTTCAGCAATGCCGGTTTTGACGTGAGTACCACCGTCGTGGACATCAGCTCTCGCGAATCGATCCATCGACTCGTCGAAACTGCCACTGCGATCGGTTCCGTATCAGGCGTCATTCTCGCAGCCGGGGTTTCCCCGTCTCAGGCGACGCCGGAAACGATTTTGAAAGTCGATCTGTATGGCACTGCTGTTGTGCTCGAAGAGTTCGGCAATGTCATTGCGAGGGGTGGCGCAGGCGTCGTCATAGCCTCGCAGTCAGGGCATCGCCTGCCGGCACTGACACCTGAACAGGACAAGGCGCTGGCGACCACGCCGACCGAAGATCTGCTGTCATTGCCCATGTTGCAACCGGAACAGGTGGTCGACACCCTCAACGCCTATCAGCTCGCCAAGCGGGGAAACGCGCTTCGCGTCATGGCCGAGGCGGTTCGGTGGGCAAAACGCGGCGCTCGCGTTAACACCATAAGCCCCGGCATTATCATCACCCCTCTTGCCAAAGACGAATTGAACGGTCCGCGCGGTGCAGGCTACCGGCGCATGCTGGAACTTTCGCCGGCCGGACGCGCCGGAACACCGGACGAGGTCGGCACGCTGGCCGCACTTCTCATGGGGCCGGACGGCGCCTTTATCAGTGGCAGTGACTTCCTCATCGATGGCGGCGTGACGGCCTCATATTTCTACGGTGAACTCGCTCCGCACTAATCAGCAGACTTGGACCGGGAGAGGGATATGGAAAAGCGAAAATTAGGAAGCAGCGGTTTGGAAGTTTCGGCCCTGGGCATGGGCTGCATGAATTTGAGTTTTGGCACCGGAAAGGCGGTGGAAATCGACCAAGGCGTCAAGATCATCCGCGCAGGATACGACAAGGGCATCACTTTTTTCGACACTGCGGAGGCCTATGGCCCCTTCACCAACGAAGAGCTTGTGGGCAAGGCGCTTTCACCTTTTCGCAAGGACGTGGCGATAGCGACCAAGTTCGGCATGATTTCGGAAGAAGGCGGCCTCAACAGCCGCCCCGAACATATCAGGAAGGTTGTCGAGGCTTCGCTTCCGCGCCTGAGGACGGATTATATCGATCTGCTCTACCAGCACAGGGTCGACCCCAATGTCCCCATCGAGGATGTGGCCGGCACTGTCGGGGCTTTGATCACAGAGGGAAAAGTCAAATATTTCGGTCTATCCGAGGCTGGAGCTGAAACCATCCGCCGCGCGCATGCCGTCTACCCGGTTACCGCGGTTCAAAACCAGTATTCCATCTGGACCAGGGAGCCGGAAAAGGAAGTGCTTCCTGTGTGTGAAGAACTGGGGATCGGCTTTGTCCCCTGGGGGCCGCTCGGCACTGGTTTTCTGACCGGAGCCATTACCCCGGACTCGACATTTGACAGTGAAACGGACCTTCGGGCTACTTTTCCGCGTTTTACCAAGGAGTCAATCCAGGCCAACATGCCCCTTGTTGCCATGCTCAATGAAATTTCCGCACAAAAAGGCGTCTCCACAGTGCAAATCGCCTTGGCTTGGCTTCTGGCTCAAGGACCGTTCATCGTGCCCATTCCCGGCATGGATAAGCTTGAATACATCGAAGACAACGTCAAATCCGTCGATGTGTCGCTGACCTCGGAAGAGCTCCAAGAGATCGACGCTCGGCTTTCAAATATTGCCATTCACGGGGCACGCCTTTCCAAGGAATTGCTTTCCCTTTCTGAAGAATAAAACATACATGAGAAGCAACCACTGAACACTGTCGCGTTGCGTGACGATGCAGCAACACCAGTCCTGGATTTCAGCGTTCATACAGTAGCCGAAAAACAATGTTGGCGGCGCGGCGCACGTGCCTTTGATGTCGGCTCTGGGTACATTGGAACTATTGCGGCCTACATGCACGAGGTGGACGTGGCTAAGGCGATCACAAAGAGCGACGTTTTTCACGAGGACGTCTTTATGGCCACCACAGGCGTGGTGTGGAGGTTTTTTCAATGTTGAAGCACATTGTTCTCTTTGCTTTCAAGGACGACGCCGATCCCGCTGAGATTGAGGCGATTTTCCAGCGCTTCGCATGGTTGCGGACGGTCATGCCAGAAATCAGGTCATTTTCCTGGGGAAAGTTCAACGGCACGCCCGTCATGCCGCGCCATGGCTACAATCATGGCTTCGAGATGGAGTTCGAGAGCGAGGCCGAACGCCAACGTTATCTGGAAAATGACGACCATCTCTCGCTGGCCCCGCGCATTTACGCCCTGTTGAAGGATTCGGAAAATTCCCTGCTTGCCTTTGGCTATGAGGCATCCACATGAGCGCGTGACTGGACCGTGGGCAAGGCGCTTTGCCGAAGGCAGCAAAGAACACCTTGGTTTTATTCCGAGCTCTCACATAAGGAGTTAACAATGAATGCAAGCTTTATCTACCAGACGCCAACCAAGATATATTTCGGCGAGAACCAACTGGGAAAGCTTGGCCAGGAACTGAAATCGCACGGCCAGCGGGTGTTGTTGGTTTACGGAGGCGGTTCGGTAAAAAAGACTGGCCTCTACGGAAAGATTGTTGAGGAAATAAAGAAAGCAAATCTCGAACTGTTTGAATTGTCAGGGATTGAACCAAATCCCAGGCATACGTCCGTCAACAAGGGGGCAGAGATCTGCAAAAAAGAAAATATTGATGTTATACTCGCTGTCGGTGGCGGTTCTGTCATTGATGTTGCCAAGTTTATCAGTCCAGCAACCTTTTATGACGGGGATTCATGGGACTTTTTTACTAGAAAAACCAAGATGACTGCATTTCTTCCAGTCGTAACCATTCTTACTTTAAGCGGTACAGGGTCTGAAATGGATTCATTTGGGATCATCAACAATCTCGATACGAATGAGAAGATCCCCTTGGCCCATCCCTCGTTGTTTCCAAAGGCGTCGTTTCTGGATCCGACCATTACTTATACGGTCAATGCGTACCAAACTGCCTGTGGCGGCATTGACGCATTTTCGCATTTTCTCGAAGTGTATTTCATGAAGCCGAACATGTTTCTGCTTGAGGCGACAATGGAATCATTCATGAAGACGATTCTCAAGTTTCTCCCTGTCGCTTTGCAGGAGCCGGAAAACTACGAAGCGAGAGCCAATCTGATGTGGGCGTCATCGTGGGCGCTCAACGGATTTACTTTCGGAGCAACCAATCAGCCGTTCATGTGTCATTACATAGAGGATGAATTGTCTGCCAAGTACAACATCACTCACGGCTTGGGGTTAGCCATTGTCCTGCCACATTATCTCGAATACTGCCTAAATAAAAACAATGTGCATATTTACTACCAGTTTGGTTGTAATGTATTGAGTATTGACAACACCTTGCCAGAGATGGAAGTCGCCAAAATGGCCATCAAAATGCTCGCAAATTTCTTTTTTAATACCTGCAATCTGCAAAGCAGATTGCGTGAAGTTGGCATTGCTGATGAATCAAGATTCGAGGAAATGGCAGAGATTGCATGTCGTGGCGGTGTCTTGCACGGTTTTGCAGACCTCGACAAGCAGGATATTGTCAATATTTACAGGAAATGTTTGTAGTTTCCCACCGCTTCCGCAAGCAAATGAGCGAAATGCCGTAAGAGTATTTCCATTCGGTGCGTATCATACAAATCTCCCAAGAATTGTCCTGAAGTGGAGGGTGCCGGAACAAGATCTCTGAAGCACCATTCTTGTATTCATTGATCGCGACGACATTACGCAGCCTGCCATCACTCCTGCCGTATGATGCCGACAACAGCTTGAAAAAGCGACTTATGACTGAGAAGCATATGAAGAATGTCATGACAATGGAAGGTAACGAGCGAGCCGTCGCCAGACTGCTGTTTCTAGGCATTCTTGGCGCATTGATGGCCTTTACTTCATTGTCGACAGACATTTATCTCCCGGCGATGCCCGCAATGGCGAAAGAGTTGCATGGCGACGCCGAACTTACGATTACTGGTTTTCTCGTAGGCTTCGCATTCGCACAACTCATTTGGGGGCCAATCAGCGATAGCATTGGTCGAAGAAGACCACTTTTCATCGGCATGTGGGTTTTCGCGGCAGGTGCGGCCGGGTGCGCCCTGTCGCATTCCATCGAAGAAATCGTCCTGTGGCGCATTGTTCAAGCGTTTGGCGCATGCACAGGACCGATGCTGGCGAGAGCGATGATCCGAGACCTGTTCTCCCGGACTCACGCGGCCCAAATGTTATCGACCATAATGATCATCATGGCCATCGCACCCATTGCTGGCCCGTTGCTCGGAGGTCAAATTATACAAGTCAGCAGTTGGCATGGTATTTTTTGGCTCCTCACGGCGGTCGGAGCATTGATGTTCATCTCGCTATTTTGGCTGCCAGAGACGTTGCCTGAAGAAAAAAGGGTCCATGCCTCCATAGGCAATGCATTTGTGAACTATCTTTATCTATTACGTCATAGAATTTTTATGCGTTTCACGCTCTGTGTCACGTTCTATTATGTCGCGGCATATGCCTTTATCGCCGGGTCACCCAGAGTTTATATCTCCTATTTCGGCGTCGCCCCCCAACGCTACGGGTGGCTCTTTGCGATCAACATCGTTGGCGTCATGGTTCTCAGTTTCTTCAACAGATACCTCGTCTATCGATTTAGCTTGCGCCGATTGTTGCAAATCGCTACAGCCATTGCATTGCTGGCACTCCTTGTCATGACGGTATTTGTCAGAGCAAAATCCTATGGGATATATAGCATCGTCTTAATGGTATTCATCTTTTTCTCTATGAATGGAATTGTTGCAGCTTCGGCTACGGCGGCCGCGCTCGATGAAGTGCCTCATATTGCAGGCTCTGCGTCGGCATTGATCGGATCGCTTCAGTATGGAAGCGGGATCGTCTCGTCGTTGCTCCTTGCCATATTCAGCAAAGGAACGCCTGTCGCCATGACATGGATAATGCTTCTCTTTACAGCGGCATCATTTCTCGTTTTGCTTGGAAAATCACAAATGCAGGCCGATTAGCGGCATATCCAGAACATCAAACATCACTATGCATACGATCTATGGCTTCAGCGAGCATTGCATTCTCTCCTCCGGTCCGCCTTGTTCGCTGCCCCTGTTTCAGAGACTATGGAGCAAAATCTCGCCAGAGGGGACGACAACGTCGGCTCTTCGCGTGGAAAGTGAGAGTTGGCGTGAACTTGGCATTGCTTGGAAGGGCTCGGCGGAAATGACGCGTGTCGGGAGCGAGTTCTTGGCTTAAGACTTCTGGCGGCATCACCCTTGTCTACATATTTATACAATGAATAAAATCAAACACATCATGCTTGCTTTTATCCTCTGCATCGTATTTCTTGTCGTTTCAGGGTGTCTTTATCTGGGGAACGACAAGTTCGGCAAACTTCCAGTGAAAGGTCGCCTTGCAATCATCGAACAGTCACCGAACTACTATGGCGGGTATTTTCATAACCAGCTAAAATTAAATGTGATTGTGAAAGGCGGGATTTCCATCTCAGGCTTCATCAAGTTCTTTTTCCATGAAAGAGATAATCCCGTGCCACTTGGCCCCGTGCCTATCGTGAAAACAGATCTCAAGGCCATCGACAAAAACACGGACATGGTCGTTTGGCTTGGGCATTCGTCATACTATATCCAGCTGCAGGGCAAGACGATACTCATCGACCCTGTTTTCAGTTCCTATGCCTCGCCGTTTTTTTTCAGCACCAGAGCCTTCGAAGGGACCAATTGCTATGCCGCCGAGGAGATGCCGGACATCGACTACCTGCTTATCTCCCACGACCATTGGGACCATCTGGATTATGACACCGTCAGGGCGCTTCGGCCCAAGGTCCGCCACGTGGTCACCGGGTTGGGCGTGGGGGAACATTTTGCTCTTTGGGGATACCCACGCGAGATCGTGCACGAGCAGGACTGGGACACGACACTCCAATTGGAAGACGGGCTCACGATCCATGTCCTGACCGCGAGGCACTTCTCGGGCCGGTGGCTGGACAGGAACAAGACATTGTGGGTCTCTTTCGCACTGGAAACGCCTTCCCGGCGCATCTATTACAGTGGGGACAGCGGTTATGGCCCACAGTTCAAGGCAATTGGAGAACGGTTTGGCGGATTCGACCTGGTTCTACTCGACAGCGGCCAATATAACGAGGTCTGGCAGCATGTGCACATGATGCCCGAGCAATCCGCCCAGGCGGCGGAGGACTTGAACGCCAAGGCTGCCCTGCCATCCCATGCGGGGAAATTCAGCATCGCCTACCATTCGTGGGACGACCCGTTTCGACGATTCATCAAGGCCAGCCAGGGGAGAACTTACCGACCCGTCACACCACGGATCGGTGAAGTGGTCTTTCTCGACAATGCTGACCAGGTGTTTTCGCATTGGTGGGAGTAAATGACGTCGACCGTCAAGCAACCTCTCTCCCTTAAAGGGGGGGACATCCATCATGGACGTCCACCCCTTCCCGTATGTTAGGCACTCCGGAAAACTGGCCAGGGCCTACACCCGGACGATCTGATACTGACCATCGCCCATCCCCATCTCTTTCATGTAGGAGAGCTGCCGCAGGCCTTCGCGGGATTCGATCCGTTCCCTGAGGTCATGCAGCTCCTCCTCGGGAAGCTTGTAAACCATGTCGATGGAGGCTTGCTCCACGGCCATGAGGTCAGTGGAAGCCAGGATGCCCAGGTTGCGCGCCTTGACGGGAGCTGCACCGATGCCGGCGCAGTCGCAATCCACGGACATGTTGCGCAGCACATTGATATAAACCATTTTATTCCCGAAATGATCAACGGACGCCTTTGCCGATTCGACCATGTTCTCCTGGAAGGGGGCTCCCCTGAGCCAAGCCTTGTAATTGTGATTGTCCGGAGCGGCGTGAATCGCTTTTTTGCCGATCTGTCCGTCCGCGAAACCGATGGCGATATTTTTCAAGGAACCACCGTACCCGCCGGATGCGTGTCCTTTAAAATGGGTCAGGACCACGATGGACTCGTAGTTGAGCAGGTTCTTGCCGACGGAAATTTCCTTGAAATGCTTTCCGCCCTTGACGGGAAGGAGGGCCGCTCCGTTCTCGTCCAGAATGTCCACCGGGCAAAACGTCCAGCCGTTGATCTGAATCGTTTCGCGATGCTCGGCCGTGGTGCTCCGCTTGCCGACATAATACGTATTGGTCTCCACGATATTGCTGTTGGGAATCCGCTGCTGCAAGGCTTCCACCATGTCGCGCGGCAGTATATTGGGGCCGTTGGGTTCACCTGTATGCAGTTTAATGCCAACTTTCCCTGTGACATGCTGGTTGATTTTGCCATACACACGCAACAGACCGTCTGCGCTGATATCCTCGGTAAAAAACACCTGGGCTGAACCTTTGGGAGCGGCCAAGGCGTTTTCCATCCCAGGCATACCGGCAATAGCCAAGGTGCCAAGTGTAAGAGCGCCTTTTTTTATAAAGCTGCGTCGTGAAATTTTATCGCCCATATGCGTCTCCTGTTTTGACAATTGCGTTGCTAAGGATCAGTCCTCAAAATCCGTTCCTGCCGAGAACTCCCGTCAAGAAGCAAATGCCGTGTAGCGGTGTTGCGAGACGCGGCGATCACCTGCAGCCGCTGCACAGGGCCTCTTTGACTATGCCGTCCCCAGCCCTTTGTTGGCGCCAGCAACAAACCAAACCTCTTGATTTCGTTAGCTCATGCATGAACCCGCAGCGCCTTATCGGGTTGCCAAGTGCCGACAATAAAACCGATACTTGTATTGTCAGTATTTTTACGCTGCTTCAGACTTCGCAGGAATAAACGATTCGATCAGATTGTTGCCTATTGCTCTGCTGTCGCACCGAGTGAACCTGGGAGTGGAACAATCAGGCAATTATTCGCCAGGAATAGATGTTCCTTTCTTCTTCCGACCTGCTTATTTCCCCAATCGAGCCACCATCCTCGAAAAACGGGGCCAAGCGGCCTTCCTGGATTGGGGGATGCAACCAGCTGCAATTGAAGCTCGATGGTATGAGCCCTTCTTGCAGCGAAACCGGAAACTTGTGCATGGCTTTGTGCCAATCAGCAGGAAGTGCACACCAGAAGAGCCGTTATATTATGCCGGCGCGTCAGCGTTCTGTTTTGTTGGTAGAGATAAAGGGTACTGGTAGGTTTTATGGGAATTGTTCGTTTTGCGCTCAAATGGCCACATACATTTTATGTTGTGGTCATTTTGATTTTATTTCTTGGGGTCAATGCCATCCGGACCATGCGGACAGATATATTTCCGGAGATCAATATCCCCGTCGTCACTGTTATCTGGCAGTATACCGGCTTGAGCACGCCGGAGATGGAACAACGCGTCTCCACCTACAGCCAATATGCCATAAGCGGCAACGTCACAGGCATTCGCAACATCGAAGCGCAGACGCTCAATGGCATTTCCGTCCAGAGGATCTTCTTCCAACCCGATGTGAACCTGGATCTGGCTATCGCCCAGATCGTCGCCGGTACCAACTCCGTACGCGCCCTCATGCCGCCTGGCATCCAACCGCCGATCGTCGTGCAGTACAATGCCTCCAGCACGCCGATTCTACAGGTCAGCCTCAGTTCGGACGAATTGTCCGAACAACAGCTTTTCGACTACGGGATGTACAACCTGCGCCAGCGATTGGCGCCCGTCCCCGGCGTGACGCTGCCGGCACCAGCTGGAGGGCGTTACCGCCAGATCATGGTCGATCTGGATCCGGCCAAGCTTTTGGCCAAGGGGCTGACCCCCATGGACGTTGTGACCGCGGTCAACGCCCAGAGCCTGACCCTGCCGGCGGGGACGGCAAAAGTCGGCGACACCCAGTTCGTGGTGCGCACCAACGCCATGGCCCCCTCCCTGGATGCCCTCAACGGTATCCCGATCAAGGTCGCGGGTGGAGCCACGATCTTTCTTAAGGATGTGGCCCAGGTGCGCGACGGCTTCCAAGTGCAGCAAAACGTTGTCCGATCGGAAGGCCGGCGTTCCGTGCTGCTGTCGATCATCAAGAACGGCAACGCCTCGACCCTGGACGTGGTGCGTGGCGTCAAGGCTGCCCTGGGCGTGGCCCGCAAGGCCGCCCCCAAGAGCCTTTCCATTCATGAGATGTTCGATCAGTCGGTGTTCGTGGCCAACTCCGTGGCCGGCGTGCTGCGTGAGGGATTTATCGCCGCCATTCTGACGGCTCTCATGATCCTGCTTTTTCTCGGGTCCTGGCAATCGACCCTGGTGGTCATGTTTTCGATCCCCCTCTCCATCTTGTCTTCGCTGGTCATCCTCAATTTTCTGGGCCAGACCATCAATACGATGACGCTTGGCGGCTTGGCCCTGGCCATCGGCGTTCTGGTGGACGACTCCACGGTGACGATCGAAAACACGCACAGACTGCGCACCGAGGAGTGGATGCCGGCACCAGCGGCCACATTGCACGGCGCTGCGGAAATTGCCGTGCCAACGCTGGTTTCCACCCTGGCCATCTGTTGCGTTTTCACCTCACTGGTTTTTCTGGAAGGACCGGCCAAGTTCCTTTTTACCCCCTTGGGGCTGGCCGTGGTCTTCGCCATGCTGGCCTCTTACGGCCTGTCCCGGACCTTGACGCCTATCTTGATCGGGCTGCTTTCGCGCACCGAGCGCCATGACGATAGTGCGGGCCATGGGTGGTTCGCCCGATTTCACGAGGCGTTCAATGCCGGCTTCGAACGCATGCGTGGGCACTACCGGGAGATGCTGACGGTCCTGTTGACGCGGCGCGTCCTGGCCCCGACCCTGGTCGGCGCCATCCTGGTTCTCGGGGGCGTGCTGTATGTTTTCGTCGGTCGGGATTTTTTCCCGCTCATCGACGGCGGCCAGATCCAGCTGCATGTCCGGGCTCCGGCCGGGACCCGCATCGAAAAGACCGAAGCGATATTCCAGGCCGTGGAGGACAAGATCCGGGAAGTCATCCCGGACAAGGACCGGGCGCTGATCGTCGATAACATCGGTCTGCCGGCCCGGGTCTACAACTTGGCCTTTGCCGACGGCACGGCCACCGGCCCCAATGACGGCCTGATCCTCGTCTCCCTCAAGGAGGATCACGAGCCCTCAGCCCGCTATATCCGCAAGCTGCGTGAGGTGCTGCCCGGCGCCTTCCCAGGGGTCACCTTCTACTTCCAGGCCGCGGACATGGTCACCCAGATCCTCAACTTCGGCATCCCGGCCCAGATCAACGTCAGAACCGTGGGCTTCGACCGGGCCAACAACCTGGTCGTGGCCAAGGAACTACGCCATCGCATTGAGGCCATTCCCGGCATTGTCGATGCCCATATCCAGCAGGAACTCAACAACCCGGAGCTGTTCGTCGACATCGATCGGGCCCGGGCCGCCCAGTTCGGGCTGACGGCCAACGCTATTGCCTCGAATCTGAACGTCAGCCTCAGTTCCTCGGTCCAGGTTTCGCCCAACTTCTGGGCCGATCCCAAGTCAGGCATCCCCTATTATCTGGCCGTCCAGACACCGGAGTTCCGCGTCAGTTCCTTAAACGATCTCGGCAACACGCCGGTCACGACCGCCGCCTCGCCCGCAGGCGATCCCGTGCCGGGGCTTTTAAGCAACGTGGCCACCATCTCCCGGCACGTCCTGCCCACCAACGCCAACCAGACCAACATACAGCCGGTCTACGAGGTCTACGCCAACGTCCAGGGGCGCGACCTCGGCAGCGTGGCCAGGGACATCGACAGGATCGTCAAGGAACTCTCCCCCAAGCTCAAGCCCGGCAACAGCATACAGGTGACGGGACAAATCGAGAGCATGAATGGCGCCTTTGCCAATATCGGCGTCGGGCTGCTCTTTGCCGCCGTGTTCGTTTACCTGCTCATGGTGGTCAACTACCAGAACTTCGGCGTGCCCCTCGTCGTGATCCTGGCATTGCCCATGACCTTTTGCGGCATCCTGTTTGCGCTGTTCGTCACGCACACGAGCTTAAGCGTCCCCTCGCTCATGGGAGCGCTTATGGCCATTGGCGTGGCTTCGGCCAACTCCATCCTGCTCGCCACCTTTGCCCACGAAAAGCAGCAGGAAGGCCTGTCGGCCTTCGACGCGGCCATCCTGGCCGGGCACACCCGCATCCGGCCCGTGCTCATGACCGCTGCCGCCATGATTGTGGGCATGATCCCCATGGCCATCGGTGGACCGGGCGAGGAACAAAACGCCGCTCTGGCCCGAGCCGTCATCGGTGGGCTGCTGTTCGCGACCCCAACAACCCTGTTCGTCGTGCCCTACCTGTTCGCCGTGCTCCGCAAGGGCAACGATGGCGAAAAGGCGCATGGCGTCTTTGAGGAACTCCCCCAATGAACACGACAGAAAAAACACCGCACGATACCCAGGCTCCAAGCGCCGGGCCGGCCGCCGGATCCCCCGAAGTCCGCCTCGCTGAAACGACAAACGCGCCGAAGCGGTCAGGCGGCTGGCTGCTCGGCATCGTTGTGATCGTCCTCTTCGCCGCTTCCCTGGCCTACGGGGCATGGCAGCGGCATGAGGAGAACGGGCAGGTCATGGAGACCTTCGCCGCAAGCCGCAACGCGGCCACAAAGGTCCGTCTCGCCGCAGTGCGGGCGAGTGGTGACGTTTTCACGTTGACCCTGCCGGGGACGACCAGCGCCTTCGAGGCGGTCAGTGTGTACGCTCGGGCCAGTGGCTATATTGAAAAGCGATTCGTCGACATCGGCTCACGGGTCAAGGCCGGGGATCTTCTGGCCAGGATCAACGCTCCGGAGCTCGACCACCGCATCGCCCTGGCCGAAGCGACCCTGGCCCAAAACGAGGCCGCCCTTGGTCAGGCCAAGGCCAACCGCGACCTGGCCAAAGGGACCTGGGACCGCAATGCCAAGCTAGTGCGCCAAGGCTATGTGAGCCTGCAGGATGGCGATGTGGCCCGTTTGACCTTCGAGGCCAGGGAGAGCGACGTGCGCTCCGCCGAGGCCAATATCCTGGCGCAACGGGAACAGATCAAGGTGTTGCGCCAGCAAAAGGATTACCAGAAGGTCGTGGCGCCCTTTGATGGCGTGGTGACCGCGCGCAATATCGACACAGGCAGTCTGGTCCAGGCCGATACCACGAGTGGCACCGCCCTTTTTTCGCTCTCCCGGGGCAACGTGATCCGTATCCAGCTCTACGTGCCCCAGGACGCGGCCGTTGGTGTCAAACCCGGGGTCGCCGCCATGGTCCGGGTGCCGGAAATGCCCGGCCGGACTTTTTCCGGCGAGGTGACCCGGGTGGCGGACACCTTGCAGCCCAATACCCGCACGCTTTTGACCGAAATCGACGTGCAAAATCCCGACGGCACCCTGACTCCCGGCATGTACTGCAACGTCGCCTTGCAAGTTCCCCGGCGTGCGCCGTCCCTGCTCGTCCCGAGTGAGGCGGTCCTCTTCAACAAGGCCGGCATGCAGGTGGTCGTGGTGCAAGGCGGCGTGGCCCGTGTTCGAAAGATTGCCGTAGTCCGTGACTTCGGCACCGAAGTGGAGGTGGGCGAAGGGGTGAAGGCCGGAGAGAATGTGGTGCTCAATCCGCCGGTCGATCTGGCCGATGGGGAGGCGGTGCAAGTCGCCCAGGGCAAGTAGCCGCGCTGGATGTCCCTGAAAAGAATCGTAACGCGTTTTCTGGAACTATGATTCCGCAAATAACGACGGGGTCGACGGCATCACTGGCGTCGGCCCCGTCGTTTTTCGCAAAGATAGTGAACGTCAGGCTGAAACGAGATTGTTGATCTTGCAGGCGGCGCAGGCTGCGCCAAACCCATTGTCGATATTGACCACTGTCACTCCACTGGCGCAGGACGTCAGCAAACCGAGGAGTGCCGAGAGCCCCGAAAAGGATGCTCCGTAGCCAACGGAGGTGGGCACCGCCACGATGGGCTGGGACACGAGCCCCCGATGACACTGGCGAGCGCTCCTTCCATGCCCACCGCAACGATTATGACGCGGGCTTGGCGGATCTCGTCGAGCCGGTCCAGGAGCCGATGGATGCCAGTCACTTCCAAGTCGGAGACGACAAAGGCTCGGCTGCCGAACATCCCGCACGTGACCCGGGCCTCCTCGGCCACCGAGAGGTCGGAGGTCCCGGCGGGACGACGGCGATTGTCCCCTCCCAATATGTGATCGGCTCCCGCAACAGGGGCGTTTCTGGGGAAGCCGGTCATCCAGATTGGGGGGCAGTTGGAGGAGTTGGTTCGGATTGTAGGCCCAAAGATTGTAGCCAACACCTCAAGCTGTACCTTAACTTGTCGTTTTAAAAGAACAAACACTATGCTGGTGGCTACACCTCAAGAGCCTGGAGTCAGGTTTACGGGACAGACTCTCTATTGGCTTGGCAAATTACATCATCCCCAGCACAGGATGGTTCACGTAGGGCTTTTCAAGTGCCAGGATTTCGTCGTCAGTGAGCGTGATGTCGAGCGCGGCGACGGCTTCCTCGACGTGCTTGGCAGCCGTCGAGCCGACGATGGGGGCGGTGATGAAAGGTTTACTCAACATCCACGCCAACGACATCTGTGCCATCGAAATGCCGCGCTTCTTGGCCACCTGCTCCACATTATCGACGACGACCTTGTCGAGATCGTTGGTGCCGTCCCAGACCCACTTGGAGACCTCGTCGATCTTCACGCGTGGCGTGATCGTGCCCCATGGGTGCGCGAGGCGCCCTCCGGCCAGCGGGCTCCAAGGCGTCAGGGCAATCTTACGGTCTTGGCACAGGGGAATCATCTCCCGCTCTTCCTCGCGGTAGATCAGGTTGTAGTGATTCTGCATAGCGGCAAACTTCGTCCAGCCATTCGTCTCGGCGATATTCTGCATGCGCTCGAATTGCCAAGCATACATGGTCGAAGCGCCGATGTATCGCGCTTTGCCGCTCTTTACCACATCGTGCAGCGCTTCCATGGTTTCCTCCATGGGCGTAAGGGGGTCGAGCCGGTGGATGGTGTAGAGGTCGACATAGTCGAGGCCCAGACGATTCAAGCTCTTGTCGATCTCGCTGAGGATCGCCTTGCGCGAGAGCCCGCTGCCGTTCGGCTTTCTGGTGCGCATTTCCATGCGCACCTTGGTGGCAACGACGATATCGTCACGGTTCAGTGCGAACTCACGGAAGAGTTTTCCGCTAACCTCCTCGCTCGTGCCGAGTTGGTAAACGTTGGCTGTGTCGAAATAGTTGATGCCGAGATCGACGGCCTTCTTGAAGATGGGTTTGGCGTCCTCAAAATCCTTGGCCCATGGAAAGAGGCCGTTCTCACTGCCCGGTTTGCCGAAGCTCATCATGCCAAGACAAATTTTGGAGATATCTGTGCCTGTGTTTCCTAATTTAACGTATTGCATAGCTGGTCCTTCTGTGTTGGTTTGATGGTTGATTGTTGGGTTGAATTTCGCTCACTGCATCTGCAACTTCTCATTTCGGTGCCAGTTCGCCGAACCAGTAGGAAGCGGTGACGCCGCCATTTGTAAGAAAATCGCTGCCGGTGATGATAGTGTCTTCCGGCCTCATCAAGAAGGCAGCGAGCGAGCCGATTTCATCCGGCGTTCCGGTGCGTCCTACTGTAGCGGCCTAGGCCTCTTGGGCAGCTTCCGCGGAGCTGGGCAATGGCCCGGTCTTCGTCGATTTTTCCCTCGCCATAGGCAGGCGCATACAGCCGAAACCGGGAATAGAGCGCTTGTTGTACCCGGTTTTGGGCAAATTCTGTAGAGCACGGGTGATCTCCTTGTCTTTTCGGCCGCTCGGGAAGACGCCGCCAGGCTCACCCGCGCATCGTGCCGGAACTGCCTTGTTACGCGAGGGCATACTCGCCTGAACTATATATTCCTGCTGAAGAATTGCCTGATTGCTTCGTTGCCAGCACAGCAGCGTTTGCTATTCGGTCACGCACGTGATGGCCAACACGTCCTCACGCCTTAAGACCTGCCTGGCGGCATGCAGGAGAAACGTGCTGTCCAGACCGCCCGAAAAGGCGAGCGCAACGCGCTTTAGCCCTTCCAGTGCATCAAGCAGATTCTGGAATTTCTTATTCTTGGAAGGGATAGAGCGTCTTCTCATTGGACCGGCTTCGTTGTGTGTCTGCCAAGGCGGACGGGCACTGCCACAGGATGGCGTGCTGAGGTTTGGAAATTCCGCAACCGGTTCCAGGCCCCGGCTTGAAATGGATCAGTGTTCCATCTCGGAAAGCGTGCTCAGCTTCACCCAGCCCGGAAGAACAGTCGGTGTAGAGTGTGCTCTCGCTCAGTCCATTTCCTGCTGGGAAAGCAGAGAGGCGGCGTGCCTTGGTACGCCGCCTTATGGTTTCACGAATTAGTGACGCCCGGCCTCGAAGTGGGCCCGGATCGCTTCCACGCGTTGCTCGAAGTCAGGCCCTTCCATGGCGGCGGCAACACGCTCGAGCTCATCTGGAATTGCAATGTGCTGTGGGCACTTCTCCAGGCACGTGCCGCAGGCCACGCACTGCGAGGCGAAGCCCGGCTCGTTGGTGCCAGACATGCCGGCGCCGAAGGCGATGTACATCATTTTCGCTTCTTCGACATTCGGGAACATATGCATCCTGTTGAAGAAGTCGAAGCACTTAGGGATTTGCACGCCCATGGGGCAGGGCATGCAGTAGGCGCAGCCCGTGCAGCCCACCTGCATCAATTCCTTGTATTTGGTGGCAACGCGGTCCACCAGTTCTGTTTCCTTGGCCGTGAGAGAATCAGCCTTAGCCTCACTGGCGATAGCCAAATTCTGTTCAATGTGGGTTTCCTCATTCATGCCCGAGAGGACCACCGTGACTTCCGGATGGTTCCACACCCACCGCAGGGCCCAGGCGACCGGCGTCCGTTTGGCGTCAGCCTCGTCCCAGATCGCGGCCACAGCCGGCGGCGGCGTGGCAAGGCCCAGGTTGCCTCCGCGCAAAGGCTCCATGATAACCACCCCCAGCTTCTTGGACGCGGCATACTTGAGGCCCTCGGTCCCGGCCTGAAACTGCTGGTCCAGAATGTTGTACTGGATCTGGCAGAACACCCAGTCGTAGGCGTCGACGATGCTTTTGAACTCCTCGTGTAAGCCGTGGAAGGAAAAACCGGCATTGACGATGCGGCCATCCTTTTTTGCCTGGTCGAGAAAATCACGGACGCCGAGCGATTCGAGCCTGTCCCACGAAGCGCCTTCCAGGGCGTGGAGCAGGTAGTAGTCGATGTGATCGGTACCCAGGCGTTCCAACTGGGCGTTTAAATAGCGGTCCATGTCCTCACGGCTGTTGACCAGCCACGTCGGGAGCTTAGTCGCCACTTTGACCTTCGCCCGGTAGCCGTCCCGCAGGGCCTTGCCGAGCAGGGGTTCACTCGCACCGCCAAGGTAGGGCCACGCGGTATCCACGTAGTTGACGCCCTTGTCGATGGCGCTGCGGATCTGGGCGATGGCCCGACCTTCGTCGATCTTTCCCTCCGCCATAGGCAGGCGCATGCAGCCGAATCCGAGAATGGAGAGCTTGTCTCCAGTCTTGGGCATCGTTCTGTAGAGCATCCATAATCTCCTTGTCTTTTCGGCCACACGAGGACGTGCGGCCATCTCACCGGCGCATCGCGCCGAGGCTGCCTTATTACGCAAAGGCGAACTCGCCTGGAATATCCATTCCTGCTGAAAAATTGCCTAATTGTTCCACACGGGGACCGGAGTGAATCATGTGGCATCTCTCAAGAGGGGAAACTGGGATGATCAGGCAATGAATTGATCGAAATGTTCATTCACCACCAAGAATAAACCCACTAAAAAATTCGTTGATAAAGATGGGCTTAAAAACCTGCAGGACAAATCATGACCATAAACAAAGATGCACTTCCGATATCTTGCAACACCGCAAAAGAGTGGAAAATTTGTGTTGAGAGTTGGAGATTCTTCAGAACGTCCTCTCTCAGCGCATTGAGGCAAGCGCTCGCAACCCGGTCAAGCGACACATTTGAAGAGCTATACAAGGCAGCAATTATAGTTCAAGGCTGCAATGCATCATTAGACGACAGCATAAGCTTTGTCATGTCACAGTACGAGAAAAATGGACATAATATACCATGTCACCTCGGATGCTCAGCCTGTTGCAAGCAGGCAATAACAGCGACACCATTTGAAGCGGCATTAGTTGGCATATATCTCATTACACATCCTGCAATATGCAATACTTTTCTTGACAACTACATTCAATGGGATACCTCCACCAAGGATATTCGAGACAGCTTCATGGACTGGGCTCAGCAATTTTTTTCAGCCAATATTGATGACGGGAGATTTAAGTATACCGACTTTCGCACCCCATGTCCTTTTTTGGTCGACGATCTATGCCAAATTTACCCTGTTCGCCCCTATTGCTGTAGAAGCTACATGGCAATAACAGACCAGTGCAAATCTCCTGTAAGTCAAGACGAAAGACCTGGATTTAAGGGAATTGACGTCGGTAGCTGCACAGATTTTAAGCAGCACAACAATACATTGCTGGAGTTACTTTGGGACCACTTCGGAATTGACAAAAAGAAAATAAAAGTCCGCTTACTGCCCGATCTTGTCTATATGTTTCTAAACGGCGACAGCGATAAACTTTTAAACTATTGCCTTGCGAATACTTGACACGACGAATAGGTGTCGCGGCCAGCTTTCATAATGGAATCGAGAATAAATAGCATGCACGTTATCAACAAAGAAACAGATAAATACTGAATATTGCTTAAACTTCCATACAAAACAATAGACAATTATCTTAGCAGGCATAGTGTAAACAGCAACCGATAAACTGGAGTGATCTGCATGAACAAGTCATTCTCGTATCAGCATGACAATGATGGCGTCTTCATGCCGAGCCGCCGCGAATTCTTCACCATAGGATTAACATTGTCCGCGATGGCGTTGTTGCCAAGCATTGCCACAGCCTCTTCAACGAAAGATCCAAAGCACCAGTCCAACGCATCGATCCCGACGCGCAGGCTCGGAGCCCTGGAAGTGTCCGCTATCGGGTTGGGCTGCATGAGCATGAACAGCGGTAATTACAATCCTCCCAAAGACAAAAACGAAATGATCCGGCTCATCCACAAGGCCGCGGACCAGGGCGTCACATATTTTGATACGGCGGAGGCCTATGGGCCGTTCGTAAACGAATTCCTTGTCGGAGAGGCGCTCGCTCCTTGCCGGAACGATGTCGTGATCGGCACCAAGTTCGGTTGGGCAATCGATCCGACAACGGGCAAACGCACGGGGGGTCTCGACAGCCGTCCCGAGCATATCCGACAGGTGGTCGAGGCATCCCTGAAGCGCCTCAAGACGGACAGGATCGACCTCCTTTACCAGCACCGCGTTGATCCCCAGGTGCCGATCGAGGATGTCGCCGGCACGGTCAAGGATCTCGTTGCCGAAGGCAAAGTGCTCCATTTCGGACTGTCGGAACCCGGCATGAAGACGCTACGTCGAGCCCATGCCGAACTGCCCGTGGCTGCGGTGCAAAATGAGTATTCCCTTCTTTGGCGGGGCCCAGAAGCGGAGTTGCTGTCCATCTGCCAAGAATTGGGGATTGGCCTCGTATCATGGAGCCCCTTGGGTATAGGGTTCCTCACGGGGACAATCAATGAGAATACATGGTTCAACGGTCCGGGGTACACAGATTATCGCCTCACAAACCCGCGCTTTACCCCGGAAGCCCTCAAGGCCAATATGGCGCTCGTGGAAATTCTGCGTGAGTGGGCACAGCGAAAACAGGTAACACCTGCGCAGCTTGCACTCGGATGGTTGCTCGCCCAACAGCCTTGGATCGTACCCATTCCCGGCACCACCAACCCGCACCATCTTGACGAGAACCTTGGAGCAATCAATGTGGCATTTGCTCCAGAAGAACTGCGCGAGTTTAACGCGGCCACCTCGCAAGTTGCAATTCATGGAGCACGCCTTAGGGAAGTATTGCTGGTACTTTCGGATGTCGAAGCACCGCCTAAGATGTGATTCCATGCGAGTGATGATAGCCCGAGGAGGCATTTGAGAGTTGCATATTGCGCACGTGAGATACTTAACACATGATCGCCATTGCTCTCATTGAAGGAGCTCGATCGTATTGTTTGATTGCCGGAATTTCTTTCTAAGAATAAAGTCGAATAGAAAGAAATTCCGGCAATATTTTTTCTCAAACTACCCGCCTTCAGCGGATACGAGCGCGGTGAGTCAAACCGACTTGGCCAGTGAGATAAAAGTCTTCAAGGCTTCTTGTAGGGAGATGGCAGCTGCGCAAAGCGCCACCTTCCGCGGAGGAGGGGGCTCAGAACGTTCGGCAACCTCTGTCTCACACTTTGACAAGGCCAGACTGATCAGCTCCTGAGCTCGCTCTTCAAACTCCCGCATGTCGAAATTTGGCACATAAAAACCTCAGCGTTGGGGGCAACCCACGACGCACGACCTTAGTCAATACCAGCCAAAGCGATACGTTACACAATCTGACGCCTAGCGTTTTCCTTGGCAACCGCAAGAAGGTACGTCAGGTCCTCCCCGAGGATTTCCGCCATACGCTGAGCATCGGATATTAGTACGCCTTGTGGCTTGCCCGTGTTCGTCGCCTTTCCGCGCATGGCCGACCATTTTGCCGCCGCCGCCTTGGCGGGGGCATCCGGCCAGACCATCTTGGCGAACTCGCCCTTTCTCCAACCTCGGGCATAAGCCCGTTCGGCGACGAGTTCCACAAAGGACCGCTCCAGCAAGGTTGCGAAATCATCCATGATTGCCTCCGGTCCCTCGAACTTTAGCGGAAATTCCTTCCCTGTCTAGTGAAAAATTCTTGTTGTGTAAAGAAGGAAATTCTTATAAATTCTCCCCAAGGATAACGTCATGAAAGAAATCATTGAGTTGCTGTTTTGCCAGATGGGATCGCACACGGCCGTCGCCAGGGCTCTTGGATACACCGGAAGACAGTACAGGAATATCAGGAAGAAAGTGGAAAACGGAGAGAAGCTGCACCCCCGGGTGGAAACCTTCATCCGCGTAAAAAGCCAGATGATCCAAGGAAATTCCCTCAATGGCCGCCAGGTCCCTTTGTCGGCATCCGGGCTGGGGACTGCGGCCCACGCGGCGAGGTCATAGCATGGCTCGCAGAAAAAGGCGCATCCCCCGCAACATGGGCCGCATCGAATTCATTGCCTGCCGGGATACGATCGATGGCCTGTACGAGCAGGGGTACGACTACAAAAAAATTCATGCCGCCCTGGTCCAGAAGGGCAAAGTCACC